>JAABUM010001472.1_pt1 | contig 35191 bp, 36 predicted proteins | sample 5559161 | NCBI WGS metagenome assembly JAABUM01 (sample SAMN10711868, study PRJNA513369) | rock metagenome | isolation source: Antarctica rocks | place: Antarctica: Victoria Land, Siegfried Peak nord
CGCGGCTGGCGACCCAGCGCTGCGCGGCTGGCGAATTGACGCTGTTTGGACCGGGGCCTAGCGTAACGGGACAATAAACCGTGGGGTGCCGGATGGCGAACAAAGTCAAGCAGGCGTGGCAGGACGGCAAGGCGGTCGTCAACGGCTGGCTCGCCATCCCCAGCGGGTTCTCGGCCGAGGTCATGGCGCAGGGCGGGTGGGATAGCGTCACCGTCGACCTACAGCATGGCGTGCAGGACTACCTGTCGATGGTCGCCTGCTTCCAGGCCATGCAGGTGCACCCGGTGCTGCCGATGGTCCGGGTGCCCTGGAACGAGCCCGGCATCGTCGGCAAGGTGCTGGACGCCGGCGCCTACGGCGTGATCTGCCCGATGATCAACACCCGCGCCGAGGCCGAGGCCCTCGTCTCCTATTGCCGCTATCCGCCGCAGGGGAAGCGCAGCAACGGGCCGATACGCGCCGGCATCTACGGCGTGGGGACCAGCTACCAGGCGACCGCCAACACCGAGATCCTGTGCATTCCCATGGTCGAGACGCAGGAAGCGGTCGACAACCTGGAGGCCATTCTGGACGTGCCCGGCATCGACGCCGTTTATATCGGGCCGAGCGACCTCGGCTTCTCGATGGGCCTGCCGCCGATCCTGGACCGGGAGGAGCCGCAGATCATGGCCATCTACGAGCGGGTCGTCAGCGAAACGAAGAAGCGGGGGCTGCGGGCCTGCGTCCACTGCTTCAGCCCGGCCTATGCGGCGCGGATGATCGCGATGGGGTTCAATCTGGTGACAATCGCCAACGACAGCGGCCTGCTGCTCGGCGCCGCGAAGGCCGCGGTGCAAGCGGCGCGTAAAGGGCTGTAAAGAAGGCCCTCTCCCGGGAGGGGAGGGAGCGTTGCTCAATGATTGAGGTGCTTTGCTATGTCGACGACCGTAATTCGCCTGCATCCCAACGATGGCGTGGTGATCGCGCGCAGCACTTTGTTGCCTGGTGCTCCGGTTGCGCCGGGCGTCGCCGCGGCTGAACGCATTCCGGCCGGCCATAAGGTCGCGGTCCGGGCGCTGGCCGAGGGCGCAGCGATCCACCGCTATGGCCAGATCATCGGCTTCGCCACCCAGCCGATCGCCCCCGGTGCCCACGTCCATGTGCATAACTGCGGCATGGGGGACTTCGCCAAGGACTATGCCTACACGCAGGACGCCCGACCGACGGCGATGGCGAACGAGCGGCGGACCTTTGACGGCATCCGTCGCCCGGATGGCCGGGTCGCGACGCGCAACTACATCGGCATCCTGACCTCGGTGAACTGCAGCGCCCATGTGGCCGGGCTGGTGGCCGACGTGTTCAAGCGCAACCCGTTCACCGGCCACGACCCGCTGGCGGCCTATCCGAATGTCGACGGCGTCGTGGCGCTGACGCACAAGACCGGCTGCGGCATGACGGATGGGGAGCCGCTGCGCCTGCTGCGCCGCACGCTGGCGGGCTATGCTCGGCATGTGAACTTCAGCCATGTCGTGGTGCTCGGCCTTGGCTGCGAGGTGAACCAGATCGCCGGGCTGCTGGAGGAGCAGCGCCTGGCCGGCCGGGTCCGCAACATGGACATCCAAACGATGGGCGGCACCCGCAAGACGGTCGAGGCCGCCGTCGCCTTCGTGCACGAGGTGCTGGCCGAGAGCAACGAGGTCAAGCGCGAGCCGGTGCCGATCAGCGAGCTGACGGTCGCGCTGCAGTGCGGCGGGTCCGATGGCTACTCCGGCGTTTCGGCCAATCCGGCGCTGGGTGCGGCATCCGACTTGCTGGTCCGGCACGGCGGCACCGTTATCCTTTCGGAAACCCCGGAGACGTATGGTGCGGAACATCTGCTGACCCGGCGGGCGGTAAGCCAGGAGGTCGGGGAGAAGCTGGTCGGCCTGATGCGCTGGTGGGAGGACTACACGGCGCGCGAAGGCGCGGAGATGAACGCGAACCCAAGCCCCGGCAACAAAGCGGGCGGCCTCACGACCATCCTTGAAAAGTCGCTCGGCGCGATGGCCAAGGCCGGGACCACCAACTTGGTGGACGTGGTGCGCTACGCCGAGCCGGTGACGGCGCGCGGCTTCGTGTTCATGGACACGCCGGGCTACGATCCCGTCGCCGCGACGGGGCAGGTCGCGGGCGGGGCCAACCTCGTGTGCTTCACGACCGGCCGCGGCAGCGTGTTCGGCTGCAAGCCGTCGCCGTCCATCAAGCTCGCGACCAACACGCCGATGTTCCAGCGCATGGAAGACGACATGGACATCAACTGCGGCACCATCCTGGACGGCGACGAGACGGTGCAGGACTGCGGCCAGCGCATCTTCGAGATGATGATCCGGACGGCGAGCGGCGAGCGCACCAAGAGCGAGATGTTCGACGCCGGCGGCGCGGAGTTTGCGCCCTGGGTTATCGGCGCGACGATGTAGGTTATTCGTCCGCCGGCCGCGCCATGAAGTCGAGGTCGCAGCCCTCGTCCGCCTGCTGCACGGTGTCGTAGAACAGATGCGCGTAGCCGCGGCGCGCCCAATCCGGGCGGGCGGGTGCAACAAGCCGCGCTTGCCGCCGGGCCAACTCGTCGTCGTCTACCAGCAGGTCGATGCGTCGCCCGGCCACGTCGAGCCTGATCTGGTCGCCTGACCGCACCAAAGCCAGCGGCCCGCCAACGGCGGACTCCGGGCTGATATGCAGCACGATGGTGCCGAAGGCAGTCCCGCTCATGCGCGCGTCGGAAATCCGCACCATGTCCTTCACGCCCTGCCGACCGAGCTGCTTCGGGATGGGCAGATAGCCCGCTTCCGGCATCCCGGGCGCACCCTTCGGACCGGCGTTGCGCAGCACCAGCACGTCATCCGGCCCCACGTCCAACGCCGGGTCGTCGATGCGCGCCGCCATGTCGGGGATGGACTCGAACACGACCGCGCGCCCGGTGTGCTGCAGCAGGCGCGGCGTCGCGGCCGAGTGCTTGATGACGGCCCCGCGCGGCGCGAGGTTGCCGCGCAGCACCGCCATTGCCCCCACCGGCTTGATTGGATCATGCCGTGACCGGATGACGGTCTGCCCCGGCACATGCTCGGCCGCCGCCACGACGTCGCCCAGCGTCCCGCCCGCCACGGTCCGCGCGTCCAGGTCAATAAGGCCGTCGAGCTCCGCCAGCAGCCTCGGCATCCCGCCGGCGTGATGGAAATGCTCCATGTAGTGGTCGCCCGACGGCTTCAGGTCCACCAGGACCGGGACCTCGCGCCCGAGCGTGTCGAACCCGTCCAGGTCGATCCGGTGCGGCGTGCGGTTCGCCATGGCGGTGAGGTGGATCAGGCCGTTGGTCGAGCCGCCGATGGCCTGCAGCACCACTTGCGCGTTGCGGAACGCGGCCGGCGTCAGCAATTCGCTCGGCCGCGGCCCGCCGCTCACGGCCATCTCGGCGGCACGCCGTCCGCTCGCCTCGGCGACGCGCACGCGCTCGGCGTGCGGCGCGGGGATGGTGGCGCTCATTGGCAGCGACAGCCCGAGCGCCTCGGTGATGCAGGCCATCGTGCTGGCCGTGCCCATCACCATGCAGGTGCCGACGGAGGGGGCGAGGCGGCCCTCGACCACCTCGATCTCGGCCGCGTCGATCTCGCCGGCGCGGTGCGCGCTCCAAAGCCGGCGGCAATCCGTGCAGGCGCCGAGCGCCTCGCCCTTGTGGTGGCCGACGACCATGGGGCCGACTGGGACGACCACGGTGGGCAGGTCGACGCTGGCCGCCGCCATGATCTGCGCCGGCAGCGTCTTGTCGCAGCCGCCAATGACGATGACGGCGTCCATCGGCTGGGCGCGGATCATCTCCTCGGTGTCCATCGCCATCAGGTTGCGCAGGAACATGGAGGTCGGATGGGCGAAGCTCTCGTGGATCGAGATGGTCGGGAACACCATCGGCATGGCGCCGGCCAGCATGACGCCGCGCTTCGCCGCCTCGATCAGCACGGCGGCATTGCCATGACACGGGTTGTAGTCGCTATGTGTGTTGGTGATCCCGACGATGGGCCGGTCGAGCGCGTCGTCGGAATAGCCCATCGCTTTGATGAACGCCTTGCGCAGGAACAGCGAGAACCCGGCGTCACCGTAGCTCGTGAGACCCTTGCGCAAACCCTTGTCCATGTATCGCTTCCCATTCTGCCCCTAGGCGCCGTCGCACTGTATCGCAGGCCGGCCGGCAAACAATGGCCCGGTCGAGCGTCGGCAACCTTCCGGGAAGCCCTACGTTCGGACCGCCGACTGGGGGACGCCATGCCATTCATCGAGACGGCCGACAAAACCACGCTGTTCTACAATGATTGGGGCAGCGGCCGGCCGGTCGTGCTGATCCACGGCTGGCCGCTCGACTCCGACATGTGGGAGTATCAGTCCGTCCTCCTCGCCTCGGAAGGCCTGCGCGTCGTCGCCTACGACCGCCGCGGCTTTGGGCGGTCCAGCCAGCCCTGGAGCGGCTACGACTACGATACGCTCGCCGACGATCTCAAGGCGCTGCTCGACAAGCTGGACCTGCACGAGGTCACGCTGGTCGGCTTCTCCATGGGCGGCGGGGAGGTCGCCCGCTACATGAGCCGCCATGGCGGGGCGCGGGTGGCATGCTGCTCGCCGCGGTGACGCCCTATCTGGCGCTGACCTCCGACAACCCGGGCGGCGTGGACCGCGGCGTATTCGACCATATGATCGAGGGCCTGAGGAAGGACCGGCCGAGCTTCCTGGCGACGTTCGGCAAGCAGTTCTTCGGCGCCGGGCTGCTGAACTTCACCGTCACTGCCGAGATCATGTAGTGGGCGTTGACGATGGCGCTGCTTGGCTCGCCCAAGGCGACGGTCGACTGCGTCCGCGCCTTCTCGGAGACCGATTTCCGCGGCGACATGGGCGCGTTCCGGGTGCCCACGCTGATCATTCATGGCGAGGGTGATGCGACCGTGCCGCCGGATAAGTCCGGCCGGGTGGCGGCGAAGCTGATCCAGGGTGCCGAGTACAAGGAATATCCGGGCGCCCCGCACGCGCTATTCTTCACCGAGAAGGACCGGCTTAACCAGGACCTGCTTGCGTTCGTAAACCGCTAGTGGACGTGGCAAGACCTGCTTCCTGACGCCTTCGCCAGCACGCCATTCGGTTCCCGCCTAAGCCGCTGAGGATAACAATGCTTCAAATCGTCCGCGCTACCAGGCTCGCTGCCATCACCGCTCTGGCGCTATCCGGATGCGCCGCTCCGCCGCAGGGCGTCACTCCCTTTCAGCCCACCGCCGAGATGCTGTCCGTGCTGAAGGCGCAAGCGGACTTTGGCGCGAAGCCGATCGAGGATCTCTCGCCGGCCCAGGCCCGCATGAACCCGTCGATCGCCGACGCGGTGGCCAAGGTAGAGCAGCAGCGCGGCATGAGCACCGCGCCGATGCCGGCCGCGGTGGAGGATATCCAAGTGCAGGGCGCGGCCGGGCTGCTGCCGGCCCGCGTGTATCGCCCGACCGCCGCGGCGACTGGCCCGCTGCCGGTCATCCTGTATTTCCACGGTGGCGGCTGGGTGATCTCGACGATCGACACCTATGACAGCTCGGCGCGGGCGCTGGCGAACGGTGCCGGGGCGATCGTGGTATCCGTGGAATACCGAAAGGGGCCTGAAGATCGCTTCCCGAGCGCGCACGATGACGCCAATGCAGCATACCGCTTTATCCTGCAGCACGCGGAGCCGCTGGGCGGTGATCCCACGCGTATTGCGGTGGCCGGGGAGAGCGCGGGCGGCAACCTAGCCTTCAACGTGTCGCTGTATGCGCGAGACCAGAAGCTGCCGATGCCGGTGCATGAGGTGCTGGTCTATCCCGTCGCCAGCACCGACCTCACCGCCCCGAGCGTCGTGGAGAACGCACGCGCCAAGCCGCTCGGCAGGGCTACGCTCGAGTGGTTCGTCAAATACTATGGCCGCGGCCCGCAGGACACGATGGACACGCGCCTGAACCTGCTCGGCGTTTCCAACCTGCAGGGCCTGCCGCCGACGACGATCATCCTGGCGCACATTGACCCGCTGCGTTCGGGCGGGGAGGTGTTGGGGGATCGGCTGAAGACGGCGGGCATCCCGACCGAGGTGCGGCTGTATCCCGGCGTGACGCACGAGTTCTTCGGCACCGGCGCAGTCGTGCCGGAGGGTAAAGCGGCCGTGGATTTTGCAAGCGAGCAGCTGCGGCAGTCGTTCGCCGCTATTCCTGCGATGCCGATCAGGGCGGAACCCGCGCATCAAGCACGGCCGATGCGGGCCCACGCGACACGGAGGCGTTAAGCAGCCGGCGACGACGTCTGCTGCGACGGCAGGCAGAATCTCACAGGGTGAATGATAATTCTGGCCCTTTCCTTGCATATCATGGCCTAGCGGACGTCGCCATTGGCGGCGTCCGCTAGGCATGTCCCAGCAAGGGAGGGAAATGACATGATTTCACGTCGTAACGCCATCAAGACGGCGGCCGGCCTGGCTGCCGCTGTCTCGGTAGGCTCACGCAACGCCAGCGCTGCCGACAAGGTTGTTAAGATTGGCATCAACCTCTCCTTCACCGGTGCCGATGGCGAGAATGCCACCCGGATCGGCAATGGCGCCGTAATCGCTTTCGAGGAGGCAAATGCTGCCAAAACCGTGCCGGGCTATACTTTCCAACTCGTGAAGCTCGACGACGCCACCGCCACCGCCGGCCAGTACGACCCGGCGCAGGCCGCGACCAATGCGCGCACTATGGTGTCCGACAAGGCCTATGTCGCTGCGTTGGGTCCGCAGATGTCGGGCGCAGGCAAGGCGATGGCGCCGATCCTGAGCCAAGGCAACCTCGCGATCATCACCCCAAGCTCGACCAATCCCGACCTCACCGATCCGAAGTTCGCCCCGCAGTATCGGCCTGCAGGCAAGGCGATCTATTTCCGGACGGTCGCGACCGATGCCTTTCAGGGGCCGAACATGGCCAACTACATGGCCGATACGCTGAAGGTGAAGACGATCTTCATCCTGGACGACTCCGGCGCCTATGGCGTGGGCTTGGCCGATGCGTTCCAGGCCCAGGCGGAAAAGCGGGGCCTCAAGGTGCTCGGGCGCGACCGGCTAGACCCCAAGGCCGCGGACTACACGCCCATCCTGACCAAGATCAAGTCGTTGAACCCGCAGGCGCTGTATTACGGCGGCGTCGCCCAGGCCGGCGTGAAGCTGGCCAAGCAGGCGTATGAAATCATCCCCGATGTCGTAAAGGCAGGCGGCGATGGCATGCAGACGGTGGATTTGCTGAATGGGGCCGGGTTCCCGGCGGTCGAGGGCTGGTATGCCACCGTCGCCTCCCCGCACGTGACCGACGACCCAGTCGCCGCCAAGTTCAGCGACCGCTACTTTGCCCGGTTCAAGCAACGCCCGGACGATTACACCATCACCTGCTACACCGGCGCACAGGTCATCGTCGAGGCGGTGAAGAAAGTCGCGGCCAGCGGCAAGCCCGTGACCCGGGACGCCGTGCGTGACGCCATCCAAGGCGTGAAGCTGCCCGACAGCATGCTCGGACCCATCGAGTTCGACACGAACGGCGACCTGCGCAACAAGATTATCAGCGTATTCCAGATCCGCAAGGATGGCACCAAGCCGCTCGACGACCCGACCGCGCAGTACAAGTATGTCGGCGTTGCGCCGATAGTCTAGGCTATGACATCCGCCGACCTGCTGCTGCAGCAGGTGATCAACGGGCTGAGCCTGGGGGCGATGTACTCGCTCCTGGCGCTCGGGTTCACCCTGGTCTACGGCATTGCCGAACTCATCAACTTCGCGCATTTCAACGTGTTCATGGTCGGCGCCATGATCGCCATGCTTACCCTGCAAAGGCTCGGGCTGGTTGGTCAGGAGACGATCCTGACCGGGCTGCCGCTGATCGGCACGCTGCTGGCGGGGCTGGCCGTCTCGATGGTGGCGTGCGGCGCGATCGGAGTCGGGATCGAGCGCTTCCTGCTGCGGCCGCTGCGGGGTGTGAAGGGTCCGGCGGCGATGATCACCACGATCGGCGTCTCCTACGTGCTGTTCAACGTCGTGCTGCTGACGCTCGGGTCCGACGCGAAGAACTTTCCCAACCCGCTGCCGCCGGTCGCCTGGCACATCGGCAGCGCGGTGCTGCGCCTAAGGGAGATCCTGATCTGGGTCATCGCCTTGGCGCTGATGGCCGGGCTCACCTACTTTGTGCAGTATACCCGGATGGGCAAGGCGATGCGCGCGACCGCCCAGGATCCCGAGGCGGCGCGGATGATGGGCGTCGAGGTGGACCGTGTGGTGATGACCGCGTTCTTCCTGGGCTCGGCGCTGGCCGGGGCGTGCGGCATGATCTTCGGGCTGTATTACAACTATGCCAAGGTGGATATCGGCTTCGCGGCGGGCCTGCGTGCCTTCACCGCCGCGGTGCTGGGCGGCATCGGCAACGTGCCCGGCGCCATGCTGGGCGGTGTGGTGATCGGGCTGATCGAGACCGTCAGCGGCCAGACCGTCGGCACCGCCTGGACCGACGTCATCATCTTCGGCCTGCTGGTGCTGGTGCTGATCGTGCGGCCGGCTGGGCTGATGGGCCGGCTGGCCCCGAATAAATCCTAAAGGGCATCGCGCATGGTCTCGGACGCAATCGCATTCGTCTCCCGCCCGCTGACCGGCCTGACGATGGAGCGGCGGCGGGCGCTGGCCCTCGTCATCCTCGGGGTGGCGCTGCTGCTGTTTCCGCTGGTGTATGACGACGACGCGACGATCGACAGCATCGCCAACGCGATGTCCTACGCGACCCTGGCGCTCGGGCTGAACGTCGTGGTCGGGTTCGCCGGGCTGCTCGACCTCGGCTACGCCGCGTTCTTCGCCATCGGCGCGTACTATTACGGCATCCTCACCAGCTTCCAGGTCATGCCTGCCTGGACCCCGGCCTGGGCGCCGCTGGCGTTCCTGGGCCTGGTCGAGAAGATGAACCAGGGCGGACCCGACCTCGTCCACTTCACCCTGTCGTTCTGGCTCGCCTTGCCGACCGCGGCGCTGGTCAGCGCGGCGTTTGGCGTGTGCTTCGGGGCGCCTACCCTGCGGCTGCGCGGCGACTACCTCGCCATCGTCACCTTGGGCTTCGGCGAGATCGTGCCGATCGTGGCGCGCAACATGGACTGGGTGACCAACGGCGCCGCCGGGCTGAACGGCATCCAGGCGCCGCGGCTGTTCGGGCAAAGCTTCGGCGTAGACTCGACGCCGTATTACTATGTCGGCCTCGGCTTGGTGGCCTTGCTGATCCTCCTTTCGACCCGGCTGCGCGACAGCCGTGTCGGCCGGGCCTGGATGGCGATCCGCGAGGATGAGACCGCCGCCAACGCGATGGGCGTGAACCCGGTGCGGTTCAAGCTGCTGGCCTTCGCCATCGGGGCTGCGTTCGCCGGCATGACCGGGGTTTTCTTCGTCGCCAAGCTGCAAACCGCGACGCCGGAGATGTTCAACTTCAACGTCTCGTCGATGCTGCTGGTCATGGTCGTGCTGGGCGGCATGGGCAGCGTATGGGGCGTGGTCGTCGGCGCCGTGCTGCTGCAGCTCATGCAGACCTGGTTCCTGCCGCAACTCACCGGCTGGCTGCACCAATTAGGGGAGGCGGTGGGCAGCCCGTTCCTGATCGGCATAGACCTGGTGCAGTGGACGCAGCTGTTCTTCGGCATCATCCTCATCGGCATGATGCTGTATCGGCGCGAGGGATTGATCCCCGCGACGCGCAAGACACCGGCGCTGGCGTTCGCCGCCCAGCATGCGGAGGTGACGCGCGGCGGCTTCATGCACCTGGACCGCATTCCGCGCTGGGAGCCTGGCCAGGGCGCGCTTGAGGTCCGCGGCGTCACGGTGAAGTTCGGTGGGTTGGTGGCGTTGGACGGCATCGACCTCAGCGTGCCCGCAGGCGGCGTGGTGGCGGTAATCGGCCCCAATGGGTCCGGCAAGTCGACCCTGTTCAACGTGATCACCGGGCTGGTGCCGGCGCATTCCGGCTCGATCCTGTTTCGCGACGCCGAACTGCTGGGCCTGGCGCCGCATGAGGTGCTGGCGCGCGGCGTGGCGCGGACCTTCCAGAATATCCGGCTGTTCCCGAACCTGACGGTGCTGGAGAACGTGATGGTCGGGCGGCACGCGCGGCTGCGCAGCGGGGCGGTGGCGTCCGTGCTGCACACGCCCGGCAACCGCGCAGAGGAGCGGGCAGCGCAGGCCTCGGTGCTGGACCTGATCGCGATGTTCGGCAACCGGCTGGCGCCGCGCATCGGCCAGGTGGTGAGCGGGCTGTCATACGCCAACCGGCGCCGGGTGGAGATCGCCCGGGCGCTGGCGTCGCGGCCGCAGATCCTGCTGCTGGATGAACCTACGGCCGGCATGAACCCGGCCGAGACGCTGGAGCTCGCCGAGCAGATCAAGTCGCTGCACGCGATGGGGCTGACGATCCTGATCATCGAGCACAAGCTGGATGTGGTGACGACGCTGGCCGACACGGTGGTGGTGCTGGACCACGGGGTCAAAATCGCCGAGGGCCGGCCGGAGGAGGTGCGGCGCAACGAGCAGGTGCTGACCGCCTATCTGGGCCGCGCCGCCCGCGCCGCGGTGATGGAGGCCGACCGTGTCGCCTGACGTCCTACCGCCACAGGCTGGGCCGTTGCTGCAGTTCCGCGACGTGAATACCTATTACGGCGACCTGCACGTGCTGAAGGACGTGAACTACACGATTGCAGCCGGCGAGATCGTCTCCCTGCTGGGCGGCAACGCCTGCGGCAAGTCGACGACGATGAAGACCATCATGGGCGTCGTGCGGCCGACGACGGGATCGGTGCTGTTCGAGGGCAAGCCGATCGAGCGGCTATCGACCAGCGCCCGGGTCAAGCGCGGCATCGCCCCGGTGCTGGAGGCGAGGCGGCTGTTCCCGCGCATGACGGTGTTCGAGAACCTGGAGATGGGCGCCTACACCCAGCCGCGCGGAGCCGGGTTCAATGAGGACCTGGACCGGGTATATGGGCTGTTCCCGCGGGTGAAGGAGCGGCGCAACCAACTCGCCGGCACGCTGTCGGGCGGCGAGCAGCAGATGGTGGCGATCGGTCGCGCGCTGATGGGCCGCCCGCGGCTGATCTGCATGGACGAGCCTTCGATGGGGCTGTCGCCGCTGTTCGTCGAGCAGGTGTTCGACATCATCCAGGCGATCAACCGCCAGGGCACGACGATCTTCATGGTGGAGCAGAACGCCGCGATGGCGCTGCAGATCGCGCACCGGGCCTATGTGCTGCAGACGGGGGTGGTGGTGCTGTCGGGGACGGCGGAGGAGCTGCGGCGGAACGAGGATATCCGGCATGCTTATTTGGGAGAGATGCAGGTGACCGAGGCGGCCTAGCACAGCGCAGTCCATACCCGCTTAATAACCGTTCCCCGCCAGCCACCGGCGGTCGGACGGTCTAGCAGCATCCCCGGTGTGCTTACCTGGCACGTGGCAAAAGCAGGTTTCAAGTGGCTGAGGCGACCCCAATTGGGTTGCCATGCCCACAGCTCCGACGCTCCGTCGCCCGCTCATTCTCGCGTCCGTCATGGCCGCGACGTTCATGATCGCGATCGAGGCCACAATCGTCTCGACCGCTATGCCGCAGATCGCGAGCCAACTCGGCGACCTCCACCTTTATTCCTGGGTGTTCTCGTCGTTCCTGCTCACGCAGACCGCCACCACGGTCGTGTTCGGGAAGCTCGCGGACCTATACGGCCGCAAGCCGGTGCTGTTGGTGGGGATCGCGGTCTTTCTGATCGGCACCGTGCTTTGCGGGTTTGCCTGGTCGATGCCGTCCCTGATCGTATTCAGATTGATCCAGGGCGTTGGGGCGGGCGCTATCCAGCCCGTCTGCCTCACCGTCGTGGGCGACCTGTATTCCGTGCAGGAGCGCGGTAAGATCCAGGGCTATCTTGCGAGCGTTTGGGGCATCTCGTCCGTACTTGGGCCGCTCGTCGGCGGGCTTATTATCCAGCGCCTCAGCTGGTCGTGGATTTTCTGGATCAATCTGCCGATCGGCCTGATCGCCGCGGCGGGCTTCGTCGCCTACCTGCATGAAAACCTCACCCGTGAAAGGCAGAGCGTGGACGCGGCTGGCGCTGCCTTGTTTACCGCGGCGGTTGCCTCCCTCATGGTGGCTCTGACCGAGGCTGGCACGTCCGACCATGCATTCGCGTTCGCGGCTGCCGGTGTCTTTGTGGTGAGCACGGTCATGTTCGTGATCCAGGAACGGTGCGCCGATGACCCGATGATGGATTTTGGCCTGTGGGCGCGCCGGCCTATCGCGACAGCCAACGTCGCCACATTGCTGAGCGGCATGGCTGTCATCGGGCTCACCACGTTCCTGCCGATGTATGTCCAGGGCGTGCTGAACCAATCCGCATTGGTGGCAGGCTTTGCACTGACCATGATGGTGCTGGGCTGGCCGATCGGCGCCACCCTCGCCGCCAAGAACTTCTCCCGCTTCGGCCTGCGCGCGACGCTGCTGTTCGGCGCTGCCCTGCTGCCGGTGGGCGCGCTAGCCTTCCTGTTCATGGGGCCTGGCGTGTCACCGGCCATAGCGGGCCTTGGTTCGACCGTCATGGGTCTCGGCATGGGCTTTCTGAGCACCTCGGCCATTGTGATCATCCAGGATAGCGTGGGATGGGCCGAGCGGGGCTCGGCCACAGCCTCGAACATTTTCTCCCGCAATCTTGGCAGCACGCTGGGCGCAACCGCGCTGGGCGCTATCCTGAACATCAGTTTGGCGCACCGCGGCACCGGGACGGCGCCCGTCCATTTCGACCAGATCCGGCAGTTGCTCGACCATTCCGGAGCCGGGATCGGCGATTCCGCCATGCGGGCGGCGCTTGGCCAATCACTCCATCTCACGTTTTGGGCCGTATTCCTGATTGCGCTGTCAACGCTCGTTCTGGCTAGCCTCGTGCCGTCGGTCGCGGTCAAACGGCGGGCGCAACAGGCGGCGGCGGAATAAGCACCCGCTTGGGCTCATGATCAATTTCCCGACTAGCTCCCCGACTAGCTCAGCGTCTTCCTATCTTACTCAGCGCGAGCTCGGTGATGCATCGATTGTCGGATGCGGTCCCCGTCAGCAGGCCGCCGACGATCCTCCCATGCAGGATAGTGAAGTTGTGAAAGCTGTGCGGGCTCTTCCATAAGCCGGAGGCCCGGACGCCGCCGTCGGCGCCAACGGTTCCCGTCATCCTCGTGCCAGGGTTAAATAGCTGCATCCTGACGTTTCCACCGGCGACATCGGCCGTCGTTCTGCCCGTTGTCGCCGTGATCCCGCAAGCCTCCGTGAGGTTGGACTCGCGGGTTCCGACATATCGCCCGTCATATAGCCCGGACGGCTCGGGATTGGATGTTTGAGAGCAGCCGCACAGCGCGAGCGCGCCTGTCATCAAAAGCCAGAATAGCGGGATGGGCGAGCCGGGGCGCTGGCACCTCATCGCCCAGCGAAATCCCCAAAGGGATTTGCGCGACACCCCGACCCTTTCCCGGGGGGAGAGGGAGCAGAACGCGCCATATGCAATTGCCCTGACGGTGTGAATGGGTATCAGCTCGCTATTATAAATCGCGGTATACCGGCAGCCGGCGTGCTTTGGCCGCGAGATTACGGCCCAATAAGCTGCCCGCCATCGACGACGATGCTCTGCCCGGTGACCCAGCTCGCCGCCGGGGAGGCCAGGAACAGCACGACGCTGGCGATCTCCTCTGGCCGGCCCATGCGGCCGAACGGGATTTGCGCCAGCGTGCTGTTATACAGCGCCGGGTCATCGACGCGCCGCTGCTCCCATGTGCCGCCGGGGAACTCGATCGAGCCCGGCGCGACGCAGTTCACCCGGACGCCCTTGCCGGCAAGCATCTTGGCCTGGCTGGCGGTGTAGTGCATCACCGCCGCCTTGACCGCGCCGTATGGGGCCGAGCGCGACGTGGCGCGAAGTGCCGAGATTGAGGCGATGTTGACGATGCTCGACCCGGCGCCGAGCAACGGGATGGCAGCATGGCTGCCGCGGACGACCGCCATCACGTCGATCGTCAGCGACGCCGCCCAGCCTGCCTCGTCATCGGTTTGCCCGAAGCCGGAAGCGTTGTTCACCAGCACGTCCAGCCCGCCGAGTGCTGCCGCTGCCGCCGGAACATAGCTTGCGATCGCGTCCGCGTCGGCCAAGTCGACGCAGGCGCTGTGGGCGGCGACGCCCAGGGCCTCGATCTCCCTCCGCGTCGCTTCGAGTGGCCCGGGGCTGCGGGCGCATATCGAGACGGAAGCGCCGGCGGCGGCGAAGCCAAGCGCGATCGATCGTCCAATGCCGCGGCTTCCGCCCATGACGATGACGCGCTTGCCGGTGAAGCTCATGACGGGTCTCCTGAAGGGAAGCGCGATTGTGGTCGATCTGGGCGAAATTGTCGCCAGGCTCGCTTTGGGGCGGACACGCCCTAGCGCAAGGCGGCTCGCAATGCGGTGAGGCAGCGTGCCACATCGGCCTCGTTGGCCCAGACATGCGGGCTGAGCCGCAGCCCGCTCAGCCGGTTGCTGGCGAATACCTTATCTTCGCGCAGCCGCTCGATGAAGTCCGCCGGCAGCCCGCCGGGCACGCGCAGGCCGAGGATATGCGGCGACCGAAGCAAGCGGGGCGATACGGGAAGGCCCATAGCCGCGGCGCCTTCCGCCAGTAAATCAGTAAGTTCCTGCAGCCGCGCTGCCACGGCGGACACGCCCCAGTCGGCGACCAGCTCCATCCCGGCTGCGGCCATGGGCAGCGCCACCGGGTCGTTCCGCTCGCCCTTGTCGTAGCGCCGCGCGCCGATGGCTGGGGGACGGTTGCCGGCATTCTCCTCCAAAGGGACACCATGCTGCCGATGTGGCGCGGCATATAGGAAGGCGAGGCTGTAGGGGCCGAGCACCCATTTATACGTCGGGAATGCCAGGAAATCAGGTTGCAGCCGAGACATGTCGAGCGGCGTCGCACCCACAGCCTGCGTCGCGTCCACGACCAGCGCAGCACCTGCGGCGCGGATCGTCGGCGCGAGGCGTTCGAGATCGATCAACAAGCCGTCGGACCAGTGCAGCGGCGTGAGCGTCGCGATGGCCAGCGGCGGCGCCCCGGGGCGGACGATCGCGTCCAGCAGCGCCCTGGTCCAGTCCTCGTCCTGAGGCCGCGGCACCTCCTCCACAATCAGGCCGCGCTCGGCCGCCAGCCGGTCCCACGCATGGCGCTGGGACGGAAACTCGTCGACGACGCGGAGGATGCGGCCGCCCGGCGCAGGCGCGAGATTGCGCGCCGCGGTGGCGATGGCGTGGCTCACTGAACCGACAATGGCGATGTCATCCGTCGTGGCGCCGATCAGCCGCGCCGCCGCCGCACGTGCCCGCTCCGCCCAGATGGCGTCTTCATCGCGCGAATGCGCCCAGGGCTGGCTCTTTGACAGGATGCCGGCCTCGCCTGCGATGCGCACTTGGCGAGGCAGCGGCGCCCAGGCGGCGGCGTCCAGGTAGCAGACGTCATCTGGCATCTCAAACAGGTGGCGCTGGCAGGCGAGCGGCTCGATGGCTTGCATATCTGCGACGCTAGCGCGGATCGCGCCTCGTCGGAACCGACCTATCCACCTTGGATGGTTGGAAACCGAGGGGGCGATCATTGCCGCCTTGAGATCAGCCTAAGCAGACGGGCGACTGGTGCAATCCGACAACACATCCGCAAACCAACTCTGCCTGCGTGGCGTTCCGGCCCTGAACACGAGAGGAATGCCATGACCACTGAACTTGCCCTGCTCGCCTGGTCGATTGCACTCGGCTTGGTTCATGCCGTGGCCACGGGGCAGTTCACTACGTTTCAGTATGGCATACGCTACGGCCTGAGTCCGCGCGACGAGCCGAAGCCGGTTACCGGCGTCGGCGGGCGGGTGCAGCGCGCCTTCGCCAACTACATGCAGACTTTTCCGTTCTTCGCCGCAGCCGTGCTGATCGCGCACGTCGCCGGGCGGCATAGCTGGTTAACGATTATTGGTGCGCAGCTCTATTTCTGGGGCCGGCTGGTGTATGTGCCGCTTTATGCCGCTGGCATCCCGGTCGCGCGCACCGCAGCGTTCCTCGTCGCCTCGCTTGGAATCGTACTGCTCCTCATCGCGCTCACGTAGGCGAAAAAAAGGCGGCACCCGAAGATGCCGCCAAGTTTAGGGAGGAAACGTCCGCAGCACGGCAGAGCCATGCTGCACTGCAACATCTAATCCTTTCACCCGTCGATGCAAGGGTAAAATCGTGCTTGCGTCCCGCTAGTGTCGTTGTGGTGGATCGCTGTGGTACGAGATACACACTCCAGCCTTGACGGCAGGTGTCCGTCGCAGTGTGCGAGCGCTCGACGCATCGTGTTGATTTCTGACTGGCGCGCCCGGAAAGACTCGAACTTCCAACCCCCAGATTCGTAGTCTGGTGCTCTATCCAATTGAGCTACGGGCGCCTCAGAGCCACGCGATTTAGCCTAGCGCCTGCGGTGCCGCAAGACCCCTCGTCGCCAAGCAAGCGCCACTCAGTCCCCGCCTGCACGCTGAGCGATTGGCGGGACAAACAATGGCGCGGTATCCCATGGGAATAGAATCCAAGTCTCCTGCGGCACCTCCACGACCCAGGTGTCAGCCAGGCGCTGGCCGGCGGGCTTGGCATACAGGCAAGCAAAATGCGCGCGGGGCAGCAGGTCGCGCACCACCTGGGCGGTGATGCCGCTGTCGACCAGGTCGTCGACGATCAGGAAACCAGTGCCGTCCCCCGCCGCTGTCGGAGGCTTCAGCACCTGCGGCCGGGTGCGATGCTCGTTGTCATAGGTTGCGACCGACACGGTCTCGATCAGGCGGCACTCCAGCTCCCGGGCGATGATCGCCGCTGGGATCAGCCCGCCGCGGGAAACCGCGACGATGCCGCGGAATGGGCCCCGGTGCATCAGCGCGGTGGCCAGCGTCCGTGCATCGCGGTGCAGCTGATCCCAGGTGACGGTCGCGTAGGTGCGGCCGGTCAAAACAGCCGTCCGCCGGGCGGCACGGCATGGTCGGGGCGCACCAGTACCACGGCGCCCTCGGCGTCGGGCATGCCGAGCGTCAGCACTTCGCTGCGGAACTTGCCGATCTGACGGGGCGCAAAGTTGACGACTGCGCAGACCTGCCGGCCGATCAGCTCCGCCGGCATGTAATGGACAGTGACCTGCGCCGAGGACTGCCGCACGCCAAGCTCCGCGCCGAAATCGATCCATAGCTTGAATGCAGGCTTCCGCGCCTCCGGATAGGGCTGCGCGTCGACGATGGTGCCGACCCGTATGTCGATCCGGTCGAAGTCGTCCAAGGTGGCGGTGGTGCTCATGGCCGCATCATGCCGGTTCGCCGTTGCATTTGCCAACTCGCGCACCCCATGCCAGCGTTCGAACCTAACTTGACCATTCAGGAACCGGCCATGATCCCGTCCGCGTCGCGCGATTTCCATTTGGCAGGGCGCAGCCCGGTTTATGCCACCCACGGCATGGCCGCGACCAGCATGCCGGCCGCGACCCTTACGGCGCTCGACGTGCTGCGCGCCGGCGGTAATGCGATGGACGCTGCGGTCGCTGCGGTCGCCGTGCTGGGCGTGATCGAACCGCAGTCCACCGGCATCGGCGGGGACTGTTTTTGCCTGTATGCGCCGGCGAGGGGGAGCCGGGTCGTGGCGCTGAACGGCTCTGGCCGTGCTCCGGCAGCCGCCACCATCGACTGGTTCGAAGGCCACGGCATTTCAGCGTTGGAGAACACGTCTCCCCATACCGTCACCATCCCCGGCGCCGTTTCGGCTTGGGAGACGCTGCTCGCCGCGCATGGCACCAAGGGCCTCGACGAGCTGCTGCAGCCGGCGATCGGCTTTGCGGAGGATGGATGGCCCGTGCACCACCGGGTCGCCTTCGATTGGCGCATCTCGGAGGGCAAGCTCCGCCGCACCGGCGCCGATGCGTTCTTGCCGAATGGCGCCGCACCGCGGGAAGGGGACCGGTTCGTGCAGCGCCCGCTGGCCGAGACGCTGCGCAGCATCGCGCGGCGTGGCGCAGCCGGGTTCTATGAGGGCGCGGTCGCCGCCGATATGGTCGCGACCCTACGCGCCCATGGCGGCCTGCACACCGAGGCAGACTTTGCCGCCGGGCGTACAGCGGCTGAATTTGTTGATCCTATCCACAAGGCGTGGCGCGGCATGGAGGTTTGGCAGTGCCCGCCCAATGGCTCCGGCCTGCACGTGCTGATGCTGCTCGGCATCCTGGAAGGCTTCGACCCGGCGCGCGAAGGGCCGCTCAGCGCCGAGCGCCTGCACCGGCATCTGGAGGCCGCCCGGCTCGTTTATCGCGACCGCGACGCTTTCCTGGCCGATCCGTCACAAATTGAGGTCCCGGTCGCGCACCTGACCAGCACAGAGTACTTGGCGGCGCTGCGGCGGCTGATCGACCCGGCACGCGCCGTGTCAGACATGCCCGCGCCTGGGGAAACGATGCTGCCGGCACATCGCGATACGGTTTACCTGTGCGTCGTGGACCGCGACGGCAACGCGTGCAGCTTTATCAACTCGCTGTTCCAGGGATTCGGCTCCGGCATCTTGGCGCCGAAGTCGGGCGTGATGCTGCAAAACCGCGGCCTGGGCTTCCGGATCGAGCGGGGCCATCCGAACTGCATCGCGCCGAACAAGCGGCCGATGCACACCATTATTCCCGGCATGGTCATGCAGGGCGGCCGTGCGGTGATGCCGTTCGGCGTGATGGGCGGGCATTTTCAGCCGATGGGCCAGAGCCTGTTCCTCGGCAACATGTTCGAATACGGGCTGGACATCCAGCAGGCGCTCGACCTGCCGCGGGTGTTCCCGTATCAGGGCAAGGTCGAGATCGAGCGCGGAATTCCCGCGGCCGTCGCGGACCAACTGGCCCAGCTTGGCCATGATGTCATGACGCCCGAGCGTCCGCATGGCGGCGGCCAGGCGATTTGGATCGATCACGACCGCGGCTGCATGGTCGGCGGGTCCGATCCGCGGAAGGACGGCTTGGCGTTGGGGTACTGATCTCGGCGCGAGGCGCCTGGGAGAAGTGGGCGCAGCAGTTGCTGCCCGAGCGAGCTGCCCACCAGTGTATCGCTGCCGTATCGGGCTGGCCATTCGCGCGCCGGCAGGTAGAACGTGCCGAAGATTCGATCGAGCCACGGCAGCATCGCGGCGTAGTTCTTGTCGGTATGGTCGTCCAGGGTGTGGTGCCAGTGGTGGAACGCCGGCGTTGCCACGAGCGACTCGAACCAGCCGAACCGCCAGCGTATGTTGGCGTGGATGAGGAAGCCCCACGCTGTCCCGACGACGATGACGAGGGCGGGAAGCAGGGTGCCGCTGGCGCTGGTGGGTCCGGCGAGACCGAGCGCATAGAACGGAACAAGCCCGCATAGCCGTCCGAACACGAGGTCGACAGGGTGCGCGCGGGTGTTGACGAGCCAGTCGATGTGCTCGGCGCTATGATGGACGGCGTGGAAGCGCCACAGCAGCGGGACCTCATGGCTCCAGCGATGCCCCCAATAGAAGCCGATCTCACCGACGACGAAGGTCAAGGCGATGCGCAGCCAGAGCGGCGAGGCAGCGACGGCTGCGTGCAGGGCGGGGGCACGACCTGGTGGACGGCCCACGCGACGACGGCGAGCGGCAGGCTGAGCAAGACGCTGGGCAGCAGGCTGCTGAGAAAAAAGTAGCCCAAGTCAGTGAGGAACTGCCGGCGGAAGATTTTTTGCGGCCGCAGGGTGAAGAGCCGCTCGAGGGTGACGAATACGGCGGTAAGAAGAACTAGCCAGACGCCCAGCCTGAACACGTCGACGGCAAGCGTCCAAGTCTGCTGCATCAACGACGCCATGGGTAGGTGTATTGCTCCGATGCGGGCGGTGCAGCGTCCAAGAAGGACGCTGTGGCCGCCTCACATTGCATGGTTACAGTTGGTAATCGATCGAAATCAGGCTTGGCGGCGGCGCAGCGTGACGCTCCCGACCGCGACCAGCCCCACCAGCAGCATGATCCAGCTTGCCGGCTCGGGCACCGCGGTGACCGATACGCCGTCGAGCAGCGAGAAAGGCGGCTGGCCCGACGGCGTTCCGACTGCGAGGAAGGACAGCACCTCGTTCGCGCTGGTTGCTGTGTAGGTGAAACTCTGGGAAAGCCAGCCGCTGAAACCGCGACTTGGATTGTTCACCACCGCCGTCGATTGCGTGACATTGCCGAGGCTCACCTTCCACTGCTCGGTTGTCGCGCCGGTGTAACCGGTCTGTTGCGCGCCGGCCCAATAAAAGGAGACTTTGTAAAGCGCGCCTAGCGACAGGCCATTGATGGTCTGCGTGATTGGGGCAGTTCCGTATGCACCATCTGCCGCGATGAAGTTCCCGCCGTCCGGGCTGGACGCAGGGAGGCTGTTGCTGGCGTTCGAGGCGTTCATGCCCCATAGCTTAATCTGTTGGTTGAACTGCGGAGTGTAGGCTCCCGTCGTGGTCGCCGTGCCCGGGAAGTACAAGAAGTTGTAGCCCGTCGTGGACCAGCCGGTGACGTTCGACGCGGTCATCTCGTATGAGGCTGACAGATTGGTCGCCTCGAAGCCTCCGTTCACCACCAGAGAGGCCGCGTTCACGGCGTTGCCGAACGACACCGCTGTCAACGCCGCCGCCGCGCGTGCGCTCAGTGTAAATTTCATAACTCTCAACCAAAAATTAAACCTGAAGTTGTGATATATACTCTGTCCACGTGAGAACCCGAAAACCTCGCATCTCCGAAACGCCCTGATATCGAGGGCGACTCGCCAGCCGATTTTCGGGTTCTCACGTGTACAGAGTATATCTCCTAAACCGAAAACGCAACGAGTTATTTTACGTCGTAACGATTATTAATAAGACTGTTCGGCCGCCGGCAGCAAGCAACATCATTGCCCTCTGGCCGTCCTAGCCCTTGGTTGCGGCGAACGCATTGAAGGTGATCAGCGTATAGGTGTCGGCCACGCCGGACAGGGTCTGCACCCGATCTGTCACAAACAGACCGGTGTCTTGCGCGTCATCCAGATAGAACTTGCCCAGAAGATCATACTGGCCCGAGGTCGAGTAGATTTCTGATAGCTCCTCGATCGTGTCGACCGCAAGCTGCGCCACACGATAGGCCTGGCCCATGTGGCACTTCATCTGGACAAAAATCGCGCGCATCGAGAGCTCCTGCTGCCAAAATTCAGGTTATCGTGCTCGCTGTGCAGCGGCTCCTGCGGCCTCGATATGGCGGAACATGTTGCGCCGTGCGTCCGCATCCATCTCGGTCTTGAAGGCGTGACGCTCCCGGAGCGCATTGGCGCGTTCAGCCGCGGGCCGGGCGCTGATCTCGTCGAACAGGCGCTTGAGGTGGGGCAAGCCGGTCCAGGCGTCATCGCCGAGGACGAACGGCACGACCCGCGCCCAACCCCAAACGGCCATGTCGATGATAGTGTATTCGTCGCCCAGCATGTAGCGGCGACCGGCGAGGTGTGCGTCCAGGATGCCATAGTGGCGCCGGGCCTCGAACAAATAGCGATTCACCGCGTAGTCCTTGGGCTCCGGCGCGAAATGCCGGAAGTGGACGGCCTGGCCGGAATACGGTCCGATCCCGGTGGCGACGAACATCAGCCAGGACAGCAGCTCCGCGCGCAGGACGGGCGTGTCGTCGGGCATGAACTGGCCGGTTTTCTCGCCGAGATAGAGCAGGATGGCGTTGCTGTCGAACACCGTGACGTCGCCGTCGGTGATGGCCGGGGTCTTGGCGTTGGGGTTGATGGCGAGGAAGGCCGGGTCGAACTGCTCGCCCTTGCGGGTGTCCACGGGCACGAGCTCGTAGGGCAGGCCCGCCTCCTCGAGGAACAGCGCGACCTTGGCTGGGTTGGGAGAGGGATGGAAATAGAACTTTATCATGGAGCGTTTCCTCCGCTGGGCCGGATGATCGGCACTGATAGCCTGGCACGGCGCGCGCGCTATGGACAGCGGGCGGGGGCGGCATACTCTGCATGATTTGGGCATGCTTTTGGGCATGCTCTGGGCAAAACGGAGGGGACACGGAATGGACACGCAGGCGCCTGGACTGATCACCCGCCTCGGTGGCCGCGTGCTGGCGGACGCGCTGGTGGCGCAGGGAATCGACCACGTGTTCGCCGTGCCGGGCGAAAGCTACCTCGACGTGCTCGACGGCTTGTATGACGTCCGTGACCGCCTGACCTTGGTGACCTGCCGGTTCGAGGCGGGGGCCGTGAACATGGCCGAGGCCTATGGTAAGCTGACGGGCCGCGTCGCCGCCGCCATGGTCACCCGCGGCCCCGGCGCCTGCCACGGCGCGATCGGCGTGCACGTGGCGATGCAGGACAGCACGCCGCTGCTGCTGTTCATCGGGCAGATTCCGTTCGAGGAAACCGACCGCGACAGCTTTCAGGAGGTCGACTATCGCCGGATGTTCGGTCCGCTGGCCAAGTGGGTCACTCAGATCGACGATGCCCGGCGCATCCCGGAGCTGGTTGCGCACGCGGTGGATGTCGCCACCACCGGCCGGCCGGGCCCGGTGGTGATCGCGCTTAGCGAGGAGATGCAGAAGCATGCTGTCAGCGTGGCCGATATCGGCCGTCTGGCAGCCGTCTCGACCGGCCAACCTGATCCGGCTGCGCTGGAGCGGATGCAGGCCATGCTCGCAGCGAGCCGCAGGCCGCTGGCCATTCTGGGCGGCAGCGGTTGGACCGACGCGGGCCGGGCGGCGGTGCGCGACTTCCTGGTAGGGCAGGGGCTGCCCGTCGCCGTCGGCTTCCGCCGGCAGGCTTTGTATGACGGCACGCTGCCGAACTTCGTCGGCGACCTCGGCGTCGGTTCGGACCCGGCGCTCGTGGCGCAGGCGCGGGAGGCCGACCTGATCCTTGCGATCGGCACCCGGCTGGGCGAGGCGACGACGCAGGGCTACCAGCTTTTCCCGGTGCAGGGCGGCGCGCCGATTGTCCATGTCTATCCGGACCCTGCCGAGATCGGCCGCGTTTTCCGCCCGGCGCTGGGCATCGCGAGCGAGCTGAACGTGTTCGCCCATGCTGCCGCGGCGCTGACGCCGGTTGCGGCGCCTTGGACCGCGTGGACCCAGTCGCTGCGCGGATTGCGGGAGGCCGGACGTGCGGTGCCGGACTATGAGGGGCCGCTGAACCTCGCCCAGGTCATGCGCGAGTTGGAGGCGCTGGCGCCGCCGGATGCCATCTTCACCTCGGACGCGGGCAACTTCGCGACGTGGCCGGCGCGGTTCATCAATTTCAGCGCCGGGCAGCGGATGATCGGCCCGACCAACGGCGCCATGGGCTATGGCGTCCCGGCCGGCGTGGCGGCGGCGCTCGCCTTTCCCGGCCGCATGGCGATCACCTTCGTCGGCGACGGCGGCATGCTGATGACCGGGCAGGAGATCGCGACCGCCTTCCAGTATGGCGTGGCGCCCATCGTGCTGGTGTTCAACAACGCCATGTACGGCACGATCCGCATGTATCAGGAACGCAGCTACCCCGGCCGTATTTCCGGCACCCAGCTCACCAATCCCGATTTTTCCAAATATATCGAGGCGTTCGGAGGCCATGGCGAGGTCGTTTCGGCCACCGCGGAGTTCACCCCCGCCTTCCAGCGCGCCGTCGCCAGCCGCAAACCGGCGGTGATCGAGCTGCGGATGAACCCGGAGCAGATCACCTCCCGCGCGACGATCGCGCAGTTGCGGGCAGGCACCACGGCGGCGAAGCCGGCGGCGGGAGCTTAGCCGTGCCTGACCGGATGCGGGCTATGGATAGCTTTCGGCTCCGAACCTGTTGGAGTTCAGTTCGATCCGGTCGAGCCAGCGCAGCCCGAGCGAGGGCGTATTGACGATCGTGGCGGTCGCGTCGCCGGCATAGCCGAGCTGGAGGAGGTAGTGCATCAGCACCGGATCGAATTCATGAGTTTCGGCGTAGGCACGGCCGCCGTGTGGAGCGGACAGGGCGTGAAAGCCGATATGCGCGTCCATCCCCAGCAGCCGCGTTGTCCCAGCGAGCCAGATCAGCGCGCAGGACGACGCGCAGAAGCTTCTGGCAGGCACGAACGTCTTGAGGCCCCGGGCCCGTATCTCGTATCCGATGGTGAGCGCGGTGGCGACGTTTCCGCCGGGCCCAGCCAGGACGATGAGGGCGTTTGGCGTTGCCCCCACAAGGCCGTGGAAGGTTTTCTCATCACCTGGCTCGATCCGGCCGCCGATGCTGATGGCGGGTACCTTGCCATCGATGGCCGCGACTTGACCTGCGGAGGCAGCAGATGCGGCGAGCAGGCACGCAAGCTGGACAATTACAGGGGTTATCCACGAGCGCCTTGGCGATATCGGCATGAAGCGACCTTCTGAACCAGCCCGTGAAGCTTCCCCGCAAACGATACGATCGCAGATAGAACCGGGGATACAGGAGTCAGATCGAAAAGCATACCGTTGTCACAAGGAGGGCAGGGTCGCCGATAACCCAGCTTGATGCGATGTCAGGAATGGCGCGTTCCGTCGATCGTTAGCTGGCGCTACCGCCCCGTCGCATACCCCTGCATGCCGCGCGGGTTGGCGCCGGCGAACATCTGCGTGCCCTCCAGCCGCGCCGCCGACAGACGGCCTTCGGACCAGTCCGGCCCCATCTCCGCCAGATGTCCGCGCGCCAGCAGCTCGTCCAGCACAGTGGAAGAAAACTGCCCCTCCAGCACCAGCTTGCCGGGCCGGGCGATGCGGGGCCAGAAGCTGCTGGGCCAGTGCTCGGAGTGGAAGCTGGGCATGTCGATCGCCTGCTGGATGCCCAGGTTGCCGTGCACCATGCGCAGGAAGAAAATGAGCGACCATTGGTCCTGTTGCTCGCCGCCGGGGGTGCCGAACGCCATCCAGGGCACTCCGTCGCGCAGCGCGAAGCTGGGGGACAGGGTGGTGCGCGGGCGCTTGCGCGGCGCCAGGCTGTTCGGCAGGCCGTCGCGCAGCCAGAACATCTGGCCGCGCGTGCCCATGGGGAAGCCGAGGCCGGGCACCACCGGGGAGGACTGCAGCCAGCCGCCGGACGGCGTCGCGCTGACCATGTTGCCCCAGCGGTCGATCACGTCGATGTGGACGGTGTCGGCGCCGATCACGCCCAGCCGCGCCACCGTCGGCTCGCCGGCGCCTGGCGCCTGGTTCAGCATGTCCGCCCGGCTGTGCGCGTCGTGGTCCACCTGGGGATAGAAACCAGGCACCGTGCCGGGCCGCAGCGCCAGCGACGCCTGCCGGTCGATCTCGCCGCGGCGCGCCATGTTGTAGTTGTGCGACAGCAGGTCCCGCAGCGGCACGTCCACGAAATCCGGGTCGCCGTAATAGGCTTCGCGGTCGGCGAAGGCGAGCTTGGCGCATTCGACCACGGTGTGGACGAAGTCGGGGCCGACCGGGTCCATCGCGCCGACGTCGAAGCCGCGCAGCAGGGCGAGCTGCTGCAGGAACACCGGACCCTGGCTCCACGGCCCGCATTTCAGCACGGTGTGGCCGTGATACTCGAAGCCCACGGGGTCCTCGACCGTCGCCGACCATTGGGAAAAGTCCTGCGCGGTCAGCAGGCCGCGATGCCGCCGGCCCGAGGCGTCCAGCACCTCGGTTTCCCCGAAGAACCGGCCGACGGCCTCGGCCACGAAGCCCTCGTACCATGCCCGGCAGGCAGCATCGATCCGGGCCTCGCGGGTGTCGCCCACGGCCTCCCGGCATAGCCGTTCATAGGTGGCGGCAAGGTCCGGCCGGGCAAACAGCGCGCCCACGGCCGGCGTATTGCCGTTTGGAAGAAACACGGCGGCGCTGCTGGGCCATTCGGCCTCGAACAGCGGGCGCACGCCCTCGATCGTGGCGGGGATGCGCGGCACCAACGGCACGCCGTTCCACGCATAGCCGATGGCGAAGGCCAGGACGTCGGCGAGCTCCCACGTTCCCCAGTCCCGTAGCATCCGGCACCATGCGCCGAATGCGCCCGGCACCACCGCGGGCAGCAGCCCGGTCGCCGGAATAAGGTCCAGGCCAAGTGCGGCGAACGCGGGCAGGGTCGCGGCCTCAGGTGAGACGCCCTGGCCGCAGATCACGTGCTGCGTGGCGGTGCGGGCGCTGTGGATGATGATCGGGGCGTCGCCGCCGGGCCCGTTCAGGTGCAGCTCGGCAACCTGGAGGACGAAGCCTGTGGCGGCGGCGGCGTCGAACGCGTTGCCGCCGCGCTCCAGCACCGCCATGCCGACCGCCGACGCCAACCAATGCGTGCTGGCGACCACGCCGAAGGTGCCGGCGATCTCTGGGCGGGTCGTGAACATGGGTAGCAGTCTCCGGGTTGCGTGGGGCCTAGGCTATCGCCAAGCTCAGCCCACGTAAAACCAGCACGTAAAATCAGCCCGCAAAGCCGGAGACTTGATGCTCATCCTGATCGTGGGTCCCTCCGGGGCCGGCAAGGACACCCTGATGAACGGCGCGCGTACGGCGCTCGCCGACGATGCCCGCTTCCGCTTCGTGCGCCGCGTCATCACCCGGCCCGGAGATATGGGGGAAGAGGCGCATGAGAGCGTCACCGAGCAGGCGTTCGAACTGCGGCGGGAGGCCGGGGACTTTGCGCTGACCTGGCGGGCGCATGGCCTGCACTACGGCATCCCGGCCGATATCGCGATGGACCTGGCGCATGGCCGGGTGGTGATCGTGAACGTGTCCCGCGCCGTGGTGGCGGAAGCGGCGGCCCGCTTTCCGGTCGGCGTGATCGAGATTGCCGCCCCGGCCAACGTGCTGGCCCGCCGCCTCGCCGCACAGGGGCGGGACGACGCGGTCGACGTCGCCCGCCGGCTGTCCCGCGCCATCGAGCTGCCGTTGCCGGTCGACCGGGAGCGGGTAATGAACGACGGCACGGTCGAGGCGGGAGTGCGCAAGCTGCTGGCCGCGATCAGCCGCGTAGCGGGAGACGCTCCGCGATCGTGAATGGGGCGCCGGTGCCGGCCTGCGTGAACACGCAGATCTCGTCCACGCGGCGGGGATGCGGCAGCGCGTTTGCCAGGTGCGCCACTGCCGCCGGTTGGAATAGGGCGCGCTCGCTATCGGTCAGGCGCCGGGTCAGGGTCATGTGGAAGCGCCACTCGCCGAATACGCCGGGATAGCCCCAGCGCCTGAGGTTCGCCTCGTGTGCCGCGGATAGCCTGCCCTTGCGTCGCCGGGCCAGCTCTATCGCATCCGGTGGCGCACGATGACGGTCGACTCCAGCAACGCAGGCGTCGGCGAGGGCGTGCAACGCGGGGCACGGCTCGGCCTCCCGCACGGCGAGGAAGCCGGAAAGGTCGGCCACGTGCAGCGGCGGCATGGCGAACGGCGCGATCCCTCGCGCCAGGGCAGCAGCGTCGTCCACGAACGCGCCGTAGTTCGTCGCGAGCCGCATCGGCGGTTTCAGGGTGCAATGGAACCCATACATGCGGGCGTCGGCCGTAACGGCGTGGATGTCCGGCAGGTCGGGCTGCGGCAGAGCGGCTGCCGTTTCCGGGTCACGGCCCAACCAACTGCAGGCCGCTTTCCACAGCGGATCGGATAAAGCCGGCGCATAATACAGCGCAACGCGCGTGTTCAGCTCACCCTCTCCCCGGCGCGCCAAACCTGGCGGACGACCGGCATGCCCTCATGCTCCCGCACGTGCACCAGGTCCGCGCGCAGCCCGGCCTCGATCCGGCCGCGGTCGTGCAGGCCGGTCATGCGGGCCGGGTTCGCTGTCACCATCGCGACGCCCTGGGGCAGGGTGATGCCGGTCTGGACGACGCTGGCGAAGGCGGCCTCGAGCATGCTGGAAGGGACGTAATCGCTGGCATAGGCGTCCACGACGCCGCGCCGCACCAGGTCCGCCGCCCCGACGTTGCCGGAGTGCGAGCCGCCGCGGACGATGTTGGGCGCCCCGGCGATCACGTCCATGCCGCGCGCCCGCGCCTCGGAAGCCGCCAGCATCGAGACGGGGAACTCGCTGACGCGGATGCCGTCGGCGGCGTTCTCGGCGACCTCCTCGGCCGTATTGTCGTCGTGGCTGGCCAGCACGATGGCGAGCGGCACGATCCGGTCCAGCAGGCGGCGGCGGTTCGGGCCGCGGGTCCGGGCGCGCTGGGCCTGCAACTCGAGGATGCGATCCTCGATCCAGGGGCCGCCATGGCCCTCGCGCACCCGCATCTTCCGGTAGCGGTCCAGGTTGGCATATTGGCCGACGCCAGGGCTGTGGTCCATCAGGCTGACCATGCGCACCCGGGGATGTTCGGCCACGGGGTCGAGCAAATCCATCATATCGGGGGCCGGCAACTCGCAGCGGAGGTGCAGGAAGTGCTCGGATTTCAGCAGTCCGGTATCGGCCAGCGCGTCCAGGTCGGCGACGCCGTCGCGGAAGGTGAGCACGCGGTCCTTGTCGAAGCCGAGGTCGCCCAGGCACAGCGCGTCCAGCACGGTGGTCACCCCGGCAGCGGCGCACTGCGCGTCATGGGCCATCATGGCGGAGCGCGACGGCCAGCGCGCGTTGCTGCGGGGCTGCACTTGGCGCTCCAGGTTGTCGGTGTGGACGTCCACCACGCCGGGCATCAGCGTGTCGCCGCCCAGGTCGATCGCGCGCGGCATGGCGCTGCGGCCGGGCTGCACGTCGGCGATGCGTCCGCCGTCCATCACGACGGTGCCGAGCAGCACTTCGCCGGACAGGATGAGGCGTGCGTTGGTGAGGATGGTTGTCATGCGGCATCCTGGTGCGGGTCAACGGTCAGCGTACGGTTTGCTACGGCATTCCGCACCACGGCGTCGTGGAAGATGCCGACGATCGCGACGCCGCGGGCGGCGGCGTCGCGGATCATCGCTGCTACGACGTCGCGGTTCACGTTATCGAGTGATGCCGTCGGTTCGTCCAGCAGCAGCACGGGGTGGCCACCGATGAAGCCGCGCGCCAGGTTGACCCGCTGCTGTTCGCCGCCCGAGAACGTCGCGGGCGGCAGCGCCTGCAACCGGTGCGGGATGTTTAGCCGGTCGAGCAGCGCCGCGGCGTCACGCCGCGCCCGGTCCAGCGGCACGCCGCGTGCCACCGCGGGCTCCGCCACCACATCCAGGGCGGGCACGCGCGGCACCACGCGCAGGAACTGGCTGACATAACCCAGGCTGTCGCGCCGCACCTGCAGCACGAGGCGCGGGTCGGCGCGGGCAATGTCGACCATGACGCCGCCGTGCCTGATAAGGATGCGCCCGGCGTCGGCGCGGTATGAGCTATATAGGCTGCGCATCAGGGTGGACTTGCCGGCGCCGGAGGGACCGGACAGCGCCACGCACTCGCCGGCACGGACCTGCAGGCCGATGCCGTCGAGCACGGGGATGCGCGTGCCGCCTTGCAGATGCAGGATGAAGGTCTTGGACACGCCCTGGGCGTCCAGCATGATCATGCGTGCAGCACCGAGCTGACGAGAAGCTGGGTATAGGGATGCTGCGGGTCGTCCAGCACCTGGTCGGTCAGCCCGGCTTCCACCACGCGCCCGCCCTGCATCACCATGATGCGCCCGGCCAGCAGGCGCGCCACGGCGATGTCGTGGGTGACCAGGACGACGGCGATGCCGAGCCGGGTCACCAGGGTGCGGATCAGGTCCAGCAGCCGCGCCTGCACCGAAACGTCGAGGCCGCCGGTCGGCTCGTCCATGAACACCAGGCGCGGGTGCGTGACCAGGGTGCGGGCGATCTGCAGGCGCTGCAGCATGCCGCCGGAGAAGGTGTGCGGCATGTCGTCGATGCGCGCCGGATCGATTTCCACTTGGGCGAGCCAGTCCTGTGCGGCGGCCCGGATGCCGCCGTAGTGGCGGCTGCCCTGCGCCATGAGCCGTTCGCCCACATTGCCGCCGGCGGAAACGCGCATGCGCAGGCTGTCGCGCGGGTTCTGCTGCACGAAGCCCCAATCGGACCGGTGCAGCGCCCGGAGCCGCGGGGCCGGCATGGCGTGCAGGTCGTGCAGCTGGCGGTCGGGGTCGCGATACCACACGGTCCCCGCGTCGGGCGCCACCCGGCCCGACAGCACGTTCAGCAGCGTGGTCTTGCCCGACCCGGACTCGCCGACGACGGCCAGCACCTCGCCGGGCCATAGGTCGGCCTCGACATCGTCGAGCGCATCAATGCTGCCGAAACGTAGGGCGAGGCCTCGTGCCGAAAGGAGCGTGCCGGTCACTCCGCCGCCTTCCGTTGCCCCGCCGCGACGCGCTCGTTGCAATAATCGGTGTCTGAGCACACGAACATCCGCGTGCCGCGGTCATCGGTGACGACCTCGTCCAGGTAACTCGCGTCGGCTTGGCATAATGCGCAGACGCCGGGGGCGCGGCTGGCACGGAACGGGTGGTCGTCGAAATCGAGCGATTGCACCGCAGTATAGGGCGGGACGGCGTAGATGCGCTTTTCCCGGCCGGCGCCGAACAGCTGCAGCGCCGGCATCATGTGCAGCTTCGGGTTGTCGAAGGCGGGGATCGGCGAGGGCGACATCAGATAGCGGCCATTCACCATGACCGGGAAATCGTAGCTGTTGGCGACGTGGCCGAAGCGGGCGATGTCCTCGTACAGTTTGACGTGCATCAGGCCGTATTCCTGTAGGCCGTGCATGCGGGTCGTCTCGGCCCGGCTCGGCTCCAGCTTGGCCATCGGCTCAGGCAGCGGCACCTGGTAAACCAGTATTTGGCCCTCGTGCAGTGGGGTCTCGGGGATGCGGTGCCGGGTCTGGATGATGGTGGCCTGGGCCGTGCGCGTGGTGGTGGCGACCCCGGCGGTGCGGGCGAAGAAGCGGCGGATCGACACGGCGTTGGTGGTGTCGTCGGCGCCTTGGTCGATCACTTTCAGGACGTCGTCAGGGCCGAGGATGCTCGCGGTCACCTGGATGCCACCGGTGCCCCAGCCATAGGGCAGCGGCATTTCCCGGCTGCCGAACGGCACTTGGTGGCCGGGGATCGCCACCGCCTTCAGGATCGCCCGGCGGATCATCCGCTTGGTCTGCTCGTCCAGGTAGGCGAAGTTGTATCCACTCACGCCGCATCCCCTTGGATGTCGGCTGCTTTGGCTGCATCCATGTCGGCCCGCATGCACCGCACCGTCTCAAGCTCACTCTGGAAATCGACGTAGTGCGGCAGCTTCAGGTGCTCGACAAAGCCCGTCGCCTCCACGTTGTCGCAATGCGACAGCACGAACTCCACGTCCTGCGCCGGGGCGTCCGTGGGTTCCCCAAGCTCATTCGAGCGCATCGCGCGGTCCACGAGCGACATGCCCATGGCGCGCCGCTCCGAGTGGCCGAAGCACAGGCCATAGCCGCGGGTGAACTGCGGCGGCGCCGTGCGGCTGCCGGTGAACTGGTTCACCATCTGGCATTCCGTCAGCATGACGTCGCCGATGTCGATGGCGAAGCCCAGCTCCGGCGGCTCGATCTCGACGGTCGCTTCGCCGACGCGCAGCTCGCCGACGAAGGGGTGGTTGTTGCCGTAGCCGCGCTGCGTCGAGTAGCCGAGCGCCAGGAGGAAGCCCTCGTCGCCCCGCGCCAAGGCCTGCAGCCGCAGGTCGCGCCCGGCGGGAAAGGCCAGCGGCTCGCGCGTGAGGTCGCCGGGCACGGCGTCCGGTGCAGTCGCGTCCGGCTCGACCAAGCCCTCCTGTCCCAGGATGCCGAAGGCGGGCGCGAGCGGCTGCGGCTCGGCGTCCGCTTCCGCCGGTGCGGGCGGCGCGTCAGGGAGTGCGAAATCGAGCAGCCGATGGGTGTAGTCGTAGGTCGGCCCCAGCACCTGGCCGCCGGGCAGGTCCTTGAAAATGGCGGAGATGCGCCGGACCGTCAGCATCGTGCCGGTGTCGACCGGGCGGCTATGGGCGAGGCGGGGCAGGGTGGTGCGATAGGCGCGGAGCAGGAACGCGGCTTCGATCAGGTCGCCTTGGGCTTGCTGGATCGCGAGCGCCGCGAGTTCCCGGTCGTAGAGCGATCCCTCCGCCATGACGCGGTCCACGGCGCGGCCGAGCTGTTGCGCGATCTGCGCGGGGGTGAGCGCCGGGAGATCTTGGTCGCCCCGGCGGACGGCAGCGAGCCAGGTATGCGCGGCGTCGATCGCCCGCTCGCCCCCTTTCACGGCGACGTAGGCCATCTAGGCCGCCCGGACCTGGACGGTGCGGGGCAGCGCCGCGACACGGTCGCCGGCGCACAGGATTACGTCGACGCCGCGCGGGAACAGCGCGCGATTTGCTGCCCACTCGATTGCGAACCCGTTCGGCAGCCCGTCGACCGTCAAGGTCGCGGCGGCTGCAAGGCCCGGGCCTGACAGTTCGAACGCTGCGCCGCGGCCGAGCGCCGTCACCTGCAGGATGACCGTCGCCCCAAGCTCGGGCGCATCGTCCGTTCCCGCTGGGAATGCATCGAGCCGCACCGGTCCGAGCGCCAGCGCTAGGTTGGCCGATGCGGCTGAGGTGGCCGGTGCGCCGCAATGGAACGTGATCCAGTCCCGCACGGCCGAAGCTGCATTATCCAGCCATAGCGGTGTATCGGCGTCGGCCAGCGTCAGCAACGCGGCCGCAGTCGCGGCATCCAGCATCGGCGGCGGGTCCATGGCTGCCGCGATCGTGCGGATTTGCCCGGGCCGCGCCATTGCGTCCAGCACTGCCCGGAAGCAGGCTTGGCTGTCCTGCACCGGATCAGCGAAGCCGGGGTGGGTCACGGTTATGGGCGCCCCGCTCATGAACGCCCCGCTCACGAGCGCATCGTCGCCAGCGTGAAGAAGTGCACCTGCGTTGCGGCGGCCTGTCGGGCGAGGGTTTCGCGACGTGTCGCCTGCTGCGCCGCCAAGGGTTGGATTATTGCCGCATCCAGTTCGAGCGTATGCGCCGGGTCCTGCAGGGCGGCGTCGAGCGCTGCGGCCAGCTCCGCTTGGCGGAGGTCGCGCCCCAGGCAGTAGGCATGGCCCACCCATCCCGCCGCGGTCCGCACCGTGCAGCGCGCCACCGTCGCCTCGCCCAGGTTGAATGGCGCACCGGTGCCGCCAGCTCGGCCGCGGAGCATGATCAGCCCGACCTCCGGTCCGCGCAGCCGGGTGAACGCCGGCAAGCGCCCATCGACGGCCAAGGACAGCTCGTCTGCGGTAGCGCGGGCGAGCACCGCCATCCAGCGGCGGCGATCCTGCGGAGATGGCGTGGAAGCAGACAATGAACACCCCAAAGTCGTATAGACAAATATTTGCTGGACCGTGTAGCGTCAAGGCGAAATCGTACGGGGATGGAACACGCAGGATGACCATTGTATGACGGGTGCAGTCGAGAAGACTGAGCTGAAGCCGGGTGTTCCGCTTTGGCGCCAGATCGCCCGCTCGCTCGTTTCCGGCATCGGCCCCGGTGGCCTGCAGCCCGGCGACCGCCTGCCCACCGAGGCGCAGCTCGCCGCCCAGCATGGCGTTAACCGGCATACTGTCCGCCGCGCCATCGATACACTGGTTCGCTCCGGCTTGGTGCGCGTCGAGCAGGGCCGCGGGTCCTTCGTCGCCGAGGACAGGATCGACTATACCGTCCAGCCCCGCACCCGGTTCAGCGAGTGGGTTCGCCAACAGAATAGGGAGCCGACCGGCCAGGTGCTGTACGTCGGTCCGGTGGCGGCGGCGGCGGTGGTCGCCGCCGGGCTAGGCGTCCCGCGCGGCGCCACGGTCGCATTGTTCGGGCGGCTGGGCATGGCCGACGGGGTGCCGGTCAGCTTGGCGAGCCATTACTTCCCGTTGGAGGCACGGCCGGGCCTGCTGGAGGCGCTACGCACCGCGCCCTCAATCACGGCCGCGCTGCAGTCGGTCGGGATCATGGATTATCGCCGCAAGGTGACCCGCGTGTCCGCCCGCATGCCGACGGCGACGGAGGCCGGGCTGCTGCAGGTGCCGCGAGGCCGCCCGCTGCTGGTATGCGAGAACGTGAACGTGGACCCGGCAGGCGCCATCGTGGAATTTGGCGTCGCCCAGTATCCCAGCACCCGTGTTCAGGTGATGTTTGAGCCGTAGGCTGGAATGCCACCCTGGCTCCCGAAGTTGGACTCGAACCAACGACCGAGCGATTAACAGTCGCTTGCTCTACCAGCTGAGCTATTCGGGATCAGGTGGGACGCCCGTATAACGCCGGTCCCCGCGGGATGCAAACGGCTTTTCGCGGCTTGCTGCTGCTACTAGCTTGTCGCGCCCGCGCGGCTCTGGCATGGATAGCGCGTTGCGGGCGTGGTGGAACTGGTAGACGCGCCGGACTCAAAATCCGGTTCCGCAAGGAGTGTCGGTTCGATTCCGACCGCCCGCACTAATCGCCCTTTTCAGCGATCTTCTCTGGTCACACAACCCCCTCATATCGTTCCATACCCGGTCGATAAAACATATTGACTTCAATATATTAGCGGTCTCTTCGACAGGATGACCGTCTCACTCACGTTTGCGTGATATCACCCCAGCGCAGCATAGTTGGTGTACCTGACGGGTACAGACCGACGATGTACCCCAATGGAGATGCGGCATGGCCAAGGCGATGAACGAACTCACGGACAAGACCGTGAAGGATGCGAAGCCCGGCACGTCGCCGTATCGTATGGTGGACGGCGGCGGCCTGTTTCTTTTGGTCAATCCCACCGGCTCCAAGCTCTGGAGGCTCAAGCACAAGGGCACGCTGCTGTCCCAGGGCGCGTATCCGGAGGTGACCCTGAAGGACGCCCGCGCTCGACGCGCCGCTGCCAAGCTCCCCTGTACCCCAACCCCTGATGTGCCGAAGGATACAAGCCCCACCCTCCGGGCGGCGGCGGTCGAATGGCATGCCGCCCAAACCCATTGGAGCGACACCAACCGACGCATCGTATCCCGCTTGCTCGAAGATTGCGTCTTCCCGCAGATCGGCAACATGCGGATAAAAATCGGCGACATGCAGATGGGTGCTATCACCAAAACCTTGCTGGTCGATGCGGTCGTCAAGCCCTTCGAAGGGCGTGGAGTCATCGAGCGCGGTGAGCGCGCCGTAGGATATACCCCGACTCCTTGAGAATTCGGCCCCGCCCCCTTGCCAAGCGGGTCCGAGTTGGACTCTACCGGCCCGATGATCCGACCTGGGTTCCTGGACAGCGTATCGCGGCAAGACCTGATCGAACTGG
>JAABUM010001473.1_pt1 | contig 35186 bp, 60 predicted proteins | sample 5559161 | NCBI WGS metagenome assembly JAABUM01 (sample SAMN10711868, study PRJNA513369) | rock metagenome | isolation source: Antarctica rocks | place: Antarctica: Victoria Land, Siegfried Peak nord
CCTGCCGCTCCGGTATCAGGCTGCCAGGGCCGCCCGGCGGCGGCGGCGGCGGCGGCGGCGGCGGGGGTCCGCCCGATGCAGGTCTCGGCGCCGCTGCCGATGCTGGCGGCGGTGCAGCCTCGCCGCCGCTGGGCTGAGTGGCTCCTGCAGAGGGCAGGAGAAGACAGGTCGGAGGACAGTTTCTGCCAAACCTGACTTGGCCGCGCCTCGGCAAGAGCAGATGCGCTTGCAGTCAAATTCAGGGGGCTCTCACAGGCACACCGTTTCTCGGGTCACCAGGGCTGCAGCAACTCCCAGACGCAGCCCTTTGCAGTGCAGCGGCAGGCAGGGTACACCCCCCCTGCAGCAGACTCGGCGCACCCCCCTTGCAGCAGACCTGGCGCACCCCCCCTGCAGCAGGACTCGGCGCACCCCTGAACTGGGAGACGGCGCCGCCGGCGGGATTCCAGGCGGGCCCTGTGAGGTGATTGCCCTTGACGTACTCCGCCAGCGCCAGAATGAGCTCCTTCAGCGACTTCACCCACTCCACGTGGCCGGCGCCGCTGCAGTTGGGGAACTGGACGTCAGCAAGTGGGGTCCTCCTGGCGTGCTTCTGCAACAGATCGGTCTTGTGGCTCGGGGCCGCCAGCGCCGGGATGAGCTACTTCAGCGCTTTCACCCACTCCACATGGCCGGCGGCGCTGCGATTGCAACGACAAATGTTGGGAAGGACATCTCCCTTCAAAAGCGCTTCAGCAACGTCCTCCCTTCTGGCACGAAGTCACCAGCGCCAGAGCGAGTTTCACGACTTGACCTACTCCATGTGGCTGGCGCTGATGTGGCGGGACTGGACACATGATGAAAAGACGAGAGCGGCCTCTTCTGGCGGATTCCTACGGATTTCTGGCGGATTTCTGCGGATTTCCGGCGGATTTCTGCACTGTGCCGGGCTCCTAGGTGTCGCGCAAAACTCATGATTCCGATTCGGATTGACGAACGCATCTCGCAACAGCTTTGCCACGCACCTGTCGGTGTTGCGGTGCTCCATGAGCACCTTGTTGGCGTAGAACTCTGCCGACTGCCACGCCTCTGTTACGTGCTGCGCCGGCGGGTTCATCCCTGCACCCAGACAGGAATAGCACGGTCCTGCCTCTGTCCATTGTAATTTTCACATTTGACTGTGAAAAATATTACAAAAATTTAAAATTTCAGCTATGCTGAAATTAAAGGTTTCGTTCCGAAACCCACCTTCCTCTGTTACGCCTGTGCTTATTTCACAGCATTTCGTGCCACCTGTCCGCGGGATGCCACAGCGCTGGAAGGGTCGCTGATGAATGCTGGGCCGTCTACAGCAACCGGAATCCCTCCCCAAAGGCCAGACCTTCGCTATGGCTCATGAAGGCAGGGAGGTCCGACACATCGGAGCGTTCAGCACGGCGAACACCATGCAGCCTCGGGCGGATCCAGCGAGCAAGCGCAAGCCAGCTCACCGCAGCCTGGGCCGCTGTAGACGACCCACGACAGGCACTGCAGCGCCTCGGCGACCGCCTTGCAGTGGTTGACGGCGGCGCCCCGCCGGCCCTCCGCCAGAGAGCTCGCCTTCTGCATCTGCTCCCCCACCGGGCCCACCAGCTGCTGCAGGCCCGCGGCGTCCGGCTTGCTGCACGCCGCGATCGCCGCGACGATGTGTCGCTGGCCTGCACATGTGGGACGGGTTGCACGTGGGGCAGGCTTGGTCGGTGCAAACTGCAGCCCAATGCATTGGATGGGGTGAGGCTGTCCGCTTTGCGGGTGAGCGACGTGCAGGGGTGTCGCTCTCGGCAAAGCGCTTTGACAAAGGCAACGATAGGTCTGCGACCCGCTTGCATGCCAGAAGAGTGCGTGTGCCCGCCAGCCGCGTGTTCGCCCATCATGGGTCCCGACCATACTCCTGGCCTACCTGTGAAAGCGTCGCGCACGACGGCGCTGGGCTTCGCAACGTCGTCGCCGAGCGGCGCAGCGGCCGCAGCAAACTTCTGAACCTTTGGCATGACGTCCGCATCGTACGCCGCCACTGAGGCGCTGCCGCCGGCTGACGCTTGCGGGGCCGTGGTGCTGCAGCCCGCCACGGCGCGGGCCTGCTGCGGCGGCGGAACAGCTGCGGAGGGAGCGGCTGCGGCGCAGGGTGCGGGCGTCGGCAGCGGCAGGCTGCCGGCGGGCCGCCCGCTCAGTCGGGCCTGCGGCAGAAGGAAATATGTGGGCAGACTTCGCTTTTTGAATTTGCAGCCGCGCAGTCGAGAGCCAAGCCAGGCGGAACCGCGATGCACAGGTTGGATCCACTGCATGGCTGGTACGCACCTCTGCTGCTTCAAGGCGAGAGGCCACGGACTCGAGCCGGCTCACCGCTGTCTCGAAAATGCCCTGCAAAAGCATCACCGCTGGCGTGGCTGCAATCTCTGCCAGACCTGGTATCGTGTACATGGGACCCGGTGTCGGTCATCATAGCTACTAGGATTTCGATAACACACACACATGCAGCATTGCAGGCATGCTGCAGGAGGTCGTCGAGACCGAAATGCTCACCGACATGCCTGGACTCCGAGCACAGAGCGATTTGGGGCAGCAGTCGCGGGATCGCCCGGAACACAGCTCCGTGTGGGACCTTTTAAGCCTCGCAGTGGCGTCACCTGCCGCAATCCGGCTTTGCAAACTCTCTGCACTTCACCAGATCCAGCAAGTTTTTGAAGCCAGCTTCGAAACGGGACGCTCAAAGCAGCTGACGCGGGAGTCTTGTGAAGCGTCAGGCGCCAGACCGGCGTTGCACGCGGCAGTGACAGCAGCTGTGTGTCGATTCAGTGGCTCATGCGATCACCGTCGGCATCGTCGGGCCGTTACCAACGCCGCAAGCACGTTCACATAAAATAGTCGTCTCGCTGAGGTTTGATCGTTGAGTGTCGGCGAATCGCTCCTGTGCGAGCTCAAGCCTTGATCCGCCTTTCTGGGCTTGTACAATAGCTCTTCAGACACGTTGCTGCCGGCCATGCTGCTGTTACGACCTTTGAAGCAAGTGTGAGACCACAGCACGGGCGTGCTGCGCGCCTCTGCCGCCAATCAAGGCCATCGTTGCGGCCTCAATCGTTGCTGAAGGTATAGAGCACTCGAAACCAACTCCCTTGAACCGTCAAACATGTGCTGCAGCGCGCTGTTGGCCGTTTGTACCGTTCCGGTCTTTTGATTACCACATACTCAGCCACCACTGAGCGATCAGAACATGGCGCATCGTGGCTCGCCACGCACGCTGTGTCAAGCTACTGTCAGCCCCCATGCACCAGACGGTCAGTCGCAGGCTGCTGCTGCTGCACAGGGCGTCTTTGGAGATGGACTCGCCACTCACTGCGGCGGAGCAGGCACAGCTGCGGGACAAGGTCCGGACGTGGAAGAATGCTATGATTGGCAGGGAGGTGGTCAAAGCGCAGGGCAAGACGACGGTGCGAGGCCCCGCTTGGACCCATCAGCCCCTTGCCTGCCGTGCTCTCTGCATTCTAGGCGTGTCACGCTCATTGCACGGCGCTCCACGTTCACAACACAATAGCAACTGCAACATGTCTGTATTGCAGGAGGTTCTGCACTGCATGAATGCATGGCCGCTGCCACACCAGCTTTGCAAACACCTGAGCACTTGCCCCGGATGCTGCAAAGTCGTCGCGCTGCGCCGTGCTCAGGTGGAGGGCGTCATCTGGGGCGTGGAGAGCGAGGATCTCATGGGCCCCACGTCGCACCTCGTTACTCACTACAGCGTGCTGTGGGACGTGGAGGGCCAAAGCAAGAAGAAGGAGCGCCCGCTGAAGGTGGGCGGCGCTTTCGGAAGCCTGGGTGTGCATCCACGCAGCATCGCGCAGCTGGAAATCCAGTGTGCTCAGCGGTTATTGCAAGCGTGCGCAGCGCTGCGGCACTACACTGCCGGCAAGAGCCACCAGGCAGATGCAGTGCTGTTGTGCACAAGGAACGCACGATGCTTTCACGCTTTCAGCTGCGCTGCCGAAACTGCACAGTGCCTCATCGCCGCTTCCCATCCCACGTGCGCCGCAGGACATGCACCCGGGGGCTGACGGCGTCAAGAGAGAGGTGATCACGAACGAGGACCTGGATCAGGGGCCGTACACATTGCGCACGGGTTTCAGCCACATGGAGCTGCCGAGGCCGCACAAGATCCTTCAGCCGGTAGGATTTCAGCGCGTTCCCTGTACCCTGAGCAGGTGTACGTCTCCTACCATCAGCTGGAACCACCATCTGGAGGCCGCAGTCGACACAGCAAACTCCTTTCGCTCTTGAATTCTACAGGCCTATACGTCATTTCGCCTCGCTGCGGAAAGCACGCCAAGCAGCATTGTAACTGACCCCGTTTGTCAAATTTCTTGTCAATGCAAACGTTTGTACCTTCTCTTTTCGGGCGTGCCGATGCGGCGGTGTGACTATTCAACCCGCGAACCGCCGCGGCCTCTCCAACGATCCTTGGCCAACTCTGACGGCGCTTGCGGCTGCTTTTCCAGAGGGGCTGGCGCACCTCCAAGCTGTCGCACGAGGCGCAGCGCGATCTGCTGAACTGGACGCCAGAGGAGCAGCGGCAGCAGTGGCGAGCCGACAAGCTGGCAATGCAGAAGCCCATCCTGGATGCGGTGAGTGAAGCACCTGAAGCGAAGCGGACTGAATACAGCGGACTGAATACCTTGTGTGGCATAGCAAACCTAGCGGCTTCGCTTTGTTGGGCTTTGTGCTGCACAGCTCGCTGAGCTGCTGCTTGTCATGCTGCATGCCTCTGTGGGCGCGCCCACAGCCCGGAACGTGCCCTCCTGCGCGTCAGCATATTATGAAGTTGCAGCCGCACTTGCAGTAAACCAATATGTTGGCACCAGGAGCATGTTTGCTGGAGTTCTCCTCTGACAAGCCCTGAAGCCTGTGGGAAAGGCTGCATTGAAAATTGCCTTCATTAAAAACTGCTTCGTCAAGGGACAGAGAACAGGGGGCTGCTTCAAACCCTAAACCCTGCTGTTCCGCCTTGCTCATCGTGCACCGGCTAATGCGCAAGCCTCATCGCTGCAGCTGAGGGCCGAGAAGAGGCAGAACCAGGCAGCAAATGGCGTGGACGCGTCTGACGAAGCCGAGGATGACGATGCTGATGACGAGGAGGAAGAAGTCGTCGAGGAGGACGTTGTTGAGGAGGTGAGCGCTTGAAACAAGCTGCCGGTACCATGCCAACAGCTATGCGACATGCCTGCAACGTGATGGAAGCTTCCCAGCCAGGGCAGGACATGGCTAACGTACATGGCTAACGTACATGGCTAACGTATGGCATGGCTAACGTGCTGGCTCTAAAACCAGCGCATCCTGACAACCGCAGCATCAGCTGCAGCATGCTGGCATGGCTACTCGCCCCAACTGCATGGCTCCAGCCAGCCAGGCGCTGCTGCAGGCAGCGTGAGTCTGATGTCTTACCATTGCTCCACACAAGGTCCACGAAGATCACAAGTCCCAAACGCATGCAAATGCCGCAGGACGGCAGCAGCGACGGCGATGACGATGACGATAACGAGGTGCCCGAGGTGGTGCCGAGCAGCAAAAAGCGCGGGCGGGGCGCCACCGCCAGGCAAGGCAGCAGCGCCAGCAAGGCCACAGCGCCGTCGGCAAAGCGCTCGAAGCCTGTGGCGAAGCCCGCGGCAAAGTCCGCGGCGAAGCCTGCGGCAAAGGGCGGCGGCAGAAAGCAGGCGGCGCCGCAGCCCCGCGGCGTGAGCACCGGGCTGAGTCCCAACGCCGTGCGTGCAAACCCTGCTGCCTGGCCCGTCTCTTTGCTGAGGCTAAACCCGTGATAGGACTCCGCTCTACCATCTGTCCCGAAACAAACAAACAAACAAACAAACAAACAAACACATCACAGGCTGTTGGTGACAGGCTGCCTGAAATGAAGTCTCCAAAGTCATTCAACAGACTGACGACACTGTGCAGATGCTGCAGCGCTTCGTGGGGGCGGGCCGCGCAGTCAAGGCGGCCGCCAGCGCCGCCATCTCAAGCAGCGCGGAGCCCGCGATGGGCAGCAACGACCGCGCCAGACGCTCGGCGCCCGCTGCGCAGGTGCAGAGGATTGTTCTGACGGCAACCTCGTGAACACCACATATCCAGTATCGAATGTTGAAGTCGCAGCATACAGCACCAGTAACACAGCATTGGGGGCACCAGAGGGTTTGAACATGGCAGGAAGGCGTGGGATCTCTTGGAGAAGGTATGGAACAGGCAAATACAGCGCCAGTTTCTGGCAATCTCGAGTACTGCACACACTTGCTGCAACGATGCCAGCATTGCAGCATGGGGCACCTGCTCTCAGAAAGTCGCCGTCTCAGACCCTCAACCACTCTTGCAGGAGGCGGAATCAGAGGTGCATGAGGCGGACTCAGATGAGGTCATGGAGGATGCTGTGTCGGGCGACGTCGAGGAGTTTGACGACGCGCAAGAGGTGCGCATCCAGTTTCAAATGCCCCAATCGCTGAGCCCAGTCCCCGGTCAAAAGGTACGCCGGCGACAAGGAAGGGCAGTGCAGCAGGCGTGGAAGGTGGGCCTATGCTGTGAGCACCAAGATGCCAGCTTTCCAGCCTGAGCAGCTGCGAACGCAATGGAGGTCAACGACGCACACCCGGTGCAAGTGGTGCAGCGGGCACTTTCTGTATTTCATCGCATTGTATGAACGAACGCTGCACGGCCGTCATGGTGCACCATTGATAAGCCTTCGGTCGGCCCTCGAGCGCGGCAGCCATAGCCAGAATGCCGCATTGATGCAGGATTTCCCCTGCGTCACTGGACCTGCCAGCTGGCGCCAGGGAAGCACTCCCTGCGGCAGTGCACCATGTGGTGTCAGAGGCCGCACTAGTGGCAGGTCAGATTTGCGGCATCCCACTGGCTCACCTTCCCGACAGCAGTCCGTTCTGCCTGGTACTTCGCTTTCCCCGGTACGTATGCGCGAGGCAGCAATAGTGGACAGGTTCATTCATGTATGGCCTCCTGGTGGACAGGAGGCCGACGACTCGGACGCGGTGTACGACTTTATCCCCAACTACCACACCTCGCAGGCGTCGCCAACGAGCGGCGGGCGGGGCAGCGGCGCCCGTGGCTCCCCCGCCGCGTCTCCCGGCATGGACGGCGGCGGCGGCGCCGATGAGGTGGGGGACCTGACTCGACTGCCGCCTGACATCTGACTGCGAGCAGAGATTCGTGACTGTTCTGCATGATAGAACCCTAAACCCTAAACCCTAAACCCGGCATCTGCCGCCCAGTACCTTGCCACCTCTTCACCAATGTTTTCAACCCCCGACTTCCCTGCGCCTGCAGGCGGAGGACCCCTTTTCGGCGGCGGCGGCGGACGAGGACTGTGTTGTGCTGCCGCCGGGCTGCTTTCCGGCCAGAATCCCCTTCATTCAGACGCTGACCGACGGCGACAAGTGCGGCCCTGAACCCTGGAAGTCCTCCGAGGAATTTTTTTATTTTTGAAAATTTTAAAATTTTCTTAACTTGTTCTTATTTTTTAACTTGCAATATTTTTTTGCATGAGCATAGCTTTATAAAAATTACATTAGCAGCTCCCCGCTCCTGCGGATCCTGCCTGAGGACGTGGCACTGGTTCAAAGCCCGGTCCTCGTCTGTGGAAAGGCCTGAACGGTGCCTGCACCCCCGGCATTCAACTGCAGTGCGCTCTGTCTTGTGCCGCTCTTGCCTCCCTCACGCGGCCTCGTCGCTCTGCAAAAAACTGCGAGTGCCTGCGTCACTCGAGAGGTACTACTTCTGCTGCGGCGGCGGAGCCGGCGGCGGCGCCAGCAACACATGGGCGCAGCGTCTTTTCCCATTGGAAGACTGCAGCTTGAGCAGCAACGTCACGAGACTCCTTGCGTGACACCCAAAGCTCGTGCCGCAGGCTGCTGCAGAAGAGTCGGGAGTGTGTTGCGGCCGGATCAGCAGTCGAAATTACGATCGGCCGATGTTTGCCGTGATTACTGCAGGCTGCTGCAGGAGTATAAATAAGGAGACGGACTTTGCGCCGGACCAGGAGCTGCAACACCTATTCGATGTATTGGGTCATCAATCGTTGCTGTTCACTTGTGCAGGCTGCTGCAGGAGTACAAGGAGACGGACTTTGCGCCGGACCAGGAGTTCGTTCCCGACTTCATCGTCGCGCAGCGTCCCAAGGACGCCCCCCGCGAGGTGCGCTTTTCAAACCGTGCCCGAGCATGAGGCTCTGGCATCAAGGAGATGGCTGGGCCTCCGTGCTCCGAGGTGCTTGGGTCGTCCGGAGTACCTGGTCGAATGGAGAAGGCCGCGAGCCGAATGCAGGCAGGTCTGGATGAGCACGCCCACCCTGGAGGAGGCGTAGGTGGTGGAAAGCGGGGAACACGTGCGATTCGAAAGCAGAACCTCATCGCTTGTCGTGTTTGCCATCGCAGCGTCTGTTCAGACGGACGGGATTTGAGGCTGGATCCGGACGGGTGCACGAAGTACGGCCTCCTTGGGCAGGCAAAGGCGGAACAAGAGGCAGAGCCAAGGGCAGGAACTCAGTGCCTTTCCGGTGTTTTTTTTTTTATTTATTATTTAGTTTATATTTAAATTTGATTCCAGCTGCAGTTCCTGGTCAAGTGGAAGGGATTTGAGCTGGACCCGGGCGAGTGGACCGAGTACGGCCTGCTGGAGGAGGCAGAGGCGCTCGAGGGAGCGGGCACACAGAATTGTCCCGTTTCAAAAGGCGGAACAAAAGGCAAAGCCAAGGGCAGGAACTTAGTGCCTTTCCGTGATTCCGGCCGCAGTTCCTGGTCAAGTGGAAGGGCTTTGAGCTGGACCCGGGCGAGTGGACCGAGTACGGCCTGCTGGAGGAAGCAGCGGCGCTCGAGGTGTGGGAGCGGGCGCACCCGCCGCCGCAGGGTTTAGGCAACCCGCCGTTAGGCAACCCGCCGCCACTGCTGTCGGGTGAGGGCTAGTTTCCGGAAAGCTTCTCCAGTGCTCTCATGCACGTCGTCTCGTGAGCGTTCCGCCTGCTCAGTGGTGCACACGCTTCCGGGCGCAGCCAGCACTGTGTCACCTTTTTTTTTAGTTTCAACTAAAAAAAAGCACTGCGCTGTGCGCAGGCAAGACAGGGAGCACCGGCAAGACGAAGGGCAGCAAGAAGGGCAGCAAGAAGCGAAAGTGGTGATGCGCCGGCAGCGCCACCCGGCTAGGCTGCGCTGCGCTGCCCACAGCACGGAAGTCCTTGTGCATATTGGTCGCCGCGCACCTGCGCCGCTGCGGCGGCACGGCTGCATGTGGGGATCGCAGCGCCGCTGGCGGCTAGTGGGCGCCACCAAGCTGGTCTGGCTGCCCGCCCCTCCGGGTGTGGTGTGACATGCTGAAGTACGGCGCCTCAGCGTGGGACTTACGGCGCAAGGCGCCTGCCGCCAGGATCGGCAGGGCTGCTACACGAAAAAAAAATCTGGCAGGCTGACACTGAAAGCCGTGACGCGAGGTGCCAGCGCATTGACAGACATCGTCTCGAGCCTTTTCTTCGGCGATGCAGACCTGTGTAGCCTGCGGTCATGAGACGTCCGTACCTGTACTTTGAAGCTGCGACTTCGATGGCTCTGTGCACGGAGGCAGCAAATGTGGTTTTGTGCTGACGTCAGCGTCGACGTTGACGTCGACGTTGACGTCAACGTCAAACGTCGACGTTGACCTGCTCGTTCATTGTGGAAACGTCGTCGCTTCTGTAGACTGTTTATAGATCGAAGAGGGAGGTTCTAAAAGCGAATTAGGGACACGGGGAAGTTGCTTCGGTTTGTAGCACGGCTCATAAGTGAGTGGATGGGTGAGTGGGTATGTGCGGTAGGTACACACATATGCTGACGACTTCACGACGACTGTTGCATGCTCCAGGACACCGCACACGCCGCCCAAAATTGCACTTCAATTCGTGGCATCGCTTGGAATTGTTGCAACAAATGACGCTGGAGAGGACACACTCTGTCCACCGTTTTAAAGGGTACGGCAACCAAATTTCAATCATCTGGAGCAGTCCTGCAGTGGCGGCACGCCGCAGCATGCTGCATGGGCCCCCCAACTCAACTCGGGTCAGATGCCGGCAGCCTCGCCACGAGAGATGTTTCTCAAGCCTGCTGCTGTCGTCGGCGCATGCGCTTGCCACTTGGAGGCCATTATAGCAAGCTCAAAATTTGCTGCCGCCGTCACTGCGTCGCAGTTGACAAATGCAGCATCGACGCTGCTCCCGCTGCCGTCTCTAGAGGTCCCGACGTCTCGCGCTCTCCCTGCAGCCGCCGCCGCTGCACCTAGTCTGAACACCCGACGCTGCTGCCGCCGCGGCGCCTTTGTCTCTCCCCCCAAAATTTGCGCATCGACACCGCCGGCGGCCATGGCGCGCCTCGGCAGTGCGGCGGCCTCGCTCCGCCATGGACCCGGTCAGAGGTACTTTTCCGAGTCGGGGATCTCGTCTGTCGTCTTGAGCGTCGAGCCGCCCTTGCCGCCGGCCGCCGCCCGGTTGCCGAGGTACTCTACCATGCGCGCCTCGCTGTTGGTCTCTGCCACCTGAAGTTGGTGGCCCCAAGATGGGCGCCGTCAGTGCACACCGAAAAGGCGGACCAGCGGAACCCTTCCCAATTCAGCTACAAGCTTTTCAACTGCAGCAACTTGAGTACACGCTATTGGAGCTGGAAGTACCGCGGCTGCTGGCACCAGACCTGCCCTCCAATTGATCCTCGTTGAAAAGTCACATGCGGCATGCGCCTGCCATGCGTCATGCAGGCGAATGCGTGTCGTGTGACGGACGGCGGTGCTCGTGCCCTCGGGCATGTGCACGCCTCACGAAGTCAGGGTGGGAACATGTGTGCCATGCCTGCCTTTGCACCGCTGACTGATAGCGGCATGCTGGGGATGCCGCCATAAGTCTGCCAGCTGGCACAGCGGACAACCATGCCTGGTCTCCTCGCGGCAGCACTCACAGGGTGTTGACATGAGCAGGAGCACGGGACAACTCTTGCGGAGAAGTGCAGCGCAACCCTAAACCCTAAACCCTAAACCGTAAACCGTAAACCGCGGAGCAGCCCACGCCCACCTGCGCTGGCGTCTGCCCGTCGCTGTTGGCGGTGTCGGGCAGGGCGCCCGCATCGAGCAGCAGCTCAGCCGCCTCTTTCCGCCCATACCCTGTGTGTGTGGAGAACAGTCAATTGGAGAAGTCCATTGGAGAAGTCAATTTCAGCGCTGAACAGGTTTGTGATCAGGGCAGTTCCGTCGGGGCCATTCCTTTGGCGGGCAGTCACAGAAATCGCCCGCCTTTGGAATTTGCAGCCTTGGATTTCAAGCAAAGCTATTTTAGCGAAGCTAAAATCTCAAGTGGCGGCATGCTGCACATGGCCGAGGTCGGCTCTTCTTTCTTTGTGTCACAGGGCCTTTCAGGGTTTAGGGTTCAGGTGCAGCGGCCGCCGACAGTAGCCGTGTCCCCCTTTGTGTCGGCAACACCGCGGGGCGTTGCAGGTAAGAAGAGCAGGCCATATGAAAATGCAGACCGGCAGCGTAGTGCAGCGGCGTGTTGTCTGTGGTGTCGCGAGGCCCGCGTAGGCACCGACTTTGGTAAACAGTCTCACTTTTCAAAAAGACCAACGGTTGTTCGTGAGTACCAGCCAGCGGAGCCGTGCACGGCGTGCTGTCCTTTGCGTCGGCGAGGCCCACATCGGCGCCTGCGCACCTTCCTTTCAGGGCGTTGCCGTCTTGGGAGGAGTATAGCAAGTTGAGACCACTGAAGGCGAGGATTATAGCCGGAATCCCGAATGTGTCCGTCAGCTCCGCCAGCGGCGTAGGCCAGCGGCGTGTTGCCGTTGCCGTCCATCGGGCCACATGCGCGCACTCTGCCAGCAACGCTCTTTTCAGAACACGCTGGCGTAGAAGAGGACTGAAGCTGATTCGTGAATAACAACCTGCGGCGTAGTGCAGCGGCGTGTTGCGCTTTGCCTCCGCCAGGCCCAAATCCGCGCCACCGGCGCAGCTGTTCAAGGCTACCAGTCTTTCACAGGTTCCAGAATAGGTCACACTGTTCATTCACATCTCGTTCACCTGCGGCGTAGTGCAGCGGCGTGTTGCCCTTGGCGTCGGTGAGGCCCACATCGGCGCCCGCGCCCAGCAGCGCCTCGACCACTGCAAGGCGGTTGAAGCCGACGGCGACGCCCAGGGGGGTTATGCCGCGCGCGTCCCGCCCATTCACGGCGCACCCCTCCTCCAGCAGCTGTGCTATGGCGGCCGCGTCGCCCGCCTTGGCTGCGTCGTGCAGGTTCGTCGGCCGCACCTGGTGACCACCGGGGAAGAGGGATGCGGTCAGAGAGGGTTGATAACTCAGGGAGGGTTGATAACTCAGGGAAGTAGGGCGGCGAGCGTCCCGAAATTAAACTTTATGAACTTTGCTAAACTTTGTAAATAAAAATTCGCGTTTTTACTTGGAGATAATTCTCCGCGCCCGTTCGCCGCGCACCTGTCCTCCAGCAGCTGCGATGCGGCGGCCGCGTCGCCCGGCTCGGCTGCGTCGCGCACTTTGGGGCACAGGGACAAGATGAGTCATGGAGGCGCCGGGAATCGAGCCAAAGTGTGTCGGCGGCGTGGCTGCGGCGCGGGCTTGAACCAGAAGCTGGAGCTGCCAGTGTGGCTGGTCACGCCACTTGAATCGAAGGCTGCGATCAGCAGAAGCGGTGTGATGCTCACAAGACGAGCTCGTTGGGATTTCGTTTTGCTGGATCGCTGCGGCGTGGGCGTGGGCGGAACGCCGAGCGCCGGCGGTTGTCGGACAAAGTCAGGAACCCTGAAACAGTGCAGGCGGAAGAGCCGCGACTCACTGGGACAGCTTGCCGGGCGGCTGCGGCGTGGCCTCGGGCGACACGCCCAGCGCCGCCATTCTAGTTGACATTGACAGATCACTCGAAAACGCACAACTTGAACTCACCGGGATGGACTTGCCGGGCGGCTGCGGCGCGGCCTCGGGCGACACGCCCAGCGCCGCCATCTTGCGGCTGATGCGCGTCATCAGATCGCCGTCGTTCCAGTACTTATCCATGCCCGCCGCGCCGCTCGCCGCGATGTCGTCGAAGACCGGCTTCAGGTCCGGGTCCGCCCGCAGCTCCTCCATCTTCTTCCTGTCCGGGAGTTGTGGGCGAGCTTCTCAAGGACTGCCAAACACGCGGTTCACTTGTGTGAGTCGGGAAGACGCATGCCCGCCGCGCAGCTCGCCGCAACGTCGTCAACCACCGGCTTCCAAGCGCTGGTCTGGCATGTTCCACACCCTCTTCATCACTACCTGTGGGCTTGCAGGAGTTGGCCTCAGACACCTGACTGTCACTGGCCGCCAGACCGGTTTAGGGTTTGGAACACGCACTTGTAACCGGGGAATACGCACTTACAATCGGGGAGTACACACTTGTAATCGGGGATTACGCACTTATATTCGGGGTCGGCGATCGCCGCAGATGCTGCCTGCGCCATGGCTGGGTTGCCCATGCGCCGCGCCTGCTCCTGCGCCTGCAGCGCCGCCTCCGGATTTTGCCGCAGGTACTGCAGCGCCTGCTCGTACGTGGCTCGGTCTACGCCCGGCGGCGGCGCGACAGGAACCTGTGGCACACAGGAGGGGCATGGCGGAGTGAGAGCGTGATGCTCGACTGCGCTCTATACCTGGCGCCGAGTCGCCTACAGAGTGTGTGTTAAACGTGAGGCTGCTGCAACAGGGACGCATGCCAGGTTCGTTCCCTGTAGCTGGGATTGGGCAAGCTGCTTTGCCGGCGCAGTGGGACGGCCGCGCGCGTTACTGCCGTGACGCAAGGTAGCGCGCAAAACTACGCGATGATCTGGCGTAAACTCTCGATTTCGCATCATGCCCACTGGCACGTGCTGAGACATCCGCCTCTTGTTTTGTGATGAATTGCTGACTGGCGATCTGAGGTGCCAGTGCTGGCTCGCAGAGGCTGGACGTGTTGCCCTTTTCAAGGCAGAGCATATAATCCGTTCAATCGATCAGGAAAGTCTGAGGTCAGTACCTTTTGGCCGTTGGGCAGGGTGATGGTTTCTGGGCCGGCATCCTTCTTGCTCGCTGCACTGCTGCTGTTGCTGCTGTTCCTTCGCGCGGCTGTTGCCAGGCCTGAGCCAGCCATGCCGTTTGCCGATGGCGACTTGCTCTTCTTTCCCATCGCGCTTGGCGTTGCGTCTGCCGTGAGCGAACACGGAGCCTTGTGCTTGAGGCGATGCAAACAAAGGTGAGAACACTGCTGAGACCGCGCAGGTCAAGGGGTATGTGATCAGGTGCTGGGGGTCTTGGAAGCACGTTGTTGAATCACTGAACTGCAATCAACGTGTGTATCTGCTAGCGTGCTGCAACAACCCTGCATCTCTCTCGCATCTCATCGTGATCTTTTACGAGGATTTCATTTGCACAACCCCTGAACAGAGAAGGGAGAAGAGAAGGGATCTGGGACTGATGCACACAGTTGCAAGTGATGATCCTCAGTAGCCACGATGTTCGTCGTCAGACCTGAAGATTTACACTGTGGGTAGTATCCCCGCCGCAAAAATGTCTGCTCAAGACCCACTGCGGTCATGCAGGTGGCGAGAAAGAATAATGTGGACCTCGAAGGAGTGCAAGGCCTTTGCTTCGGCCTATGAGGTGGAGCATCAACAGTGTCAAACCATAGTCCCCTCCCCCACCTGCCAGGGACTTCGTTTCCCAGTCCGTTCTGACTGACGACCGCGCTTCCTGATGTACAAGGTTCTTCGCACAGCACCCGACCATGTCAGTCAGCTTGCGGTGCGTCAGCATGCGCGCAGAAGACAGCACCGGGCCGTCCTGCCGCGGCGACATCCTGCATTGCTGCAGCGCCCTCTGCCGCCGCCCGCTGCCGCCGCACGCTGCCAGGCTGCTTCTTCCGCCTTTGCATCCAGCGGTCGTGCTGGGTTTAGGATTTTGGGGGTTTAGGGGGTTTAGCGCTCTGCGCCACCAGCGGCTACACCTGCTCTTCAGGCACGCCGCCGCCGCCGCCGTCTGCGGCAAAGCCATTGCCGCCGCTGTCGCTGCCGCCGTGCCCACTGCGGCCGCCGCCGTTGACGTCCCTGGCGCCGTCGCCGCGGTGGGGGGCGCCGCTGTCCTCCGCCCCCTGCAGCAGCTGCTGCTTCTCGGTGGCGTCGCCCCGCCGGCCCCGCCGCGTCGCCGCACCCAGGGCCCTGGCCGCCGCCGACGGCGCCGAACGCCGGCTGTCCTCCGAAGGGCTGCTCTGCGCCTCCTCCTCCATGTCGGTGAGCTGCTGCTGCTCTGCACATCAGAAGACCACGAGTGCTGATCAGCATTTGAACGTCGTATCTCAGTTCTTTTATCGACCTGCCTTCTATCACACCGTCCTGCCTCTTGAGTGTGCAGCGCTGTGGGCGCAACACATTGCCTCTTGGACCCAGCAACATCGCCACCGAGCTGCCGATGCACAGCAAGCAAGTGCGCTGCCGTAGGGGGAAGCCAGGCCGCTTGCAGGGTGCGCGGCTCAGCAGACGACGGAAGCGGAACCTGTGGCAATGCTGGCGGCGACGCTGGCGGCGGCGCTGGCGGCGGCGCTGCGCGTGTTGCGATTGTGCACCAGCCGCTTCTGCATGTTGTCCTCGTCGTCCTCCAGAGTGAAGTACGCGCCAACTGCGCAGCAGGCAGGGTTTAGGGTTTGTTGATGCACCTTCAACTCAAGCCAGATGACTGCAAGCGGCAGCATTCATCTGTCCTATTCGCCCTCCAGCGCAACCCCAGCGTGAAAAGTGCGCCCAGTACAAAAGCGCTGAATAGCACTGACAGTCAGCAGGTGAAGCAAGGATTGGTTGCAATCACGCAGCTTCCTCCAGCAAGTGACAGGCGGCCTCTGGAGCAGCCTCTCCAATCCCGCCACTGACAGCAGGCAACGCATGTCGGCATATTGATCCCCTACAACTCACAGATGAGTATACCGCAGGGGAACCAGCCAGGCAAAGCACAATGCGCAGGGCGACAATGCAGTCGCGCGCTCGATTCCCGCATGGACCCGGTTCCGATTTCTATTGAAACGAGACTTGACATAGATGCGAAAAAGAAAATTAAGTCACGTCTTCGACCCCTTTCGCATCTACTTTCCTATCTACCTTCCTCCTTATTGAATCAGAAATTGACATAGATGCGAAAAAGGAATTGAAGTCACGCCGCAATATCCTTTCGCATCTATGTGATTTCTTCAGACCGTCTGGTGTTGACACCGCAACAAAGCGCTCACGGATGAGCATGCCGCAGGGGACCCAGCCGGCGATGGAGAGGCTGAAGGCCAGCTGCCGGCCGAGCGCGGTGATGAGCACCGCCACCAGCGCCGGGCCGACGCCCTTGCCCAGGTCGTCCAGCACCACGTGCAGCGCCAGCGCCACGCCGCGCGTCTCCGGCTCGTTTACGTTCATGATCATCGCCCTGCGTATGCGTGATCCCCAACTTTGTACATGAAGAAGAATCAGCTAAAGAGGCAGGTGTGAGACTTCAGTGATGAGCACCGCCACCAGCGCCGGGCCGACGCCTTTGCCCAGGTCGTCCAGCTGGACCACGTGCAGCGGCAGCGCCACGCCGCGCGTCCCCGGCTCGTTTACATTCGTGATCATGGCCCAGCGGACAAAGTTTACCTCATCTGGATATGCATCTTCCAGATCGAGTATGTGGATTCCAGCACGACATAAGAAGCCAGCACCATGCCCCGCATCTCCAGCTCGTCCGCGTTCATGATCACGGCCCTGCAGTGCGAACACTAACATTCGAGATCCAGATGACACCGTAATCTACAACTACGGTGTCAGAGGGCATTGCCGTATGCAGCGCCATCACCGCGCCCTGCTTCCAGATGACACTGGGGCTGCCGGCGGAGGTGGAGGAGACATCCATGGAGACGGCATTGAACACATCAGCGACCTTCAGTTTCCCATGGAAACAGATCAGGTTTTTCACAGCGTCACGGTTGCGGAATCGACCTGATGCTGGGGCCGCAGGCGGAGGCTGAAAAGCCGCCCATGAAGACGGCGATGGAGGCGAGCGCCACCGCCGACGCCTCCTTCAGCGGGTCGTTGACCAGCCACATCATCGGCGGCGTGCTGGTGATGACCACCAGGCCTGCGCGCGGGAGATGCAGGAGCGTTCAGCAAGGCGTCATCGATACGGTGCATCAACCAAGGCGCCACCTGTGCTGGCGCGGCCTGGGGTATTGTGCCGCACCAGAGGGGCATGCTGACACGGCACTGTTGGGACTCGCGCAATACCAGGCTTTTGCACAGCATTCGCAGCCACCAGTAGCTGGGTTGTCCTGCCAGGACAAGGCGGTGCCCGGATACAGGTGGCCACACGACCTTCTGTTCTCGCATCGTACACGTACCCTCCAGCAGGTGCAGAAGCAGCTGCTGTGCCCACCTGTGAACAGCGGCATGTAGCGCCGCCGCTTGTTGTACAGCCACTGCCCGATCATGCCGCCCACGATGACGCCGACGCCGCCGCCGATGCCAAACACCGACACCACCTGCAAGGCAGACATGGGGGATGTCGAGAAGTCGATTTCCGGAGGAACAAAGTCTGAATCTGTCAGTATCTGTCTGTATCTGTCTCAAATTGTTGTCAAAGCAACAATCGTCACTTGAAAGAACTCCGCCAAGGCTTTGCATTGCCATGTGCAAGCTTTCCAAAAAGACAAGCACGCTTCTGCACCGCGCGTGTTCTCCAACCCTGCCAGTGACACCTTAGGGTTGAGCATTTGCGCACCAGCGTGGCTGCCGGCACAGAAAAACCCTTTTGTTGGGCGAGGAAGTCGTTGAAGAACACCAGCAGCATGCCCCACGGCAGGCAGCCTGGCAGCCCCTGCGCACGCATCACAGTGTTCGTGACACACAGTTTGTGACAGACTGACAGACTGACTTGGGGTGCTGCAGACGGAACATGTCAGCAAGCCCTGGCAGGCAGCCCGGCGGCCCCTGCGGACATGGTATGATGGCGCTCGTGACTGCCTTTCGCTGGCACGCTTCCCGCACACTGGACCAGGTCCCAGGCCATTGAGGTGATGTCCAAATACGAGGGTTGGATGGCGACCGGATGCAACTGATAACTGTGGGGGCCTGGCCAGATCTACATGCTGCAGCACAACTGCGCCTGTCAATGCATGTTGCAGATCGCATGCATGTCTCCTGATGGAACATGTTGTTTGAGGAGCATCGTGAGACACGGAGAATCAGCTGCCCTTATGAGGCGACAGCAAGGACTGAAGGCGGCAGCAAGGGACGGCAAGGGCGCTCGCCTGCAGGATGACGCACAGGTTGGTGCGGATCTTCATCAACATCTTCGTCTTCTCCCAGTCGATCTTCTCCTCGTACTCGAAGTCGTTGTTTTCGTACTCCCCCTGCAGCGCCGCCTCCGTGATCCCCCGCTGCGGCTCGCCCACGGTGTACCAGGCAAGCGTCGCGAGCGCAACCGTGGGCACCGCCACTATGACAAACGGTGCACGCCACCCCCAAGATGGGCCTGCGGGTAGCAAATGTGAAGGGTTTTGGGCGTTGTACCATACGGCAGTCTCAGGTTCCGCCGCCATCACCACGAAGGGCGCGCGCCAGCCCCATGACGGGCCTGCGTTGGCAAACTTTGAAGAGTTTATGGCGGTGTACCACGCCAGCGTCGTGCACGCGCCACTGCGGGCACTGCCATCATGACGACGGGCGCGCGCCAGCCCCACGAGGGACCTGCGATGGTTAGGTGTTGAAGCTCTGGAAGGGGCAAGCTCTCAAAAAGACCGTTTTAGCAATGCTCCGCGACCGTCGGCACCGTCACCACCACCAAGGGCGGGCGCCAGCCCCCTGCGGGCGGCCGGTCGAAGGCTTTTATATGGCTATGAACGCAGACTACGGTTAATACATGTTGTTCTATGTCTGGGCATGCCAGAGCCCCAACACCCCTGGCACCCATTGCCAGCTGCACAGCGGCATCACATGCAGCTTCTTGAGACAGCAGGACCGAGTACGCAGGCAATCGTACGAAGGAGAACGAAACGGATAGCCCTGCTGGCCAGGTGCAAGCTCACCGATGACGCCGGCGATCAGCTGGCCGAGCGACATGCCGAAGCCCATGGCGATCTGCACCAGCGCGGCGACGAAGGCGCGCTGGTGCACGCTGAACAGGTCGCCCAGCAGGCTGAAGACGAGCGGGAAGATGCCGCCCAGGGAGATGCCCGTCAGCAGCCGCAGCAGCAGCAGCTGCCAGTACTTGGTGACCCAGTAGGTCATGATGCACGGCGCCTCGCCTGCGGCCAACAGGGTTATCGTCTCGGGCCAGTTGGGAGTTTCGGGGAAAGTCCGGTCATTTCAAGGGATGTCCGGTCATTTCAAGGGATGTCCGGTCATAGCGCAGCGCGGCATGACACGATGCGCATTGGCCGGTCGGTGGAGACACGCGCATGACTCATGCACGGCAGCTGTCCATGCGAGCCGCAGAAATGCGGCAGTAGTGTGGCCAATGGCAGCCGCCCCTGCGCAAAGCGCTGGAAGGTCGCGCAACAGCAGAACACCGATTCGCTTCAGGGCCGGAGAACGTGTCTCGGTCGGCGAGTGCATGCGCAGAGGCGCACCTAGGAGGACGACCCAGAAGAACATGTTGCAGCGGTTGTAGCCGTGGCTCATGTACCCCATGAGGATGGCCGCGGGGGCGCCCACCAGGAAGAAGGCGGCGCCGATCCAGCCGCCCAGGTACTGGTCCTTCTCCTGTCCGGGCGAGTGGCGTGCAAAGCAGCGGTCAGGGCTCCGCTCTGTGATGGCTTGCATGGCGGCGTGGCGGCGTGTGAAGCGGCAAGCAATGCCGGGCAGCAGGGTGTTGCTTTGCACTTTTCTCCTTTCCCGCAGCATGGCAAGGCTGCCATCTGCTGGCATCTCCCGCTAGCTCTGCTGCGGCAGAGCTTGCAGAAGCTGTGCCACCAAGGATGGTGCTGTGCAGCTTGCTCTTGTAAGATGAACGGAAATCTGGCAGAAGCAGCCTCACCGTGTCATTGAAGCCAAACTCCGTGGCCATCTGCGTCAGGTTGGGCGCCATTAGGTTCTGGTCCGCGTACAGGAGCGCCGCCACCAGGCAGAAGAGCCCGACCGCATAGTAGCGCTCCCCCGCGGGCATCGGGTGCACAAACTCCTTGGGCGGCAGCACCAGCGGCGCCACCCCGCCCTCGTCGCCATCATGAATGTCCGCCTCATCTGCATGCGGGTCAAGTCGTAGGCAATAAGGCGTGCGTGGCCGTCACACAACAGATGACGGGGGCTTTTGGTAGACCAATGCCTTGAGCGGCAGCGCCAGCAGCGACTCGAGCGCCTGCTCGCCATCGTGCGCGTCCCATCTTCGCCTGGACAAAGGAGACGCGGTCGATAGTTGTCAGATGGTGGGCATGCAGCGGAAGTCGGACAAGGCAAGTGGCGGCACCGTTGCAATGTCCCGCCACCCTTGATAGGTCGAGCTATCTGCGAGCAGCTCCAGGACTATCAGAACAGGCCAACCAAGCCATGTGCATTATCTTGCCAACGTGCACCGCTGGTAGCGCCAAGGCTCGCAGCGGTGTGGTTGGCAAGCTCGTGACGGCTGTGGCTTGTAGGGCACAGGTGAACACGGATTTTCAGTGGGTCTTGACTTCAATACCCAATGAGGCTGCAATGGCAAAGCTTCAGGTGATTGCAGCTGTACCATGCAGCCGTGCGTTGCCCAAGAGGAAAACGCCGCAGCACTACTTTGAAGAGTGGAAAGAGTACAAAGGCGCTTCACACACCTGATGCAGACGACAGCGTCTGCCCCTTCAGCAGTCCTGCCTCCTCCTCTGCTTTGCGCTCCTTCCTTGTGTACTCTTCCTGGTGTAGGCCATTGGTGTTTGACACCACGTCAATGGCTGTGTGGTAACCATTCTGGGCTGCGAGGGGAAGCTCCGCGGACGGAGCTTCGATCTCCAACGGCTGCATCTCGCCATGGTCTGAGCTCGCCAGCGAGTGCTGCTCAGGTTGCGACCCCATAGTCGCAATCGAAGGTCGAGGCTAAGTGTTGCGCATGCAGCAGCTGCGGCGCAGCATAGCTGAGGCAATGGTCTGCGATGTAGCGCAGCAGCTGACGCTGTTGCAACTTGCTGTTGCACGTCAATTTCGCCAGAAAGCCTGGGATGCAGATCACCGTGCCAGCTATCGCACCGCTTTTCCTCAGCGGCACGGCGTTGGACCCCACGATGTCTTGAGCTTTGGGCAACGAAGCAGGGTCTGCAAATTGACCGATCAACCAAAAGTGAGACTACAATCACTGACCTGCACTGACTGCCTGCCAGCGCTCTCAACCTACCATTGCATACTGGTAGTCCCGTCGCAGCACGGGGGGCACGAGGGAAACAGCATCGCGGACCTGCAGTTTGCGAACTAGCACACTCATATTCAGGGAGTGTTCAGAAGGGTGTCCGATTCGAGAACTTCTGCGTATAGCAGGTCAGGCAGTCAGGCAACGTCTAGCGGACTTGACATCGACGTCATCCGGACCATAAAAACGTTTTAGATCGCTGCAATTGGCTACCAGCTTCTCATATCGTGCAGGAATGTGGGCTGTATAGCTCGTCCTATTATTCTGTCAAGTTCCGGCCGTACGATGGATGGCGCCGGCAAAGCCAGCGACCACAAGGCTGCCGGCGACAGCAGCGACCACAAGGCCGCCGGCCTTGGCGAGTACCGGCGCTTCATCGCCGGCAATCGCCCCTACAGACTGCTTATGCTGGGCGAGGTGAGGCCAGCTTCAACGAGGCCAGCCTCAACGATGACTCCGGCTGGCATGATCATTCAATAACCCTCAGGGCAATGGCGGCAGCAGTGACGGCGGCGCTGGTGCAATCCATGACGTGCATCGGTCCCCCACGCCGTTGCATTCTTCTCACAAGCCGTGACATGCACTCATTACTACCGATATTGCTGTCGATCGTCAGCATCTCGCACAACAATGGGTGCAGATCGTGAACCAGCTGGGGTCATGGGGCAATTACATTGCGTCGATGGCGCTCGTGGAGCGGCTGGGTGACGGCTCCGCGGTTCTCGTGAGCTGCGTCGTCATCGTGCGGGTGCTGCCGTCGCTGTTCCTGTTTCCGGCGGCCGGCGTCGTGGCGGACAGGTCAGTGTGGCTGACGCTTTCGCAGCCGCAACACCTGGAGACGTGTGCCAGCAGCACGACCAGCGACGACACAGCTGTTCAGCTTGTTCTGTTCCGTGCCTGACTTCATGTGTCCTGGCAACAACCATTTGGCAGCGCCGTCTTGACATTGACTCAGGAGAGCAGACGAATGCGGATAGGACATCTGACTTAGAAGCTGAATAGTGCGTCCCACTGAGGCAGGTACAGCCGCGTAATGGTGCTGGTGGTCACCTGCCTGATGTCCGCCGTCACGGTGGCGGCGTTGCCGCTGGTGCGGACGCCAGGCACACTCTGGTGAGTGTGGTCTTGGGGAGGCCATCAAAGTGCCCTTTTCAGGCAGGCTGCCGGCCTCCGCCATTTCGTGAAAGGGAGATCACTCCGGAGTGATCTCCCTTTGTGATCTCCCTTTGAGCAGGGATCCCTGCTTGCGCCTGGACCTGAGTGCCGTGACCGAACCCTGCTGCAAGTGTTTGACGCAGCAGACCATCAACTGAGCTCCTTGTCATCGCAGGCTGATGTTCGCGCTGCTGGCGGCACTGTTCAGCGCCTCGGCGTTTGCAGACCCAGCGCGGCGGGCGCTCACGCCACAGCTGGTGCCGCAGCACCAGCTGCACCTCGCTGCCACGCTGGACGCCTTCAGCTGGAGCCTCATGGTGCGGTCACGATGGCCTTCGTGCACACACAGTTGCGCACTTCCTGCTGCATGGTCTGTACCCTGAGCTGACCTGAACCTGGCATGCATCAAGCACCGCCTGAGCAGATCGACTGGTGCGTCTGCAGTCAACATATCAGCTCAATATGCCGTCTGCAGGCGGCGACAGGAGCCAGCCTGGGCGGCCTGCTTGTGTCGAGGCTGGGTGAGCTGCCTGCGTCTGTAGTCGAGAATACATGTCCGTTGTCATCATCGCTGTTGGTGCATGTCTCTAGCTTGCCGGTCAGTTGACTGAGGGCTTTGCCACTCTCGCAGGCACCACCACCTGCTTCCTGATTGATGCAGCGACATATCTTGTGGCGGCTGGTTGCTCAGCACTCATCCTAAAGGAGACTGGCAATGACGTCGCTGCGCCAGCGCCGCCGCTACGGCAATGTAGGTGAGACTCTGCACAGTGTGCTTGGCTGTGTCGCAGAGAGGCTGATGGAGCTTCACTGCATATCTGCTGCCCCCAGTCGGGTCTGAGACATCATGTGTCGTTGATACCCGCAGATCTGACAGCGCGAGCAGCCACGCAGAACTGTTCAAGCTGCTGGAGGACGATATGGAGGCAGCCTCGCCTCCGCACAAGGGAGGTGACAGCGCGATTCACCTGGAGAGCGGGCAGCAGCGGCATCGCGCACGGCACTCCATAGGTGTGTCGAGTATGCACGCCAACCCGCTCCTTCCACCTGCTCACATGCAACGTGTATACTATAGATATACATCACCCTGGGAATCATGCGCACTTGCTGATGGCCAGCTGGCAGCAACCATTCAGGCTGCTGACACCAGGCTGAACCTGGAAAGCCCCTCAAAGCGGTGGGGGAAAAAACGCCTTGTGGCGCAGAGCTGAACGCGGCAGCGGCCGCTTCCGGCGGCGACTGCAGCCAGACAGCTTCAGACCCGACCGCGCTGCCGCCGGCGGCCGGCGGCGCGTGGGCGCAGGGCCTGGCGGACCTTCGGGAGGGGTGGGCGTACATGAAGGCGCCCGGCAACCGGGACGTCGCGGTGTTCACGCTCATCAAGGCCAGCGGCGCCTTCGTGTGGGGCGCCTCCGACGTGCTGTACGTCAAGTGAGTGACGGCTCGTGGTGGCAGCGCCGCACCTCACTCCTTGCTGCGCAGGCCTTCCGATGCAGATGGCAGCCTTAGCAGTCGCCCTCGCATGTTCCTAGCACCCCTGCTGCTGGGTATGACGTCCTGGCAGGGTTTTTTCAGGTTGTGTGGCACACCACCATGCTGAGGCTGGCACTCATATCATGAGAAGCGCTCTTGGGAGTCAGCTGCGCAGGTTCTCCACACCTGCTGCGCAGGTTCTCGGATGAGCCGGATCTGCAGGTGCGGGACGCGGCGACGACCATGGGCCTGCTGTTTGCCGGCATAGGCGTCGGCGCCTTCCTCGGCCCGCTGCTGTTCAACCCCTTCACACCGTCGCTGTGAGCCCCTCCTGCCTATTTCTGCATCTGCAAACCAAGTGCCGATGTGCGTGAGGGGTGCCGGTGCCATTCTGGGCCTGCTGCCGTTAAAAACCCTTTACGCCATCGCTGCAGGCCTCTACGCAACTCCACAACTGTGACCGTCAGTAGCGTCGTGCTGTTGCATGCTCACAAGTGGTGTTGGTTGTTGTGGCGCGCCTTTGGGCTCTTCAAAACCCTGTATCGCAGCAACCCCACCTGCTCTTCTGCATCGGGCCAAGGTTGCTGCCATTCTGCCGCCTCGCAACGTCTGCTGCTCACAGACCGGACACCTCGCGTAAGAGCAGCCAAGACGCAAACATAGCACACTGTCGTTAGATGCCAACACGCGGAATGCCGATGTCGCCTGACGCTGAGCGCGCTGCGACTGCAGGAAGCACTACCTGCTGCGGTCCTGTGCCGTCGCCTTTGCGTCCTTGGCGCTGGGCTACGTGCTCATGACAGCGGCGCGCAGCATCGCCTTCCTGCTTCCTAGCGTCGTCATCCGCTCGCTCGGCAGCGCCGCCCTGTGGATCTACTCCACGCTCATCCTGCAGTTTCGCGTCCCTAACGACATCCAGGGTGCTATTCTGGCTCACATTCGTGAACGATCCTCATGTGTTACAGCTTCCTACGGGCTGTACTTTTGGGGTCAGGTCCTCTAGACTGCTGCATCACGAGGCATGAGGAGCCTCATCAGTGCATCGCGTGCTGTCCAACGGCTGCGGCGAGACAGCGGGCGAGACGGCGCCCGTGCCCAAACTGCAGTTCAGACTCGCCAGGCTTCGTCGCTGGTGCAGGGCGGGTATTTGCGCTGGAGATGGCGTTCTTCGTGTCGACGGAGACCGTCAGCGGGCTGCTGGGCGGCCTCATGTTCGACAACCTCCAGATGCGTACGCAAGCCGTGGCAGGCGTCATGGCCATCATTGCCGCCGTCATTGCGGTGCGCTGCACTCTGCATGATGAGTGTTGCCCCACTGTTGCCCTAGTGGGACTAAACTGACTCCCCAGAAGGTTTGGCTTGCTGCAGAAGTTGACCGCGCGCACTGTGTGCCTGCCACACCTGCCCCTGCGCCATGGAGCTGAGCTGCGGCGTCGGCATGCCTCTGAGCGAATGGGCATGATCCTGCAGGCTGGGTGGTCGGCTTTCGCCTGGAAGCACTGGCGCCTGGCGGCAGCGGCGAGCGGCAGGGCAGCGGGCCCAGCGGCTGCCGCCGCGCACTACGAGCTAGTGCCGCAGGAAGGGCGCTGCGGCGATGATGGTTCCGACTTTGGTTCCGACTCAGATCCTCAGCTGGCTGAGGAGGGCGGGTGGCGGGATGGGCCAGCAGGCACAGCGGCCGCAGCGGCGGCGGCAAAAGAGCCCGCTCAGCGGCGAGCCGTAGACGTCATGTGACACGTTTGTGCCGGATTGACCGCCGAACTAGCGGCAGCGGCTAGGCAGTCACCTGCACAACTGCCATCTACAGGTGTGCCGCTTGCCACCATGCTGCTCCATCGTGGTTGCTGTAGATGCATATGGCATGCGGGCTGATTGTCTCAGTGGCCAGCTATAAAGCCAGATCTGTGCTGATCATTCATTCTGACTGCCTCACGGTGTTTTATTCCTGTCGGACAGCCGCCTATCCATAGACGCCCAAGCTGATGAACCTGCCATCCTGGCACACCTCGTGCCTTGGTAGCATGAATGTGCATCTGCGGCGCTCGGCGACGCCGGGCTCGTGTCGGTCGAGATTGGCACGCGGCGGCGGCATTGTCAGCAAGAGATCGAACACGTCAGCTTTGCAGTAGGAAGGGCAGCGTGTCGACGTTTCGAATCGCATTTGCCGCTGCATGCAGCAAGTTACTCATGACTAAATATATGACTAAACCAAGGTTTCCGACCATCTTTGATCTTCAGCAAACTCGCTGGTCTTTCTAGCAGCTTCGGTTTCGTCTGTGTCGCTCATTTCTCTACACAGCTATACAACACGTGCAAAAAGCTGCCTACACCGGATCGCCAAGGTTAACCTTGTCATATTCAGACCTACGAAGCGCTGGGCCGGTTCCAGGTCCAGCTCACTGGCAGTAACGCACAGGCCTGATCAAAAGCTATCACCGTTGCGATCGGCTGCAATTCTTCCACAGGAAAGGACCAGCCATGAGCAACTCGTCCGAGAAGAACACGCAGCAGAGATGAGGGCGACCAGCAGCGGTCGCCTCTGAAGCGGCTGGAGGAACAGAGCGGGAGCAAGTGGCGCGTCGAGTGGCGGCAGCGTTGGCATGACTACCTGACGACAGTGCTGGCCATGGAAAAGCTTGCGGTGGAGCGGCAGCAGCAAGGCGGATCCCGGGTCACAACCGTCACAATTGCGCATGAGATGGATGCCGCGCAAGAGCAGTTTCGATTTATCTTCCGCACAACTCTCAGACAAGGGACGAAAATCAAATCAAATTGTGCGAAAGCTCGAATGTATGTTGTAGTTCGCACCGGACGGCAACGTCAAATTACGCATCCATTTGTAGCTACACACCTCAACATCATCATCGTCCGATGCAATCATCGTCAGCGAAACGAGATAACACAGCTTGCAGAATTCTCAATTAATTAAAAATATCAGGTGCAAGCCTACGGTGTCGACACATCTTATCAGATTTCAAGCAGTGATTGGCGAGAACCACTACGGTCTAGATTTCCTGGCGAATGGTTTTGCAGCTGGAGGGAAAGCTGCGGTATACTTCTTCCTTGTCAGCGCTTGTTGGTGAACTGATGATTTGTTCCAGTGAACCTGCAGGGTGCATGCAAGCTGTGTGGGTTCCTCGAAAGCAGGGTTGACCTGTCATGACCTGTTCACGCTCGGCCGGCAAAGGCGAATATGGCGCTGGATGGTGATCGTCCAGGCTCCTGCAACACAAGGCAATGCAGCAACCACTTATGCTGTGAACACAGAGGAAGCGATTTTTTCGAGCATGATGCAGAGGATGAGCGGCGGAACGAAGGCATAAATGTATTTTTGTGCCCTCACCTTGAGGTTTTAAAGCTGGGTGCGTGGTCTTCCTCAAGGATAAATAGTGTTCCCCGCCGCTGCACTGTTGCCGCCGCTGTTGCCTACGGTGTTGATGCCGTCGGCGCTGACGGCGCCGGTCCCTATGCCGGCCGCGTTGTTGCCGTTGGCAATGCGCTGTCCTACAATCCCAAACCTGCCTTGAGCTTGGACAGCGCGTTCATTGCGGTAAGGGATTGCAGCACCTCCGGAGGGGTGCAGCTGCAACACTGACCACCAATACTCTTTCATCTGGGCCATTATGAGCAGATGCGACTTTCAGCAGACTTTCTTGTTCTTGACACACCACCCGAAATGGGCCGGTGTGCATGGCATCGTAAACAAGCATGTATATTACATCAAATTACCTTTGTTGGAAGACGCAACAACCACAGCGGGGTCCAAGATGTTAGGTTGGATGACGGATCCACCGCCGGTCCTGCATGCAATAAAATGCAATAAAATTTCTTACGAGGATGTTGCTGGCGTCGATAGGTTGCCCAATTGCAGCATGCATGTCGGTGCATGGCAGTACACGGACACACAACGCCTGAAAAAGAATGGCACAGCAAGGCGGTGAAGGGCACAGCTCATGGCTTGCATGTGGCGTCTGGTCATCGAATGAACAAGGCGCACGCAGGGTTGCCGTTCCCAACAATGAACGCTTCGTGCTGTGGCGCATCACACACCCTCATCAGCACCAGGATGTTCCAATACGAGGAACTCAAAAGAACCTCGAGATAATGCTGTATGTCACATGACCGTCCTCGGAAGTGTAAAGAGTTGCTGAGACATCATGAGCATGCTGCAATACACAAGGCAGGTACAGACGCATAATAGCGCCGCTCGGATGTGCTGCAACGAACCCTCGCTTGATTGTGCAGCAATTGACCTATATCGCAGACGACGGCACCTGCTGAACTGACCCCTGGGGTATTCTCCCACCTGGGTCTGCAGCTTGCGGCCGGTGTTGTCGGCAGAGTTGCCCGCCTCGACAATGTTGCCGCCGGTGTTGTCGTTGGAGAAAGCGGTGCCGGCACCGCCGCCGATGCCGCCGGTGGCGAGGTTGCCCTGGTTGATGCCGTTGGCTATAGCGCCTGAAATCGGAAAAACGACCGGCCTTGGGAAAGCGGGTTTGTAGCATGCGTGAAGGCAATGCAACGCAACTGGAGGAATGTACGAAAGGCAGCAACACTCACCACCACTGCATTGCTGTAAGCTATCAGAATGAAATCGTTCAACATGGCACCCTGAACAAACACACATGTCCGATTCTGTTAACTACCATAGTTCCAGCCCACGATAATCTCAGAGTTGCCACTGTTGGAGTTTGAGACGGTGCCGCCGTCCCTGCATGCAGTAACTCTACGAAAGTTTTGCTCGAATAGCAGGCATGTCGGTGCAAGGCAGGACAGGAACATGCAAGGCAAGGCGGTGAAGGTTACGGCCCATGGCTTGCATGTGGCGTCTCATCAATGCAGCATCAGTGAGGAGGCGTACGCATTGCCGCCATGCGCGATGAACTCGTGCTGCAGCAACAGAGCGCATGGCGTAAGTGAAGTGATGTAATACGAGACACAAGCGATGATGCATGCCACGATGTGATGTTGTTCACACCACGTTGAGTTCACGATTCAATACAAGTTCACGAGTGATGCAGACGGTCTGCATGGCACATCTGCGTCTGAGGGACAAGGAATCGTATCTTGCCCAGGAAAAGGTGCAAGGACCAATGTGCAGGGAGGACAAATTGCGACAGCAGAGGAGGATACCTACAAAAGATCACCTGGTTCAGCGGAGCACGCCCCTTCACGTTGCCGAAGCCTGCGTGTCAGCCAAGTATTTCCAAGGCTTACCGGCGATGGTTGCAGATGCTGAAGCAGCAAGGCGATGGCGTGGCGGGCGGCCATGTTGCGATGTGGCACGGCAGCGGCGGCTGACAGCCCTGAGGATGCTTTCGTTGTGGATCTGGAGTGGATTGAGAGCGCGATGGAAAGTTGTGAATGATTTTGACATGAGCTCTTGCAGCCTGACATGAAGCCATACCTTCTCCTCCGGCTTGCTTTGCTTGTTGCGGTGTCCGCAGCACTGACATTGAACGAAGACACGTCTGAGCTGATAAGGACTCTTCGCACCTGCTGTCACGCAGATCAGGAGCAGAAGCAGGTACTTCATGGCTGCAGGTGCCGTCACGCTGCGGCTGCGGCTGCGACTTCGGCTGCGGCTGCTGTGTTCTTGCAATGAGGTGAGGCACGAGTGCCGTGACGCAGCAATTTGAATGCGGAGCATTGGTGCAGATGTGACGGCCTCAATCAGTGCTGCTTCTTCCGAGAAGGTGACCGGTGCACATTCGTCGGCTGGTCCGATGGATTTTCACGCGGCTGATCCCAGCAGCTGCGAGAGCGAGCACGAAGTGCTTCTGAGGCTGCGTCACTCAAATGCGCATCAACGCGCCAGGGTGCTGGGCAACGACAAGGTGAAGGTGCGGTGAATTTTGGAGGTGACATCTCAAGCAGCACATCGAATGCACTACTGCGCTGCGCTTATTGCAGGCCGCTAGGGAGTGCAGGATGCTGTCCACCCCTTCATGTACTGCTTGCGTGCAGCCCCTAGCACTCCAGCCGCACTACTTTTGCGTCAAAAGAAACAGTCAATGACTAGCTCGTAATGCAGTTAGGTCCGGAATTACGTGATTGGCAGCTGCCACGCACTGGTTGCAGTGAACAGCAATACGCGTACTCCCAAGTTCTTCTGGAAACACACAGGACCCCTTGCGAACACCGAGCTTCGTGTCGGGCAGCTGTCGGTCGCCAGTTTTTCACTGATTCAAGCTGCAACATCAGCCCTGCTTTGATCGGAGAGTATGCATGACATTAGGCATTGTTGGCCAATATAGTGAGTCTCTCAGGCTGTGTCGCTCGAAACTCTGGACGTGCAAGCGGCGTGGACTGCAGCTTGAATTTCGGGATGTCAGCACGCCTCACGAATCGCATGCAGCCAGCCGGTCGATGCGGTGCAGCTGAAGCTACGCGTTCGCAGACATGGCGATCTAGGCAGGTGGTCCAACAGTTGCCGCACCGTTCGAGGCCCGTGCTGCACTTGCTGACACTGCTGCAGTGCCGCATGATGGTGAGTGCCCCCAACATTCCTGCAGCCCATTGTCCAATGTGTGGCGGATATACACAGCTTCCGGCAGCAAGCTTCGCATGCAGGCTGCGTCAGGGTGCAGGTCCAGCCGGCTGCGGCAGCCAGCTTCCCCGCTGCGTGGCGCAGGCCGCTCGACAGCCCCAGCACCCTCCGCTGCCGCAGCGAGCATCTCAGCCGCAGCCAGAGGTTTGTTCCTCTGCAACGGCAGCCCGGTAGCTGGCTCTGCCGCAGCGCCGGCGCCTTGGCTCCCATCCGCAGAACAACGGCACGCGCGGCGTCGCCCACAGAGGCGGCCATAGCAGCGGCGGCGGCGCCGCCGCCGCACAAGCAGCCGGCGGCGGCAGCGGAGGAGCCGGGGTGGGCGTGCGGCAGATCCTGTCGGACCCGGACATCGAGAGCGACCCGCTGTAATTCCTGAAGGTCACCGAGGCCTACTGGAAGGTGGGCTTTTTGTCTCTGAGCTCTGAGATTGACAACGCATCTTGGATATTGCGGCTTCGAGATGCCCGCTGCAGTCCATCGAGGTCACCGAGGCTGCCGGAAGGAACGTGCTTTCTGGCTGTCTTTCTCAGAGAACACATTCAGACTCTGGATCGGGAACGGAGTGCTGAAGCTCTCACAGCCTGCCTGCAGCTGGATGGCGCTATCACATGCAGCGGCGCTTTTGCTCCCAGCAGGGTGCGAAGCATTGTGCACGTGGTGGCCCCAGAGGTCAGACCCGACATAGCAGTGTGCAAACCCTTTGCACTGCGCGCGCAGGCGCTGCGCAACTCGCGGCACAACCCCGGCAAGCGTGTCCCCACGGTGGTGTCCAGGCGCTTCCGCGGCGTCGGCGCGGCGACGCCGAGCATCGGCGGCGGCACGCTCGGCGTCTTCCTTGCGCTGGCGCTGCAGGTGAGCGTGGTTGCTGTCCAATGACGTGGCGGATGCTGCGTGCATCCAGGCGCACAGTCGTGACCGACGGCAGAGGCGCAGTCGCGGCGCCTGCTTCTGTTGCTGGAAGTGACCGTGTACGCTGCACATGGGGGTGTCCGTTCCTCCCAGGAGGAAACAACGCCAACATCCAGCCAGCCGTCCTGACGTACCACTTCGCTGCCGTGCAGCTGCGGGGTCACAGCGTGTGCATCGTGGAGCGCCGCGCAGTCGAGGGCCGCTCACAGGTATCAGTGAACCTTCTGCCAAGCGCCTGCGCTGAAACTTGCAAAGCGCTCAGTTGTAGCGACGCAACACATGTCTGCCTGTGCATGAACGTCAGGCCGGTTGCCTGCATGCTATGCACACATGTGAACAAGCCCTTTGACAAGGCCTTCAGCGTGCCCCAATTGACCCTGCTAAACCCTACAGGAGTGGAACGTCAGCCGCGCGGAGCTGGACGTGCTGTTGGAGCTGGGGCTGCTCAGCCCAGAAGCGGTGGAGAAAGCGGTGGTCAGCGCCTGGAACCCGGTGTGCGTCGGCTTCAGAGGCTCCGGCGACCTGTGGGTGGACGACGTGCTCAGCATCGGCGTCGACGCCAGGTGCGCACAAACCTATGACTCTTGTGAATTCAGCCAGATGCAAAGGCGTCTTCCTCGGATTCACTCAAAACCTTTCAAAACTTGCACCTCCGGCGCACGTCGGCTTCGAGGGCTCCGTCGACATGTGGGTGGACGATATGCTCACCATCGGTGTTGACCCCAGGTCAGTAACCTGTGAATTTGTGAAGTCTGTTGAGCAGAGACGTGACTTTTCACATGTCACTGGGACACAGTCGTCTCCTCGCCTCAGGCGTTAGGGTTTAGGGTTTCAAACCCTAAACCCTACACCTGCAGGCTGCAGGTAGCCCATACAGCAGGTGAGGGAGTGCCTCCCAGGGGCAGGCTGCGCCATCATGAGGAGATTTGTTCCGGTGCCTTGTTCAACACTGTTCCAATCCTGCCCGCAGGTATCTCATACAGCAGCTGCGGGAGCGGTTGCTGGCTGCTGGCGGCGCCATCTTCGAGCGCACCACCTTCACAGCGGCAGAGACGGCGCCCGATGGCATCCTCCCATCAAGTGCGCACTAGGCAAGAATACCCTGCCATCCGGCTCAAGCCTCGAAATCCGACTGCTGCGTCGTCAAGGCATTGTAGGCGTGCCTCCAGGGGTTATCCAACCAGCTGCAAGACGCGTTGAGATTGACTGTGCCGGGGTCTGAACTCTAGACTTGACCGCTGCATAGAATCCGGCGCCAGTGCAGCCTCCCCAGCCATTGTGAACGACGCCAACCGCCCGACCGCCTGCCGGCCCGAGGACTTGGCGGCAGGAAGCGGCCTCTGCGGCGGCGGCTTCCAGCCGCCCGTCAGCCCCTGGAAGCAGTGCCGAGGTGAGGATTTCAGTGGCTGTGCGCCCTAGAGATGTGACCGGAGCACAAGCAACAGAATGATAGTGAACAACCAGTTGCTCAGGTGGAGTGCGGAAGGTTTCGAGCAGCACCCAGAGTCAAATGAGGAATTGGTAAATGCACCATGGCCGCTGACAGGTGCCTGCAGCACAGTGGTATGCGGTATTTGGCTCCAAGCTGGCTGAAGTTCTGAGGGAAATAACTTAGTGAAGCACCCTCACCTGTTCTGCTCCGGGGGACTGCCGTCGGCGCAAGAGCCGACGACGAGCACCATGGCCTGCGGTTTGGCGCCGCCGCGCATCTGCTTCACAATCGGCGAGTAGTGCCCACAGCAGTCCACCAGCAGGCGCGCGCGCGTATTCCCATTTTCTGCCGCTGTTGGCGCTGCAGCTGCCGTTGCTGCCACTGCCACTGCCAGTGCTGCCATAGTGCACCGGCTGCCGCCTGCTGCTGTACGCCTGCAGACGCGCAGATGCAATGCAACCCAACTCAGCCAATGGCGTGCCTGCAGAGCAAGACAGGTGTAAATAGCACGTTGTGGTGCCGTGCCAACAATGCCCCCGGAAAAAAATGTCGGTTGCGGCGCAGAACAGGGATGCCAGTGCCTGGTCCCAGCTGGTTGCCATCTGGCTGGCAGTTAATAGCTGCAGCTGCCAGACCGGCGGATCCCTGGCTGGCTGGCTGGCTGGCTGGCTGGCTGGCTGGCTGGCTAGCTGGCTGGCTGGTACTGCAGGAGCAGGCTTTGGTCAAGCTGGCGGCCGACGACGTCGCCGCCTCGTTCAACTAGAGGATGTCCGCATTCCGCTGCCAGCTGCGGGAGGGCCCGACCTATGACGCCGGCGACGCGGACAGCGGCACGCAGCTGCTCCACAAAGGCCGCCGGCTGACAGGGCTGGCCCGCAGCGCCGCAGCAGAAGCGGCGGCAACGGCCGCGCTCGCCGCCGCTTTGTCCGCGCCTACAAGCCGCCGGCCTTCGCCGCGGCGGATCCAGCGCAAAGGTCTGCAAGCACAGCGCATTCAGCCGCGGCGGCCGCGACATCATCAGCAGCCAGGCCCGCAGCCGCAGCCTCCGCTGCGGCGCCTGCTACGTGGCGGTCACCTACAATGGCGCGGCGCGGGTCGGCGCCGTGATCCGCCACCTGTCCGTCATGTCGGCGGCCGCCGATGACCCTGGCGCCCGGCATGGCCCGCTTCGGCTGGCCCTGTGCCATTTCTACGCCCGCCGGCGGGCCCGCGGCAACGTGCAGACGGTGGACACTGGCCGGCTGGAGGGCGGCGCCGGCCAGCGCGCCCTCGACGTCAACAGCAGCGATGCGTGCTGGTCAGCAGCGCCGACCTGGGCGCCGGCACTGACAGCGGCGACGTCGAGCGCCTCGTGCCGGCCAACAACTGCAGCCGGATGCAAGGCGGCTGACGGCTGCTCGGCGGCGGCGCCGGCGGCGCATTTGCGCGGCAGCGGCGGCAGCGGCGGCAAGCACTGCTTCCGGCGCCGCCGCTGGGCGGTGCTGTCGTCACACCAGCGGCATTGGTGGCAGCGATCGCCTTCTGTGGCAGCGGGTGTGGCAGAAGCTGACAGTGGCGCGACCGGCGGCGGCGGCGCGGCAGGCTGTCTGGCGAGGCTGGATGCTTGTAGCTTCTGGCGGACGGCGGCCGTAAGTGCAGCGCCTGAGCTTGTGCACAAAAGACAGAGACGCATTGGAATTGTTACAGAGCCATTGCAGAACCTGTTGGCGGGACGAGTTCAGCAAGACTGGCTTTGGTTTCGTTTTGGCACCGTCTCGAACAAGATCAGTAGAGACGGTCTGGAGACGATCTGTAATTTGTGTCTCTCGAGTCTGTCTGGGAACCGTCTCCTTTCTGGAACTTCACATTCTGTCTCCACCCCACATCTGAAGACGGGTGTGAGACGACACCTTTTTGCATCCGAGATGAAAAGTTACACCAGAAATGTCTCTAGAGGCATGCACTCGAGACGCTCGAGCCGCTGCTGGGACGACACTGCGGCGACACATCTCGGTCGTCAAATCGTCTTCCCACCGTCTCCGCTGCATCGCCCGCCGGAGATTGCTGAGACAACCCGGAGATGCTTCTGAGCCCGGCGGAGTTGGAAGCCACCGGCGGTGCCACTGGCGGCACTGATGGCACTGATGACGGTAGTGGTGGCGGCCCCGCGCCTGCCGCTGGAGACGGCTCGAACGCGTCGGGCCCCAGCCAGGGCGGCAGCGGAGCACGCCCGGCGCCCAAGCGCCACCGCGAGCCCGATGACGGTGCCCCTGCACGCCCTGCCACACTTGTGCTCAGCAGCACGGGTC
>JAABUM010001475.1_pt1 | contig 35182 bp, 41 predicted proteins | sample 5559161 | NCBI WGS metagenome assembly JAABUM01 (sample SAMN10711868, study PRJNA513369) | rock metagenome | isolation source: Antarctica rocks | place: Antarctica: Victoria Land, Siegfried Peak nord
CGCATGGCCGCGTGACGCCGCCTGCGGTCGAGGATCAGCCCTGTCGGGGTGACCGCCATGCCCCTCGTTCCAGCACCGCAGTGCCCGTGCGCTGCCATGCGACCGCAGTCGCAGGCTCCATCTCACAATCACGGGGCGCACCCGTAAAGGCGGACCGTACTTACCCCAATTGACCATGACTGGCCGGCTGCAAAAGTACTATTATGGGGGATGCGGAGGGGGGGTGGTCTTAAACGATAGTGTCGATATGAACACTCCAGCCCAACTATCTACCGGTCCGTTGCCCTCCTTCGATCTGGAGGAGGCGTTGCCGCATCCCGCGCGGGCGGAGCCATGGGCGCGCCGTCAGCGCGCCTGGTCCCACTATACATTGATGCTCGTCGCGCTCGGGTACGCGCTCACGGCCTGCGCGCTCGGCGCCGCAGTCGTCGCGGGCGGGCTGCCACTGCGCGCGGTCGAGCCCCCGGCTCTGGTGTGCGCGCTAGCCGCCTGTGTCGCGGAATGGCAGGCGCGACGGGCTGAGACAGCGCGGGCGCGCGATCTCACCCCGGCCGTCTACCTCGCCGCCGCTCTCCTCCTGCCGGCCCCCATCGCCGTCCTCGTCGCGCTGCCGGCCATCGTCGCGAGCCTGGCCGCGCGGCGCGTCGCCGCCGTCCCCATAGCCCTGCGCTTCGCGGACGGCGCCCACACGGTCCTCTCCGTAGCTCTGTTGGCGGTGGCGACGCACCTGGCGCTGGGCGACAAGACGGCGCTGACAGCCATTAGCGGCGTCCTGGCCCTGGCGCAACACCCCACGGCGTTGCTCGACTTGGCGCGGATCGGACTGCCCGCGCTTGATTTGACGCAGGGCAGAACGCCCACTGTGTGGAGCGCCACGGCGCTCCATGCGCCGAAGGCGCCAGGCATCCTGCTGCTGCTCTGTACGGGCTACTATCTGTTCGAAACGATCCCGTCCGCACTGGCGCATGCCCTATGCCGCCGCCACAATCCGGCGCGCGCCTGGCGTGAACTCTACGGCTACGCCCTGCCACTGCAACTCGTCGCGCTCCCGCTCGCGCCGGTCGTCGTCGCCCTGTACGCCGCCACCCCGCTGCTGACGCTGGCGTCTCTCCCGCTGGTGTGTGGCCTGTTCTGGATCGCCGTAGGGCTGCGGCGCGGTCCCGCGTTGGCTACTGAGACGCGCACGCTACGTCGTGACACGACGGCGCTCTACGCCCGCACGGCCATCGCTGAAGAGCGCGCCGTGCGTCGTGGCGCGTCGCTAGAGACGCTGCTCACGGCGATCCATGGGCTGGGCGGCAACGACGATCTGGCCTCGGTGACAGCGACACTCGCCAAAGCGGCCGCGCGTCTGACCTCCTTCCGCGTCTGCACAGTGTATCTCTACGAGTCGCACGACGGCGTCTTCGTCCCCTACGCGGGGCAGCCGGACGGACCACGCCGCGACGAGGTCGTGTTACGGTCCCGCGCCGAGGCCCTGATGTCGGCGCGCTTTCGCCGAGGCTATAGCTATTACGTGCCGCGCGCCGGACATGACAATGTGGAGACGACGCGGCATCGCGGCGCCGAGGCCGAACCGGCGCCATGGCGTGAGGGCGATAGCCTGGTGGCGCCGCTGCTGCTTAAAAATGGCGATGTCATCGGCTACATTGAACTCGACCGCCCCGCCGATCAGCGCGTCCCCACCGTCGCTGACCTGGCGCCCCTGGAGACGCTAGCGTTCCTCGCCGCGAGCACCATCGCGCGCTTACGTCACACCGACGAGGTGCTACACCTGGCGGCGAGCGACGGGCTGACGGGTCTGCTCAACCGGCGCGCTTTCGAGGAGCACCTGCACCGCGAACTGTCCGCGGCGGCGCGACGCAAGCGCCCACTCGCTCTGATGATGATCGATATCGACGACTTCGGCTCCGTCAACAACACCTATGGGCACCAGGTGGGCGACGCCGCGCTACGCCTCGTCTCGGGAGTCATCCGCGCGCACCTCCGCGAGAGCGACGCGGGCGGACGTTATGGCGGCGACGAGTTCACCGTCGTCCTACCGGATCTCGACGCGGCGCACGCGGCCGACATCGCGGAGCGCCTACGGGCCGCGCTGGCCGCCGAGACCTGCCGCGCCGCCGCCGAGGGCAGCTTGCCCCAGATCTATACCAGCATCGGCGTCGCCTCGTTCCCCGCCCACGCCGCCGACGCGGGCGCCCTCAGCAAGGCCGCCGACGACGCGCTGTACGAGTCCAAGCGGATGGGGAAGAACTGTGTGTCCCTCAAGCAGTAGTCAGGTGCCAGGTGCCAGTAAAATCTACGCCCCACACTCTCACCACGCGAACGACTACCCTGTTACTAGCTACTGGCTACTGGCTACTCACATATCCGCCAGCGCCTGTACCGTCTCGGCGAGTTGCTCACGCGTGGTGCGCTGGTAGAGCGGCTCCTCGGGACCCATGGTGAGGATGCGGCCGAGGGCAAGCCCGATGATCGTGGTGTCGTCAGGCGATAGCTCGCTACGGTCGTCATAGAAGGAGTGGTCCATGGCCCAATCCATCAGATGTTCACCAGGGAGCTCGCCCTCCAGGAAGAGGCGGATCTGATCGGCCAACTCCAGACGCAGTAACTGCGCGCGCCGGTTCGGCGTGCTCTTATTATCCATGTCGCCTCTCGCCTACCTGTCCGCGAAGAGCACGCCACCCTTGGCCTTGTCGGTCGGCGGATTCTCGTGAATGATGACAGTGACGGCCTCAGGTTGCACGTCGCATGTCTCCACGACAACACGCGTGATCCCCTGCGCGAGGGCGCGCTTTTGCTCCACGCTGCGTCCCTGCGCCAATTCGATGATGACTTCGGGCATATATCCTCCTGTAGTGACGAGCGGCGAGTGGCGAGTTCTCGTCACTCGCCACTCGTTTCGACCAATTCGATCAATGCGCGGCCCGTGCTACGTGGGTGCAAGAAAGCGACGCGCAGACCGCCGACACCCTGGCGCGGCGCCGCGTCGATGAGTTCGATGCCGCGCTCACGGCACAGCGCCAGCGCAGCCGGCAGATCGGGCACGGCGTAGGCACTGTGGTGCAGCCCCGGACCGCGTTCGGCTAAGAAGCGCGCCACGCCGGTATCTGGGCGGGTGGGCGCAAGCAGTTCGATCTCGCCGCCGTGCGGCAAGACGGCCAGCGCGGCCTCGACGCCCTGGCCGTCCAGCCGCTGCCGCACTGTGAAGTGAGCGTCGAAGGCGCGCTCGTACAGGGCGATCGACGCGTCCAGGTCGTCCGTCACGATGCCCACATGGTGCAGCTTGTTGAACACTAAGCGCCTACTTTCCTGTTTCCTGTCACAGCGAACGCCGCTGGCCTGGCCCTAAAGGACCATGGCAGGCACGGGACCCTAAAGGGCCGGGAGAGCATCTGCATGGCGTCGCTACTACTCGCACGGTCGTTAACCATGCAGACCTTTTAAGGTCCGTGCCCTGCCATGGTCCTTTAGGGCCAGGCTCCTTACCTACTACTTGCTGTCTGTAGTTGCTGCGCCACGAACTCGCCCACTTGGGGGATATTGTCGGCCACGGGGACGTCTGCGGCGCGGAAGGCGTCGACCTTGTGCTCAGGGCCGCCCACGCCGCCTGAGATGATGGCGCCGGCGTGGCCCATGCGCTTGCCGGGAGGGGCCGAGCGCCCCGAGATGAACGAGACGACGGGTTTGCGCCCCGCCGCGGGCAGCGCGGCGAGGTAGGCCGCGGCGTCCTCCTCGTCGCTGCCGCCGATCTCGCCAAGCAGCACCACCAGGTCGGTCCCGTCATCCGCCATGAACAGGCGCAGGGCGTCCTCGAAGGTAGTGCCGATGATGGGGTCGCCGCCAATGCCGACCGCGGTCGATTGGCCGATGCCGCGCCTGGTTAGCTCATTGCAGACCTCGTACATCACGGTGCCGGAGCGCGACATGACGCCAACGCGGCCGGGCGAGAAGGCGATCTCAGGGACGACGCCAACCTTGGCCGCGCCCGGCGTGATCAGGCCGGGGCAATTGGGGCCGATCAGGCGCGCGGGGTGGTCCTCCAGGAAGCGGATCACGCGCACCATGTCGTGCACGGGAATGAACTCGGTCGTACACACCACCAATTCCAGCCCGGCCGCCGCCGCCTCCATGATGGCGTCGGCGCCGCCGGCCGGCGGCACAAAGATGATCGAGGCGTCGGCGTTGGTCTCGCGCGCCGCCTCCGCGACGGTGTTGAAGACGGGCACGCCGGCGGCGGTCTGGCCGCCACGGCCGGGCGTCACGCCGCCGACGATGTTCGTGCCGTATTTCTTCATCTGCTCGGCGTGGAAGCCGCCCTCGCGCCCTGTGATGCCCTGCACGAGCAACCGCGTGTCGCCGCCTACCAAAATCGCCATATGGACTCTCTCCTCGTTCCTTCGGTTGTTGTGGCCTGTGGCCTGTGGCCTATGCCGTGTAGTATGTTTTCGCGCCCCTTTTCGGTAAGAAGCGTATCGCCTGGTCTTGAAGATCTAGTTCGACGCCGAGGGCTTCCATCGGGATGGCGCCAAGCAGTGGCTGCCGCCCCTCCGGTACCTCCAGGCACTCGACGGTGATTTCACGGTCGAGCAGGGCTATCCGCGCATCCTCGAACAGGCGCGCCGTTTCGATGGTTGTCGCTGTAGCAACCGTCACTTCCTCCTTCATAGTGAGGCCGAGTCGCGCGATAACGTCCGCGGGTAAACATAGCGTCGTCGCGCCCGTGTCGACGAGCACGTCGTCGAGTGTCACTGAGCGCACGGCGTGGGGTGATATGAACCCGCGGGCTGCAAGGACTTGGTCAAGCCGATTCGCTATGATGAGTTGCGTCGTTATTCTGCCCATCTCTTCCGCATCTTTGTCCATCGTGAGAGACATAAACGTTCTCCTTTGAACCGCTGAACCGCGTTGTACGATCGCTACCGGCGCCAGGTTAATAAAGCATGAAATAGCTTTGTCCGGGCGTCATCGGCAAGAGGCGTAACTCCTGCTTCTGCAGGTCCAACTCCGCGCCAAGCATCTCCAACGGGACCACCCCCAGCAAGGGAGGGCGTCCCTCCGGCAACTCGACGCACTCGAAAGTCCCTTCACGCCCCAGCAAAGAAATCTTGGCATCCTGGAAGATACGCATGGCCGTGGAGCCCGTCGCCGTTTCGGCGACCGCTTCGCGCAGCAGGCGTAGGCCCAGCGCCGCGATTGTATCTCGTGGTAAACAGAGTGTTGTCGCGCCGGTGTCCACGAGCACGTCGTCGAGCGCCACCGAGCGCACGGCTTCCGGACTTATCGTGCCATCCTCAGCGCGTATTTGATCCGCCCTGTTGGTGATGATTAACCGTGTTGTTATTCTGCCCATCGTTTCCGCATCTTTGTCCATCATGAGAGGCATAAACGTTCTCCTTCCAGTGTCACCGGGCGCGTACCTTACAGTATAGCCGGGCCGATGGACTGCCATGAACGGATAGGCCGCTGCCTGTCAGCCGCAGGTCTAATTGTTCAACTCACTCTCGGCCGCGCGCAGGGTCTCGACGAGCCAGGCTTCGTCGTGGGTGGGGATGCCCAGCTTTTGCGCCTTGGCGACTTTGGAGCCGGGCTCCTCGCCCACGATGAGGTGGGCAAGGTTCTTGCTGACGGCAGAGCCGATCTTGCCCCCGAGCGCCTGGAGCGCGTTCTCGGCCTGCACGCGCGTGTAGCCCTCCAGCGTCCCCGTGATGAGGAACGTCTGGCCGGCCAACGGCAGCCCCTCGTCGGGCGCGCGCGGTGGCTCGGGCTCCACGCCGGCCGCGTGCAGCTTGCGTACCATCGCCAGGTTCTCCGGCAGTTCGCGCCACTTGGCGATGGCGTCGGCGCGCACGGGTCCGATGCGCGGGATCGCTGCAAGCTCCTCTTCTGGCGCGGCCAGTAGCGCGTCGACAGAGCGGTAACGCTCGGCCAGGATCACGGCGCTCTCGCCGCCCACGCGGTCGATGCCAAGGGCGAACAACACGTTAGCCAGCGGACGGCGCTTGCTCCCCGCGATCGACTCAATGACGTTGGTGGCGCTCTTCTGGGCCAGCCGCTCAACTGTCAGCAATTGTTCGAGGGTAAGGCTGTAGAGGTCGATGGGGTCGAAGATCAGCGCGGCGTCGAGCAGCGCCTCGCACAGCTTGGAGCCGACGCGCTCGATGTCCATGGCGCCGCGCGACACGAAATGGCGGATCAACTCCAGGCGCTGCGCGCGGCAACCGGACCAGGAGTTGGGGCAGCGCAGAATCGCCCCGTCCTCTTCCTTAACCAACGGCGTGTCGCACGAGGGGCACAGGGTCGGCGGCGCGTAGGGCGCGGCGTCGGGTGGGCGCTTCTCGATGATCGGCTTGACCACCTGCGGGATGACGTCGCCGGCGCGGTGCACGATCACCGTGTCGCCGACGCGCAGATCGCGCCGCGCCAGGTCCTCGAAGTTGTGCAACGTGGCCCGCTCGACGACGACGCCGCCGATGTTGACCGGATCGAGCCGCGCGTTGGGGATGATCGCGCCGGTGCGCCCCACGTTGAGCGCGATCTCGCGCAAGACGGTGGTGGCTTCGACCGGTGGGAACTTGTAGGCAATGGCCCAGCGCGGGTCGCGCGCGACCGTGCCGAGGCGGAGTTGCTGCGCCAGGGCGTCAACCTTGATGACGGCGCCGTCAATCTCGTAGGGCAACGTAGCGCGCTTGCCCTGCCACTCCTGCGTGTAGGCGTACAACTCGCCTTCGGCGGCGCGGCGAATGTGTGGATTGATCGGGAAGCCCCACGCCTCGATCTGCTTGAGCGCTTCATAGTGCGTCTCTAGTGGGGGACCGCCCTCCATGTAGCCGATCTGGTACAGGAAGACGTTCAGCGGGCGCGACGCTGTGATCGCGGCGTCGAGTTGGCGCAGCGCGCCAGCGGCGGCGTTGCGCGGGTTGGCGAAGAGCGACTCACCGCCAGCGGCACGCTCCGCGTTGAGCCGCTCGAAGCCGGCGATGGACATGTAGACCTCGCCACGCACCTCGACGCGCGCGGGGATGTTGTCGCCGCGCAGGCGCGGCGGGATTTGACGGATCGTGCGCAGGTTGTCGGTGACAACCTCGCCGGTGACCCCATCCCCGCGTGTAGCGCCGACGGCCAGGACGCCGTCCTCGTAGGTGAGGGCGACGGCGAGGCCGTCGATCTTGAGTTCAAGGACGTAGGCGACCTCCTCGTCGGTGATGTGCCGGTGTACGCGACGGACCCATTCGTCCAATTCCTCGGGTGAGCGCGCATTGGCCAGCGAGAGCATCGGCACGGGATGGCGGCGCTGCGCGAAGCGCTCGGCGGGCGTCCCACTCACGCGCATCGTCGGCGAGTCGGCCGACTGCAACTCGGGGTGCGCCTCCTCCAGCGCGCGCAGTTCGCGCACCAGCGCGTCGTACTCACCATCGCCAACGGTCGGGTCGTCGAGCACATAGTAGCGGTAGTTATGCCCCTCGATGTCACGCCGCAACGCGTCCACACGCGCCGCGATGTCCGTCATATCCACCTCGTCACCCGTAGCCGCCGCCGGTCCGCTGCTCATGCCACTCCTCCACAATGGATTCCCGCTTATTTTATAGAGATAGCGTGGCGAGTTGTGCCCCCACAACTCGCCACGCTATCTCTACATCAGAACTCACGAATTATCGTAGGGGCATATGGTTATACGCCCCTACGCCGCGTCGTACGTCGCGGTCCCGCGGATAATGCGCGAGCCCTGATCCCTACCTACGTATACTCGCGGCCGGCGCCTAGTTTACGGTAACGCGCACGCTCTTCATGTACACCTTCTCGAGCGGCTTCGACTGCTCGCTGCCGTCCGCGTTTGGGCCCAAACGCACGGCCGCGATGCGGTCCACGACATTCATGCCACTGGTAACTTTGCCGAAGATGGAGTAGTTCGGCTCCTGGTTGAGCGGTCCGTTGTCCTGCAGCACGACAAAGAACTGGCTGCCGTTGCTATGCGGGTCGCTGGTGCGAGCCATGGCCACGGTCCCGCGATAATACTTCCCGCCAGTGTTTTCGGTCCCGAACTGGTAGCCGGGACCGCAGATGCCTATGCCGGTGGGATCGCCGCCCTGGATAACGAACGTGGGCACGATGCGGTGGAACGTCACGCCGTCGAAATAGCGATGCTGGGCCAGGAAGATGAAGCTTGTTACCGTGACGGGCGCCTGCTTGGGATAGAACGTGATGGTGAACACGCCCTTGTTGGTCGTCACTGTCGCCTTGTACGTCTTACGCGTGTTCAGCGGGGCGACATCGGGGACACCGTACGTCTTGTAGCCCTTACACAACGAGGGCTGTTTGACCGCCGTGGCCCCGCGTAGCGGTGATCGCGGCGCGCCGGCGCCGCCGGCGGCCAAGCCATAAACGCCAGTCAATAGAATGCCCGTCAGAGCGACGGAGGCGGCCGCGCCGATGCGTACTGTTGTCGTCGCCACTCTTTAGGCCTCACTCACATCAACGGACTGGATGGATACCTCGCGCGTTGGCTTGGAGCGCTCACCGCGCGCCAGGGCCACGGGGGTGTTGGCGATCTTATCGAGCACGTCGAGCCCCTCTGTGACACGCCCGAAAATGGTGTAACTCGGCGGCAGCGGCGCCTGCGCGCCATCCACGATGAAGAACTGGCTGCCGTTGGTGTTGGGACCAGCGTTGGCCATAGCCACGGTACCCTTCGTGTACGGCAGGTTCACCGGCTCGTCCTTGAAGCGGTAGCCGGGACCACCCGCCCCCGTCCCCGTCGGATCGCCGGTCTGGACCATGAAGCCCTTCATGATGCGGTGGAAGGTTACGCCGTTGTAGAAGCCCTCGCGGGCCAGGAACACGAAGTTGTTGACGGTCATGGGCGCGTGGTCGGGCAGCAACTCAATCGTCAGGTCGCCCTCCGACGTATGCAGCGCCGCTGTGTAATGCTTGGCGGGATCGATGGTCATCTCCGGCGGGCTGCTCCATTGTTGGCCTTTACCGCCCCCCTTGGCCCCGCCAAAGATATGGGTGGCGAGCGTCACGAACGTAGCCGCGCCGAGCAGCGGCAAGATAGCGTCTTTTTTCATGTATGAACTCCTTTCGGTCCTCCCCTACCAGTGTAACCACTCTCTACGTACAGGGGGATGGGCCTATTCAACCCGCTACGAAATTGCTATTCCACACGGCGTCACTCACGCTGATAGTAAAGACACACAACAAAGTGGACGCGGACGTATATGGAGTTAGTTATGCAAGATAGCGATAGAGAACACACGGGACGGCCAGCGTACCGGCAGGCCCTCCAGGCCATCGGCCACTATTTCGACCAGCAATCGTATCGCGGCATTTTTGTTGCCGAGATCGACGAAGGGTACATCGGCAAGGCGCGGGCGAGTCATGAAGAGGTCGAATTGTACGCCGAGGGCTTCTCATTTCCCCTCGACGACGTGGAAGCGCTCATCGCCAATCCACTCCCGCGCGGGTTCGTCGACGGGCCGCCGCACTGCCCCTACGGCTATGGGCTCTTCATGCAAGCGGTCGGTGATTTTTGCGACCGCAATGACGCGAGCTACGTTTCCGTCCTCGAAATCACCAACGGCTTCGTGTTGTGCTACACCGTCAACGCGTGGCGCGAGAGCGGCCGTCGCGGCCGCAAGGGCGGCGACCACAGACCTGATCGGCGGCGCTTCGTGCTTGACCGCGTCGGCATTGAGGAGATGATGAACGGGGCGGCCGAGCAGTGACGAGTGGCGAGTGGCGAGTGGCGAGTGGCGAGTGGTGAGTGGCGAGTGGCGAGTGGTGAGAACTCGTCACTAACTCAGCGATGGCGTAGCGTCGGCGTCCGCATCGGATGGGCCGCCACTGGGGACGCCGGCCGACGAGGCGGTCGCCGCGTTCCCGACTGTACCAGCCGTGTCATGGTCCTTCGGCACGTACTCCGTATCGGGCGAAACCGCCCCGGTCGCCGCGTCGTCGGGTACGACCGATGCAGGCTCGTTTCGCGTGGGTATATCGCTCGACTGTGCGGCGACAGGCGCCGCGTCGCGACGTGAGTTGATCTTGATCGAGCGGGGCTGTGAGCGAGCGGCCTTGGGCAGGGTCAGCATACCCGTCATTGCGTTGTCATCACGTCTGTTCATCATGGTCTCCATCGCCTCCTGTACAATTAGAGTGAGGGGCTTGACATGACCCGCGGTGGTGCAAGAGCTATGCCGATTCGCGGGTGTAGGATTACGTCAGATATACGGTGGTGGGGTGGGGAAAATACTGCGAAGGATCGGTCTCGAGCGGATACGCCGCGCCCTGATCATCCTCTGCGCCGTGCTCGTGCTGCTGGCGCTACGGTCTTTTTTCTCGTTGCAGATCAGCGAAACGCATAACGGGACATCCGAGTTGATCAACGGCCAGGCCGACACCTCCGCGCTCATCGCGCCGCTCGTCCTCTTCATCGTCGGCGGCGCGGGTCTGCTGGCGATGCTGGGCTGGCATCCTGAATAGTCGGAAGTCGGAAGTCGGAAGTCGGAAGTCGGAAGTCGGAAGTCGGAAGTCGGAAGTCGGAAGTCGGAAGTAGCAAAAGAGGGCAATGACGCTATTGCTTCAATGTGGCGCATGTGCGGCGCTACATTACTTCCGACTTCCGACTTCCGACTTCGTCGTGTCCGACTTCCGACTTCCGACTTCCGACTTCCGACTTCGTCGTGTCCGACTTCCGACTTCCGACTTCCGACTTCGTCGTATCCGACCCGTTACAATAGAGGTGTGATCACCGAGCACAGACTGCACACCCAACTGATCGAGACGTTGTTGGCTCCCACCTCCATGGATGCGGCCGTCGTGGATGAGTTGCGCGATGTCCTGGCGACAGAGGAGTTGGCCCCGCTGGAGGCGCCGCTGCGCGCGGCGGGCGCCGCCGCCGCCCACGACGACATCTCGCTCGCCACGGTGCTGGACCTCTGGGCGGCGCTGCTCACGCGCGTGGGCGCGCCCAATCGCCCATCCGTACACGGGACCGCCTGGATTATCCAGGGCTACGTCGGAGCCAGGGGCGGCGGCGATGGCGGATCGTTGCGCCAGACGGTCGATTCGCTGGCCTCGCGCAAGGCCGAACTGTCCGCGCTCCATCGTGTCAACGCCGCCGCCAACTCGAGCCTCGACGAACGCGCCATCCTGTCGACCGTGGTGGGAGTCGTGGCCGATGTCACCGGCGCCGCCGTCTGCTCGATCTACCTGTTGCGGCCGCCCAAGACGCTGCTGCTGGCCGCGACCAAGGGGCTCAACCCCGTGGCGGTCGGGCGCGCGCGCATGAGCCTCGGCGAGGGTATAACCGGCTGGGCGGCGGGGCAACGGCAGACGCTGGCTGTGTCCAACATCTGGCGCGACCCACGCGCCAACTATTTGCCCGAGACGGCCGAGGAGAATTTCCACTCCATGGTGTCCGTGCCCATCGTCAACCATTCGATGGACCGGCTGCTCGGCGTACTCAACGTACAAACGGTCGAGCCGCGCCTGTTCGAGGAGGACGAGGTCTCTTTCCTGGAGATGATCTCCAGTGAACTGGCCCTGGCTATCGAAAACGCGCGCTCCTACGAGAGCACCGACCGTGAGCTCGACCGCACCGTCGACGAACTATCCACGCTGCGGCGCGTCATCGCCATGGTGGCCTCCTCGCTCGACTTCAGCCGCGTGCTCGACAGCATCGCCGAGGGCGCCGTCACGCTCGCCGAAGCCGACGCCTCGGCCATCGTCGTCGTCGACGGTCCGAACGGCCAGACGGCGCGCGTCGCCGCCTCATATGGCATCGCCGAGGGACGCGGACAGACCGGACGGATGGGCGAGGGACCCGTGGGCCGCGCACTATCCACTGGACAGCCGGTCGTCGTGCTCGACATCGCGGCGCGGCGGCTCGGCCCCGGCGGCGATGACGTGGCGCTGCAACATGGCTTCCACTCCATGTTCCTGGTCCCGTTCCAGGGCCCGCACGGCACGCATACGCGTGGGGCGCTCTGCCTCTACGCGCGCACCTATCGCAGTTGGACGCGCAAGGAGGTCGACCTCGTGGCCGCCTTCGCCAACGAAGCCGCCGTGGCTCTGGAGAATGCCGCGCTTTATGAAGAGGCGCAACGCGGGTTAGCGACCAAGTCGGTGCTCCTCTCCGAGTTGCACCACCGCGTCAAGAATAACCTGCAGACCGTCGCCTCGCTGCTCTCGCTCGGCCTGCGCCATGCCAGCGCGCCCGAGGCGCGGCAGGTGCTCGAAGAGAGCCGTACGCGCATCCAGAGCATCGCGGCGGTGCACGACCTGCTCTCGCAGAACGATGTCGGGCTCACTACCGTGGGCGAAGTGGCGCGCAAAGTCGCGGAGATCGCCGAGGTGCAGAGCGCCACGCCAAATCGGCGCGTGCGCATGACCGTCGAGGGCGAACGCATCCGGCTAGCCACACAGCAGGCGACCACGCTGGCCATCGCGCTCAACGAACTGCTGACCAACACGCTGCAGCACGCCTTCCCCGCCCGCGCGGACCAGGCGGTCGACGGCCACGTCGCCATCACCTACGTGGAGGTGGGCCGCCAGGTAGAGTTGTCTATCGCCGACGACGGCGCCGGCCTGCCCCCCGACTTCGACCCCGAGCGGCACAAGGGGTTGGGCCTCTCTATCGTCGACGCGCTGACACGTCAGGACCTGCGCGGCCAGTTGCATTTGGGCGCGAACGATACGGGCGGCACGACCGTGACCTTGCGCTTCCCGATAGCGCCGGCGGGGCAAGATGAGGGGCCGGCGGATGTAGGCGCCGAGACATCGGGGATAGAAACGGTGGCAGGAGAGGACAATGGCTGAGACGTTGAATGACACGCCGTTCCGACTGGACGGCAAAATCGCGCTAGTGACGGGGGCCGGTTCGGGGATCGGTGAGCAGATCGCGCGCCTGTACGCGCGCCAGGGCGCCGCCGTCGTGATCGGCGACCGCGACGAGGCCGGCGGGACGCGCGTGGCCGCGGCCATCGCCGCTGCGGGTGTCCGCGCGCGCTATCAGCCGCTCGACGTGACCGACGCCGCTTCGGCTCAGGCCGCCGTGGCGTCGTGTGTCGAGCGCGAGGGTGGCCTGCACGTACTCGTCAACAACGCCGGCATTGGCTACGTCGGCGACGTGGCCGAGACCGACGAGGGCGAATTCGAGCGGGTCATGGCCGTCAACGTCAGAGGCGTGTTCCTGTGCTCCAAGGCGGCCGTCGCGCACATGGTCGAACATGGCGGCGGGGCCATCGTCAACATGGCCTCCGTCGCGGGCATGGTGGGGGTGAGCCGGCGCTTCGCCTACGGCGCATCCAAAGGCGCCGTCATCGCCATGACCAAGAGTATGGCCGTCGACCTCGTCGAGCGCGGCGTGCGCGTCAATTGCATCTGCCCCGGCACCATCTACACGCCGTTCGTGGACGCCTACCTCGACCGCTTCCACAAAAACAACCGTGAGGAGACCCTAGCCGGGTTGCACGCGCGGCAGCCAATGGGCCGCATGGGGCGACCCGAGGAGATCGCCTACGCCGCGCTCTACCTCGCCTCCGACGCGTCTCAGTTCGCCACTGGCTCCGAACTCGTCGTCGACGGCGGCCTCACGGCGAAATAGGCGTCAGGCGTCAGGCGTCGGTTTCACCCTCTGGTCGTATGGGCGTCGACTCCAGATCCTCTAACCGCGCGTAGGCCACCTCAAAGTCGGCGCCGATGTCTCCGCGCCGGACGAGGCGTTCGAACACGGCGTAGACATCGTTCTTGTCGCCCTCTTTCCGTAGGACACCCTCTGTATTCACATAGAGGAATATGATGATCTTGCGCCGCGATGAGAACACCCAGAATAGGCGATAGCGCGGGGGCAACCCGTGTCCTTTGGCACGACGAAAGCCAGCCAAAGATCCTCGTAAGCGGTATTCCGGCGCGTTCGGATCTTGCGGCACAACGCGCGTGACGAGGCGCGAGATAGCGGCGGCCAGTTTCACCATGGGATGTTGGACATAATCGTCCGGCGAGAGCGTTGTTTTGAGGCGCCGCGCCTCCGCACGCAACTCTTCGTACCGCCGCGCGAAGGTTGGCCACAACAGCACGAGCCACCCGTTGTAACGGAACTCCTCGTCAGGAGGGGACGGCATGGCCGCTACACGTCATCCGTCTCGACGCCCGCGAACAGATCCTCGTCGCCTGCCATGACGTCGGACGCCGCACGGAGTTGTTCGGGATGAAGCAAAGCCGACTTGGACAGCAGATCCAAAAAGAGCGCGAACTCAGGGCGATCCTCCAGATCGCCCTCCGTGTGGGGGGCGCCAATCTCGATGACGCCCTCTTTGTAGATAAGCTCAACACGATCCGTGACGTTCATAGCATTGAGCCACGCGAGCGGTAGCGTGACCGAGCGCGATCCCCCCGTTTTGCGTAACCTGGCCTGCCGCCGCTCTATCGCCGTGGACATGTCAGCGCCTCCTTCTCAGACCGTCCCATTATAGCAGACCCGCCTTTGATGTGGCAACTTGTTGCTACTGAGCTACTGAACGGCCCCTGGCCGGCTACTCGTCGCCGGCGACGGCCTCGTAAACCGCGGCCACGACGAACCCGTAGATCAGGTGTGGGATCAGGTCGGACGCCCACTCGGACATGCTCCAACTCTTGGGGTCGCTCACGCCCGACACAGCGAGGGGGACGTCGCTGGCCGCCATCGCAAGTAGGCCAACGCCGACGCCCGTGAGTTGGGCCGGCGCGCCGTTTAGCGCCGGGCGCGCCGCCCCATAGACGGCGCCGATGCCCAACCCCGTCACGTAGCCCAGCAGGGCGCCTAGCCCGCTCTTACGGTTCTGTACCGTCTCGTCGTCCGCGCCCCCCGCCGAGAGGGACAGGCCGACCTTATCGGCCAGGATGCCGGCGAGTTCGGCCGAGGCGGTGCTCGACGGGCGACCGCGCAGAGCCATGTCTCCGTACGTGGCGATGTTGAGAGCGGCCGTGCCGGCGGCGCCGGCGATGAGCCCTTTTATGATGGCGTTCAACGTGTGTCTCCTCCCCCTATTACCTGTTGTGGAGCCCATTAATGATCGGGCGGCGGATACTCGCGGCGCCCATGCTCTCGAATAATGCACAAACCGTTCCCGCCCCACGACGCGCCCCCTATTACGGGCTCATCGGGGGAGGGGTAGGTGCGTGCGGAGCGCTGACCCGCTCCCCCCAAGCTAGCGGCGCGGTCAAGTATGCGCTGCCTTTAATCACGGTGGTATACCGTGGTATCATGGTGACATAGAGAGGAACTGTCATGCCGAGTAGCCAGAACCGCCATCGTATCGAGATACCGCTCGACCTTTATCAACGAGTCGCGCGGCAAGCCGAGACGGAGCACACAACCGTTTCCGCACTCGCGGCCTACCTCCTCGGTCGCGCCCTCGACCAGCACAGCGTACAGCGCGACGAGCAGCGCCAATTACATGAGCAGTTACACGCGCTCAACCGCATGCTGCCCGACATCCTGGCCGCCTACCGTGAGGCGAGCCTACTGCAAGCGGTCTTACAGCGCTTGCCCACGGTCGAGCCGCGTGTGGTTGATGTGGCGCGCATCCGGGAGCTTATCGAGGAATGCCGCCAGGCTGATGGGCCGCGGACGTTGCTTCAACAGATGCCCGAAGTGCAGGTACTTAAGCCCAAGACCGACACGCCATAACCTGGCGTGGCACGGCGACAAGAGCGGGTGGGATGGTTCGTTCACGGTCAAGACCGGGTGACAACAACGGTGAGTTGGACACAAGGGGGATGAATATCATGAAGGAACCGGCAGCCGGCGCCGCTCAGGGCGGCGCGCTCACGCGGCATCGGGCGCTCATTGATGCGCTACGGGATACGGGCCACATCGCGACGCCGCGAGTGGAGACGGCCTTCCGCGCCATCCCGCGTCACCTCTTCCTCCCGGATGTGCCGCTGGAGACGGTCTACGCCGACGACGCGATCCCCACCAAGAAACGGGACGGCGCCGCGATCAGTTCGTCCTCGCAGCCAGCCGTCATGGCCGTGATGCTGGAGCAACTCAACCTCCAGCGCGGCCAGCGGGTCCTGGAGATCGGGGCGGGCACGGGCTACAACGCGGCGCTCATGGCGCATATCGTCGTCGATACAGGGCGGGTCGTCGCGATCGACATCGACGACGACATCGTGGCGGGCGCCCGCGCGCATGTGGCGGCGGCCGGAGTGGACAACGTCGAGGTTGTGCGCGGCGATGGCGCGAACGGCTACCCCGACGACGCCCCCTACGACCGGATTATCCTGACCGTGAGCGCCTGGGACATCGCGCCGGCGTGGGTCACACAATTGAAAACCGGCGGACGCCTCCTGCTGCCCCTGGCGCTCCAGGGCAACGTGCAGAAGCTGGTGGCGTTCGAGCGCGCCGACGACCACCTCGTCAGCGTGTCCGTGCGCGACGGGGGCTTCATGCCTCTGCGCGGGGCGTGGGCCGCGCCGGAGACGCATCTGCCGCTGGGTCCCGAGCCCGGACTCTCCCTCGGGCTTGGCTACCCGCGCGCCGTCGACGCCGCGGCTGTGTACGCCCTCCTGGCCGGACCGAGCCGTACGTGGCCCACGCCCGTGCGCGCCGACACGCGCGCCCTGTGGAGCGGCGTCAGCCTTTGGCTCGCTCTGCACGCCCCCGCTATGTGCGGCCTCACGGCAAGCGGGGATGTGGCAGGGCATGAGGTCGTCCCCGACCTCTTTGCTATCTCGCCGACCTACCGCGCTACGGTCGGCCTGCTCGGGCTGACGGCCCTCTCTGTCTTGACGCGCCCGCGTGACCATAGCGCGGTGGCAGGTCAAGCGACGGACGACGCGCTTGAGCTGTGGGTGCGGAGCTTCGGCGAGGACAAGGGGCTCGCGCGAACCCTGATCGGCCACCTCGTGGCGTGGGAGGCAGCGGGCCGCCCATCGACCACCGGGCTCCGCATCCGGGCGTACCCGCCGAACACGGTGCCCATCGTGGGGGCGGATGCAGCGATGATCGTCAAAGGGCGGACGCGGCTTGTGCTCGATTGGCCGTCGCAGGGCTGACGCGAGGCGATGAACCCGCTATGTGTAAGGTATCCAGCTCTCGGCCGAAGGGAGTTCGGGGCCGTTATCCGGTCCGCTGTCCCGATCACGACGACGGACAGCCGGCTTGAAAGCGCGCAGAGACTCGACCTCGCTGCGCCGGTACAGGCGCTGGCGCTTGAGGCCCTGGCGGTAGCTGCGCAGCACGCCGCGGCTCACGTACGCGTAGAGCGTGGCCGGCTTGACGCCGAGCAGGCCGCAAGCCTCCTCGGTCGTGTAGAACTCATATCCGTCGATCACCATCGCCATATCCACAGTATACGGTCATATCCGCCGTCGCTCTTGCAATCAATGTAAATCAAGTATAGTATAGCTGTATAGAGTTATAGTGCGGACTCGACGCTGAGACCGCGCGTACAGAAAGGGGACTCACAATGAGCGCGACGGAGACACCGGAGACACAGGTACGCGGGCTGGAATCGGTGGTGGCCGCCGAAACGCGGCTGGGCGCCGTGGACGGCACGGCCGGAACATTGCACTACGCCGGCTATAGCATCGATGAGTTGGCGACCAGGGCTTCGTTCGAGGAGACACTCTACCTGCTCTTCTACGGTGAGTTGCCTGACGCGGCCCAGTTGGCGGGGCTGCGCGCCGAGCTCGGGACAGCGCAGGCCAACGAGGAGGCGCACGCCATCCTGCGCGGCCTCCCCGCGATGGGCGCGCCGATCGACGCGCTGCGTACGGCCGTCTCGGTCCTGGCGCAGGACGACCCAGGCGTGGAAGACACGAGCCCGGACAACGTGCGGCGCATCGGCATGCGCCTGACCGCGCTCATGCCCGTGGCGCTGGCCGCGAGTGAGCGCCGCGTCCAGGGACAGGAGCCCGTGGCGCCTGATCCCACGTTGGGGCACGCCGCCAACTTTCTCTATATGCTGCACGGCGCGCGGCCCAGCGCTGTCGCGGAACAGGCCATGAACACCTACCTGGTCCTACTGGCCGAGCACAGCCTCAACGCGTCCACTTTCGCCGCGCGCGTGGCCATCGGCGCGGGGGCCGACGCCTACGCCGCGCTCGTGGCCGCCATCGCCACGCTCAAGGGCGACGCCCACGGCGGGGCCAACCGCTGCGCTATGGAGATGCTGTGCGAGATTGGCAGCCCTGAGCGTGTCGCCAACTACATCGACGAGTCGCTGCGCACGCATCGGCGCGTCATGGGTATCGGCCACCGCATCTACAAGACGCGCGACCCGCGCGCCCGCGTGCTGGAGTCCCTGGCGCACGACCTCGCCGTGGAGAGCGGCGATCCCACGCCCTTCGACACCGCGCGCGAACTGGAGCGCGTCACCGCCGCGCACCCGCACTATGTCGAGCGCAAGCTCTACCCCAACGTCGAGTTTTTCTCCGCGCCCGTGTTGCACGGCCTGGGCATCCGCGCCGAAGCCATGCCGGCCGTCTTCGCCCTCAGCCGCGTCGCCGGCTGGACCGCGCACATCCTGGAGCAGCTTGCCGACAACCGCCTCATTCGCCCGCAGGCCCGCTACGTGGGGCCAGCGCCACGGTCCTTCCACCCAGCCGAAAGTCGGGCGTGACAAGACGGATGAACGAGCGGTAGGACCTTGATCAGATACCATTGCTACACACTCAACCAGTGGCCGCGCGAAGCCCGCGCGCCTCTCGGAGCTCCTGGCCGAACACTCCCACCGACGCGACCTCTACCGCATCTCGCTAGAGAGCCACGGCGGCGCTTACCCCGAACTGTGGCTGGCCGCCTACCAGCGCGGCGTCGCATCGGAGGAGAAGCTGGCCCGCTGTCACGCCCACGGCGCCTGGATCGAGTGGCTGGCCGCTACGTGATGTGACACTCCACACGCCATGCCCGTAGTCGGGTACGCACGGCTCGAATAATTGTAGGGGCGTATGTAGCGAGGCCCAATTCGCATGCGCCTCCGCTCACGCAATCCGCGATACAGTGCGAGACGATCGTGTTGCCGTGGATGAGGCAAAAGCCAAAGCCATCGCGCGCAAAGTCCGTCCACGCGGTGATCCGCTCTCGCACGTCGTCCAGATTCACGAGGTCCTGCCGAGCGAGGAACTGTGGGTCGACCTGGACCATCTCATAGCCTGACGGCGTTTGATCCCGCCAATCGGGGAGCAGGAATCGCTGGAAGGTATAATAGCGGCGGGGATATTTGCGCGCGAACTTGCACGTCAAAAGGGGGCGACGAGCAGGCCGCCGTCGGGGTCGAAGACCACATACTCCGGTCTCGCGTCCTCCGTGTTCTCTTCGCTCACCCCAATGATAGAGGTGTATGTCATGCATGTTGGGACGCGTCCCAACACGCATGACATACACCTCTATCATATATCGCCGCACGCCATGACTGCCCTTTAGCCATGGGATGATAGTGGAAACGTGGTGTTTAGCCGGCGGCGATGCCCTCGACGTTGCCGGGCTCGGTCATGGCGACCGGGTCGAGGATACGATCGAGTTCCTCGGTGGAGAGGCTTGTCTTGCGCAGGGAGACCTCGTGGATCGTTTCGCCCGTGCGCGACGCCTCCTTGGCGATGTCAGCCGCGGCGTCGTAGCCGATCTTGGGGGCCAGCGCCGTGCAGATAGCCAACCCGCGCTCGACCATTTGAGGTCCCTTCTCGGTCGCCTGCAAGCCAGACACGCACTGGTTGACGAAGTTGTCCACGCCCGCGGCCAGCAGGTCGATCGACTGCTGCAGGTTGTACTGCACGACCGGCATCATCACGTTGATCTCGAAGTTGCCGGACTGGCCGCCCAGTGTGATCGTCACGTTATTGCCGATCACCTGCGCGCAGATCATGCACAGCGACTCAGGGATGACCGGGTTGACCTTACCGGGCATGATCGAGGAGCCAGGCTGCACTTCGGGCAGCGCGATCTCACCAATGCCCGCGCGCGGACCCGAACCGAGCCAGCGAATGTCGTTGGCGATCTTCATCAGGCTCACCGCGACGGTGTTGAGCGCGCCGCTCGCGTCGACGCAGTTGTCGAGCGTACTCTGGGCCTGGAAGTGCGCATCGGTCTCATGGATGTCGATGCCGCCGTTCATCGCGCTGAGTTTGGCGCAGACACGCTGGGCGAACTCGGGATGCGTATTCACGCCGGTGCCCACGGCGGTCCCGCCGAGCGCCACCTCGCCCAGTTCCCGCTCGGCCGCCTGCACGCGGGCGACGCCGCGCTTGACCTGGTCGGCGTAGCCCTCGAACTCCTGGCCGAGGCGGATCGGCGTGGCGTCCTGCAGGTGCGTGCGGCCGGTCTTGACCACACCCATGAACTCCTGGGCCTTCTGGCGTAGCGCGCCATCAAGCTTCTGGAGGGCGGGCACGAGTTCGCCGTGCAGGCCGAGCAGCGCGGCGAGGTGGATCGCGGTGGGGATGACGTCGTTGGAGGACTGCCCTTTGTTGACGTGGTCGTTGGGGTGGACCGGCTTCTTGTCGCCACGCTGGCCGCCCATCAGTTCATTGGCGCGATTGGAGATGACCTCGTTGGCGTTCATGTTGGTCGAGGTGCCCGAGCCGGTCTGGTAGATATCGACCACGAACTGGTCGTCATACTTGCCGTCGACGACCTCTTGGGCCGCGCGCACGATGGCGTCGCCGACCGAGGGGTCGAGCAGGCCAAGGTCCATGTTGACCTGCGCCGCGGCGAGCTTGATCTGGCCGAGCGCCTTGATAAAGGAGCGGCCGAAGCGCGCCTGGCTGATCGGGAAGTTTTGTACCGCGCGCATCGTCTGGCCGCCGTAATAGGCGTCATTGGGAACCTCGACCGGGCCCATCGAGTCCTTTTCAATACGATAGTTCGGCCGCGCCTGGGTCTGCGTCACTGTTTGCACTCCTTTGTACGTGTCGTTAGCTCCGAGCTCTGAGCTATCAGTTCCAGTGTTTCGGGGACTAACACCACCGTTCATTGTACACCTCTATCCGCTGGTACGTGTATTGCGTTACTACAAAAAACCGCGCAGCGCGCGGCGCCAGGTAGCGCCGCTGTTGTATCCTGTATAAGGGGTCCCTGTATCGCGGTCTATGCGCGGTCCACGCTCTCACACCTTTTGAAAGTGGCAGTATTCATGAACGCTCCCCAAACGCAACCCCCGCCGCGCGCGAACGCGATGGACCGCCTTGGCCTGAACCGCCTGCTACAGGTCTTCCTGACCATCATCGCGGGTGCCGTGGTGGCCGTGATCGCCTGGACGATCATCGTGCGCTTCTCGCACATCATCATCCTGCTGATCGCCAGCTTCATCCTCGCCTACCTGATCGCTCCGCTGGTCAACCATTTGGAAAAACTTCGCGTCCCGCGCCTCCTCGCAGCGATACTCGTCTACCTGGTCATTTTCGGCGTTATCGGCTTCGGAGCCGCCCTGCTGGCAGGACCCCTAGTGACGCAGATACATCAGGCCATCACGAGCCTGCCAACGTATTTCAATCCGAACGGTAAGCCGAGCGGCATCGAGCGCTACCTCGCGCAGCACGGTGTCGACACCAAAGGCCTGCGTCAGCAAGCCATCCAGGCGGCGCGCGGGGCGAGCGGCGCCATCCTCAGCAACCTCGGCAACACGTTCGGGATCGTGGCCGGGACGATCGCTTTCATCACCGACGTGTTGCTCATCCTGGTCATCACCTTCTACTTCGTGCTCGACGGACACGCTATGCGCAATCGCGCCGTGCGCCTGCTCCCCGAGTCGTACCGAGGCCGCTGGTTTTTCGTCGAGGCGGCGCTGAACACGGTCCTGGGCGGCTATCTCCGCGGGCAGGTCATCGTCGCGGCCACGGTCGGGACGGCCGCGGGCGTCGGCTGCTTCTTTATCGGCGTGCAGTTCCCGATCGTCATCGGTCTGCTAGCGTTCCTGTTCGAGTTCATCCCCATGCTCGGCCCCGTGCTCGGCATGATACCGGCCGTCGTCATCTCGTTGTTCCAGGCGCCGACGCCGGTGGTGGTGGTGATCATCTACTTCATCGTGCTGCAACAGGTCGAGTCCAATTTGATCGTGCCGCGCATCAGCGGGCACGCCGTGGGGTTGCACCCGCTGGCCGCGCTGCTGGCCCTGATCGCGGGGCTCGACCTTGGCGGCATTGGCGGCGCGCTACTCGCGGTGCCGGCCGTCGGCGTGCTTTACGTGCTGGTCTCCGCCCTCTACAGCGACGCCAGGGGGCAGTCGCGCATGCTGGTTAACCAACAACCGCCGCGCCGCCACCGTCCCTATGACTTCCTAGCACGTCAAATCACGCAGCGGCGCGGCCGGGGGCCGGTTCCGCCACAAGTCGTCGCGGCCGCGCAAGCGCAAGAGTCGGAGCAAGCGCCTGTCGCCAACGAGCGCCTGGCCTCGATCCAGCAAGAGAGCGAGCACTTGCAGGAACAATTCGAAGCCGATCAGGTAGAGCAGGACGCCGCCGAGGTCGTGGAACCGGATGTGCCCCCGTATGAGCGGCAGGCCCCGAATGACGCGAAAGAGCCGCCCGTGAATGTGGGAGGGTAAGCCCCTCACCCCACCCCATGGCTAACTGGACGCTCGGCTGCGGCCGAGGGTCCAGCGCACTCTTCCTGTGTGCGGGAGAGGGGCGTTAATTAGGAGAATAGATATGATCGTGCAGCCCCGCCTTGGTTTCCTGCTCGACGTCGACAACACCCTGCTCGACAACGACGCCCTGAAAGGCTATCTCTCGACACAACTGCGCCAGACGCTGGGCGAACAGGGCGCCGCGACGTTCTGGGGCCTGTACGAGGACGTGCGCCGCCAGCGCGACGTGGTCGACCTGCCGCTCACCGTCGAGCGCTATGTCCGCCAAGGCGGGGACGCCACGGCGGGGACCACGCTACGCCGCGTCCTCGACACGATCCCTTTCGACCGCTTCGTCTACCCATACGCTCTCGAGACACTGCGCTACCTCAAGACGCTCGGCATGACAACGATCCTCTCCGACGGAGATAGCGTCTTCCAGGCCCGCAAGATCGAGCGCTCCGGCCTCGCCGCAGCGGTCGACAACCATGTGCTGATCTACATACATAAGGAAGACCACCTGGACGAGGTCGCCCACGCCCAGCCCGCCGACCACACCGTGCTGGTCGACGACAAGGCGCGCATTCTCGCCAACGTCAAACGCATCCTTGGTGAGCGCGTCACCACGGTACATGTGCTGCAGGGCCATTACGCGCACGAAGCCGCGCCGGACGACTTCACGCCCGACATCGAGGTACAGGACATCGGCGGCCTACGCGGCATGGACGCCGATCGGTTTAGTCGGAAGTCGTGAGTCGTGAGTCGTGAGTCGTGAGTCGGAAGTCGGAAGTCGGAAGTCGTGAGTCGGAAGTCGTGAGTCGTGAGTCGTGAGTCGGATCGGGTAAACAGACTACGCATGGGGCGAAAAATCGCTTAACGAACGCTCGTGGCGTATTACGCTCGACTATCGACTATCGACTATCGACTATCGACTATCGACTATCGACTATCGACTTCCGACTTCCGACTTCCGACTTCCGACTTCCGACTTCCGACTTCCGACTTCCGACTTCCGACTTCCGACTTCCGACTTCCGACTAACCAGGTATACTACCCGACATGACCGCCCCGTCCATCACCCCGTTGCCGCGCCAGGTTGTGCTCGTCGGCAACCCCAACTCAGGGCATGTCAAAGACGGCATGGCGCGTGCGCGCGCGGCTATCGTGCGCGAGGGCCTACAAATTCTTGAGACTGTGCGCTTGCACGAGTTGGAACGACTCCGCTCTTGGGTGAACCGCCCCGATGACGAGCGCCCGCTCATCGTCGCCGCCGGCGGCGACGGCACTATTGGCGGCGTATGCGGCTACGTGGCCGGCACAGGTGCCGTCCTCGGCATCGTGCCGCTCGGGACCTCGAACGACATCGCGCGTTCTTTCGACATCCCCATGCGCATCGAGGACGCCGTGCACCTGTTCACCACGGGTAAGATCGCCACGGCCGACCTGGGACGCTTCGCCACGGAGGACGGCGAGGAGCGCTATTTCGCGCACGCCGCCGCGATGGGCGTCGACGTGGCTTTCGCCAAACTGGCTACGCGGGGCTCGTGGCGCAAGCGCCTGGGACGTCTCACCTATATTGCGGCTGGCTTGACCGCGCTACACGACCGCGCGCCCTTCACCTGTGAGCTCCGACTGGACGGTCCTGCCAATAGGACGGTCAAGATGTGTTTGATCCACCTCTCGGTTATCGACGCGCCCATCTTCGGCGGACGGCTCGGGTTGCGCCTGGGTGGGTCGAGCGTGGACGACCGGCGGCTTGACGTGCTGGCGATCGAAGACGCGCCCCTCTACCGCCTGCTGCTCATGATGCTGCCCGTCCTGTTCATGAAAAGGCCGCAGGTCGGCGGCGTGCGCGTGTATCATGTGCGGCGGCTGCACGTCCACGTCGACCACCCGCTCGACGTCAGTCTCGACGGAGAGATAGCAGGTCGGTTACCCAGCGACTTCGTGCTGGCTCCCGAGGCGCTGCGCGTCGTGACTGGGCGCGGGTTCGAGGACGTGGACGACTAGTCGATGGTCGATGGTCCATGGTCGATGGTCGATGGTCGATGGTCGATGGTAAGTATAGCCGGAGATTCGTGAGCGACGAGCATTCGGGGATAGTCGTACTGTTAAGAGTTGCGTGCCTAACCATCGACCATCGACCATCGACCATCGACTGTCTCGTGCACCAACGCCATCAGCGCCTCGGGGTCGAGCGGTTTGGGGATGTAGGCCGCGATGTGCCGCATGGCCGCGTGCGCGGCCTCGTCTTGTGGCCGGCGCGCCGAGACGACGATGATTGGGATGTCGCGTGTCTCCTCGTCGTCCTTGATACGGCTGATCATCGCCCAGCCGTCAAGCTTAGGTAGAGAGAGATCGACCAGGATTAGGTCGGGGCGTTCGCGGCGCGCCAACTCCACGCCCTTCTCGCCGTTCTCCGCCTCCAGCACCGTAAACCCGCTGAAAGTCAGATTGAGCTTGAAGATCTTCATGTGCAGCGGGTTGTCCTCCGTTACGAGGACGGTCCGCGCCGCCCCCGCGCCGCTAGGCCGCGCCATAGTCCACGCTCCCAATCACGCGCTCTTCGACGACGACCAGGTCGCCGGCCGTTGTCCCCGTGCGCGCGGCCGTCCCGGCCGGCAGTTCGATGACGCTCTTGCCGCCGCGTACAATGGGGCCAAACCGCCAGGGCTTGATGCCCGTGAGCACCCTGAGCACGCGCCCCTCGCGGTCCAGATGCAGTACGTCGAGTGGGATCGCCATGAAGAACATGTGGATGGAGCCGCACGGCTTGATGACCAGCCCGTAGCCTTCGGGCAGACTTTTGCGCCCGATCAGCCCTTTCCCGCGCGCCCAAAATGACGCCGCGACCTCCACACGGTCCGCGATGGTCGTGCCACGCGACTGATTGATGACGCGTAGCCCTAGCTTAGAAGGCATTGTTTCCCCTTAAAATAGCCGCTTTCTGCCCCACTGTACTCAATCTCACCGTCACTTTCCATAGCCCAGGTGGAGTGAGAGTGCGATTCACAACGCGTAAAAGTTCGGCGCAACTACTTCATCGTCTGTGGGGACAGCGCGCCGTCAGGGGGATGACGTGTGGTCGCTGACACGAGGGGACGCACCGTCGCTCCCTCCAGGCCATGGGTCATCGCGCCTAGTCGTCAGGCAGCACACGGCGCCTCGGATACGTTGCCGCGCGATGCGCGATACCGGGACGTCCGCCGTTCCCGCGCCATCTCGCCGCCAGCCGCACGGGCGTGCCATCCCCGCCTGGGGCTGGCACATTCCCTGCCACCAATAGACCGCATCAGGACGGCGCGCCCACAGAGGTGCGGGAGGCAACACCAGACATGAAGACAATCCTCACCGGCGATGATGAGACGGTCCTCATCAATATGCGCGCGCGGTTGTTCGACGACGAGGGCTACCGGGTGGTGACGGCGCATAACGGGCGCGAGGCCCTGACCTCCTTAGCACAGTGGAGGCCGGACGTGGTGCTCTCAGACATCGTCATGCCCGAGTTGGGTGGCCGCCGCTGGGTTGATGAAGGTGCAGCGCCCCGCGTGATCGATGCCGTAGATCCCCTCCGCGGTCGCGTCGAGTACGGCGGCCTGGAGGGTCCGCTGCCGTTCCGCCTCCACGCGCGCCGTCGCGTTCGCTTGCACGCCGACGTAGGCGATCACTTGTCCCGCCGCGTCGCGTAGCGGGGCCAGGGTCAACTCATTCCAGAAGGGCGTCCCGTCGCGCGTGTAGTTGCGCAGCGTCACGGTGCAGCCAGCCCCCGCCGCGAGGGCGCGCCGGAGCGTGCCAACGGCCACGGGGTCGGTGTCGGGTCCCTGGAGGAAGCGGCAGTTGCGGCCCATGACCGTGCTGGCGGGATAGCCCGTTAGGGCGGAGAAGGCGGCGTTGGCGAAGACGATGGGCAGGTCGGCCGCGCGGGCGTCGACCAGCACGACGCCGACGGGCAAGGCGGCAAAGAGGGCGAGCAGGCGCGCCCGCTCCGCGTCGCCCGCATCGAAGACGGCGCTGACGTGACGCGCTACGTCCTTGGGCGTCGCCTCCGCCGCCGCCGCGCGGCGCGCATGGTCCTCCGTGTGGCGCCGCGCGTCCCCCGCGTCCACGCCCGTGTCGGCTCCACGCGGCCCCCGCTCGCCGTCACCCGTCTCCATGCCTCCACCCTCGACGTCCGCGCGGCGCACCATCCGTCGCTCCCTGTCACCCGGCATGCCCTAAGAATAGCAAATCCCGTGTCGTTGTAGCGGACCACCACCGGGATGGGCCGGTGTCCCGGCGTCGCTCCGTGCGGCAGGCAGGATCACACAGGGCCGCGAGCGGCGGGCCCTCTCCTCCTCACATCACATCCGGGACACGTCGGGGCACGATCGCCGCGGTGACGCCCGCGGTCGTGGGCGCGCCGCTCGCTGAGACGTCCATCCTCCGCGCGGCGGTCCCCGCTCACCATCACCCCATCAACCCGTGTCCGTGCGCCTGCGTGTCCCCTATGATAACGCATGACGTGAGCCGTTCGTCGCCCCCCTGTATCCCGTAGGGGAGCTACGAGGGAGATAGGGCGCTTAGGCCAGAGGTAGCGGGCACAACCGCGGCCAAGACACATAATCCCGTCGTCCTTTTAGGGGATTGCATGAAAGCGATGGTGCGCGGTATCCTAGAGAGGAGACGCGACGCGCAGTCATCCCTTGGAAGTGCGTGGGGATAGACGTCGGCGACGTGCGCGACAGGAAGAGAACGGGGGAGGGGGAACTCGCTATGCTCATGAGCAGCGTTCGCTATCGTGTCCTACTTGGCGCCGCCGTTTTGTCAGCGGTCCTCCTCGTCCGCAACGCTCCGACCCCGGCCCACGCGGCGCTTGGGACGTGTGCGGGCGATCCTATGGTGGTGCTCTCGAACGGGGTGGCGGTCGACCTCAGCGCCACCGTGAACGATGACCTCTCTGACGTCCAGCAAATCACCTATATCCTGCACGCCCCAACGGGGACGCATGTGGTCGCTATCCTCTCACTGGGGCCGCGTGAAGTGCTCCATTTTGTCGCCGATAACACGCCCGTAGGCTATGACTCCGTTACCATGGTCAGTACCTATACACCGGGTGTCGCGGTGACGGCGCTCACCTCTGTTGTTCCCCTCGCCGCTCTAGCCGCCACGGGGTCAGCGTCAGGGACCGCTCACGACAACCTCGCGGTGCATCTCTCGGTGTAACAGGGCGCGCAGCGATGTCCGGACGCGGGACGCGCGGGGGATATCTAGGCCGAGGTGACGGCGGCACGGACCGGCGCGAAGGGTGAGTGCATCGTGAGACTATCGCGTGGGGTTGCCCTCCCGCATCCCTCGTCCCAACTCCTCGTTGGCGCTGCCACCGCGGGGTGTGCCCTGGTGGCGTTGGCCGTGTCGTGGCGTTCGCTCCTGGGTGTCCCCGCCGTGGGGACAGTCCTCGTGACCATCTGTTTGGTCGGAGCGACCATCGCGGCCTATCAGTTTCCCCTCCATGTGCGTCCGCGGACGAAGGTCTATATGTCCAGCGTTCCGTTCTATCTGTTGGCCGTCCTGGTGTCGCCGCCCCTAGCCGGTACCGCCGCCGGGGTAGCGGCGTTCCTCGGGGAACTGTCCGTGCGCAAGACGCGCGGCAATGGCGCCGGCATCATCGCCGCGGAGGTGGGGCGGCGCACGCTGGTGGTCCTGCTCGGGTCGCTGGCCGTCCTGCCGGTCACGACCCTGGCGCACATGCGCCCGGTGGCTCTGGTCGTGGCGGCGGTGGTCCTGGGCGTTGGGGATGTTGTCACCTTCCCCCTCGTGCTGGTGGGGAGAGAGAGCGAGCGGCCCTGGCGTCTCATGGCGGGCGTGGCGCGCGAAGCCGCGCTGATGGAGGGCGCGCAATACCTGCTGGGGCTGCTGGGAGCGCTGGTCGCGGCGCAACAACTCTGGGCCGTCGTCCTGTTGGCCGTGCCCACGGCGTTGGTCTACCAGGCCGTCCGCGTCATCGGCCAGGTGGAGCAGGCCCAGGCGCGGGCGGAAGCGGCGCAACGCGTGGCCGAGCAGGCCGTGCGCGTGCGCGACGAATTCCTCATCACGGCCTCACACGATCTGCGCACGCCACTGACCAACATCATCGGCCGGGGTGACCTGATCCAGGCGCGCCTGGATCGCACGCCGCAGGGCGACGATTGGGTGCGTGTCCAGATGCGCTCCCTGCTCCACTCAGCCCGGCGCATGTCGACCACGATCGAAGAGTTGACCGATGTGGCTCACCTGCACATGAGCCAGACGTTGACGCTCACGATGGACGGGGTGGACGTCGGGGAGTTGCTGCGGGTCATGGGCGAGACGTCCGGCTGGCAGGACGCCCCGTCCGTGATCGTGGACACGCCGGACGGAGTGGTGGTGCGGGGTGACCGCGCGCGACTGGAACGCGTCTTCCAGAATATCGTCGAGAACGCGCGGACGTACAGCGTGACGCACACACCGGTCCAGGTCGCGGTGCGCCGGCAGGAGCAATGGGCCGTTATCACCGTGCGCGACCAGGGGGTGGGGATCCCGGCCTCCGAGATCCCGCACATCTTTACGCCCTTTTATCGCGCCTCCACGGCGCGCGGCGTCAGGGGCACGGGCATAGGATTGGCGGGGGCCAGCGCGATCGTCGCGCAACACGGCGGCTCCATCACGGTGGAGAGCGCCGTGGGCCAGGGCACGACGATGACGATCTCCTTGCCCTCTGCCGCCGTACACGACAACGGAGAGGAGGTCACCACGCGCGACCCACGCGACGTGGCGGTGCGCCCGTTCGCCCATATGGCGAATGAGAAGACGCACGACACGTCCTCAGCGACAGGGACACAATGACTGGTGTGTTGGCTGAAGGAGAGTGCTTATGCCGATCCACACGACTGAGCAGGGATGGGTGTTGGAGACCCACGCGGCCGGCTACGCGCTGGGCGTCAATAGAGCGGGTCTGCTGGCCCACCGCTATTGGGGCGTGCGCCTGCTCTACCCCGACGACTACCCGGCCGCGCCGGATCCCACGGGTTGGGCCTCGTTCAACGGCGCGGCCCAGCGCACGCCCGAAGAGTATCCCGGCTACAACGACCTCAAGTACATCGAGCCCTGCCTCAAGGTCACGTTTGCCGATGGCGTGCGCGACGTGTGGCTGCGCGTCGAGGGGGCCGATGTGCGCGACAGCGACACACAACTCGACATCCACCTGCGCGACCAACACTACCCCTTCCGCGTGACGCTGCACTACCGCGTCCACGAGCCCTACGACTTGATCGAGCGCTGGGTCACCATCGCCAATGAAGATAACGCGCCCATGACGCTCGAACGCGCCTGGTCGGCGCAGTGGCATCTACCGTGCGACGAGCGCGGCGCCGGCTATCGCCTGAGTCATCTGTCGGGGCGTTGGCTGGATGAGTGGCAGCTGCGCCGCGAACCGCTGGCGCGCGGCGTCACGCGGCTGGAGAGCCGCCGCCTGACCACCAGTCACCACCACAACCCCTGGTTCGCTATCGATAGGGGGACATCTGAGGAGGACCACGGCGAGGTGTGGTTCGGGGCGCTGGCCTGGAGCGGCAATTGGGCGCTCGCGGCCGAAGTGACCGATTTCGGCTCCACGCGCGTCAGCCTCGGCCTCAACGACTGGGACTTCGCCTGGCGCCTCGATCCGGGCCAGACCTTCACGACGCCGCACAGTCTGGCCGGCTACACCGCCGACGGCTTCACCGGCGCTAGCCAGCGCCTGCACGACTACATCCGCGATCAGGTCCTGCCGCACGGGCGCGCCCTGCACAAAGTGCTGTACAATTCGTGGGAAGCCACGTCCTTTGACGTCGACGAAGCAGCGCAGGGCGCGCTGGCCGCGCGCGCGGCGGCGCTGGGTGTGGAGTTGTTCGTGATGGACGACGGCTGGTTCCACGGGCGCGACGACGACACCGCCGGCTTGGGCGACTGGTCGCCCGATGCGCGCAAGTTCCCCCATGGCCTGGCGCCGCTGATCGCGCGGATCAACGAGTTGGGCATGGACTTCGGCTTGTGGGTCGAGCCAGAGATGGTCAACACGGACAGCGACCTCTACCGCGCGCATCCCGACTGGGTCATCCACTTCCCCACGCGCCCGCGCACTGAGGCGCGCCACCAGCTGATCCTCAACCTGGCGCGCCCCGACGTGCAGGACTACCTCATCACGGCGCTCGACCGGCTACTCGCCGAGAACAACATCGCCTTTATCAAGTGGGACATGAACCGCAACGTGAGCGAGCCGGGCTGGCCCGACGCGCCGGGCGATCCGCGCGAGTTGTGGGTACGCTACGTGGAGGGGCTCTACCGCGTGTGGGGGACGCTGCGCGAACGCCACCCCGCTGTCGTGTTCCAGAGCTGCTCAGGCGGCGGCGGCCGCGCCGACCTCGCCATCCTGCGCCTGGCCGACCAGGTGTGGGTCAGCGATAACACCGCGCCGGCGGCGCGTCTGCCGATGCAGGAGGGCTACTCACAGCTGTTCCCGGCCTGCACGATGGAGGCGTGGGTCACCGACATGGGCCCGACGTATCCGCCCCTCTCGTTCCGCTTCCACGTCAGCATGTGTGGCGTGCTGGGCGTGGGCGCGGACCTGCTGCGCTGGAGCGACGCGGAGCGCGCGGAGGCGACGGAGTTGATCGCGCTATACAAGCGGATACGCCCTATCGTACAGCGCGGCGACCAGTACCGGCTGCGCTCGCCACGCGCGCACGCCTACTCAGCCGTGTAGTACATGGACAAAGACCGCGTCGAGGGCGTGCTCTTCGCCTTCCGCACGCACCTGCCGGAGCCGGCCGAACCGCTCGCGCTGCGGCTACGCGGGCTGGACCCAACGGCGCGCTACACCGTCGACGGCGTCGAGGGCGCGCGCTCGGGCGCGGCCTGGATGCACGCGGGGCTAGAAGTGTCCCTGGCCGACTTCGACAGCACGGTCCGCCACATCCGGCGCGTCGCCGCGCGGTGAGACGTCACAGGCCCCCGTCGCGTCCGCTGAGCTGATCAGGAGGAAGGGCGACCGCGCGATGAACGCGCGGCAATGCTCATCCAGGGCTGGCAACACTTTGCGTCGCACCAACTCGCCGGGCCAGCCCAGCAATGCGCGCAGGTCCTCCTCCGACATCACACGGTCGGCGAACACATCGTCGTCTGGCATAGATTCAGCCGGGGTCCGTGTAGATTGTATGGGAATACTCATGGATTTCCCCTCTTTTCGGCGTTGGCCTGATCGGCTTCATCCCCCTCACCTGGGAAAATGTCGCGGACCTTGCTAACCGGCATGTACAGCCGCAATGGATTAGCTTCGAAGCGCCGGAATTCACGACGCTCGTAAAAAGCAGCCGCCCTCTCGTTCAAGGCATCAACGATGAGAAGTTTGACTCCAACACCGGTGTGCAATGTGTGCCGCAGAGCGTCAAGCAATAGTATTGTGCTCATGCCTTGCCCCGTAAACTTTGAGTCAACAGCTAGACGCCCAAGCAGAATAGCCGGTACCAATGGATAACGCCCGGACTTCTTGACCAGTTCCAGCGGCAGGGCGGTGAGTTCGACCGATGTTGCGGTGAGCGTGTAGTAGCCGATGATGATGGGACTTGTTCGAGGGCATAGAACGTAACAAGCCGCCAAATCGCGCTTCATGTCCTGGCCAGCTTGACGGTGGATGTAGTCGTTGAGCGATGATGCGGCGCACGAAAAGGCCGCGCGGTCATGATGCGACGCGAGCGGCTCCACATCATAGTTCATGAGGCACAGCGCAACCTATCGGTCGCCCATGATCGCTTTATAGCGCTCCACCGCTTGACGAAGCCAGGGACCTGCGGGTTCTGGATTGAGCAGGGCTTCCATCACAGCACGAGAATCACGCGCCGAAAGAGTAATCACCGTATGCTCACGGATGGTCTGCTCGGCGGCCTGCTGTACGCTGGCGGACACGAAATCGGTCAGCGAACGGCCCTGTAGTGCGGCGGCCTGCTGCACGAGTTCTTTTTGCTCGGGAGTAACGCGCGTTTCAAGCCGCTCGCTCTTACGGGCCGTCTTTCGCACGCGCGCACGCGGGTCTCGCGCTTGTATCGCGGCCATAACTCTATCCCTTCCTTCCCTCAACCAGGACCATGCGCTTAAAAGGTACGAAAACTTGCCGTACATGTCAAGCAGCTATCACGTATTGGGTGCGCCCCGTGATTGTGATGGCGCCCGCCGTGGGCCTGACCTTAAAAGGTCATGGCAGGGACCGGACCTTAAAAGGTCTCGCGGCGGCCAGCCGCGACCGCCATGGCCGCTAGACGTTTGACGGTAGGGCGCGCGTCTCACGCCCAGACCGACCTTTCACGGTCCGTCGTCTGCCATGACCTTTCAAGGTCAGGCCACCTCTCACAATCATGGGGTACACCCTCACGTATTGGCATCGGCGCCCGCCCCGATCTCCGCGCGCAATACGTCCAGGAAAGCGGCCACCGAGCGCGGCAGGGACACACCGCGGAGGGACACAACGGCGTTTTCGTAGGAGAGCGGCGGCAGGTCCGACACCGGAACGGCGCACAACCGGCCCGCCGCGAGGTCGTCGGCGACCATGGCGCGCGTGGCAAAGGTCGCGCCACGCCCGCTGGCCACGAACCGATGGGCCATCTCAAACGGGATCTCGACGAGCGCCCGCGCCGGGCGCACAGCCTCGTCGATGAGGGCGCGCAGCCCCGCCGTCCACTCAACGAGGTAGAGCGGCGTCGCAGCCTCGGCGACATCGCACAGGCGTACGTCCGTTCGTCTGTCCAGGGGGTTACCGGGAGGCACAATGAGGACAAGTATAGCCACTATCCCCTTGAGGGATAATAGGCTAGAGGATACCGTTGAGGGGCGAGGAATGTTTAGGCGGGGAGGGATGCAAGCAATGGTGAATCTCAAGCAGAGGCTTGACGCGTTGATGGACCGGCAGCAGCGCTGCCCGACGGGGCTCGCCGGCTGGGTCGTCGGCGCGCGCATGGCCCGGCAACATGCCTCCGAGACATTGTGGACGATATCCCTCCTGGACGTCGCGCCGACGGACCATGTCCTGGAGATTGGCTGTGGCGCCGGGCGGGCCATCGAACTCATCGCCGTGCGGGCGCCGGAGGGGCGTGTGACCGGACTCGACCTGTCGCGCACGATGGTCCGCGCGGCCAGCCGCCGCAACGCCCAAGTGATCGAGGCGAGACGCGTGGCGATACAGCAGGGCGACGTGGCGCGCCTGCCTTGCGCGGACCAGCAGTTCGACAAAATCCTGAGCATCCACACGCTCTATTTCTGGCCGGATCCGGCGCGGGCCGTGGCCGAACTCGCGCGCGCGCTCAAACCAGGCGGGTTGCTCGCGCTGACGTTCTCGCCTGGCAAGGTCGGGGCGCCGGAGGACACAGGCTTCGGGGCCATCGTGCACGAGCGCATCATCCCCGCCATGGAGCAAAGCGGCTTCACGGTGCGCGTCGAGCGGGGGCCAGACTCGCGGCGATACAAGACGCTGGCTGTGATCGGCGCGATGCCGCATCATATGTAGAAGGTCCGTCCTGATACAATCTAGCGATAAGACATGAGCGAGAGAAAAACTATGACAACGTATCGGTCTCGCACCTGGATTCCTCCGTTGGTACAGCAGGCCATCGAACTGGCGCAATGGATGGGGTTTGAGAACTCGTGTATCCCCGAGGTCGGGCGGCTCCTGAGTGTGCTGGCGGCTGGCGTGCGCGGCGGAACGGTCGGGGAGGTGGGAACCGGGTGCGGCGTCGGCGCCGCGTGGCTCGCCAGTGGCCTCGCCACGGACAGCCGTTTCGTGACGGTTGAGGCGGACGGCGAGAGAGTCGCCTCGGCCGCGGCTCTGTTCCGGGATCACTCCAACGTCCAAGTCTTGCACGGCGACTGGCACGCCATCCTCGCGCACGGTCCGTTTGACCTCCTGTTCGTCGACGCCTCGCCGGCCAAGTACGACGAGCCGGCGGTCGTCGTGGAGGCGCTCCGGCCCGGCGGCCTCGTCGTGCTCGACGACCTCACCCCCGAGGAATACTGGCCCGCGGAGTGGCAGGGCCGGCCCGATGTCGTGCGCGAGTTTTGGCTCAACGACGCGCGGTTGCGCGCCACGGAGGTACTGACGACGCCGCGTACGGTCGCGATCCTGGCCGCGCGGATTGGCTGCCGCTAGATCACGCTACAATTGTGGTGAAGATACGTCGTGTGGAGAGGATCAGTGATGTCAACTCAAACGACGGAGGACAGGCGCGTCAAGGTGAGCTTGTCGCTCGACCCGGCGTTGGTGGACTATCTCGACGCGTATGTCGCGGCGCGGCCAACGCTCAACCGCAGCCGTGTCGTGGAAATGGCCGTGCGGGAGTTCCGGCAGCGACAGATCGAGGCAGAGCTTGAGGCTCAGTACGCCGAGCCAGAATCCGAGGAGATACAGCGCGAGTTGGAGGATTGGCGACACATCCGGCGAGCGGCGGCGCAACGTATTCGGGGAGTGGATGGAAGACGCAATGGAATCTTCTAACGTATCTTATCAAAAAGTCGGGGGGGCAGGTATACTGGGGCCAATGAGGTAGGGGTGCCGTAGAGTAGGGTAGAGATGTTGGACGAGGTGGATCTGAGCGGGGTCACGGACCCGGAGGCCCGGCGCA
>JAABUM010001478.1_pt1 | contig 35128 bp, 37 predicted proteins | sample 5559161 | NCBI WGS metagenome assembly JAABUM01 (sample SAMN10711868, study PRJNA513369) | rock metagenome | isolation source: Antarctica rocks | place: Antarctica: Victoria Land, Siegfried Peak nord
GCCAGATCAACCGGCTCAAGATGCTCAAGCGAACCATGTACGGCCGTGCTGGCTTCAAGCTGCTCCGTGCTCGCGTCCTGCACGCCGCATGATGCTGCCACGACAGCACGCAAAGTGCGGGAGAACCCAGTTTTCAAAGCCGATTGACACCGTGGGTATGCCTCTCGCGGCCGCTTGGCGCCAATTTCGGCCATTCGATATCGAGTTGACTGGTCCTGAAAGCAGCCACGTATTCGGCGATTCTTTAACAACCGCTTCTGCTGAATCCTCCCGCACCGGCCAGTAGGGACCGAACGATATACGCCAATCGGCTTTTTGCCCGAGCTGTGAGAGGTCACGTTCGGGCTGCCGGACTGGTCATGGAAACTAGCGGTTGCGCGACGTCTCGGTCGGCGGCCGGCATGTGCGGGTTACGCCTGAGCCGCGGCTCGCTATTTCCGGCGTCGTGGCCGCTGGGGCGCCACCTCAGATCTGCGGCGGACGCGCTTCCGCGCGAATGAAGCGCTCGCGCGGAAGCGGTTGTCGATCTCGTCGAGCATCTGGCGCGCCTCGTAAGCATCAATGTCGATGAGCTGCTCGAACAGTGTCAGTCCGGTCTCGCGCGTCTCCGGGCCAAGACGGTGGAGCGTGATCGCTAGATCGATGAGCGCCGACGTTGCCATCGCCGTCGAGGTCCGTATGTCAGCGAGCTCGGCATTCCACTTGGCGACTAGCCCGAGCGCGATCTCGCCCACGAGTGCCGCCTGGTGGGGAAGAAGAGTCGCGAGTCGGTCCACGACGAAGGTCGGGTTCAGCTTGGGGGAGCGTGGCAGTCCGTCGACAATTGCCCGGAGAACGGCGGCGGTTGCCTCGTCCGGCACGAGCTCGTCGGTCAGGCGGAAGAGCTCGAATGCTGCCGTCCAGACGTCGGGATTGGGCAGTGCGAGTAGCTCGGTGAGCAGCTTCGCGGCCTCGGCGCGTCGGCCGGGCTCCTCGGCGAAGATGTGGGCGGCTGAGAGCGCGGCTCCGACCTGGGCCGGGAGCGCCGCGGGGTCTCTGACGATCTCCTCGAGCCGGCGGCGCGACGCGTCGTGCTCGGGGTGGAGCAGCGTGTCGAGACCGATGATCTCGCCGTATGCTTGGCGCGCGGCGCGCAAGGAACCGTCCTTCCAGGCGCCGAGATGCCGTTCAACCAGCGGACAGTCTTGCTGCTGCGCCCCGGCCAGAAACTGTGCAAACTGCTTGCTGCCGACCGCGCCGCGGACCTCGGTGAGCAGCTTGTCGAGGAAAGCCTTGCGCTTTTCCGGATCCGCCTTCCCGAGACGCGGCAGGTACTGCGAAAGTATGTCCCACGCCCTTATGCCCTTCTCGCAGACTAGGTACTCCGACATGAAGTCGACCGCCTTGTTGGGCTCATGGCGAAGCAGCCTAATGTGGACGAGGGCGTCCACGATGGGCACGCTGCCCCCCGGGAAGGCATCGGACCCGCCGTAGCCCCAGAGCAAGCTGCGGCTAATGACCGCTTCCTCGTCTTTTTCGGCGTTGTTCTCAGCCTCGGGAGCGCCGCCGCTGGCTTCGATTTCGTAATCGTCAGGTTGCTCGGACCCGGGCGGGCCGACCCACTTCTCTAGCAGCGTCAGCAGATCCTCGCCGATGTCTACCTTCCGGCGCGCCATGCGGTCGAGCGCGCCGGCCACGGAGTGGCGGAACTCCTCGCCGTCGAAGCCTCGGGCGACGACGTCGCGCAGCAGGTCGAAGACGGTGCCGGGCGGCGCGGCCTCGGACAGCGCATCGATTGCATAGGCCGCGCTAGCTGCTGGGCCAGCAAGACGTTCTCAGGGCCTACCACGGCGCTAAGTGGCGACCGCACGATGAGCAAAACCATACGCTGTATAGCGCGAAGATGATCGAAGGAGGTTTCCGTCAAGTCCGCCCCAATCCAGCCGTTCAGCTTTTCAGCAACGCGAGCTTGGTAGTGAGCGGTGAGATGTTCGACGAAGGAAGCCCACCGATCGTCCTGTTGAAAACCTTCGCGGTTCATAAGAATTGTGAGCATTCCTGGCCGGATGTTTAATTCGGCGCGAAGCCCCACGGCGAAGTCGGGCATTATCCCGACTGCAATGTTTCCCACAAGGAAGCCGCCATTGCAGAGTACGAGCTGGGCGTCGAGCCCCTGTTGGATGTTATCCCACGCGTCGCTTAGTTGGAGGTAACCTGATTGGATCGCAGTCAGCGAAATCGCAGACTGAGGCTGTTCCGCGGGATAGATGCTGCGCGGGCCGAGACGGTCAGCCTGCGCGCGGTCGAGATCGGCGCGCTGTCCTACGCGAGCGTCGCTTCGATCCTCAAGCATCGGCTCGACCGCCAGGCGTCTCCGCAAGCCGCGGACGGCACGCCCCTGCTGCACGACAACATCCGCGGCCCCCGCTACTACCATTAGGAGACGACCCTTGCTTAACCATCCCACACTCGACCTAATGCACGACCTCGGCCTGCACGGCATGGCCAAGGGCTTCCGAGACCTCGTGGAGAACCCGGAGGGCCAGGCACTCGGTCATGCGGAGTGGCTCGGCATCCTGCTGGAGCGCGAGAGCACGCTGCGTCAGCAGAAGCGGTTCGAGAGCCGGGCCAAGAGCGCCAAGCTGCGCCATTTGGCCGCAGTCGAGGACGTCGACTACCGCACCCCGCGCGGGCTCGACCGCGCGGTGTTCCTGAAGCTCGTCGGCTGCGACTGGATCCGCGAGCGGCGCCATTGCCTGCTGACCGGGCCGGCCGGCGTCGGCAAGTCGTGGCTCGCCTGCGCGCTCGGCTACAAGGCCTGCCGCGAGAACCTGTCGGTGCTCTACCAGCGCGTGCCCCGGCTGTTTGCGGCCCTCGCTCTAGCCCGTGGCGACGGGCGCTATGCCAAGCTGCTGAAGCAGCTCGCCCGTGTCGACCTGGTGCGGAGCAGTGCCCCGCACCCTCGACGATTGGGGACCTGAACCGCTGCTGCCGGAACAGCAGCGCGATCTGCTGGAGATCGTCGAGGACCGCTACAACGCCGGGTCGCTGATCATCACCAGCCAGGTGCCGATCGACCGCTGGCACGACATTGTCGGCAAACCAAACACCGCAGTCTGCCACAGCGGCAGACTGGCTGATCTCTGCGGTCACGGTCACTGACCCGCGTCATCCCTTATATGGTCGACACCTGGCGGTTCTGTCCCTTGCCTGCGCCCGCGGCCCGCGCTTCATCGCCATTGCCTTGCCGGACGGCCGACGGCGCCTAATCCGGCGTGCCGCAACGGACCTTGAACGCCCGACCGGCACGGACCTGACGGTTCCCAAGGTATCTGCCCGTACGCTGCTGCCGCTGGCACGCCATGTCCGGGGCTTGGTGACCGCCTCCAGCACGGAGATCGTTCATGCCGTCCCGCCCCCAGGCTTGTGCACCCCCGCCCCCACCACTCCCCCGCCAAACACGGCGACCGCGGCCATGGCCGGCGCTGCCGGCCCAAACACAGCGGCAACTGGCCCAGCAGCTCGCCCGCCTGCTGCGCAACCCGATGGAGGCGGACGGCGCACGCCGGGCACTGGAGGCGGAGGCGCGTGCTGCTGCGGCGGCGTTCCGGCGCGAGCACGGCCGGGGCCGGATGCCAGCCGGCAGCGGCGTGGACGTCCCTCTGCTCACGGTCGAAGGGCGGACTGCCGGTGCCTACTTCCGCCTCCGCGGCGAACGCTGGCTGCCAACCGTTCTGGACGACCCGGCCCTGATGAACGACGTGCTGGCGGCAGCGAGCGGTGGGGCTGGTCGCTGCGCGAAACGGCGCTGGTGCGCGTGCTGTTCGACGCGGGTCCGCGCATCAGCGAGGCATGCGCGCTGACCCTGGCCGACTGGCGCCCCGGCGGCTTCCTGCGCGAGATGCACGCCTGCAACAAGGGCAGCCTGGGCCGGCGGACCAAGCGGCTCATCCTGACCGACCGCACGGTGAGGGTGCTGCGCCGCTACGTGGACGAGGAGCGGCAACGGCTGGACCCGCACGGGCGCACGTTGGCTGACTTCGCGCGGGCGAACGCGGCCGGGCTGGCGGGCGATCCGCTGTTCCTGACCGCGGCCGGCACCGCCCTCGACCCGGACCATTTCCGCCGCGACTTCTGGACGCCGGCGCTGCGGGCGGCCGGGATCGGGTTGCGCTGCCACCAGGTCCGGCACTGGTTCGTCACCCAGGCGCTGAGTGCCATCCAAGCCGGCGCGCGGTCCGAGGCGCAGCTGCTGCGGGACCGCGAGGCCTTTCGCGAGCTGATGGCCTGGAAGTCCGACATGCTGCCGGTCTACGACCAGGCGGTGCGCCGGCACGACCTGCCGGGGACGGCGGCCCGCGTCCACGCCTGGATTGACCGCGAGGGCAGCCGGTCTCGTGACCGCGAGGGTGCCGTGGCGGCGAGCAAGGCGCCAGGGCCGGCGCGTCCGGTGCCGTCCGAGGCGGCGGCGCTGCTGGACGACATGCTGAGCGGCGGAGAAGCGCCATGACCGCGTCGGAATTACCGACGGTTCAGCTCGTGAGCGGCTCGACCATCCGGGCAGAGGCGAACCGGGCGACGGTCTATCGCGTGATGGACGCCATCCGCGCGTCCGGGACGCCGGGGTCGCAGCCGCAGCTCGTGGCCGAGACCGGCCTGTCGGCTGTCACTGTCAGCAAGTACGCCAGCGCTTACACGCGCGGGGTCAATGCCGAACTCCTAGGCCGGGAAGTCGAGGACGAGGCGGCATTTCAGGCATGGACGGCCCTGTACCGCTCGTTCGCTGTCCATATTCGTGCCTCGCCGGAGGCTCGCATGGTGCAAACCCGCTTTCTCCGCTTGGCGATCGAAAGCCTGGACCGGGCTGGCCAGCCGGTGACGCACAGCGCGGTTGACGCCCTGACCGGCGTCGGCTGGGACCGGGTCTTGGCGGCGATGCGGGCGTGGGAGGCCGAAACCGGCAGAACAAGGGTGCGCGGCCGCATCTGGTCCCCGGTGACGCTCGACATGGTGCTGCCGCTGATCGACCCGGCGCTGCACCACTTGCCGCTCACCTTCCTGGACGACCCGCGCACCTGCCGCCCACTGACAACGACGAGCTTACGGATGATCCACGGGCTGCGGCAGCCCAGGTTGCGCGACACGGCCTTCTTGTGCCTGGCCATCGCCGAGACTGACTTGAAGAATGACAGCCGGTTCTTCGGGACGTTCGCCAACCACCTGTCCGCGCTCGGCCTGGCCGACATCGACAGGATCGACCCCGATACCTTCTATGCCGCTTTCCACGACGGCCAGACTCTTCCTGAAGTCGGCAGGCCCCTGCGGACCGGCTGGCTGCAAACCTACTTCCGCCTGTTGCGCAAGCAGGACGACTACTTCGGGCGCCTTACCCCCGGGCAGGCCGACAGCCTCGTCCCGTTCCGGCTGCGTCCGGTCAGCAATGCGTCGTTCTGGCACCGCAGCCCGCTTTTCGTGCAGGTCCGTGACCGAGAGCCGGGGCCGGCGCAAGGCGGCCGCGGCGGCCGTGCACGACAAGTTCTACCTGTTCCGCAACATCGCCGAGCGCCGACTGAACCAGCTCGTCCGCCTGCGGCAGGCGTTCCAGGATGCCTGCGGCCGTGTCCGGCAGGATGGCGCCGCAGCATCCTTTCCGGTGGCCTTCGCCTACACCGAGGAGACCGTCACGCCGACTGGCGCGGCGCGCACGGTCACGCACCGCTTCCGGTTGTGGGACGGGCACGCGCTGCGCCGCGCCCACGCGCCCGTGGCGCCGAAGCGCTACTACGAGGCACCCGACTATGGGTGCGGCTTCGAACTCGGCGGCGCCCTGCTGTTTCTGTCCTATGAGGGCGCCACCGCCGAGGCCGACACCGTGGAGCCGGCCGAGTTCTGGTTTGCCGACCTTGTCCGGGCCGGCGGGCTGACCTACGACCCGGACCCGGCTTTCCTTGCCGTTCACGGCTATGCCAAGGCGGCGCTGTATCAGCCAGCCCGGCCGGACTGGACCGTGTCCACCGGCACCTGGCTGAAGCGCCTTGCCGCCGACCTCGACCTGTTGTTCCTGCCCGTGGACACGCTGCTGGCGACAGGCCTGATCGGCCAGGCCGTGTTGCAGGTCATGACCAAGACCGGGGCGCGCATCGGCGAAGTCATGCAAATCCGCCTGACGCCCGAGCACCTGACGCGGGCGGAACTGCCGGGCGGCAAGGAGGTGATCGCCTTCCGGGCCAAGCCCAAAGGCCGCCCGGCCGAGGAGCCGTTCTACGTCGATGGCCGCTGCCTCAAGGCACTGCACGCCTGGTTCACCTTCCTGCGCGAGCGCGGCGGCGGGGCCGTGGTGGTGCCGCCGACCTTCCAGTTGCGCGAGAAGTGCGGGCCGGCACCCTACCTGTTCCAGTTCCGCGGCCGGCACTTTGACCACAGCGACCTGAACACCTGCTTGCGCATCCTGCTGCACGGGATCGAGGTCTCGACGGCGCAGGGCGAGACCGTGCGGCTGAGCGCGCACCTGCTCCGCCACGGCTTTGCGACCGAGATGCGGCAACTGGAGGTGCCATTGGACGTGATCGCGCTGCTGCTGAAGCAGCGTGACGTGGAGGTGACGCGCTACTACGCCCAGCCCACCCCGGCGCAGCTGGTCGGGGTGCAAGAGCGCATCTTCCTGGACCGCATCGACCTCACGCGCACCCACCTCCGGGCGCCTGCCGCGATCCGCCGCCAGCTTGAAGGAGCGCAGGGCGGCGTGGGCGCGCTGGTGCCGGTGGTGGGCGGCACCTGCACGGTTGCGAACATGTGCCCGGCCAAGTTCGCCTGCCTCGGCTGTGCCGGCAACGCGCCGGACCCGGCGAAGCGGGCGCAGGTGGAGGAATTCAAGCGCATCTACGGTGACATGGTGCAACTCGCCTCCGGCCAGGGGCTGCGAGTGGAGGAGCGCAAGGCGCGCGAGGTCGTCGCGGGCTGCGAGGACATGCTGGCCGAGATGGCGCTCATTGACGCCGCCGAGCGCGACCGGGAGCAGGCGGCGGAGGTGCATTACGCCAAAGCCGGCCAGCACTCGGGCAAGCGGGCGAGGCGCCGATGAAGGCCAGGGCACGCGAGGCCGGCCCAGGTGGCCGAGCGGGAGCCGCCGGCCTCGCTGCGCGCCCTCTACAACGCCCGTCGTGCCCGCAGCGTCGCCGCGGTCCGGGCGGCAGTCGCGGCCTTGGTGACCCAGGGCCGCCGGGTGACGTTGGCCGCCATTGAGCAGGTGTCGCGCGCCCTGCCCGAGGGGGCGGTCTCTGCCAAGACGGTGCTGCGCAACCCCGACTGTCGAGTGCTCTACGCTGAGGCCACCAAGTCGAGTATCTTGCGCAGCACCCGCTCCGGTTCACGCGCGCTGCGTGCCGAGTTGGCCGCGGTGGCCGACACAGAGGATGGCGCGACGCCTGCGGCCCCGTCCGCCGCCGAGGTGCGTCGCGTGCGGCGGCTGGACCGGCGCGCCAAGCGAGAGCTGGTAGCCATGATCATCCGGCTTGAGCGCGAGGTCGAAACTCTCCACCGCCACAACGCCAACCTGCGGGAGCGCTTGCTCCGGGACGGGCTTGGACATAGTGGGTGGTGCGAAGCTACGGAGGGTGCCTCGGGAAACCTGCTGCCCTGTTCGTAACAGTGATGCTGGCTTGCTGGCTTCGGCGCGCTTTCCTTACTGCCGGTGCCCATCCCAACGTCGGTTTCAGAAGACGTCAGTCTGCCATGGCGGCAAGGGCGCGAAGCTTTCCACTAGGAAGTCAGCAAGCGCGCGGATCCTGCTCACATGCATTCGCGTGTTGGGAACGAGAACCTTGAGCCATATCTCCGGAAGGGGGAATGCCTCAAGAACGGTGACCAAGTCCCCGCGCCGCAGCGACGGCAGGGCAACGTACTCCGACAACAGTGCGATGCCGTTGCCAGCGCGGGCGCTGGCCAGCAGCACTTGGCCGTCATTGGCGCTGACCTTCGGGCTGACTGCAACCTGGATCGGGCCTTGCGCGCTGGCGAACGACCAGACGTGCCCGGTTGGCTGGAAGCTGAGCGTGTCGTGACCTGAAAGGTCGCGGGGGTGCTGCGGGGCGCCGCGCCGCGCGAGGTAGCCGGGCGCCGCGCACAGCATGCGCCGCAACGGGCACAACGGCAGGTCGGTGACGCCGCCAAAGGACGTCCCGAAAGCGGCGACCGCGATGTCGAAACCCTCATCGGCCGGGTTCACCGGCCGGTCGGTGAGCACCACATCGAGCACGATCCCTGGATGGCGGCTCTGGAAACGGGCGAGCACGTCCGCGAGGTGAAGTATGGTCAGCGTCGTCGGCGCCTTGATGCGCACCGGCCCTTCCAACTCATGGCTGGTCCGTGCCGCACCGGCCATGACGTCGTCCAAGTCGGCGACCAGGGATTGGACACGTCCCCTCCAGTTCTGGCCGGCCTGGCTCAGCGACACCGCCCGCGTGGTCCGCTGGAACAAGCGGATGCCGACGGCGGCCTCAAGCTGGTCAATCCGCTTGGCTATGACGGAGGTCGCGACGCCGACGCGCCGGGCCGCCGCGGAGAAGCTCCCAGCCTGGGCCACCTCCAGGAAGGCCCGCAGGTTCTGCGCTGTGTCCATCGCCGACCTTTCGTGAAACGCATCAGCTCCTTGCTCAATTTGCCGTATTCAGCGCGAAACGTGAACGATTTAATGTTGTCTCAGTGAGATCTGGGGAGAACATCATGGCGGCAATGACCTTGCACGAGCCGGGCCGCGAGGTGCCGGTGTTCGGCACGTTCGACGTCGTCGTCCTTGGCGGCGGACCTGCCGGCATCGCCGCAGCCGCCGCCGCCGCCCGTGCCGGCGCCTCCACCTTGCTGGTCGAGCGCTATGGGTTCCTTGGCGGGATGGGTACGGCGGCCGGCGTCACGAACTTCTGCGGGCTGTTCGCCAACCGGTTCGGCTCCATCGACCAAGTCGTGCATGGGATCGCCGATGACCTGCTGGCGCGCATCGACGCGCTGGGCGGGCTGAAGGCGCCGCACACCGTGTTCGGCAAGATCAACGCCCAGGCGTACGACACGGCGGCCTACAAGATCGCCGCCGACGCGCTGCTGCTGTCGTCAGGCGTGGAGATCCTGTTCCACGCCCTGGCGGCCGGCGTGGTCATGGATGGCGGGTCCAGGGTCGCCGCGTTGATGGTCGAGACCAAGTCCGGGCGCCAGGCCGTCCAAGGGCGCGTGTTCATCGACGGGTCCGGCGATGGCGACTTGGCCACTTGGGCCGGCGTCCCGGTCGAGGTCGGCACCGGCTCCGGGGCGCTGATGTACCCGTCCACCATGTTCCGCATCAACGACGTGTCGCCCGAGCTGGCGCGCAACCGTGGTTGGGACAGCTTCCCCGCGCTGATGGCCGCCGCCGAGGAGCGGTCCGGCCGGCGCTTCCCGCGCAAGACCCCCATCATCCGGCCGCAGAACCACGACATCGAATGGCGCGTGAACCTGACCCAGGTTGCCAACCCGGACGGGTCAGCCGTGGACGGCACGGACGCCGCGCAGCTCAGCTACGGCGAGATCGAGGGGCGCCGGCAGATCGGCGACGCCTTCGCGCTGCTGCGGGAGGCCATCCCGGGATTCGCGCAGTCCTATATCGTAGACATCCCCCCGCAGATCGGCATCCGGGAAACGCGCCGCGTGGTTGGCGACTACGTCCTGACCGAGGAGGACGTGCTGGGCTGTGCCAGCTTCAATGACACCATCGGGGTGAACGGCTGGCCGGTCGAGGACCATGTCGCCGGCGACGTGATCTTCCGCTGGCCGGACATCCCCGGCAGCCGCGGCTTCAACCACCTGCCCTACCGGATGCTGCTGCCCTTGGGCCTGGACAACCTGCTGGTCGCCGGGCGCTGCGCGTCCATGACCCATGGCGGCCAGTCCGCCGCCCGCGTGTCCGGCGCGTGCTTCGTCATGGGCGAGGCCGCGGGCACGGCGGCTGCCATGGCCGTGTCGGGCAATGGGACGACCCGGCAGGTGGACGTGCCAGCCCTGCAAGCCGCGCTCGCCGCCCAGGGCGCCTACCTCGGCACCGACATGTAGCGCCCGGCCTGGCCGGGCAAGGCAGGGCGAAACACGCACGATCCCGCCAACTGAAGACGCGGGACGTGCAACGGGAAGAAGCGAAGCATGTCCACCACTGCCACCGACCGCGACGTCGTTCCGGCCACCCACCGGTATCGCTGGGTCATCTTGTTCGTCTGCTGGCTGACGTTCCTGGTCAGCTTCCTGGACCGCCTGACCTGGGCGAACGTTGCCGTCTCTGTCGGGGCGTCGCTCGGGCTGCCTGTGGCGGCCCTGGGAGTTTTCGTCACGGCGTTCTATGCGGGCTATGTCGCTTGCAACGTGGCCGGGGGCTTCCTCAGCGACCGCATCGGCGGGCGGCTCACGCTGACGCTCTCGATGCTGGTCCTGGGCGCCTGCACGTTCCTGTTCGGCTTCACCACCTCCGTCGCCATGGGCCTTGTCATCCAGGCTTTGATGGGCCTTGCGGCGGGCGCGGACTATGCGTCGTGCATCAAGCTGATCGTGGCGTGGTTCGACCGCCGCAGCCGGGGCAAGGCGATGGGGCTGTTCCTGGTCGCTTCCTCGCTCGGTGTCGTCACGACCAATGCGCTGGTGCCGACGCTTGCGGCCTCGCTAGGATGGCGAGGCGTGTACCACGCGCTCGGCGCCGTCACGGCCGGGATCGGCGTTGTCGCCTACCTGATGCTGCGGGACCAACCGCCGCTGGCGGCGTCGGTGCCACACATCGTCCCGCGGGCTGCGCTGGGTTTGCGGCCCTTGCTGCGCAACCGTACCATGATCCTGCTGACGCTCGCCGGTTTCGGCGGGTTCTGGGGCACCTGGGGCTTTGCGTTCTGGGCCAACGCGCTGATGATCCGGCAGCACGGCCTGTCGCCCGTGGAAGCTGGCAGCGTCGTCTCGCTGGCCGGCGCGGCGGCAATCATCGGCAAGCCCGCCTTCGGCTGGCTGTCGGACCGGCTCGGCGGCCGGCCGAAATGGTTGATCGTTGGGAGCTTCGTGCTGTTCGCGGCCATGCTGGCAGTGTTCGGCACCTTGCACGACCGGACATCGTTCCTGCTTGCTGCCCCGCTGCTTGGGTTGGGCGCGTTCGTCTACAGCCCGCTGCTCGCCGTGCTGGTCGCTGAGGTGTCCGGCCCGGCGCTCGCCGGCTCGGCCACCAGGCTGACGGCTGGGTTCTGGCAACTGGGCAGCGTGATCGTGCCTGTCGCCGTCGGCCTGGTGTTCCAGGGAACAGGGTCCTTCATGGCGGCCCTCCTTGTCCTGGCTGCTGGCCCCTGCCTTGGAGCGGCCTGCATGCTCCTTGTTCGTGAGCCAGACGCCGGCAACCCGGTTCGCAGGCTGGGTTGAGGCGGCCTGCGACATGCTCCGCTCCGAAGGCTTCAAAGCGGACTGCCGCCACAGTTGCTGTCAGCCTGGTTGCCGGCAAAAGTGGCTCATTGGTCTCATCCAGGTCCTGCATGGGCACCCGCTAGACGACCGACATCGGCGCGTGCTGTTCAGCAGTCACCTGCGAGGTGGCGAGCACCACTCGGAGGGCGAATGCGAGCACCGCGACCAGGATAAGGGGGCTGGCAGCAGCCATGAACAATTGCTGGCTCGTCAGCCCGGCGATCAACAGCCCGCCGATGTAGGGGCCGAGCATCGAGCCGATCTTGGCGATGCCGATGGCCCAGCCCACGCCGTTCGCCCGGATGCGCGTTGGGTAGAGCGAGCCTACCACCCCATGCAGGCACGTCTGCGCCCCGAACGCGAAGCAACCGGCCAGGAACACAACTGGGAACAGCAAGCCGCCAGCGCCGCCAAGCATCCCGATGGCGGCCACTGTGGGGCAGGCCAGCACCGCCATCGCGACCACGGCCGCAATGCCGAACCTGTCGGCGAAGCGCCCGCCCACGACCCCGCCGACGGCGCTGCCGGCGAACAGAAGCGACGTCGCGAGTGCTGCCGACCCTCGTGACAGCCCGACCGCCTCCACTGCAACAGGCATCCAGCTCGACAAGGAGAACACCGTCATGGAGCTTGCGATGTAGGTCAGCCAGATAAGCGGCGTCGCGAACTGCAGCACGCCCATGAACAGATCGGACAACCGGCCAGCACTGGGAGTGGTTGCAGCAGTGGCGTTGTCCGAGGTCACGCGGGTGCCGGCGTCGAACCGCAGGTCCGGCCGCAGGAAGGCGGCGACCTGCAGCGCTTCGGCGGCCCTGGACGGCACCGTGACGAGGTAGCGCAGCGACTCCGGCAGCAGGATTATGAACGCGATGGCGGTCAGCAGCGAGAAGGCACCGCCGGCATAGAACATCATCTGCCAGCCATGGAGGGGAATGATATAGGCCGCCGACAGCCCCGCGACGATGCCGCCGACGGAGTAGCCGGCGAAGATTGCGCCGACCGCGGTGATCCGCAGCCGTTGGGGCGCGAACTCGGTGATCAGGGCCACGGCGTTCGGCACCGCGCCACCCAGGCCGAGTGCCGCCAGGAAGCGCAGGGCGAGGAGCTGCTCATACGAGGCCGCCAGGCCCGTCGCTGCGGTCAGGACGCTGAAGGCGAGCGCGCCCAGGATGATGGCGCGCTTGCGCCCCAGACGGTCACCCAACCGCCCGAACGCCACGGACCCGACCAGCAGCCCGAACAGGCCCGCGCTGAACACGATGCCCATCGAGGATGGGCTGAGATGCCAGTCCTTGATCAACGCGGGTGCCGCGAACGACAGCGCCGCAACGTCGTAGGAATCGCAAACCATCAAGAGGAAGCACAACCCGATGATCTTGAGCAGCGGCACCCCGAAGCCCGGACGTTCGACGACCTCGCTGACAGTGTAGGCATCTCGACCCGGTGTTCCGGACATTGCGCTTCCCCTTGTTATGTTCTTGTCGCCCGGCGGCCAGGTGTTCCGGCGGCCGGCATCCCTCGTCAGAGCGCCAGTTCGGCAGGCGCCTCCGCACGGAGGTGCGCGCCCTGTCCGATCAGGACCCGCTGTAACTGCTCGACAGGCACCCGGTCCGGGCTGGTCCCGGCGTCTGCGGCCAGCGCCGCTGCGGCGCCAGCCGCGTGCCCGGTCAGCCAGCATTGCGGGATTTCCCGCATGAAGGTGTGCGAGGAGGAGTCGGAGGACAGGTGCCGGCCGGCCACGATCAGCCCGGGCATGGCGCGGGGCAGCAGGCTGCCGTACGGCACCGACACGCTCGCCCACTTCGGCGCCAGACTGGGGCTGACGCCGATCTCGTCGGCGTGGACCCGCCCGCCCTTCCAGTCCTCCCGTGACAGCGTTTGCTGTCCCACAAGCCGCCGGGTCTGCCGCACGCCGATCTGCGGCGCGGTCAGCATGACCCAGGCATCCTTGAAGCCCGGCGCGTGGGCGCGGTAGTAGGCCAGCAGCTCCACCATCTTGTCATGCGAGCGCAACTCGACCTCGGTCAGGTCCTGCACGTCCAGGCCGTCGTATCCCGCCCAGCGCGGCCCCATGAACACCGCGACGTCATTGCGCCAAGTCGCGATCGGCCACTCGAACAGGCCGAGCTCCTTGCGCGCCCGCGCCGAGAACTCGTCGTACTCGGCCGACCGACGGAAGGACAGCCACCGCTCGTTGTCCACGCCGCCCCACAGCCAGGAGGTGTTGATGCATTGGTGGATGTTGGCCGCCTCGACGTCGGCGGCGGAGACCTCGCCGGCGCTGGCGAAGACGTCGCCGTCCCCGGTCGTGTCCACCACGACCCGCGCCGTGATGGCGAAGCGGCCCTGCTTGCTTTCGAACACCACGCCGCGCAGCCGCCCGTCCTCGACGATGGCGGTGGAGGCCCAGGCGTGGAACAGGATTTCGGCGCCGGTCTCCCGGACGGCCCGCAGCGACACCGCCTTGAGCTGCTCCGGGTCGATCATCGGCGCCCAGGTGACGGTGTCGTGGAAGGCGGAGAAGCGGGGCTTCCAGCGCGCCACCTCGGCCGCCTCCCGGCTGCCCCAGGCGGCCTTGCTGGGGCCGAGCTTGGCCTCGGCCGGAAGGCGGTCCATCAGCTCCTGGCCCAGGCCCTGGATGACCAGGTTGCCGTCCCAGTCGGTCATGCGGTCTATCCAGATGACCAGGCCGCCGGTGGAAAGCCCACCGAGGTGGTTGTACCGCTCGACCAGCATGACCCGCGCGCCCAGCCGGGCCGCCGCGATTGCCGCCGTCGTGCCCGCCGGGCCGCCGCCCACGACCAGCACGTCCACGTCGTGCGTGACCGGGACCTGCCGCGCCGGCTCGGTCAGGGTGCCGAGTGTCGCCCGAACCCGGCGCTCCCGCCCGGCGTTCACCTCCTCGACGTAAACGTCCTCGCCGCCATAGGTGCCCATGGTCAGTTGATCCTTTGCAACAGGGTTTGGCCGTGGAACGCGGCATCCAACAAGGCGCGCATCCCATCCCGGGTTACGGGGGCCGGGTTCCAGTATGGGTTGGCGACGGCAAGGTCGGCTGCCCGATCCAGGTCGGCCGCTTGCATCCCGATCTCGGATAGCGAAGCCGGCGTATTCAGGGCCTGGCGGAGCGCGAACAGGCCGCCTGCCGCGTCTGGTGCGCCGAGCGCCTTGGCAATCCGCCGCATGGCATCCGGCGCTGATGCGGCGTTGTAGGCCGCCACATGGGGCAGCATCACGGCGTGGGTTGGCGCGTGCGGCAGGCCGAAGCTGCCGCCGAGCACGTGGCAGAGCTTGTGGTGCAGCGACATCCCGACCAGCCCAAGGCAGGTCCCGCAGGCCCACGCGCCATACAGCGCACCCGACCGCGCCGCATGGTCGGATGGGTCCCTCGCGAGAATCCTGAGCGCCGGAGCCATCAGGGTGATGGCCTGTTCGGCAAGCAGGGACGCGATGGGATTGGCGTCCTCGGCATACAGGGCCTCGACCGCATGGGCGATGGCGTTCAGGCCCGACGTCGCCGTGAGGGCAGCCGGCAGGGTCAAGGTCAGGTCCACGTCATAGACGACCACCTCCGGCAGCACCTCGGGCGTGCGCTGCGTCGTCTTGCGCCCGCCATCCGTCTCACCCAGGATCGGAGTCGCCTCGCTGCCGGCGTAGGTGGTCGGAACGGCGACCTGGGGCAGGCCGGTCCTGAGAGCGATGGCCTTGCCAAGCCCGATGGCCGAGCCGCCGCCAACCGCTATCACGGCATCAGCCGCATGCTCCCGCACCTGCTGGAGTGCCGCGGACGTGACCTCGACCGGCGTGTGCATCGCGGCGCCCGTGAAGGTGCCGGCGCGGAAGGCTCCCAGCAGGGACGCAATGTGGCTGGCCAGGGCGTGCTGCTCCGGCGTGGACACGACGAGCGCGCGATTGCACCCGAGCCGGGCCAATTCCGCCGGCACCTGCTTGATGGTGCCGGTCCCGAACACGACCCGGGTGGGCAACGCGTTGTAGCTGAACGGGATCAAGCCGCGGGCGCCAGGCCAGGAGAGGCTCCGGTGGATCGCCGCGCCAGGTGGGCGATCCGGTCCTCGTCCAGCACGACGCCAAGCCCCGGCCCAGTCGGAACGGCGAGCACGCCCTCGTGGACGAGCAAAGGCTCCGCCACGAGGTCCGCGGACAAGCGAAGGGGGCCGAACAGCTCGCATCCCAGGCGCAGTTCCGGCACGGCCGCATAAAGGTGCGCGCACGCCGCGGTGCCAACCGACGTTTCGAGGGAGGTGCCGCCATACAGGCCCAGCCCGGCCGCCGCGGCGATGGCCGCCACGCGCCGGGTCGCCGTCGGCCCGCCGTCGCGGTTGGGCTTCAGCGCGAAGGCCGAGGCGCCTCCCGCGGCGGCAATGCGGAAGGCGGCTGCTGGCCCGGTGACGGCCTCGTCGGCGATGACTTCCATGCCCAGCCCGGCCCGCAGCCGGGCGATGCCGGCCAGGTCGCCCGCCGGCAGCGGCTGCTCGATCGCCTCCAGCCCGGCACCCTGCAAGGTCGGCAGGTGGCGGGCGGCGATGACCTCGTCCCACACCTGGTTCACGTCCGCGATCACCGTTGCCCGGCCGCGGAACGCCTCCAGGATCGCAACGGCGCGCGCAACGTCGGCGCCCGCGGTCTCCCGGCCGAACTTCAGCTTGAAGCGACGGTGCCCGCGCTCGGCGATTGCGCGCTCGCCCTCCTCGATGTCGCCGCTCGTGCTGCCCGTGGACAGCGTCCAGGCAACCGGGAGGGTCATCCGGCAAGGGCCGCCCAGGAGCTGCGCCGCCGGCACGCCAAGGCGGTGGCCCAGCAGATCGAGCGCCGCCATCTCCACCGCGCCCCGGGCGGCGGCGTTGCCGCGGACGAGGCGGGACAGCGTGGCCGCCAGGGGCTCAAGGCCGTCCAGCGGCGTGCCGACCAGGGCCGGGGCGATGTAGCCCTCGATCGTCGCCTGCACGCCCTCGGCGCTCTCCTCGCCCCAATGCGGGCCGCCCAGAATGGAGGCTTCGCCCACCCCCTCCGCCCCGTCGCTGTCGCGCAAGTGGACCAGCACGACGTTCTGCAAGCGGGCCGTGCCGAACGACATGTGGATCGGCTGCCGCAGTGGGATGTCCAGCCGCGTGGTGGACAGGGTGGCGACGCGGGCGGTTGCCACGGCTAGACCGTGGCGACTGGGGTGACAGGGGAGCCTATTGCGCCGGGAAGGCGCAGCGGCGGCGCGGTCAGCAGAAAGCGGTACCGCCCGCGCTCCCGCAGCCAGGCGGCGAGCGGCGTGAGGTGCCAGAGTTCGGCGAGGTGTATGCCGAGCTTGAACAGGCACAGCTCGTGCAACGGAACAGCGGAGTGGGCCGCGGCGTCGCACCCCCCGGCCGGGTGCGCTTCCACGGCGTAGTTGTCGGCGATCAGCACGCTGAGGCCGGACGCTGCGACCCAGTCCAGCAGCCGCTCGTCGCGCCCATCCAGGACGGAGCAGGTGTGCTCCAGCGTGTGCTGGTCGGGCTTGCCGCCCATCTCCAGCACGAATTGGGCGAAGCCGGTGTGCAGGCAGACCATGTCGCCCGGCTCCACGACAACCTTGTCGGCGGCCATGACCCGTTGCAGGTCCTCGAAGCCGACATGGCGGTGCTCGCGGCCGAAGTGGGCGTGCAAGTCAATCATCACCGCCCGGCCCTGGACGCAGGTTTCGGCCATGTTCTCGATGCCGAGGGCGCGGGCGTGGGACGGCTCCGGCTGCGCGCCTGCCGGGACGGCGCCGGCTGGGCCGGTCACGTCCGATCCCGCGTGGTAGCCGTTGTAGTAACGCGGCTCCGGCACGCCGTCCCCGTCGGCGTCGAACATCTGTCCGACATGGGCCAGGCCGTCCCACTGCGTCGAGTACTGGGTGTGCAGCAGCACCGCGTCGTCGCTCATGACGTCGGTCAGGCGCGCGTCGTCCCGGGCGAGCTGGTAGTTGATGTTGGCCTGGCCGTTGCGGATGGTCGGCCGCAGCACCGGGGGGTGGCGGCGGGCGTTCAGCGCGTTGCCGCCGGGCAGGTCAAGCGGCAGGCTGAGGCAGAAGGTCCGGCCCTCCCGCACCTCCGCGATCCCCTGCAGGACCTTCTCCGGCGTCAGCAGGTTCAGGCGGCCCCGCTGGTCGTCCGGCCCGAAGTCGCCCCAGTTGGACCCGGGCGGCCGATGGGTCCAGCGTGGGACGGAGGCAACGGCGTCACGCATCCTGCAAGGCGCCATCCCGCACGGCCTGGGTGGGCGCAGGTTCCAGGGCGAAGTCGAAGTGGCCGGTGTGGAAGGGAGCCGTCACGCCCCGGGCCGCCATCTCCCCGGCACCGTCGTGCCGGGTCAGCGTCAGGGTGACATCCTCGCGCACGCTGAAGATGGAGTCGTCGTCAATCCAGGGGTCGCCGCGGAAGTAGAGCAGCGTGGTCATCGGCTGCGCGCCGGGCGCGGACAGCTTCACGTGGACATGCCCCGGCCGCATCCCGTGCCGGCCGAGGCGCTGCATCAGCCGACCGCAGGCCATGCCCGACAGGTCGCCGATCTCGTAGCAGCCCGGCACGACGGTCTCGATCTCATACCGGCCGGCGGCGTCGGCGCGCACCCGGCGGCGGAAGTTCCACTCGGGCTGGCCAGGATCGTCCTCGGCGTAGGCGCCCGCGGCGTTCGACTGCCACACGTCCAGCACCGCATGGGGCAGGGGCTGCCCGCCCCGGGCGTCCACGACCTGACCAGACAGGAACAGCCGCTCGCCCGGCTCATCAGCCCGCATCATCAGCGCAGGGGTGTCCAACTCCGGTGAGCCGGCGCGGAATAGGGGACCCTCGACATTGTCCACCGTGGCGCGATCCTCGCCGCCATGCGTCGTCTCGGTCACAAGGGTGTCCAGCCCGAACACATGCGTCAGGAACCGCCACTCCTTGGTTGCCGCAACGGTGTCGAAGAAGGCGCACAGCCCGGCCAGCTCGGCTTCCGTGAGCTTGGTTTCCTCCACGGCCTCCAGCATGTGGCGCAGCACGATGGCCATGCGGGCCTGCAGGGCGGGGTCAGCGCCCGGCGCTTGCGGCCGCATGGCGCCGACGACCTGCTGGATGAGACTTGCGACGCGGGAGCTAGGCATCGGACAACCTCCTGAACCGGGCATATGTTCGCATATCGCCCAAAGTTTGTATTTCGCACAGAGTGCGGTCGGTAGATGCCCGATGTCAAGCAATTCGCTGCCCATCGCAGATGTGACAGAATGCGGTTCTTGTGCGATATGCGCCCACATGCCTGCCGATATCCCAGCCACCTCTCCCAGCCGCGACCTGGTGGCCGGCCTCGGCAAGGGCCTGGCCATCATCGAGCTGTTCAACGAGACCCGGCGCCGCATGGCGATCAGCGAGGCCGCAAGCCTCACCGGCCTGACGCGGGCCGCTGCCCGGCGTTACCTGCTCAGCCTCGTCCACCTCGGCTATGCGGAGTTTGACGGGAAGTTCTTCTCTCTGACCCCGCGCGTCATGCGCCTCGGCCATGCCTATTTGGCGATGACGCCCTTGGCGAAGCTGCTGCAGCCCTTCGTCGAGAGCATTTCCCGCCAGGCTGGCGATCCCAGCATGGCCGCGGTGCTGGACGACACGGACGTGGTCTGCATCGCCCAGGCCGCGCCGCCCCGCATCGTGTTCACCAGCCTGAGCGTCGGCAGCCGCCTGCCCGCCTACAACACCGCGCTCGGCCGCGTGCTGCTCGCATATGCGGCGACCGAGTGGCTGGACGGCTACTGGCGGCGCGTCCGGTTCGAGCCGCGAACGCCGAAATCCCTGGGCACGCGCGCCGAGATCGAGCAGGAACTCATGGTCGTCCGCGACAACGGCTACGCCGTCGTGGACGAGGAGGTGGAGCTTGGCCTGCGGACGATCGCGGTTCCGATCCGCAACACGCGGGGAATCGTGATCGCGGCGCTGAACGTCGCCGTCCATGCCAGCCGGATTGCCGTGCAGGACATGGCGCCGATCCTGCTGCCGCTCATGGCGCCGGCGCAGGAGGCGCTCAGGCAGCTTCCTTGATCAGGTCTGGGCAGGGCACGCCCGAACAGGCAGCCGTCGCCGGAGCGTGTTCTTGCGGCACGTCGGCACGGACCCGCAAACCCATCAAGAGCATATCCGGGGCAAGCTCCCCGTTGATTTTTTGAAATTGGGGCCGCTACAAACCAGCCGACCGGGTTCTCGCCGCTTCGATCGTCTGGGCATTGTCCTCAACCCACGAGTCGAACGCCTTCACGAGATCGCTCAGGGAGAGGCCCAGCGGCGTCAGCCAGTATTCCACCCGCGGCGGCACCTCGGCGTAGGCGTGGCGGTCCACGATGCCGAAGCCCTGAAGCCGGCGGAGCGTCTGGATCAGCATCTTTTCGGAGATGCCTTCGATTCGTCGCCGGAGTTCACCGGGCCGGGCCGGGCCGGGCCGGCTTGCAGTGAGTGGACGGTGAGCAGGACCCATTTCTCGGCCAGGACATCGAGGATGCTGCGCGCCGGGCAGCCCACGCTGAACACGTTGGCCGGCTGGCAGGCTGCGGCAGTCGCGGCGGTGAGTTGTTCCATAAGTGATACTTACCAAAAGGTGGGTAGTTGTCCAGCAGAAAGCCATGGCCCATTCCTGAGGAGAAGGTTTGGCTCGTCTGGCCGACCCACTGCTGGAGATCGCCGTGAACATCCTCGTCCTGCACACCAGCCTGAACACCGACCACTCCGCCACCCGCGCCATGGCCGCCGCCTATCTGGCCGACACGGTTGCCGCCTACCCCGATGCGGCCGTGACGGAGCACGACTTGGCCCGCAACCCGGTCCCGCACCTCTCGCCGGAGCTCGTGCCCGTGCAGTTCGGTGCCGCGCCTGAGCAGCGCACGGTGGCGGTGGAACTTGCCGAGACCCTGATTACCCAGCTCGAGGCAGCGGATCTGATCATCATCGGCGCCCCGATGTACAATTTCACGGTCCCATCGACCCTGAAGGCCTGGCTCGATCACGTCATCCGCGCCCAGCGCACCTTCTCCTATGCCACCGGAACGCCCCAGGGCCTGCTCCAGCCCGGCAAGAGGGTCGTGGCGATGGTGGCGAGCGGCGGTGTCTACTCACAGGGTCCCGCGCAGGCGATGGACTTCGTCGAGCCCTATCTCCGCACCGTTCTGGGCTTCATCGGGCTGATCGACGTCACGGTCATCCGGGCCGAGGCACAGGCCGTACCGGATGCCGGACCCCGGGCCCGTGCCGATGCCATCGAGCATGTTCACGCATTGGCAGCCGCTTAGGCCCTGGGAAGAAGCCGCATGCCATACGTGAACATCCAGATCACGACCGGCGCGACGGTCGAGCAGAAGCGCACCGTTGTCCGCGAGATCACCGATACGCTCGCACGGGTGCTGGGTAAAAAGCCTGAATACACGCACATCGTCATCCAGGATGTCGAGGACGAGAACTGGGGCTTTGCCGGCCGACTGGCCGATCATTGGCGGGCAGAAGGGTGAGGTCAAGTGAATGTCGAACCACCTCCGGCGCCAAAGCAGGACGTCGCGGGATCGTACGTGTGAGACCGAATGGCTCAGAAAAGCCTGGGCAGCTGATCGATACCGGGATGGCTGAGCTGCTACTGATTGACAAGGTGGAAGCCCTGCTATGTGGCCCCAGTGGCGCGGCGCGCGTTCGAAGTCCGCACGACAGCCAACGCCACGTCCTCCTCTTTTCAATCTCAAATATTCAACATTTTGTGCAAAGAGAAAATTGCGATGACGGATAATCTTACGGCCCCATACGGAGCTTTCGTTCTACGTATCAGCATGGGCTTCATGTTCCTGGCCCACGCATGCATGAAGTTGTTTATCTTCACCCCTGCGGGCACTGCGCAGTTCTTCGCCAGCCTTGGGCTGCCTTCAAGCCTGGCCTACGTGGTCATAACAGCCGAGTTGCTAGGCGCGGCGGCCCTGCTGCTTGGGATCTGGCCCCGTGTCGTCGCACTGACTTTGATGCCCATCCTGCTCGGCGCCATCGTGACCGTGCACGGTGCCAATGGCTGGCTGTTCACCAATCCGAACGGCGGATGGGAGTACCTGGCCTTCTGGATCGTGGGACTACTCGCCCTTGCCATGGTTGGCGACGGTGCCTGGGCATTGCTGCCGTCACCCGCCCTGACCCGACCTTCTCCAATCCACGCCGCCTGAGCCAGCACTGGGCGATAGCAACCGACACGACGCCCTTGACGCCTGGTCGTTATCAGGTTTGCAGCAAACTTGAGAACGAGCGGCTTCAGAGTCTCAAGGTTAAGTGCAGCGTTCGACGCCATCCGTGCGAGTCTCACGATTAACTGCAACGCGACAGCTGCCATGGATGGTGCCGTATTCCTCTCGTGATCGGTTCTCATGGCGCAGCATTTCCTGCTTTCTGCCGGTGCGCGCTCGCTCAGCGCCGCCAAGATCATGCGCATGTCCGACAGCGGGGTCGAGAACGTGTTTCTGCGCCTGCGCTGGCCCGAGACAGACGGCAAGCCGGTCTGTCCGGACTGCGGCTGCACGATCTGCTACGCGTGCCGGCGGCCTGCGGGCCAGCTGCGATGGCGCTGCAAGGCGTGCCGTGGTGACTTCTCGATCACCTCGGGCACCTTGTTCGCCTGGCACAAGCTGCCGCTGCGGACCTACCTGCTCGCCGTCGCTGGCTTCTGCAACGAGGTCAAGGGCAAGGAACATGCTCGCCTTTTCCCCCCGCGAGCTCGACGTGCAATACAAAACGGTCTTCGTGCTGGCGCACAAGCTGCGGGAAGCCATCGCAAAGCGATCCCACGGAGTGATGTCGGCAAAGCCGACAGGGCGTCCAGCGCGAAGGGCCTGCAGATCGGCGGCGAGGGACGGGCGGCCGAGATCGACGGCGCCTATTTCGGCGGCCATGTCCGGCCGGAGAACCGGGCCGCCGACCGGGTCGACCGGCGAAGGGCTGAGAACCGGTCGGGCAAACGCCGGGTCGTCGTGGTGATGCGCGAGCGCGATGGCCGCACGCTGGCGCAGGTGTTTGGCGGCGAGGAGGCCGCCGTGCCGGCCCTTCGCCAGCGGATCGCCCACGGCACCGTGGTGCATGCCGACGAAAGCCCGGCCTGGAACCCGTTGCACGCCCGGTTCGCCATGCAGCGGGTCAACCACCAGAACGGCTACAGCGTCGACGGCGCCTGCACCAACGGGGCAGAGTCTTACTTCTCCCGCCTGCGCCGCCGCGAGCTCGGCCATCACTACCACATCGCTGGTCCCTATCTCGTCCGCTATGCGCAGGAAGCGGCATGGCGGGAAGACCTGCGCCGGGTCAGCAACGGCGAGCAGACGCACGGCATCGTCGGCCTGGCGATGCGAAGCAGCCCTTTTTGCCGCGGTCCGGCAGGTTCGGTTTTCGGCCCTTCGAGGGCGGCAGGCTGGAGTTGTCGGGGGTCTTGGGCGGGTTGGCGAGCTTGGCTTCCAGGTCGGCGATGCGTGCGGTCAAGGCGGCGATCTGCTGCGTCTGCGCGTCCACCAGGCCGGCGATCCGCTCGGCCTGCGCCTCGATCAGGGCGATCAGGTCATCGCGGGAAAGGGTGACAAGGGCTGCTCGGTCCACGCACCATCGTGAATCGACCCCGCCGTGACCGTGTCAAGGGAGCTTTCAACGGATGGGGGGGAGCAATTACCCGGAAGCCACGTAAAGCCCCGGCCTGAAGCCGATTTACACCGGATCCGTTGGCGCGGCCCAAACGATGCAGTCGCATGGACTTGACTCGAAAATAACAGCGGACTTCGCCACCCTCGAATGATTGAAGCGGCGTAGGAGGTTTCGTGCAGTTCCCTATAAAACGCGCCATCGAGCGTGTTCCCGGTGGCATGATGGTTGTGCCACTGTTGATTGGCTCCCTGCTGGCGACCTTCGCGCCGGGAACCCCGCTTTTCTTTGGCTCATTCACCGGGGCGCTGTTTACCGGGGCGCTGACGATCCTGGCCGTGTTTTACGTTTGCATGGGCGCCAGCATCGATTTCAAGGCGACGCCCTATATCTTGAAGAAGGGTGGCACCCTGCTGGGTGTGAAGGTCGGCATCGCGACCCTGCTCGGCGTCGTGTTCGGTCAAATCCTGGGGGAGGCGCCGATCAGCGGCGGGTTGTTCGCCGGCCTGTCCACGCTGGCCATCGTGGCAGCGATGAACGACACCAATGGCGGCCTTTACATGGCCCTAATGGGACAATATGGCGACCCGAAGGACGTCGGCGCCTACACCGTCATGACGCTGGAGTCCGGCCCCTTCCTGACGATGCTTACCCTGGGCATTGCCGGGCTTTCGGCCTTCCCATGGCCGACGCTCGTGGGCGCAATCCTGCCGCTGCTCGCCGGCATGATCATCGGCAATCTGGACCGTGAGATGCGGGAGTTCCTCGGTCGCGCCATTCCAGTGATGATCCCGTTCTTCGCCTTTGCACTCGGCAGTGGGCTTGACCTCGCCAAGGTTTGGCAGGCGGGGCTGCTGGGCCTTGCGTTGGGCGTGGCCGTGGTGGTGGTCACAGGCACTGCGCTGTTCTTCGCGGATCGCTTGATCGGCGGTACCGGCGTGGCAGGGGTCGCGGCGGCTTCCACGGCTGGGAATGCCGCGGCCGTGCCGGCCATCGTGGCCGCGGCCAATCCGGTCTATGCCCCGGCTGCGGCACACGCGACAATCCTCGTGGCAGCAGCTGTGATTGTCACAACGGTTCTGGTGCCGCTCCTGACGGCCTGGGTCGCGGGCCGTGTTGGGCCGCGGCCGCACGCAGCCGATCGGATAGGATCGGCGATCAGGGTGGCCGAGGCGCGACGGCTCTGACCGCCATGCCGCCGAAACGCTGGTTGATCCTGGCCGATGACCTGACGGGGGCCGCAGACTGCGCCATTGCCTTCGCCCGACACGGGCTGGCGGCATCGGTCGTTCTGGGCGTCGAGGTGCCGGACGATTCGGTTCTCGCCTTCAACGCCGAAAGCCGCCAGCTCGCGCCGGCCACGGCGGCGGCGTGCCATCGCACGTTGCTGGAAGCTCGCCACGATGGCGGAGCCGGCTTGTTCAAGAAGATCGACTCTACCCTGCGTGGCCAGCCGGTGGCAGAACTGGCTGAGACGATACGCGTGTTGCGTGAGCGCGGCCAAGGCGGCTTGTCCGTGGTGGCGCCAGCATTTCCCGCCACCGGCCGCACCACGGAGGATGGCTGCATCCGGCTGCATGGCCAGGCGTTGGAGGACACGCCGCTCTGGGCGCGTGATCACAGCTACACCAGCGCCAACCTAGTCGACGTGCTGGAAGCGGCCGGCCTACGCGTGCGGCTTGCGGCGCTGGACATCGTGCGCACCGGGCCGGATGCACTGGCACGTTTCGTTCGCCAGGCCGCCGAGAGCGGGCTTGATGCCGTAGTATGCGATGCGGCCACCTCGGCCGATCTGGATGTTGTGGCGCAGGCGACGCTGCCACTGGCGGACCAGGTGTTCTGGACCGGATCGGGCGGGCTGGCGCAAGCTCTCGCACGGGCGGCGACGCAGGAGAATGCAGCCGCCGCCACGCGGGTCGTCGTCAACGGTGGCATTCTATTTGTGGTCGGAAGCATCGCCGAAGCGTCGCGCGTCGCCTCCGCCCTGTTGGCGGCAGATAGCACGCTGCTCGCCGTGGCGATCGCGCCTGTCACGTTGTTCGCCGGGCCGGTTGCCCCGGAGTGGCAGGTGGCGTACCGCCGCATCGCGGCCACCTTGGCCGGCGGCGGCGATGTGCTCGTGGAGCTTGCCAACGATCCGGCTGCCGATCTGACGAAAGGTGCGGAACTCGCCCGTCAGCTGGCTGCGCTGTTGCAGCCCGCGGCGTCCCATATCGGCGCGATATTCGCCACCGGGGGCGAGACCGCCCTGGCCCTTTTGGACGCCCTAGGCGTAAGCGGCATACGCCTCCTTGACGAAATCGAGCCCGGTGTGCCGATCGGACTTACGCGCGGCGCGTTGACCGTGCCTGTTGTCACCAAGGCCGGCGCGTTCGGCGATGCCGGAACACTGAGCCGCTGCCTATGCTACCTGCGCCGCTTGCGAACAACGGAGATCCCGCCATGAGTGCCACGTCCGACACCCGTCCCATCGTCGCCATCACGATGGGCGATGCCTCCGGTATCGGCCCGGAGATCATCATGAAGGCGCTGGGACGCGACGACGTGGCAGCACTGTGCCGTCCGTTGGTAGTAGGCGACGCGACGCGACTGCGCGAAGCCGGCGACGTCGTGCATAGCACGCTGTCGGTCAACGCGTTGCGGACGCCTGCCCAGGCGCATTACGCCCGCGGCACGGTGGATTGCATCGATCTCGGCCTGATCCCTGCGGGCCATCCGTTCGGCACGCTCTCGTCGGTGTCGGGCGAAGGCGCCTATCGCTACATCGAACGAGCGACACAGCTGGTACAGGCGGGCGAGGCGGATGCCATCTGCACCGCGCCGCTGAGCAAGGAGGCACTGCATTCTGCCGGTCACAAGTACCCCGGCCATACCGAGTTGCTCGCGCACCTGACCGGCACACCCGAAGTGTCGATGATGCTGGTAGCGCCGAAGCTGCGCGTCATTCATGTTACGACGCACATCGGCCTGATGGACGCGATCCGGAAAATCGAGCCCGGGTTGGTGGAGCGGGTCATCACGCGCGGCCACGACACGCTGGTAAAGGCCGGCATCGCTGGTCCGCGCATCGGCGTATGCGGAATCAACCCGCACGCGGGCGAGAACGGCCTGTTCGGCCAGGGCGAGGAGGAGCAGAAGATCATTCCCGCGGTCCGGGCTTGCCAGGCAAAGGGATGGAAGGTGGACGGACCGCTGCCGGCCGACACCCTGTTTTTCCGGGCGGCACGGGGCGACTTCGACCTTGTAGTGGCCATGTACCACGACCAGGGCCATGGCCCAGTGAAGGTGATGGGATTGGAAGCCGGCGTGAATGTCACCGTCGGCCTGCCGGTGGTCCGCACCTCCGTCGATCACGGCACCGCCTTCGACATTGCCGGCAAGGGTATCGCCGATGAGGGATCGCTGGTGGAGGCGTTGCGCCAGGCGGTGGACCTTGCTCCTCGGCGGCACTGATGCTGCGAGGCGCTACGACTGCGGCTGCACGATCTGCTACGCGTGCCGGCGGCCTGCGGGCCAGCTGCGATGGCGCTGCAAGGCATGCCGTGGTGACTTCTCGATCACCTCGGGCACCTTGTTCGCCTGGCACAAGCTGCCGCTGCGGACCTACCTGCTCGCCGTCGCTGGCTTCTGCAACGAGGTCAAGGGTAAGGAACATGCTCGCCATCTCCCGCGAGCTCGACCTGCAATACAAAACGGCCTTCGTGCTGGCGCACAAGCTGCGGGAAGCCATCGCAAAGCGATCCCACGGAGATACTGTGTTCGGGGTCAAGCGGGTTTGGGGGCATCCGGGGAGGATGTGAACGGTTTCTGCGTGCGGACGACGGCATGCGCGTAGACGAGCAGCTTGCGGGCGACGGCGACGAGGATGACTTTGGGCGGCTTGCCGGCGTGCTTGAGGCGCGCGACGAAGCCGAGTAGGGCCTTGTTGGTGCGCGCGGAGTGCTGTTGCACGGATCGGGCCGGTGGCGCTTTGGGCTGGTCCGCCGTAGGAAGTTTGCTTCTTCTTTGATCGCTGGGTGCCCCTGTTGCCGTTCAAGCTCAACCAGGACCGTCGTCACCACATTCCCAAGCAGAAACGCAAGGTTACGAACTCGGCCACCTATGACGCCGCCCTGCGCCAGCGCGGCAGTTTGACAGTCTGGCTCACCGAGAAGGCGGTCGTGGCATGGAGGGCTTCGCCACGCACGACCGCGGGCGGGCAGCCCTGGTACTCTCCTTTGGCAATCCAGACGTCGCTGACGCTCAGGGCGGTGTTCCGCCTTGCCCTGCGCCAGACCGAAGGCCGGATCGGCTCCATCATCGGCCTGCTCGGGCTTACTCTGGCGGTCCCTGACCACAGCACGCTCAGCCGCCGAGCAGCAACACTGGAGGTGCCACGTCCACACGCACGCCGTGACGGCGAGCCCCTGCACCTGCTGGTGGACAGCACCGGCCTGAAGCTTTGCGGTGCGGGCGAGTGGCCGATCGAGAAGCACGGCACGACAACACGGCGGTCTTGGAAGAAACTCCATATCGGCCTGGATGCCGACACCGGCCAGATCGTCGCGGCAACACTGACCCGGAAGGAGGTCGATGATGGTTCCCAGGTCGGCCCCTTGCTCGACCAGGTGGCGGCATCGGTGGCCTCGTTCACCGCCGACGGCGCTTACGACCAGGACAGCGTGTCCACCGCGGTCGCCAAGCGCCATCCCGAAGCGGTGATCATCGTGCCGCCGCGTTCCACGGCCGTGCCGAGCGAGACGGCCGAAACCGCGCCCACGCAGCGGGATCGCCATCTTCAGTTCATCGCCGAGCACGGAAGATCAGCCTGGCAGAAGGCGTCCGGCTACACCATCCGCGCCCGAGCCGAAGCGGCCATCGGCAGGTTCAAGCAGGTGATCGGCGACGGGCTGCGCTCACGCACGGATGAGCGTCGGGCAACCGAGGTGGACGTCGCCGTTCACGCCCTAAACCGCATGTTGGACCTGGGACGCCCGATCTTCGTCCGCGTCGCCTGAATGCAGGCAGGGCTGGGAGCACTGCCTGCGTCGCACCGATCAATGCAACACCGCCACGCCGCCCTGCGCCAGCGCGGCAGTTTGGCAGTTTGGTTCACCGAAGAGGCGGTCGCGGCATGGAGGGCGGAGCCACGCACGACCGCGGGCGGGCAGCCCTGGTACTCTCCTTTGGCCATCCTGACGGCGCTCACGCTGCGAGCGGTGTTCCGCCTCGCGCTGCGCCAGACCGAAGGCCTGATCGGCTCCATCATCGGCCTGCTCGGGCTTGCTCTGGGGATCTGGGGAGTAGCGGATACCGTTGGCGAATTCGGTGGCCTTGGCTAAACCCGTTCTGTTGTTGGTTTAGCCGAGAAAAGGCCGCTGCCGTGTCGTTACGTCCAGCCGAGATTGCACCCGTTCCGGCCGTCACCGCACAGATTGCGGCTGCTGCGTTTCCTAAAGGCTGCCCGGCCATGCGGATGCGCGACGAACTGGGTGCGATTTACAACGACCAGATGTTCGCGGCGGCCTACCCGGCCCGTGGCCAGCCGGCGCACCCGCCGTGGCGCCTGGCGCTTGTCACCGTGCTGCAGTTCGCCGCGGGCTTGCCGGACCGGCAAGCGGCCAATGCCGTCCGGGGTCGGATTGACTGGAAGTATGCGCTGGGCCTGGAGCTTGCTGATCCGGGGTTCGACTTCTCCATCCTGTGCGAGTTCCGTGCCCGCCTGATTGCGGGCGGCGTTGAGCAGACGCTGCTTGACGCGACGCTGGCGCGCTTCCGCGAGCTTGGATTGCTGAAGGCGCGAGGGCAGCGCACGGACAGCATCCACGTGCTGGCGGCGGTGCGGGCAGTGAACCGGCTGGAGAGCGTGGGCGAGACGTTGCGCGCAGCGCTGAACGCGCTCGCCGCAGCCGCGCCCGACTGGCTAGTGCAGCATGCTGATGCCGCATGGCCGGACCGTTACGGCCGGGCGTTCGAGGAGTGGCGCCTGCCGAAGGGCGAGGCCCCGCGCAAGGCGCTCGGCGAGGTGATCGGCACCGACGGCCATCGCTTGCTGGCGGCCGCCTACGACCGGTCCGCTCCGCCGTGGCTGCGCGATTTGCCGGCGGTGCAGGTCCTGCGCCGAGCCTGGGTGAAACAGTTCTACGTCGAGGCGGACCGGGTCGCCTGGCGCGACCCCGGGTCGCCTGGCGCGACCGCGCCGACCTGCCGCCGGCCAGCCTGCGCTTTGATAGCCCGTATGACCCGGACGCCCGCTTCGGCAACAAGCGCAGCACCACCTGGAGCGGCTATAAGGCCCATCTCACCGAGACCTGCGATGAGGACTGCCCGTACTTGGTGGTCCACGTTGAGACGACGCCGGCGCCGGTGTCGGACGTGGCTATGACCGCGCCGGTGCATGAGGCGCTCGGGGCCAAAGACTTGCTGCCAGAGGTCCATCTCGTGGACGCCGGCTATGTCGATGCCGACCTGCTGATGGGGTTCCGGTAGCAGCGGAACCGAAACTGCAGTTCAGCCCTCGTCCGCGGTGTGGCGGGGGTCGCGCAGGGGCCTGAGTTCGCCGCGGGCGATCCCGTCTGGCAGGATGAAGGCGTATCGTCCGAGCATGTTGATGTGCTCGAAGCCGAGCGGCGACAGCCGGGCCACGTCTTCGGCGCGCACGTCGAAGCCTTCGGCCCGGAGCTGGTTCAGCGCCGCGTCCATGTAGATCGTGTTCCACAGCACGATGACGTTCACCACCAGGCCAAGCGAGCCGAGTTGGTCCTCCTGGCCTTCGCGGTAGCGCTGCCGCAATTCGCCGCGCTTGCCGTGGAACACGATGCGGGCGAGTTGGTGACGGCCCTCGCCGCGGTTGAGTTGCACCAGGATCCTCCGCCGGTAGGTCTCGTCGTCGATGAAGCGGAGCAGGTAAAGCGTCTTGATCAGCCGTCCCAGTTCCTCCAGAGCGCGGGCCAGCTTGGTCGGGCGGTCCTTGGTTTGCAGGGTCCGGATCAGCCCCGCGGCCTGCACGGTGCCGAGCTTGAGGGAGCCTGCCAGGCGCAGCAGGTCCTCCCAGTGCTGGACGATGAGCGCGGTGTTGACGCGCTGGGCGGCCAGGCCGTCCAGGGCGCCGTAATCGGCCTTGCCGTCCACGCGCCAGAACCGGGTGCCGCCGATGTCGGCCAGCCGCGGGCTGAACTGGAAGCCGAGTAGATGGAAGATCCCGAAGATCGTGTCGGTGTAGGCACCGGTGTCGGACATGATCTCGGTCGGCTGCAGCTATGTTTGCTGCTCCAGCACGAGCGAGAGCAGGGTCAGGCTGTCGCGGAGCGTCCCGGGTACGGTGATGCCGTTCAGGCCAGTGAATTGGTCGGACACCAGGTTGTAGAACGTGACCCCGCGTTCCTGGCCGAAGTAGCGGGGGTTCGGCCCGGAGTGGATGGTGCGGACCGGCACCACAAAGCGCAATCCATCGGCGGACGCTACGTCGCCCCCGCCCCACGTGCGGGCGAGCGGGATGCGGTTCTGCGCGGCGACCAGGGCGGCGTTGGCCCGGGTGAGCGTTTCGGCCCGCACGTAGTTCTGCCGCACCCAACTTAGCCGCGAGCGGCCCAGCGCGGGGGTGTCGCCCCGGATCAGCGGCTCGAAGCCGGTGTTGCAGGCTTCAGCCAGCAGCACGGCGCAGATGCTGGTGGCGACGCCGCCGGCCCGTGCGCCGCCCTCGCTGGCGTGGGTGAAGCCGTCTGCGAAGCCGGTGCGGGCGTGCATCTCCAGCAGCAGCTCGGGCAGTTCCACCTGCGGCATCCGGGCGGCGACGGCCGCCTTGAGCGCGACCAGGCTGGCGGGTTCCTCCAGCTTGTCCAGTGCGGACAGGACCAGCCCGCCGCCGTCCACCTGTACGCTGGCGTTCGCCGGCAGGTTCGCCGCCGTGTCCCGGTAGGCGGCGTCCAGCCGCCCGGCCAGGCGCGCGACCTCGGCCGGCGCATCCGTCGAGAGGCCCAGGGTGCGGCAGATGGCAGGCCGTGCTGCGTCCCATGCAGGTCCTGCCAGCAGGCCCAGACGCGGGTCGGCGTAGCGGAGGCTCGGGGCAGCAAACAGGTCGCGCCGCCGGATGCCGAACCGCATGGTGTCGAGCAGGCACAGGCGGTAGCCAAGACTGTCCACGCTGCCATCCCTCGCCTTGACTTGGCGCCTCCAGCCACCCGGCACGAAGCCGAGCGGCGCGGACGGGGCCGGGCCGCGGCCATCCGTGCCCCGAAGGTGGCGCACGGCGTCCAGCGTGCGCTGGCCGGCCGGGGTTGCGCCAAATCTGACGGAGCGGAGCAGCGCCGGCAGGAAGCGCAGCTTGCCGGCTTGGGCGCGCAGCTCGGTGAAGTACAGGTCGCCTGGTGGCCGGATGATGGCGTCAATCTGCTCCAGCGCCGCGGCAAATGCCGTGCGCGGCACGACGGCAAAGGCCGCCTCCCGCACGGCCCGGTCCTCCACCGTGTCGTCCATCAGCACGGCGCCGGCTTGGCGGAGCTGGAGGGCCGCGGCATCGAGGTCGCGGATGGTCCGCAGCCGGGTGCGCTTGCCGACCTTGGCCGCGTCGGCGAACAGGGCCGTGACCACGATGTCGAACAGATCAAGCACGTCGTCCTGCGCGCTCGCTTCCAGCGTCCGCACGAAGGCGAGCAGGGTGGCGGCCCGCCGCTCCTTGGGCAGCCGCGCCACGGCCTGCGCCTTGGCGACCGTGGCGAACCGCGCCAGCGCCGCCACCCATCCGGGAGGGACGTGCGCGGTGCCGGGCAGGCCCAGGGCCAGCGCCCGCACCTCGTCGAGCCTGGCGACGGCGCGGGACAGCTCGGCGCCGCTGCGAAGGTAGGGGCCGTCGCGCAACCGGTCGAGCGGGCTGGGCCGGCCGCCCTCGCCGGCAAGCAGCAGTGCGTCAAGCTGCGCGCACTGCTCACGCGTCATGTCGCGGGCAAGGGTGCGCCAGAGCCGGCGGGCGGCGCGGGCGCGGATGCGCGAAACTAGGCGTTCAAGGGCCGACGCTCCCGGCAGCAGGACCTTCTCTGTCACCAGCCAGGCGGTCGCGCGGTCGAACAGCACACTGGGGCGGTCCGTGCCGGTCCAGCACAGGGCATAAAGCCACCGTGCCAGGCGGAAGCGGGTGAAGGGGTCGGTGAACTCGCGGTAGCCGTGGCGTTCCCTGATCTCCGCGGCGTGCAGCCAGCGCACCCGGCCGGCGTCGTACTGCGCCAGGCAGCCAGGGCCGGTGATGGCGAGCTGCCGTGCCAGTTCGGCGGCCACGCCGGCCGGCACTGCGGCGGGATCGTCGAGGAAGGTGCCCAGGAAGCGGACGGTGCCGAGCTGGACCGCAAACCCCAGCCGCATGTGGTCCCAGCGCTTTGAGGCGGCCAGCTCGCGGTCGGCGTCGTCGAGGTGGAAGTGCCGGGCGAGCTGGTCGGGAGTCGGCTCGCCGGCGTAGCGGCCATACCGGCGCTCCTGCTCGGCGGTGAGGAAGGAAACCGGCATGTTGAGAAGGTGTCAGCGGCTGGCGGCGCCGAGCAGCCTGTGGGCGCGAGGCTTCGCCTGCCCCTCGCCGTCCACGTAGGCATAGAGCGTGCTGACGGATACTCTGTCCACGTGAGAACCCGAAAATCGGCTGGCGAGTCGATCCTTATATGAGCGGCGTTCCGGGGATGCGAAGTTTTCGGGTTCTCACGTGGACGGAGTAGAGATGCCGAGCTGTTCGGCGACGTCGGTGGCGGCGTTGCTGCGTTCGGCCATCATCGTCATGGCCGTGCGCAACTTGGCGCGCGTCATCAGCCGCGGCCGTCCGCCGGCACGGCCACGCGCGCGGGCCGCGGCGAGGCCGGCCATGGTGCGCTCCAGGATCAGGTCGCGCTCGAACTCCGCCATATGCGGTGCACCGCATATTGCTGAGTTCGAGGCCGACCTGATCCGGCTGCGAACTCGCGAGGGCATGGCGGTCGCACGCGCCCGAGGCAAGCTGCGCGGCAAACAGCCCAAGCTTTCCGACAAGCAGCAAAAGGAGCTGCGGCGCATGCACGATACCGGCGACTACTCCATCAGCGACTTGGCCGAGCTGTTCTCCATCTCACGGCCAACCGTTTATCGCACCCTCGCTCGACAGGAAGGCGGCGCTGTCGCGAAAGCAGCATGAGTTTCCGGAAGAGACCGATTCTGTCGAAAAAGGCTGTTGAAGCGTCTCTGCAAGCCTGACCACTGGTTTTTGCGGCAACGAGGGTGCCTGAACGGGCGTCGTGAGCGGAGTGGATGACGTCCCGGCGGGATGGCGTTGCAGATGGCTATTCTCACCCTCCGCTCCGATCCCCATGATCGGCAGAGGCCTTCACCTCGTCGCTCAGCCGACCGAGTTTCGCGGAGGTCCACTCAAGCGCGTCGTCGCCGAACAGCAGTCGCGCCGGCGGTGAAGGCGTTGCCGCGAGCCCTACGATTCGGGCGGCGAGTTCCACGGGATCGCCGGGCTGCGTACGATTGGCGCCGGCGATGAACGACTGGAACTGTGTAACCGCATCGGCATAGTCGGCGATCTCGATGTCGCCATGCCGGGCAGAACTCGCGTCGAGGAAGTCCGTGCGCATCATCCCGGGTTCGATCACGAGCGATTTGATGCCGAGCGGCGCAAGCTCCTGGGCAAGCCCTTCGACCCATCCCTCGAGGGCGAATTTCGAAGCCGAGTAGATCGAGCCGCCGGGATTGGCGAGCAGGCCGTTCACCGACGAGATCGTGACCACAAGGCCGGAACGACGCGCGCGCATGTGCGGCAGGACGGCGCGCGCGACATTCATGGCGCCGAAGACATTAATCTCGAACTGCTGACGAACATGGGCATCGCTGATCGTCTCGAACCAGCCAAGTTGGGCTTGCCCGGCATTGTTCACCAGCACGTCGATCTGGCCGAACCGATTGATCGCTTCCTAGGAAGCACGGGTCGCACCATCCCCGTCCGTAACGTCGAGAGCGACGCCGTGCAGACGCTCGCCGTTCGAACCAAGAGCGTCGGCCAGTCGCTCCAGCGAACGCGCGGTCGCGACCACCGTGTCTCCGGCGTTCAACGCCGCGCGAGCGACTTCCAGCCCCAGGCCTCGGCCTGCGCCGGTGATGAACCACGTTTTAATCATGGAGTTTTCCTTATCAATTGCGATCTTCATATGAGCATAGCTATGAAATAAGATTACCCGTCCGTGTCTGATAGGATTCAACAGGAGTGCTTCTGAATGCGACCCGATACATTGAGTGACCTAGCCGTGTTTCGGCTGGTTGCTGTGGAGCGCAGCTTTACCCGCGCTGCCAGACGGCTCGGTGTCACCCAGTCGGCGCTGAGCCAGACCGTGAAGCGGCTCGAGGCCGACCTGAGCATCCGCCTGCTGGACCGCACCACCCGCAGCGTTGCGCCGACTGCGGCCGGCGAGCGGCTGCTCGCGAAACTGGAACCACTGCTCGCCGAGGTCGAGACAGAATTGGCCGCGCTCGACGACCTGCGCGCTCGCCTCACTGGAACGATCCGCGTGACGGCAGGCAGGCATGCCGCCGATACCGTGCTGCTGCCGGCAGTGGTGCGGGTCTTGTCGGCACACCCGGACATTCACGTCGAGGCGAGCGTCGATGATGGCTATGTCGATATCGTGGCTGAGCGCTTCGACGCCGGCATCCGCCTTGGTGAGCGGCTGGAGAACGATATGATCGCGACCCGGGTCGGGCCGCCGCTGCGCATGGTCGTGGTTGCATCACCCGTCTATTTCGCGCGGCATGGCCGCCCGCGGCTGCCTGGCGACTTACGCGAGCACCGATGTATCACATTCCGTGGCCGCGACGGCGGCATCCGTCCTTGGGATTTCGAGAAGCGTGGCCGCGATCTGGCGGTTAAGGTGGGGGGCGGGCCGATCTTCGACGATGCCTACCTGATGAGAGCGGCCGCTGTCGCAGGATTAGGACCCACCTACCTGATGGGGCGTTGGTGCACTTCGATGGTCTGAATGATGGTAGGATGCTTGTCCATCTCTTTGGTCCTGACCGCACCGATGCCGCACAAACACAACGCCGACCGCCGTCACCACATCCCGAAGATGTCG
>JAABUM010001479.1_pt1 | contig 35123 bp, 32 predicted proteins | sample 5559161 | NCBI WGS metagenome assembly JAABUM01 (sample SAMN10711868, study PRJNA513369) | rock metagenome | isolation source: Antarctica rocks | place: Antarctica: Victoria Land, Siegfried Peak nord
GCCGCATATGCGCTCCCACTGGTCGTCGCGAAGCCCATAGCGTCGCATCCGTCTGCCCCCTGCCTGCCAACCACTTGTCAACCGAACTCAATGCCAAGCGGAAGACCACAAATGAGGACACGCCGTAATAGCCAAGCATCGTACTGGTCTGGATGTCACGTTTTATGTTGCTATGTCGGCCAGATTGAGCTTTTTGCAACATTAGGTCACAATCTTTACGCAGCTTGCTGCATGACAGGAGGGCGCGGTCAGGTGTGCGGGTTTGTCGGGCTACTCGATCCAACCGGATTCGACGACGTGCGGTCTGCATCGCATCTTGTCTCGGCAATGCGTGATCAACTCGTCCACAGGGGGCCGGATGACGCGGGCCTGTGGCTTGATGCGGCGGCCGGCGTCGCGCTCGGTTTCCGCCGGCTTTCGATCGTGGACCTGTCCGCCGCCGGGCATCAGCCGATGACATCCCTGGACGGCCGCCATGTACTGACCCTGAACGGCGAGATATACAACGCCCGTGAGATGCGGGCCGAGATCGAGGCCGTGTCAGGCCAGGTGGACTGGCGCGGCCACTCGGACACCGAGGTCTTCGTCGAGGCGGTTGCGCTCTGGGGCCTGGAACCGGCGCTGCAACGCGCGAACGGGATGTTCGCCCTGGCCGTCTGGGACCGGGGCGACCGCAGCTTGCGCCTCGCGCGGGACCGCATCGGCAAGAAGCCGCTCTACTACGGCTGGGCCGGAGGGGCCTTCGTGTTCGGCTCCGAGCTGAAGGCGCTCTGGCGGCATCCCGGCTTCGACTTCCGGATTGACGCCGATGCGCTGGCCAGCTTCTTCCAGTTCGGTTACGTCCTCGGGCCGCAGAGCATCTTCTCCTCGATGTCGAAGCTGCCGGCCGGTCATGTCCTGCACCTTGACCAGGACACGGCTGCCCGCCGCGTGACTGTTGCGCCGGCCAGCTACTGGAGCCTGAAAACCGTGGCGGCCAGGGGGCTTGACGCCCAGGAAGCAGGCCGACCCGGCACCGTCGAAGAACTCGACGCCTTGGTGCGCGACGCCGTCGCGCTCCGCATGGCCGCAGACGTGCCGGTCGGCGTGTTCCTGTCCGGCGGCATAGATTCCAGCTTGGTCGCCGCGCTGATGACGGCGCAATCGCCGGGTCCGGTCCACAGCTTTGCAATCGGCTTCGACGCCGCGGAGTGGGACGAGTCCCACCATGCGCTGGCCGTGGCGGACCACCTGGGGACCTGCCACCAGGAGAGCCGCATCAGTTCAGCGGACGTGCTGGATGTCGTGGGCGACCTTGCCACGATCTATGACGAACCCTTCGCGGATGACTCCATGATCCCGACAACGCTGCTGTGCCGGGTGGCGCGACGCGGCGTCACCGTTGCCTTGTCGGGCGACGGGGGAGATGAGCTGTTCGCCGGCTATGACCGATACCGGGACGCCGCGCACTGGCTGGCGCGTCGCCGGGCCGTTCCCGGCGCCATACGGCTGCTTGCGGGCGAGGTCGCCGCCCGTGCCGTCCGGCCGCTTGCGCGGACGCTGGGCTGGCGCCGCACCGACCGGAGGCTGGAACTCCTTGGCAAACTGCTGAGGGATGGCCGCGCGGAACAGTTCAACGCCGTTATCATGTCGCAGACGCTTGATCCCGGGCGGCTCACCGGGCGAACCAGCCCCGTGCGGAACCTGCTGACGGACCCGGACTACAGCCTTGGGCGCTCGACCGACATAGACCGGCTGACGTTCATGGACACCATGTCCTTCCTGACCGACGACATCCTTGCCAAGGTTGACCGGGCAAGCATGGCGGCCTCGCTTGAGGTACGTTGCCCGCTCCTGGACTACCGCGTCATCGAGATGTCCTGGCGCTTCCCGACAGATGCGAAGACGCACGGCGCCGTCGGCAAGCTGCCGTTGCGTGAGCTGCTCTACCGCCACGTGCCGCAGGCCATCGTTGACCGTCCCAAGATGGGGTTCAGCGCTCCGGTGAAGATTTGGCTGCGCGGTGCGTTGCGCGATTGGGCCGAGTCCCTGCTGAGCCGCGACGCGCTGGGTCGCCACGGCCTCCTGGACGTGGACGCCTGCCGCGGCATGTGGGAGGACTTCGCGGTCCGCGGGCGCGGCTGGAACCCGGTAATCTGGAGCGTGCTGATGTTCCAGGCATGGCACGAGTCCATGGCACGGGCCGCCGCAACCCATCGGCGGCCTCGTCCGGAGAGGCTTCGAGACGGCGGGTTGCTCGGGCGGGCCGGACTAAGCGGGGAGGCCATGAAGAGATACGGGGTGCCCGCGGCGGAGTAGGCTGGCCCTCGAAGCAGCCCACGCCTGCCGATGGCGCATCACCGCCACCTTCCGGACTGCCGGCACGTCGTTCAAATCGTTGCGTGCGTTGAGCATCAGCCGCCCCGCCAATCCCGGCCAACTCAACGGAGCGGCCCCATGCGGCGACATAGCAAGCAGTGCTGCATGAGGCGGTCGGGCCGGGGCGCCGCGGCTCAGTACTTCTGCAGCACGTAGGTCCCCGGCGCGTCCTCCATCGGCGGATGGCTGTTGCCGCCCATCGGCGGCAGCGCCGCCATCGCGCCGGACCGCTCGCCCAGCCAGGCCGTCCAGTCCGACCACCAGCTTCCGTCGTGCTTCTTCGTGGCGGCCTTCCACTCCTCTGCGGTCGCGTGGGCGGCGCCCGGCTCGGTCGTCCAGTAGATGCCCTTGCCGCCGGGCGGGTTGATGATCCCCGCGATGTGCCCGCTGCTGGCCAGGACGTAGCGCACCTCCCCGCCCAGCAACTGCGTGACGCGCCAGGCCGCGTCCCACGGCACGATATGGTCCTTCTCCGCCCCCACGGCATAGGTGTCGAGCTTGATCCGGCCAAGGTCCAGGCGCTCGCCCTTCAGCTCGACCTTGCCGGGATGGACCAGGTTGTTCTCGACGTAGGTGTTCCGCAAGTACCAGCTATGGGCCGCGCGCGTCATGCGGGTGCCGTCGCTGTTCCAATAGAGCAAGTCGAAGGCCGGCGGCTTCTGACCCATCAGGTAGTTGTTGACGACGTTGGACCAGATCAGGTCGTTGGAGCGCAGCAGGTTGAACATGTTGGACATGCTGCGGCTGTCGAGGTAGCCGCGCTCCATCATCTGCTGCTCGACCAGGTCAACCGCCGGGTCGTCGAGGAACACGGCGCTGTCGCCGACCCGGGTGAAGTCCTGCAAGGACACCATGAAGGTCGCGCAGCCGAACCGGGTGTCGCCCTTGTTGGCGAGATACGCCAGGGTCATCGCCAGCAGGGTGCCGCCGATGCAGTAGCCCATCACGTTGACGGTCTCGCTGCCGGTGATCTCCCGCACGACATCGCTGGCCTCCAGCGGGCCAAGGTCCATGTAGTCCTCGATGGTGGTGCCATCCATGGACTCGTCCGGGTTGCGCCAGGAGACGATGAACACCGTGAAGCCCTGCGCGACCAGGTGCGCCACCATGCTGTTCTTCGGCTGCAGGTCCAGGATGTAGTACTTGTTGATCCACGGCGGCAGGATCAGCAGCGGGACGGCGTGGGCCTGCCCGGTCGTCGGCGAATACTGGATCAGCTCGATCAGCTTGTTGCGGTGGACGACCTTCCCTGGCGACAGCGCGAGGTTGCGGCCGGGAGCGAACGCCGTCTCGTCCACCATGCTCAGCCGGCCCTCCTTGAGGTCGGCCATCAGGTTCTGCAAGCCGGAGGCGACGCTGGCGCCGCCGGTCTCCACGGCGCGGCGCAGGGCGACGGGATTGCCCATCAGCATCAGCGCCGGACTCATGGCGTCCACGAACTGGCGCAGGTGGAATTGCAGGCGCTGCCGCTCGGCAGGCTCCATGTCGTCGGCCTGGCCCTGCGTCATCAGCCAGTCGGAGGCCAGAAGGTAGGCGTCCTTCAAAGTGCGGTAGGCCGGGTTGACGTGCCAGTCCGGGGCGGAGAAGCGCTTGTCGGCGCCCTTCGCTGCGGCGGGCGCGGGGGTGCCGCCGGCCATCCAGGCGCGGGTGGCGTCGGTCCAGGCGTCGGCCGCGGCGCGCAGGACACCGGCATTCATCTCCATCGCAGCCTTGGCCAGGCTGCCGGGCTGCCGCAGGGCGCGCAGCCATACCGTTCGCAGCGCCGCGGACACGGCGGCCCAATCCACCGGCACCACGTCCCGCAAGGGATTGGCGTTCCACATCTGGTCGAGCTGGCGCAGCGTGGCGTCGTCCGCCACGGCCTTGCGGATTTGCGTCAGGCTGTCGGACATCACCGTCCCCGCCATCGCGTCCCAGGTGCCGGCCATCGGCTGCGCCATTGCCTGCGCCTGGCTGGACGCCTTCTCCATCCATTGGGACCACAGGCCGATTACCGCGTCGGGCGAAAGGACGGCTGCGGCCTCGGCTGCCTCGTCGGCTGGTGTGCCGGGCGTCTTCGTTGTGTCGCTCATGTCACCATGCTCCTTGTGCGGCCCGTTGCAGCCGCCAGCCTACGCCGCCTTGGCCTGCAAGTCCGGGTGGACGGCGAACCCGGCCTCTGTCTTGGCCCGCACCTCATCCACCGTGACGCCGGGCGCCAGGTCCACGAGCGACAGGCCGCCGCCGCCGGACAGCACATCGAACACGCAGAGGTCGGTGACGATCAGGCTCACCACGCCCTTGCCGGTCAGCGGCAGGCTGCACTGCTTGAGTATCTTCAGCTCGCCCTTGGCGGTGTGCTCCATCAGCACCACGACGCGCGGCACGCCGGCCACCAGGTCCATGGCGCCGCCCATGCCCTTCACCATCTTGCCCGGCACCATCCAGTTGGCGAGGTCGCCGTTCTCCGCGACTTGCAGGCCGCCCAGGATGCTGATGGCGATGTGCCCGCCGCGCACCATCGCGAACGACGCGGCGCTGTCGAAGAACGCCGTCGTCGGCAGCTTGGTGACGGTCTGCTTGCCGGCGTTGATGAGGTCCGGGTCCTCCTCCCCTTCATACGGGAAGGCGCCGATGCCGAGCATCCCGTTCTCGCTGTGCAGTTGCACGTCAACGCCTGCGGGTATGAAGTTCGCCACCAGGGTCGGGATGCCGATGCCCAGGTTCACGTACATGCCGTCCTGCAGCTCGCGCGCCGCGCGCGCCGCCATCTCGTCGCGGGTCCAGGCCATTATTGCACGCCCTCCAGATGCTTGCGGGTGGTGCGCTGCTCGATGCGCTTCTCGACGCCGGGGACGGCGACGATGCGCTTTACGAAGATGCCCGGCGTTATGATGTGGTCGCCATCCAGCTCGCCGGGCTGCACCAGCTCCTCGACCTCGGCGACCGTCATGTGGGCGGCGGTGGCCATCATCGGGTTGAAGTTGCGGGCCGTCATCCGATAGACCAGATTGCCTTCGGTGTCGCCGCGCCAGGCGTGGACCACGGCGAGGTCGGCGAACAGGCTGCGCTCCATGACGTAGCGGTGGCCGTCGAACTCCCGCTCATCCTTGCCGTCGGCAATGGCGGTGCCGACGCCGGTGCGGGTGAAGAAGGCGGGGATGCCGGCGCCGCCGGCGCGTATGCGCTCGGCCAAGGTGCCTTGCGGGTTGAACTCAATCTCCAGCTCGTTGGCAAGATACTGGCGCATGAACTCCTTGTTCTCGCCGACATAGGACGAGACCATCTTACGGACCTGCCGGCTTTCGAGCAGCAGCCCCAGCCCGGCGCCGTCCACGCCCGCGTTGTTGCTGATGATCGTGAGGCCGCTCACGCCGCTGTCCCGTATGGCGGCGATCAGCACGCCGGGGATGCCGCATAGGCCGAAGCCGCCGGACATGATCGTCATGCCATCCTGCAGCACGCCCGCCAGCGCTGCGGTGGCATCGGGATACACCTTGTTCACAGCCATGCCGTCCTCCCTGTTCGCCAAACGGGTCGAGGAGACGCCAAGCGCCCAACCGGCGCAATCGGCTGCGCCTGCCGTCTTTTCCCATCCCGGGCCTTGCCCGCCCGGGCGGCCCATTTCTGCCGACTGACTTTGTGCAGCCACGCCGCCCATAGCGCCGGGCAGCCGCCGGGGCAAGCTCGGCCGCCATGCGATGCTCAGGCTGCCTCCGCCTTGCCCCCGCTGCCGGCCGCGACGAGCAGGTGGAGCACGGCGTCAACCAGCATCGCCTTGTGCCGCGCACGCATGGCAGGGTCCAGCAGGTCGCAGCCGAACAGCGCCCCGAACGTGTGCCGGTTCGACACCCGGAAGAAGCAGACGGCGCTGATCAACATGTGAACGTCGGTCGGCTCGACCGACGGACGGAACACGCCGTCCCGCTTGCCGCGGTCCAGCACCCGGGCCAGCGTCGCAATCACCGGGCTGTTCACCGCCTGGATCGTCTTCGACTCTGCGATGTGCCGGCCGTTGTGGATGTTCTCGATGGACACCAGGCGGATGAACTCCGGGTGCGCCTCCTCATAGTCGAAGGTGAACTCGACCAGCCGGCGGATCGCCTCCAGCGGCGGCAGCCAGTCCAGCCCGAGCGCCTGCTCGTCCCGGCGTATCGCGGCATAGGCTCCTTCCAGCACGGCGAGATACAGGCCCTCCTTGCTGCCGAAGTAGTAGTAAATCATGCGCTTGACGGTGCTGGTCCGGGCGGCGATGGCATCCACGCGGGCGCCGCTCAGGCCTTGGGCGGCAAACTCCTCCAGCGCCGCGGCAAGGATCGCCTGCCGAGTCCGTTCGGCGTCGGGCCGCCGCCGCTCCGCATCGCCACCTGCATTGCTGTCCCTGGCCATTCCCGCCTCTCCCAACGCCGGACGCCGGTAGCACGGCATGTCCGGCGAGGCACTTTACGATTGACATGGATTAACCGGATAGTCCACAACGCCGGACAACCGCGGTCAACGCGGGCCGAGCAGCACCGCCACCTCGGAACACTGCGACAGGAGGAGCGCCGGATGAACTATGTGGTTTGCATCCTGAACGGATTTGCCTTGGGCCGCCCGGCTGCGCGCACTGCCGGGGCAGCGCCGTGAACAAGCCGTCCGTCCTCGCCGGCCTGATCGGCGCCGGCATCGCCGCCTCCCGCACGCCGCCGATGCACGAGCGCGAGGGAGACGAGCAGGGCCTCCGCTACACCTACAGAACCATCAACCTCGACCCCCTGGGACTTGGCGCCGCCGACCTGCCGGAGCTGCTGCTGGCGGCGCGGCGCATGGGTTTTGACGGGCTGAACATCACCCATCCCTGCAAGCAGGCCGTAGTGCCGCTGCTGGACGAGCTGTCCGCGGACGCGCAGGCGCTGGGCGCGGTGAACACCGTCGTGCTGCGCGATGGCCGCAGCCGGGGGGAGAACACGGACTGGTGGGGCTTCGCCGAGGCGTTCCGCCGCAACATGGCGGACGTTGCGCGGGACCGGGTGGTGCAGCTTGGCGCGGGCGGCGCCGGGGCGGCGGTGGCCCATGCGCTGCTGACGCTCGGGACGGGGCGGCTGGACATCGCCGACGTGGACGCCGTACGCGCCGCCATCCTCGCGGACGCCCTGTGCACGCGGTTCGGCGCCGGCCGCGCGTCCGCCTGCACGGACCTGCCGGCGGCGATGGCGGCGGCGGACGGGCTGGTGCATTGCACGCCCACTGGCATGGCTGCCCACCCCGGCCTGCCGCTGCCGGCGCCCCTGCTGCGCCCGGCGCTGTGGGTGGCGGACATCGTGTATTTCCCGCTGGAGACCGCGTTGCTGCGGGCCGCCCGCGCCCTGGGCTGCCGCACGCTGGACGGCGGCGCCATGGCGGTGTTCCAGGCCGTCGAGGCGTTCCGCCTTATCACCGGCGTCACGCCAGACCCGGCGCGGATGCTGCGCCACTTCGCCGAGCTGGGACGCGCAGCCCACGCCTGACCGCCACGCCCGATGCAGGCCGAACGCCGCATCACAAGAACGGAGGAAACCCGTGTCACAAGCAGCAAGCCTTGCCGGCGTCCAAGAAGGCGGAGGCGTCAAGACGCCAAAGAAGGCCGCGTTCGCCAGTTGGATCGGCAGCGCCGTCGAATATTACGACTTCTTCATCTACGGGACCGCCGCGGCGCTGACCTTCCCGAAGATCTTCTTCTCGGCCAGCGACCCGCAGACCGCGACCATCGCGGCCTTCGCCACCTTCGGCGTCGCCTACGTCGCCCGGCCGTTCGGCGCGGTGGTGCTGGGGCATGTCGGCGACAAGTTCGGCCGCAAGAAGGTCCTGACCTTCACGCTGCTGCTGATGGGCGTCTCCACGTTTATCATCGGGCTGCTGCCGACCTATAGCCAGGTCGGCATCCTGTCGCCGGTGCTGCTGGTGATCGCCCGCCTGATGCAGGGCATCTCCGCTGCCGGCGAGCAGGCCGGAGCCAACTCGATGACGCTGGAGCACGCGCCGGACCGGCAGCGGGCGTTCTACACCAGCTTCACCCTCAGCGGCACGCAGGCCGGTCTGATCCTGGTGACCCTCGTGTTCCTGCCGCTGTCGGGCCTGCCGGAGGACCAGTTGCTGTCCTGGGGCTGGCGCATCCCGTTCTTCCTCAGCGCCGTCGTCGTCGCCGTCGGCTTCTGGGTGCGGCGCACCCTGCCGGAGACGCCGGCCTTCCAGGAGGAGGAGCGGACCCACGCCAAGGCCAAGCTGCCGGTGGCGACCCTGTTCCAGGAACAGGCCGCAGACGTGGTCCGGGTGATCTTTGCGGCCCTGGTCTCGGTCGTCAGCACGATCTTCTCGGTGTTCACGCTGTCCTATGCCGTCAACACCGTCCACATCCCGCGTCCGACCATGCTGACGGTGCTGGTGCTGGCCAACGTGGTGGCCCTGGGCGCCATCCCGGCCTGGGCGGCGCTGTCCGACCGAATCGGGCGCCGTCCGGTGTTCATCCTGGGAGCGCTGGGCTGCGCCGTGCTGATCTGGCCCTACATCTGGGCGATCAGCCGGGCGGACATCACGCTCATCTTCGTGTTCGGGCTGCTGCTGTCCGGCGTGGTCTACAGCGCCGCCAACGGCGTCTGGCCGGCGCTGTACGGCGAGATGTTCGGCACCAAGGTGCGCCTGTCGGGCATGGCGATAGGCACGCAGATCGGCTTCGCCCTGGGCGGCTTTGCACCGGCCATCAGCGCCGCCCTGCTGGGCGAGGGGCCGAACGGCTGGCTGCCCGTCGCGGCCTTCACCGCGGCCACCGCAGTCGTTGCGGCCATCTCCGCATGGACGGCGCGGGAAACCTACCTGGTGCCAATGTACGAGCTGGGCCGCACCTAGCCCGTGCGGCATACCTGACCTCGCTTTCCCGTGCAGCCCCGGCCGTTCAGGTGGCCGGGGCTGCCCTCCCAAATCCTCCGACCAGGTGCCAATGATGCCCCAGGCCCCCCGGACCTTGCCCAAGTGCATCGCGACCGTGTGCCTGAGCGGCACGCTGCCCGAGAAGCTGGAGGCCGCCGCCGCGGCGGGGTTCGACGGCGTGGAGGTCTTCGAGGCGGACCTGCTGGCCTTCGGCGGCTCCCTCGCGGACGTGCGGAGCATCTGCGAGGGGCTGGGGCTGGCAATCAGCCTGTATCAGCCCTTCCGCGACTTCGAAGCAATGCCCGAGCCGGCCCGCGCCCGCAACCTGGATCGGGCCGAGCGCAAGTTCGACGTGATGCAGGCGCTGGGCGCCGGCCTGCTGCTAGTGTGCAGCAACGTGCAGCCCGGCGCCATCGGCGACGACGCCCGCGCCGCGGCGGACCTGGCAGAGATGGCGGAGCGGGCCGGCCGCCGCGGCCTGCGCGTCGGCTACGAGGCGCTGGCCTGGGGACGCCACGTGAACCGCTGGGAACATGCATGGCGCATCGTGCAGCAGGCGGCCCATCCCGCGCTGGGGCTGATCGCGGACAGCTTCCATACCCTGGCGGTGGGCGGCGATCCCGCCGGGCTGGCCGGGTTGCCGGGCGACCGCATCTTCTTCGTGCAGTTGGCGGACGCCCCGCGCCTGTCCATGGACGTGCTGGGCTGGAGCCGGCACTTCCGCAACTTCCCAGGCCAGGGCGACCTGGACGTGACGGGCTTCGTGCGCGCCGTGCTGGCGTCCGGCTATGCCGGGCCGCTGTCCCTGGAGGTGTTCAACGACGAGTTCCGCGCCGCGCCCGCCCGCCTGAACGCCCGCGACGGGCTGCGCTCCCTGGTCCTGGTGGAGGCCGAGGCCGGCGGCGGCGGCGGGCTGCCGCCGGCCCCGGCGCTGGACGGCGTGGAGTTCCTAGAGTTCGCCGTGGACGGGGCCGCCAGAGCCGACCTCGCGGCATACCTGGGCAGCCTGGGCTTCCGCCACGCCGGGCGGCACCGGTCCAAGGCCGTGGACCTCTACCGGCAGGGACGGGTCAACCTGGTGCTGAACGCGGAGCAGGACAGCGCCGCCGCCGAGCACTTCCAGCAGCACGGCGCCGGCGTTTGCGCCATGGCGCTGCGCGTGGGCGACGCCGCGGCGGCCGTCGCGCGGGCGGAGGCGCTGTTGTGCCCCTTGTGGCAGGAGCGCATCGGCCCCGGCGAGTGGCGCATCCCCGCCGTGCGGGCGCCGGACGGTACGCTGATCTACCTGGCGCAGGCCCAGCCGGACGGACGCCCCTTCTGGGAAAGCGACTTCGACCTGCTGCCCGGCGAGGACGGGCCGGTGGGCCTGCAGGACGTGGATCACTTGGTCCAGGCGCTGCCGGCCGGACGGATGGACGGCTTCGTGCTGTTCTGGCGCGCGGTGTTCGGCCTGCAGCCGCAGCCGCAGTTGGAGACGGCTGACCCTTACGGCCTCGTCCGCAGCCGCGCCCTCGTCAGCCCCGGCGGCGGCCTGCGCCTGGCGCTGAACGCCTCCGAAAGCCGCGGCACCGCGACGGGCCGCTTCGTGTCGGCTGCCGCCGGGGCCGGAGTGCATCACGTTGCCCTGTCCACGCCGGACATTGCGCGCAGCGTGATGGCGCTGGAAGTCCTGGGCGCCCCGTTGCTGTCCATGCCGGACAACTACTACGATGACCTTGCGGCGCGTTGGGGCCTGGACGACGCGGCCCTGACGGAGCTGCGGGAGCATGGGCTGATGTATGACCGCGAGGCGGCGGGGGAGTTCTGGCACCTGTATGCCGACGCCTTCCACGAGCGGTTCTTCTTCGAGGCCGTGCAGCGCCGGGGCGGTTACGAGGGCTTCGGCGCCGCCAACGCCCCGGTGCGCGCCGCCGCCCAGGCCCGTCAGCACCCTGCCGACGCCGCCTTCCTGTGACGACCGCCGGAGGAAACGGAGAGATGGTGTCAGACGAGTTCATCCAGCGCGACTGCAGCCAACATCCGCCGGCCTTCACGCCGGACTACAAGAGCACCGTGCTGCGCTCGCCGCGGCTGGCGCTGTTCTCCCTGCAGAACTCGCTGTCCGAGGTGACGGGGCCACGTTTCGGGCATGACGTGCTGGGGCCGCTGGACGACGACCTGATCCGCAACTACGCCCATGGCGGCGAACCCATCGGGGAGCGCACGGTCGTCCACGGCTGGGTGCGCGACGAGAACGGGCGCGGCGTGCCGCACACGCTCATCGAGGTCTGGCAGGCCAATGCCGGCGGGCGCTACCGGCACGTGAACGACAGCTACCTGGCGCCCATAGACCCCAACTTCGGCGGCTGCGGGCGGATGATGACGGACGCGGACGGGCACTACGCCTTCCGCACCGTGAAGCCCGGCGCCTACCCGTTCCGCAACTTCGTCAACTCCTGGCGGCCGGCGCACATCCATTTCTCGCTGTTCGGCACGGGCTTCGCGCAGCGGCTGATCACCCAGATGTACTTCGAGGGCGACCCGCTGATCCCGCGCGACCAGATACTCGGCACCATCCCCGACGAGGCCGCGCGGATGCGCTTGGTGGCGGCGCTGGACTTCGACGCCGCGGTGCCGCTGGACAGCCTGGCCTACCGCTTCGACATCGTGCTGCGCGGGCGCCGGTCCACGGCGTTCGAGAACAAGCTGCAAGGGAACTAAGGAGCATGGTCGCCTTCATCGAGCCGGGCGGCGCCACGCGCCTGCGGGAGACGCCGAGCCAGACGGCCGGACCTTACGTCCACATCGGCCTGATCCCCTCGCAGGCGGGCTTGAACATCTTCGGGCAGGATCTGGGGCGCGTGCTGGCCGGGCCGGGCGTGGCCGGAGAGCGCATCCGGATCGAGGGCCGCGTCCTCGACGGCACCGGGGCGCCCTGCAACGACGTGCTGGTGGAGTTGTGGCAGGCCAACGCCACCGGGCGCTACGACCACGACGCCGACCGGCAAGACAAGCCGCTGGACCCGGCGTTCCATGGCTGGGGGCGGACGGGCACGGACTTCCGCACCGGGGTTTGGGGCTTCGAGACGGTGAAGCCCGGCGCCGTCACCGGACGGCACGGACAGCCGATGGCGCCGCACGTCAACCTGTGGCTGGCGTCGCGCGGCATGAACATCGGCCTGTCCACGCGCATGTACTTCCCTGACGAGGCGGCGCTGAACGACGCAGACCCCGTGCTGGCCATCGTGGGCCGCCCGCGGCGGGACACGCTCATGGCCCGGCGGGAAGACCGGGACGGAATGCCTGCCTACCTGTTCGACATCCACTTGCAAGGCGAGCGGGAGACTGTGTTCTTCGACATCTAGACCATCTCGGGGCGACGTGTCCGCGGCGGGCGGCAAGGGCGGCTGGCGCCGACGGCCCTCGGCCTGGCCGCGGACCAGGGCGGTCCGCAGGCTATTGTATCTTCCACCCCTCGGTTCCGTGCCGGGTGAAGTGGCACGTCATCACCCGGCCTTCCTGCCGTCCCAGCGCGCGTATCACGTCCATCCGCCGCTCCGGCGCGACCAGCAGCGTCACGAAGCCGCCGCCGCCCGCGCCCGACACCTTGCCGGCCCGCGCGCCCGCGTCCAGCGCCGCCTGCACTACGCCGTCTATGCGCCCGGTGGTCACGTTGTCGGCCAGCCGCTTCTTGCTGTCCCAGGTCCGCCTCATGCAGGCGGCGAAACCGTCGAAGTCGCCGCGCAGCAGGCACTCCTTCATCACGTGGGCGTCCCGCTTGATCGCGTGCATGGCGTCCAGCGTGGTGCCGCTGTGGCGGGTCAGATTGTCAGTCTGCTCCTGGATGATGCGCGCCGACGACCGCGACACCCCGCTGTCGAACAGCACGAGCGAGGTCTCCATCTCCGAGACGATCCAGTTCTTGACCCGCAGCGGGTTCACGATCACCCGGTCCCCGGGGTGGAACTCCATGAAGTTCACGCCGCCGAACGTCGCGGCATACTGGTCCTGCCGTCCGCCTCCCAGACCCGCATCCAGCCGCTCGATCTCGAACGCCAGGTGCGCGATCTCGTATTCGCCCAGCGGCAGGTTCAGCCACTCGACGAAGGCTTTCACGAGCGACACCACCATCGTGCTCGACGTGCCCAGCCCGGACCCGGGCGGGGCGTCGCAGAACGTCGTCATGGTGCAGGGCAAGGGCCGCCCGCCGTTGAAGTCCCGGACGATGCGCCGGTAAACCGCCCGGTGCAGGACCAGCGGGCAATCGTCCAGCCCGTCATCCGCAGGCGCGTCCCATTCCTGGCCGAGGTCGGCGGCCATGAAGCGCACCCGGCCGTCGTCGCCCGGCGCGATGATGGTATAGGCATACAGGTCTATGGTGACGTTCAGCACGGCGCCGCCATGCTCGTCGCAATAGGGCGACACGTCGGTGCCGCCGCCGGCCAGGCCCAGCCGCAGCGGCGCGCGGGAGCGGACGATCATGCCGCGGGCGCCAGAGCGGACGCGAACAGCGGGTCGAAGCCGCGCAGCCGGGCGGTCCAGCCGTAATCCTGCAGCACCCGCTCCCGCGCCGCGGCGCCGGTGGCGGCGCCCGCAGGCGTCAGCGCGTGCAGGCAGGCCGCGGCGAAGGCGTCGGCGTCGGCGGCCAGCAGCACCTCCGTGCCGGGCCGGGCGGCGATGCCTTCCAGCGCGTCGGGGGTGACGACGACGGGGCGGGCCATCGCCATGGCTTCCAGCACCTTGTTCTGGATGCCGCGGGCGATCCGCATGGGCGCGACCGCAGCGGCGGCGTGGGCCAGGTAGGGGCGCACGTCCGGAACGCGGCCGGTGACGAACACGCCTGGTAGCGCCGCCAGCGCCTGCACCCGCGGGGCCGGGCTGGAGCCGACGATGCTGAAAGCGGCGCCGGGCGCGGCCTTGCGGACCAGCGGCAGCACCGACTCTGCGAACCACGCCACGGCGTCCACGTTGGGCGGGTAGTCCATGGTGCCGGTGAACACGAAGGTCGGATGGTCCGTGCGATAGGGCGCGTCCCAGGGCAGCGCCGGGTCGAAGTAGCCGCAGTCCACGCCGTTGCTGATGGCGCGTATGCGGCCGTCATGGCCGGGGTTCAGCCGGGCGAACAGCGCGGCCTCCTCGTCGGACACGAAGGTGCTCCAATCGCACTCGCGGAGGATGCGCGCTTCCAGCGCCGCGACCCGGCGCCATTCGCGGTGATGGACCCAGCGCATCGGCGGGGCGCCGGCCTCGGCATAGGCCCGCCACTTCTCGGAATCCACGTCGGTCAGGTCCACGACGCACGCACGCTCCCGCCCGCGCCGGCCGAGGACGTAGGGCGCCATGTTGGACGAGAAGACGTAGATCGCCGCCGGCTGCACCCGGTCCATCACGTCCTGCACCCAGCGCGCCAGGCCGCGGTCGCGGAAGAACGTCACGCTCAGCGGCTCCCCGGTCAGCAGCCCCGCAAGGCACGTCACCTTGGCCCGGCGCCGGTCCAACGTGGCGAAGTGGCTGCCGGCGCACATCGCCTGGACCGCCGGGATGTGCTGCCGGTCCGCCGGGTCGTCCACCAGGGTGCCCAGGTGTATGTCGAAGCTCCGCCGCAGGTGCTGCAGGACATGGTAGGGCCGTATCTTCTCCCCCTTGGTCGGCGGGTAGGGGATGCGCTGGGTCAGAAACAGCAGGGGGGGCATGGAAAGGTCCCGGGAGGGTGGGCCGCTATACAGGGCGTGGCGCCGGGCCGGAAGGGGATGAGGCGGCTGATCTTGCTGCTGCCCCTCTTCCTCCGGGAGAGGGTCGGGGTGAGGGAGGCGGCCAGAACCGACCCTGCCGCATCTGGCGCGAACCGTCCTGTCATCGGAATGCGATGCGCTTGCGGCTTCCCTTACCCCGGCCCTCTCCCGGAGGGAGAGGGAAGGAGCAGCAAGGCCCGCCGCCCCGTGCGATGGCCCCGCCTACGACGCCTCTTCCTCCACCGCGGTCTGGGTGACGTCGCGCCCGCCGCCCGCTTGCGCCGCCAGTGCATGGCCGGCAGCGACCGCGGCCAAGCACAGCAGCACGGACAGCGCGACGTTGGCCCAGGCCCGGCCCCAGGCCCCGGCGCGCAGCAAATCCAGCGTCTGCAGGCTGAACGACGAGAACGTGGTGAACCCGCCGCACACCCCGACCATGACGAACAGCCGCAGCCAGTCCGGCGCCGGATAGCGTCCACCTTGCAGCGTCAGCGTACCGAAGAAGCCGATCAGGAACGACCCGGCCACGTTGATGCCGACCGTGCCCCAAGGCAGGCTCCGGCTGTAGGGCGCCGCCCACACCGCCATCCAGTATCGCGTGATGCTGCCCAGCGCGCCGCCCAGCGCAATCCAAAGCGTCTCCGTCATGCCGCCCCATAGCAGGCGGCGGCGCTACCCCGCCAGCCGCCCGCGCACCATGGCGGCGTGCCGCACGGCGCGATCCACCCACGGCCCGGCGGCGGCCACGGCGGGCGCAAGATCGAAGGCGGCGTCCAGTTCCGGGCCGGCGCCTGGCCCGGCCGCCAGCACCGCCGGCAGCGTCGCGCCGGTGCGGCGCACCTCGTCCGCCGCGTGCTCCACCAGGTCGTGCGCCGCGGCCCGGCCCAGCCGGGGCGACAGCCGGGCCGCGGCGGCATCGGCGAACAGCAGGCCGCGCGTCAGGCCGATGTTGGACGCCATGCGCGCGGCGTCCACCCGCAAGCCTTCCGCCAGCGCCCGCGCCTCCCGCAGCGCGCCCGCGGCCAGGCCGAGCAGCGGCGGCAGGGCGTGCCATTCGGCGTGCCACGCCCCGGCCGGACGCTCATGCGCCGCGGCCATGCCGTCGAACAGGGTCAAGGCATGGCCCTTCGCGGCGGCATGGGCCGCCAGGATCACGGTGGAGGACACCGGGTTGCGCTTGTGCGGCATGGCGGAGGACCCGCCGCGGCCGGGCACATGGGGTTCGGCGACCTCCCCGATGTCGGTCGAGGCAAGGCTTGCCACGTCCGTCGCCACCTTCGCCAGCGCACCCAGCAGGTGCAGCAGCCAGGCGCCCGCCTCCGCCATGCGTCCGCGCAGGGCGTGCCAGGCCAGCGGCGTGGTGCCCAGGCCCAGCTCGCGGGCGAAAGCTTCCAGCACGGCCGGGCCGTCCGCGCCCAGCGACGCCAGGGTGCCGACGGGTCCGCCGAGGGACGCGACCAGGATGCGCCCCCGCAGGGCGGGCAGCGCCGCCGCGGCGTCCGCGATGCCGGTCAGCCAGACCGCCGCCTTGTAGCCGAAAGTGATCGGCGCCGCGTGCTGCCCATAGGTGCGGCCGACGCAGGGCGTTGCCCTGTGCGCCTCCGCCAGCGCCGCCAACCCGGCCAGCACGCCATCCAGGTCCGCCGCAAGCAGCGCCAGCGCCGGGCGCAGTTGCAGCACGAGCGCCGTGTCCAGGATGTCCTGCGTGGTGGCGCCCTTGTGGAACGACCGCGCCAAGTCCGCCGGCAGCCGCTTCTGGACGGCAGCGATGAACGGTATGGTCGGCACGCCGGACACCGCGGTCTGCGCGCCCAGCGCCGCCAGGTCCAGCGTCCCCGCGTCCACGGCGGCAACCGCGGCGGCCAGGCCGTCAGGCACCAGGCCCAGCGCCGCCTGCGCCCGCGCCAACGCCGCCTCGGCCTCGATCATGGCGGCCAGGCGGGCAGAGTCCGAGAAACAGGCCGCCATGTCCGCCGTCGTGAACAGCGGCCCCAGCAGGGCCGAGTCCAACGGGCAGAAGGTCACGCCGCGGGCCGCAGCCCCAGCGCCGCACGCGCCTCTGCCGGTGTGGCGACCGTGCGCCCGTGGCGCAGCACGGCTTCGGCCGCCATGCGGACCAGCTCGGCGTTGCTGCTGGCCAGGCGCTCCTTGCTGGCGCGTATGTTGTCCTCCAACCCCGTCCGCACCGCGTCCGCGCCGCGGGCCAGCGCCCAATCCATCACGCGCGCCTGGTTCGCGCCGATGCCGGCGGCGGTCCAGGTGGCGCGCGGCAGCAGGCGGCGGCTTTCGGCCAGCAGGATGTCGAGCAGGCGCTCCTCCGCCGGCATGGCGTTCTTCACGCCCATCACGAACTGAACGTGCGGCGCGTCGTTCATCAGCCCGGCGTCCACTAGCCGCCGCGCGCCGTGGATGTGGCTGAGGTCGAACACCTCGATCTCCGGCAGCACGCCGTTCCGCTGCATCCGGGTGGCGAGGTCCACGACCAGCGCGGGCGCGTTCTCATAGACTATGGTCGGGAAGTTGACCGATCCGGTGGACAAGCTGGCCATGTCCGGGCGGTGCGGCAGGCTATTGCCGCGCGCCGCCTGGTCGCGCCCGCGCCCGCCGGTAGAGAATTGCACGATCATGCCGGGGCAGTGCTTCACGACGCCTTCCTGCACCTGGCGGAACAGGTCCGGGTCGGACGACGGCGTCTCGTCCGGGTTGCGGACGTGTACGTGGACCAGGGCGGCCCCGGCCTCGTACGCTTCGTGCGTGCTCTCTATCTGCTCGGCGGGCGTGACGGGGACGGCCGGGTTGTCCGCCTTGCGCGGGACGGAGCCGGTGATGGCGACGGCGATGGTCACAGGGGTCATGGCCTGAACTTTGCCACGGAGGCGCACAGAGGCAAACCCGGCATTGCAGGCGGCCTCCGGTGCGGACTTGAAGGCGCAGCCAGGGATCGCGGGTCAGGACAGCGGCAGCGGCGTGCGCTCCCGCTCTGCAACCGGCGCGCGCAGCCCGGCCGCGACAGGCACCGCCAGGGCGCACAGCGCCGCCATGGCCCAGAACGCCTCGGCGCCGAACTGGCCGTACAGCGGACCCGATGCCAGCGTCATCAGGGCTGCCATGGCGCCAACCGCGACGGTGGCATAAGCGGCCTGCGCCGTGGCCGCCAGGGGCGGCGGAACGATGTCGGCCAGCATCTTCATGCAGGCCAGGTGCAGCAACGCGAAGGTCAGGCCGTGCAGCGGCTCCACCAGCGCCATGGCGGGGACCGACGCCGTGACGGCCGTAACGCCCCAGCGCACCATCCCGGCACCCGCCGCCAGCAACGCAGCGCCGCGCGGCCCGATTCGGCGCAGCAGGGGCGGGCCGATCAGGACGAACACCACGACCTCGGCCAGCACCCCCTCCGACCACAGTATGGACTCGGTCGCAGGACCGATGCCGGCGGCGGTCCAGCGCAGCACCTCGAACCCGTCGTGCATGGCGTGGCTGCCCTGGATCAGCGCGGCGACCAGCATGAGGCGGACGAAGCCGGGCAGGCGCAGCAGCGCCAGCGGGCTGCCGGCCGGCCCGGGGGGCGCCGGCTCGGCTATGGCGTCCGGCACGGCCAGCGCCGCCAGCGCGGCCAGGGCCACCAGCCCGGCGTTCAGGAAGACGAAGCTGGGCAGGCCGAATTCCGCCACCGCCTGCCCCGCGGCGTTCGACCCCAGGATGAACGCGGCCGACCCGGCGCCGCGGACCCAGCCATAGCGCTTCGGCACGGCCTCCACTGCCAGCGCGTCTGCCAGCGGCACCATGGGCGCCAGGATCGCTGCGTGCAGGACGGAGACCAGCAGCAGCACCGCGAAGCCGCCGGGCAGCAGGTAGCCCAGCCCGACCGCCGCGGCGCCGGCCGTCAGGACGGTCAGCACCTGCCGGCGCAGGCCCAGGCGGTCCGCCAGGCGGCATCCGGCCGGGCCGGCGAGGAGGCGGATCGCCGTGCCGCAGGCCAGGGCCACGGCGATCCCGTTCGGCCCCAGCCCATGCTCCTGCAACAGGCTGGGCAGGAACGGCGACGCCGCGCCGAAGCCTGCGAACAGCGCGCCGTACAGCAGCACGAACCGCGGCAGCGCCGCTACGCGCACCTCGCGCACCTAGGGCGCGGCCAAGCGCACCCGGTCCCCGATCCGGATGGTGCCGGGGCGATGCACGGCGCAGTAGGTGCCGACCCGGTTGCCGAACCGCTGGACGACGGTGCGGAGCACGGCCGGGTCCTTGGCAGCGGTGGCGGCGTTGATGGCCACCATGGCGCAGCGCGGGATGGCCCAGTCCAGCCGCAGCCCCGGCGCGTCCGGGCCGTCGCCGAACAGCAGGGTCCGGCCGAGCCAGTCCGCGTCGGTACCGGCGGGGTCGTCGGGCTGGATGACGACGTTGGCGCGGAAGCGGTCCAAGCCGACCGGGGTGCCGTGCGCCTGGCCGATGGCGTCGGCGGTCGTCGTGGCCAGGACCGACACCGGCATCGCGTCGTAGGCGCCGCGCCCGGTCTGCATCAGGCGTACCGGGCCGCCGGCGGCCTCGGCCAGCCGGGCGGCCAGGGCCGGGTCGGCCAGGTCGAAGGCGGCGCCGTCGGGCGCCAGCACCTGCACGCGGGCGCGGCGCGGGTCGGCGGGGTCGGCGTAGCGTGCCCGGTGCAGCACGAGCGCGGGCAGGTCGCGGCCGGTGAGCCAGGGAAAGGCGGAGGTGTTCTCAGTTTTTACAAAGGCATACTGCCGGTCCCCGTGCAGGCCGGTCCAGAACAGCTCGGCTGCCCTCAGCGGTTCGGCCTGCATGGACTTCACGGGGTAGCGGTTGAGGGCGGCGACGGTGCCGAAGGCGGCTGGTTCAGGGATCATCGTGCCGGCAGTTTCGCAAATACGCTGGGGCCTGGCCAGTAGGGTGCCCGCTCCTTCTCTCTCTCCGGGAAAGGGCCGGGGTGAGGGGGTCTCGGTTGCGGAGCGGGGCACGCTGGCGCCGCTGGGACTACGGCCCTGCGTCGGTGAGGACAGCGCCCCAAGACCCCCTCACCCCAGCCCTCTCCCGGAGGAGGAGGGAGAAGCGGCGTTGCCCTGCTTCCGGCGGCGTGCGACGCTGCCGCATGGAGAACAACGTCGGCCATGTCAGGTTCTTCGCCCATACCGGCCCGCACGAGTTGGCGGAGGTCGCCCATCTCGTAGGGGCGCCGCTGCCCGAGCGGTCCGTCATCCTGCGCGGCGTCGCGGGCCTGCATGGCGCCGGGCCGGAGGACCTGGCCTTCATCGGCCATGCCCGGCACCTGCCGGCATTGCTGGCCACCGGGGCAGGCGCGGTAATCGTGCCGCCGGACCTGCTGCCGCATGTGCCGGCTGAAACCATCGCGCTGGTGACCCGCAACCCCTACCTCGGCTGGGCGCGGGCGGCGGGGCTGTTCCATCCGGCCGCGCCTGCCCAGGCCGGCGTCCATGCCACGGCGCACGTCCACCCCGATGCGGCGGTCCACCCGACGGCGGAGGTCGGGCCGATGGCGGTGGTGGACGCCGGGGCGGAGGTCGGCGCCGGGTGCCTGATCGGGCCGGGCGCAGTGGTCGGTGCGGGCGTGGTGCTGGGCGAGGCGTGCCGGATCGGCGCCAACGCTTCGCTGAGCCACGCCATCCTGGGCGCGCGGGTCTATATCTACCCCGGGGCGCGCATCGGGCAGGAGGGGTTCGGGTTCGCCATCTCGGACGCCGGGTTCCAGACGGTGCCGCAGTTGGGGCGGGTGCTGATCGGCGATGACGTGGAGGTGGGCGCAAACGCCACCGTGGACCGCGGTTCCACCCGGGACACCGTTATCGGCGCCGGAACGCGGCTGGATAACGGGGTGCAGATCGCCCACAACGTCCACCTCGGCCGTTGCTGCGCGTTTGCGGCGCATGTGGCGATCAGCGGCTCTGTCACAGTCGGCGACTTCGTGCAGATGGGCGGGCAGGTCGGCATGTCCGAACACCTGCGGATTGGCAACGGCGTGCGGATCGGGGCGCAGGCGGGGGTGATCGGGGACCTGGAGGACAAGGCAGTGGTGCTGGGCAGCCCGGCGCAGCCGATCAAGACGTTCTTCCGGCAGGTGGCGACGCTGAAGCGACTGGCCCAGCGGGGTTGATCTTCTCCCTCTCCCTCCGGGAAAGGGCCGGGGTGAGGGAAGCGGCAAGCACCGCACTTGCCCGACGAAGCCTCCTCTTCTGAAGACCGGCGTCAATCCTTGCGGCCTCCCTCACCCCGGCCCTCTCCCGAAGGGCAGGGCGATTGCATATGGCATCCAGAGTAGAAATCCATGCTCAGCGTGAGGGCCTGAACAGTTGGAGTCCGGTAGTTCCCGGCCTTTTCAGCACAGAAATCGGGGTGCGGCAGAGGCGGCAGGCTCCCGAAAGAGTAGGTTCCACTGCTACATACGCCATATGCAATCGCCCTGCCCGGAGGGAGAGGGGGAAGGAAGCAATCTTACCCGCCCCAGCCTGCGAACACCTGCCGGTCGCGGTTCTCCTGCATCAGCATCCGGAACCCCGGCAGCTTCTCGAAGCCCAGCCCGCCGGGCACGCCCGTCTCGGGATCGGCGACGACCTTGGCGTAGGCGTCCCCGCTCAGCTTCTCCCACTTCCCCGCGGGCTTCTTCGCCTCGACGTGCACGACGGTGGCCTTCAGCACCATGCGCACGACGGCCTCCTTGGGATTGGACGGCTTGGTCAGGCTCGGGAACCCGCCGACCATCGTCCAACCGTTGCCCAGCGCCCAAGCCTTGAGTTCGTCCGCCGTCATGCCGCCTTCCGCTTCTGCTTGCCGGGCGACTGCTTGCCGGCGCGGGCCTGGTTGGGGGCGCTGCCGGTCTTGGCGCGTTCCAGCACCAGCCTTGCATAGTCGTCCATGTCGCCGTCGAACGGCGCCACCGTGCCGTCCGCCGCCAGCCACAACCGGTCCGCCACCAGCTCCATCAGCGAACGGTCGTGGGTGATGAGGATAACGGCGCCCTGGTAGTCGTTCAGCGCGTCGAGCAGCGCGCGGCGGCTGTCTATGTCCAAATGGTTGGTCGGCTCGTCCAGGATCAGCAGGTGCGGCGCGGCCATCGCGACTAGGTTCAGCAGCAGCCGCGCCCGCTCGCCGCCCGACAGGTGCTCGACCGTGGTGCCCTGCTTGTCGAAGCCGATGCCCCAGGAGGCCAGGCGCGAGCGGTAGCTGGTCTCGCTGTCCTCCGGACGCGCCCGGCGCATGATGTCGAGCGGCGTGTCGGCGGCGTCCAGCGCCTCGATCTGGTGCTGGTGGAACCAGCCGACCTGGATGCGCCGCTCCCGCTGCATGTGCCCGGCCTGCAAGCCCAGTGCGCCCGCCGCCATCTTGGCGAACGTGCTCTTGCCCGCGCCGTTCACGCCCAGCAGGCCGATGCGGTCGTCTATGTCCAGGCGCAGGTTCAGGTTCCGCAGGACGGTGTCCCCGCCATAGCCGACCGATGCGGACTCTAGCCGCATCAGCGGCGGCGCCAGCGGGCGCGGCGGTGACGGCAGCAGGAACGGCGCGACCCGCTCCTCGATCACGGCGGCGATGGGTTCCAGCTTGGCCAGGCGCTTCATGCGGGACTGCGCCTGGGCCGCCTTGCTGGCCTTGGCCTTGAAGCGGTCCACGAAGGATTGCAGGTGCGCCCGCTCCGCCTCTTGCTTGGCGCGCGACGCCGTTTGCAGCCGCGCCTTCTCGGCCCGGCGGCGCTCGAAGTCGTCGTAGCCGCCGGCGTAGAGGTCCAGCTTGCCGTCATGCAGGTGCAGGATGCTGTCCACCGAGTTGTTCAGCAATTCCCGGTCGTGGCTGATGATGATGGCGGCGTTCGGATACCGCCGCAGCCGGGCTTCTAGCCACATGGCGCCTTCGAGGTCCAGGTAGTTGGTCGGCTCGTCGAGCAGCAGCAGGTCGGGCTGCGCGAACAGGGCTGCGGCCAGCGCGACGCGCATCCGCCAGCCGCCGGAAAACTCCGCCATCGGGCGCGCGAGGTCCGCGTTGGAGAAGCCGAGGCCGGACAGGATTTCGCCCGCGCGGGCCGGGGCGCGGTCGGCGCCGATCTCCTCCAGCTCGGCGTAGAGGTCGGCGATGCGCTCGGGCGGTGCGGTGTCCAGCTCGGTCATCAGGGCGTCGCGGCGCTCGTCGGCGGCGAGGATGGTTTCGAGCAGGCTCACAGGCGTCGCCGGGTGCTCCTGGCTGACGGCGGCGACGCGGGCGCGGCGGGGCAGCGCGATCTCGCCGCCATCGGGCTGCAGCTCGCCCAGGATCAGCTTGAACAGCGTGGACTTGCCGACGCCGTTGCGCCCGACTAGGCCGACCTTGGCGGTCGGCGGCAGCAGGACGCTGGCGCGGTCGAAGAACCGCCGTCCCCATGCGTTGAAGAGGAGGTCATCTATCTGGAGCATTTTCGGGTGTGCCGTTCGGTAAGGGCTTGGCGCGGGATGTAGCGGGGATGGATGCGGATTGCGAGGATTGCGTTGCTGGTCCAGGGTGGGCGCAGCAAGGAAGCCACCGCCATGAGCGATCACACCCTGACCGGCGGCGCGCCGGACCACGCGCCAAATGACGCACTCGCCGGCCGCGGCATCACCGAAGCCCTGATTGCCGCCATCGCGCACAGCACCGAGCCGATGGCGCTGTCCGACCCGCGCCTGCCCGACCATCCCATCATCGCCGTGAACAAGGCGTTCGAGCATATCTCCGGCTACACCGCCGCGGAGATCGTCGGGCGCAACTGCCGCATGATGCAGGGACCCGGCACGGACGACGCGACGGCGCGCAAGCTGGGCCGGATCATCGCCGAGGGGAACGGCTGCGTGGAGTGGCTCGTCAACCACCACAAGGACGGCACGCCGTTCTGGAACCTGCTGTTCCTGTCGCCGGTGCGGGACGGCGAGGGGCGGATCATCCACTACTTCGCCAACCAGCACGACATCACCAAGGGCCTGCCGGAGCGGCTGTCGGAGGTCAATTTCGGCCGCGCGCACATGCCGGCGGAGATCACGGCGGAGTTCCAGCGGCTGGTGCATGAGATTGCCGCCGCAACCGCCGGGTCGGACGATCCGGCCCATGCGCGGGCGCTGGAGGGGGTCATCGTCGCGGCGCGGCGGCTGGCCGAGGTGAGTAGCGCGCTGGCGCCGGGCGCGGCGTAGTCCCCTGCCCTGCCGCACGCCGGGTCGTGCCAATGGCGGGGTCTATGGCATGGTGCGCGGACGGCACGGCAGCGCAAGCACACGGCACGACCGCTCTCCGCTCCCCGGCACCGTGCCGCAAGGGCCGGAGAAAGCAGTCAGGGCCAGGGCCAACGCATATGGTGCAAGAACCGCCCTGGCTCCCTCTCTCTCCGGGAGAGGGTTGGGGTGAGGGAAGCGGCACGGACGGACCTGTCCCGTGCAGGCCCTGCAATGGCTGGACTTATATTGGCCCGCATAGGTTTTGACTTGGTGCCGACGCATTCTGGCAGTGCAAAGCAGGCAGGTCAGCTCTTATGCGGGCCGGTATCAGTTCTTGCGGCCTCCCTCACCCCGGCCCTCTCCCGGAGGGAGAGGGAGTAGGGGGCGATCCCGTGGCATGTGCGATCATCCTGGCGGTCAGAGCAGATGGACGCTGTTCTCAGGCCGTATTGTCCTGCCTGGCTTCTGTTTCAGGGAAAGGCCGGCTCAGATAGCGTGACCCGCGCAGCCCGAACCGCCAGGGGGCATCCCGCGCCTGCGTGATCCCGATGCGGGGTCCTACCACGACGGCGCACGCCTCGGCCCGGTCCAGCAGGCGGAACGGCGGCTGGTGCAGCGGCTGCCCGTCCAGCGCCGCGGTGACGCCCAGGGCCTGGCACAGCCGGCCGGGGCCGGCGCATAGCAGCCGCTCCGCCATGCCGCCGCGCCTGGCTCGCATGGCCGGCAGGCCGGACAGCGGCTGCAAGGCGCGGATCAGCACGGCGGCGCCCGGCTCGGTCCCGCAGACCAGGTTCAGGCACCAGTGCATCCCATAGGACCGATAGACGTAGGCATGGCCCGGCGGCCCGAACATCGCGGCGTTGCGCGGCGTAGGGCCGCGGTGGCTGTGGGACGCGGGGTCGTGCCGGTCATAGGCTTCGGTTTCGACGATCAGGCCGCCGGCGCCGTCCACCAGAAGCACGGCGCCGATCAGCGCCTGCGCGGCCTCTGCCACAGGGAGCAGGAAGGTGCCGGTCGGCAGGGGCGGGGCGGCGTCCAGGCAACGGCCGGGCTGTCCGGTAGGGGGAATGGGCGCCGTCATGCAGCGGTCCTTGTCTGCGATTCCGGCAGGATCGGCGCCAGGCCGGGACAACGTGCGGCCCGGCAGCCTGTTCCGGATGCCGCTGCGCCGGTGGGCGCGTCGGCAGGAAATCGGCGGCCTTGTCGTGGCGCGATGCAGCCTTGCCCGGCCCCAGGCGTTGCCATGCGCATCAACCCCGACACCACGAGGAACTCCAATGGCCGACGCCTCCACCCTGGCAAACGCACTTCATCCCGGCATCGCCAAGCTGCGGCAGCAGGTTGCCGGCCTGTTGCCGAATACTGCTCCGAGCGTGTCCGCGACGGTCGAGGCCGCCCGCCCGACGCTGATGCAGCAGGCGATGGACAACGCGCCGATGCTGATGGAGATTGGCACAATGCTGATGCGCCTGGTGCGCGGAACGCCGGACGCTGTGGGACGGCAGGCACCCCCGCCACCTCCCCCGGCCCGGCGGATCGGGGTGCTGCGCCCTGTCCTGATCGCCGTTGCCGTCGCGGGCACGGCTTACCTTGTCAGCCGCGCCTTACGTCCCGGGGTGGGGAGACGATAGGCAGCGGGCCGCACGCCCAGCCCCGAGAACGCGTGGCCGGGCCGCCGAGCCGGGCGGCCTGGCCATACACAGAGGCGGAGCGGCGTTCCGGACCGCACTTGGAACGCGCACGACCTCGGCAGGCGCCTTGGCCTGCAGCCCGAATTCACGGTTCCACCGGTCCAGCACGGCATCGCGTTGCGGCAGCAGGGCCGCCCAGGGTGCCTCCTTGATGGAGTCCACGCGGGGGCCATAGGTCGGGCGGCCAAGTCAGGCGGCAGGACGCAGCCGCAGTTGAGGGGGCTGTAGAGGCTCTGGGCGAAGGCGGCCTGGTAGGGAACGCCCAACGTGGCATCCACCCAGGCCAGCGCGGCCTCCGGATTGGCTGCGCCGCGGGGAACCTGGGTGCCGGTATGCACGCCGTAGCTGCCCTCCTGCGGCACCACCTTCGCCATCGGCAGCCCGGCATCCATCATCTGCTGCGTGCGGTGGCCGTAGAACAGCCCGGCGTCCACTTCCCGCTGCTGGAACAGCGACAGGCCCTGGCTGACGGTGCGATACACCTTGAAGGCGTGCTGGTGCGCGCCGCCATCGAACGCCGATATACCGCACCGGCGTAACAGCCCCGCCAATGCCGGGGTGCCGCCGGTGCAGGCAGGCCTTCCGCAAGAGACTTCGCGCTGGAGCACACGCATTCGTGTTCGGCGCGTCAGGGCACCAATTGCCGCCTGCGGAGTAAGTGCATTTAACATGGCTGATGGCGGACTGCGGCGGCGGCACACCTACCGGTTCTGCGTCCAGCATGGAAACGCTGCGAGACTTCCACCTCCTGACCGAAAGGGATTGCACCGTGAAGCTGACGATGACCGTCCTGGCCGCCACGCTGGTTGCCGGGACCGCCCTGGCCCAAACGACGACGCCCACGACGCCCGGCGGGTCCAACCCTGCGATCCCGGGCGCCGGGGTCGTGGAGCGGAACACCGGCACTGCCGCTGCCAGCGGCGACCGCAACCAAGCTGTCGCTACGACAGATGCCAATGCAACCGAGCCGGCCCGGGGCGCCAGTTCCTTTACGGAGGTCCAGGCGCGTGGCCGGATCGAGGACAAGGGGTTCAGCGCCGTGACCGGCCTAGCGAAGGGCGACGACGGCATATGGCGCGGCACCGCCACGAAGGGCGGCACAGCCGGGCAGGTCTGGCTGGACTACAAGGGCAGCATCGGCCAGGGTGCCGGCACCCCTGTTGCCGGCACGGCGGCGCAAACCCCAGCGGCCACCGGAACTTCGCGTTAGGCTGACCAGACTACCCGGCCTGCATGAATATGATCCCTGGTCCATGCGGGCTGGCTGCCTTCCGATCCAACATCCTGCACGGAGAATGACATGTCGCTTATTGGCTGGCTCGTCCTGGGCCTCATCGCCGGGTTCATCGGCAGCAAAATCTTTGAAGGTTCCGGCCAGGGCCTGGTCGTCAACATTATCCTCGGCGTGGTCGGCGCGTTCGTCGGCGGCTTCCTGTTCTCGCTAATCGGCGCAGCGCCCGTGACCGGGTTCAACCTGTACAGCATGTTCGTGGCGATTATCGGCTCGGTCGTCGTACTGTGGCTGTATCACACCATCATGGGACGGCGGGCGATTCGCTAACCTTTCGGCGGGCGCGGCCGGACACCGGCCTGCACCCGCCATGACGTTCCTTCGGCTGCGTCGCCGCAAATCCTGCGGCAACGCAGCCGAAGCCGTTTCTGCTAGGCGTGAGGCCGCGGGAGCAGAGCTGCGCCCGGGGCGCGTGCAACGGCCAAATGTCCTGACCTTCCGCCCATGTCCCGGTCAGGCTGGACCCGGCACGGCAAATCCCGTTCACAACCACCCCATCCCAGCGACGCGCACGGCCATTCGGCCTCCCGGTGCCGCAAGCCGACCATATATGGCGTTCGTCCCGCCGCCTGGCTGTGCAGGCTGCGGGGTGGTAGGACGCCGTGGACGGAGCTTGCATGGAATCAATCTACTGGGTGATGTGCTGGGCCTGCCACCGGCGCTGCAAGCATTGCTACGAGGGACGCTTCCGCCCCTATGTCCGCGATGAGCTGGCCGCCGTGGTCCAGCAGGCCGAAAGCAACGCGCCCCGCGTGCTGGCCAACCTTCCCGCCCGCATGACCTACCTCGACCGCACCGACCCAGCACCGGATGGCACGTTGCCGGAGAAGACAGGCCGCATCATCCTGTCCGGCGGCGAGAGCCTGCTGGAAGGCGTGCGCCAGCGCGTAACATATCCGGTGATCGAGGGGCTGGTGGCACGCTATGCCGAGGCCGGCGGCGTGAAGGTCGTCGTGCAGACCACCGGGGACCTGCTGACGCCGGGGATCGTGGCGGACCTGCTAGCACGCGGCGTGTGGATGATTTCGGTCGCGGGCGTGGACGACTTCCATGTGGGCATGGAGGGCCAGCCCAAGCAGGACGCCTACCGCGCGCGGCTGTCCGCGATGATGGAGGCGCAGGGGATGCGCGCCTCCGGCCTGGCCACGGTCAACCGCAAGTGGCTGGACGAGGCCGGGCCGCTGTTCAGCTTCTTCGGCGCGACGCCGGACACCTGGATCGGCAAGCTGTGGCCGCGCGGGCGGTCGTGGGAGAATGGGCTGTCCACCGCGACGCTGGCGGACAACTTTTGCAGCCGCTGGTCGGGCGGGCTGGGCTTTCTGGACCACCGCCACTCCGGCTCGGAGGTGTCCATCGAACCGGATGGCGCCGTCTATCCCTGCTGCATCAAGACCAAGCTGCCGGTCGGCAACCTGCTGGAGGAGCCGTTGCTGGACATCCTGGAAAGCCTGCGCGGGGACCCGGTTTACGAGGCGATCAGCGCCGGGCAGCCGGAGCGGATGGGGGTGCAAGCCGGCTGGGACGTGGAAAGGTTCCTGCAGGCGTCGCAGACCACGACGCCAGCGGGCCAGCCCTACGCCAACCTGTGCATCGGCTGCGACCGGTTCCATGCGGAGGTGTTAGCGCCGCGCATCGCCGCTGCCCGGGAAGCCCGGCGCGTGGCGCGGCGCGTCATGGAGGCGGTTCCATGACCCTGACGCGCCGCGGCTTGGCCGCCGTCGCCGTCGCCGCGGCCCTGCCTGCCCGGGCGCGGGCGGCGGACTGGGACGGGATCGCCGCCCGCGCCCGCGGTCAGGCCGTGGCCTTCAACGCCTGGGCCGGGGACGAGCGGACCAACGCCTTCATCGCCTGGGCGGCGGAGCGGGTGCAGGCGCTGCATGGCGTCACCCTGCGCCATGTCCGCCTGCGCGACACCGGGGAGGCCGTGGCCCGCATCGTGGCGGAGCGTGCGGCCGGACGGGAGTCGGGCGGCGCCGTGGACCTGATATGGATCAACGGGCCGAATTTCCTGGCGCTGAAGCAGCAGGGGTTCCTGATGCGCTTTGCGGAGGGGCTGCCGAGCTTCGCCCTGGTGGACACCGCCGGGAAGCCGGCAACGGTGGTGGACTTCACCGTGCCGGTGGAGGGGTTGGCCGCACCATGGCGCATGGCGCAGATCGTGTTCATCCATGACAGCGCGCGGCTGCTGGCACCGCCGCGCACGATGCGGGCGATGGCGGAGTGGGCCGGGGCGAACCGCGGGCGGTTGGCGCATCCGACGGCGCGCAACTTCCTAGGCGCCACTTTCCTCAAGCAGGCGCTGCACGAGTTGGCGTCGGACGCGGCGGCGTTGCAGCAGCCGGCGTCGGATGCGGGCTTCATGGCGGCGACCGGGCCGCTATGGGCATGGTACGACGCGCTGCGGCCCAGCCTGTGGCGCGGCGGGCGGCAGTTCCCGGAGAACGGCCCGACCACGCGCAACCTGCTGAACGACGGTGAGATAGACCTGATGGTGTCGTTCAACCCGGCGGAGGCTGCGACGGGCATCGCCGCCGGGCTGCTGCCGGGCAGCGCCCGCGCCTATGTGCTGGACGGCGGCACCATCGGCAATGCGAGCTTCATCGCCATCCCCACGAACGCCTCGGCGCCGGAGGGCGCGCAGGTCGTGGCCGACTTCCTGCTGTCGCCGGAGGCCCAAGCGCAGGGGCAGGATATGGCTGGGATGGGCAGCCCGACGGTGCTGGACCTGGCGCGGCTACAGCCGGCCGACCGGGCGCGATTTGACGCGCTGCCGCGCGGTGCGGGAACGCTGACGGCGGCGGAGCTGGGTCGGCCGTTGCCGGAGCCGCATCCGTCCTGGATGACCCGGATCACCGCGGAGTGGGAGCGTCGGACGAGCGGAGGGTGAGGCGCCGCTTCTCCCTCTCCCTCCGGGAGAGGGCCGGGGTGAGGGGGGTCTTGAGGCGCGGTCCTTGGACATGCAGGGATGCTGTCCTTCTGGCAACGGCAGCCTGTCGCTCCACGGCCAAGACCCCCTCACCCCGACCCTCTCCCAGAGGGAGAAGGAGAAGGAGAAGGTTGCGCGGCTTCGGCTTGAGGGCGCTTCCGGTCGCGCTGGCTGTGGGAGTCGTCCTGCTGCCGGTGGCTGCCGGGCTGCTCGGCACCGTCCTGCCCGCCTTCGGGCTGCTGCCGGCGCTGGGCGGGCGGACGCCCAGCCTGGAGCCGTGGCGGGTGCTGTTCGCGCAGCCGGGGCTGGCGGCTTCGGTGCGGGTGACGCTGGCGGCCGGGCTGGGGGCGACCGTGCTGTCGCTGCTGGCGGTGGCGCTGTTCTGCGCCGCGGCGCATGGTTCGCGGTGGTTCCGCTGGGTGCAGGCCGGGGTGGCGCCGGTGCTGGCAACGCCCCATGTCGCGCTGGCCATCGGCGTCCTGGCCCTGGCGGCGCCGAGCGGGATGGTGGCGCGGCTGCTGTCGCCTTGGGCAACGGGATGGCGGCAGCCGCCGGACCTGGCCACGGTGGGGGACGCATGGGGCGTATCGCTGATGCTCGGCCTGGCGTTGAAGGAGACGCCCTACCTGCTGCTGATGGCCGTTGCGGCGTTGAACGGGCTGCCGGCGGCCCGGCTGATGGCAGCGGCGCAGGGCCTGGGGCAGCCGGCGCCGGTGGCATGGCTGAAAGCGGTGTTCCCGGCCGTTTACCGGCAGCTTCGCCTGCCGGTGCTGGCGGTGCTGGCCTATGCGCTGTCCGCGGTGGACGTGGCGCTGCTGCTCGGCCCCGGCAGCCCGCCGCCGCTGGCCGTGCTGGTGGTGCGGTGGTTCTTCGACCCTGACCTGGGGCGGGTGTTCCCGGCGGCGGCGGCGTCCTGCCTGCTGCTGGCGCTGACGCTGGCGGCGGTGCTGCTGTGGGCCGCCGGGGAACGGGCGGTGGGCGCCGCCGGCCGGTGGTGGGCCGCGTCGGGCCGGACCGGCGGGGCCGGGGCCGCCTGGCTGGGGGGCCTGCTGCTGCCGGGGCTGTTGGCGGTTGCGCTACTGAGCTTGGCCGTGGCCGTGCTGTGGTCCGTTGCCGGGCCGTGGCGCTTCCCGGATGCCCTGCCGTCACGGCTCGACGGCGCCGCATGGGCCGCACAGGCCGGCGGGATGGCAGGGCCGTTCCGCACGACGCTGGGCGTGGCGCTGGCGGCCACCGCGCTGGCGCTGCCCTTGTCCGTTGCGGCACTGGAAGCGGTGGCCCGGCACGGCTCGGCTGCCCGACCGCGATGGCTTGCGCTGGTGTATGCGCCGTTGATGGTGCCGCAACTCGGCTTCTTGTTCGGGGTGCAGGTGGCGCTGCTGTGGCTGGGCCTAGATGGAGGCTGGGTGGCGCTGGTCTGGGCGCACCTGGTCTTGGTGCTGCCCTATGTGCTGCTGTCGCTGCAGGACCCCTGGGCGGCGCTGGACCCGCGGCTGGCGCAGGCCGCGGCCTGCCTGGGCGCGTCGCCGGACGGCGTCGTGCTGCGAGTCAAGCTGCCGATGCTGCTGCGTCCGCTGCTGGCGGCGGCGGCCGTGGGCGTCGCCGTCAGCGCCGGGCAGTACCTGGCGACGCTGTTCGCCGGCGGCGGACGCATGGCGACCCTGGCCACGGAGGCTGTGACGCTCGCCTCCGGGGGGGACCGGCGGGTGCTGGGAGTGTATGCGGTGGCGCAAGGCGGGCTGCCGCTGCTGTTCTACGGGGCGGCGCTGCTGCTGCCGCGGCTGGTGTGGCGGCGCCGGGCGGCACTGCGCGGCGCATGACCCTGTACATGGCTTTGCGGCTGGTGGACGCCACCGTTCTTGCGGCCGGGCGGCCCCTGTTCCAGCCGCTGACGCTGGAGGCGCCGCCCGGCGCGGTCACGACCGTCATGGGTCCGAGCGGCGTGGGCAAGTCCAGCCTGCTGGCCTGGATATGCGGCACACTTGACCCGGCGTTGCGCGGCGCGGGCCGGGTGCTGCTGGCGGGCACGGACGTGACCGGGTTGCCAGCGGAGCGGCGGCGCATCGGCATCCTGTTCCAGGACGACCTGCTATTTCCGCACTTGTCGGTTGGCGGCAACCTGAGTTTCGGCCTGCCGCCGGGGCCGGGTCGCCGTGCCCGGATTGAGGCGGCGCTGGCCGAGGCCGAGCTGCCCGGCATGGCGGACCGCGATCCGGCCACCCTGTCCGGAGGGCAGCGGGCACGGGTGGCCCTGATGCGCGCCTTGCTGGCGCAGCCGCGGGCGCTGCTGCTGGACGAGCCGTTCAGCCGGTTGGACGCCGGGCTGCGCGACCGCTTCCGGCGCTTCGTGTTCGGCCATGCCGCGGCGGCGGGGCTGCCGGTGCTGCTGGTGACGCACGACCCGGACGACGCCGCGGCGGCCGGCGGGCCGGTCGTGCAGTTGCAGGCGTCAGCGCCGCAGGGCGCGCAACGCGCGTGACGCCTCTGGCAGCGTCAGCGGCAGGGAGGCCTGAGATCGGCGACGCCGGCTGGCAGCGGGCGCAGAAAGCCTTGTTGTCCTTCCACCCCTCCTGCGCCAGCTTCAGTGTCGCCACGTCGGACGCCGCCTTCGCTGCCATCGCCAGGGGCAGCAATGGCGGCGGCGCAGGTCCGGGTCGGTCCGCAGGCGCAGGTCCCGGCTGAGTTCGCGAGTTGTGAGTACGTCCGTCCTCCAGCACGGCGCGACGCCGGACCGGGCGCGCCCGTTCCCGGTCAAGCCGGTCAGGTGCGGACGGCGTGGCCCGGCTGCGCCAGCCAGGCGTCCCGCTGATGCACGAAGGGCATGGCCAGCGACGGGCGCAGCCGGACGCCGGCGGGGTCGCGGTAGCCGGGCACGCCGATCTGCACCTGCCCGTCCGGCACGTCTAGGCGGAAGGTGCGATGCAGGTGGTCCCACAGGCTGAGGCCGCTGGACCAGTTGCTGTCGGTCTCGCCGCGCACGGTGGAGTGGTGGATGCCGTGCATCCGCGGCGTGGTCAGCACCCGGGACAGCCGGCGCTCCAGCCCCGGCGGCAGGCGCAGGTCGGCGTGATGGAACAGCACAGACAGGAAGAAGAACGCCTGCCAGCCCTGCAGCGCCCGCGGCGACACGCCGAGCAGCGCCACCTGCGCCGCGCGCCAGGGCACCGACACCAGCATGTCCACGGCATGGAAGCGCAGCGCCGTGGTGGCGTCCATGTCGAGGTCCGCGTGATGGACCAAGTGCAGCCGCCACAGCGCCGGGACCTTGTGCGTCAGGACGTGCCAAAGGTAGATCGTGTAGTCCATCGCCAGCATCGCCGCGGCGTCCCGCAGCCAGGCTGGCGCGGGCAGGCGCTGCGCCAGGCCGCGGCGCCGCGCCTCGGCCCGGCGTGCCAGGGGCTGCACCACCGGGCCTTCCACAGCGGAGACGACCGCCATGCTGAGCACGCCGAGCACCAGGTTACGGGCGATGCGGGCTGGCCCCGCCCCAGCTTGGTCCACTCCCGCCTGCTCAATCCCATCTCGCTCAATTCCAGCCTGCCCGATCCCAATGCGGCGGCGCAGGGGAGACCGCTGCTCGCCCACCAGGATTGCGGCGGCGGCGCATAGGGTCAGGACGGGAAGGATCAGCTTGGCGGCAGGTCGGGCCATGCCGGTTCAAATGCTGCCCTGCCCTGCGCGTCGCAAGGCCGCATGACGCCGCGCGTCGTCCTGTTCACTCGATGGCCGGAGCCGGGGCGGGCCAAGACACGACTGATCCCTGCCCTCGGCGCCGCCGGCGCCGCGGCGCTGCACCGGCGGCTGACGGAGCGCGCCCTGGACGCCATGCGCGGCAGCGGCCTGCCGATGGAGGTGTGGGCGACCGGGGCGCCCATGCAGCGGTTCCGCGACTGGCTGGGCGACGGGCCGGCGCTGGTGGACCAGGGAGAGGGCGACCTCGGGGACCGCCTGCTGCGCGCCGCCGGGCCGCCGGTGATCCTGATCGGCGCCGATATCCCGGGCTTGCAGGCGTCGCATTTGCGGGACGCCGCGGCGGCGTTGCGGGACGCCCCGGCCGTGATCGGCCCGGCGGAGGACGGCGGCTACTACCTGCTCGGCCTGCGGACGCCGATGCCGTTCCTGTTCGACGCGATACCCTGGGGCACACATGAGGTGTTCGCCCTGACGATGGAACGCCTGGCCGTCCGGGGCGTCGCCCCTGCCCTGCTGCCCACCCTGGCGGACCTGGACCGGCCGGAGGACCTGGCGCGCTGGCCGGGCTTTGTGCCGTGACGGGCGTTGCCATCGTCATTCCCATGCTGAACGAGGCCGCAGCCCTGCCCCGCCTGCTGCGGCACCTGTCCCTGCTGGACCCCGCGCCGACTGAAATCCTGGTGGTGGACGGCGGCAGCACCGACGGATCGCCCGGGATCGCGCGGGTGGCCGGGCTACGAGCGATCCAGCATTCCGTGCGCGGCCGGGCGGCGCAGATCAACCGCGGAGTGCAGGAGGCGTCGGCACCGTTCGTCCTCGTGCTGCACGCGGACACCTTCCTGCCCGACGACGCCCTGGCGGTGGTGCGCCGGGTGCTGGCCGACCCGCGGACGGCGCTGGCCGGCTTCACGCCGCTGCTGAGCGGGCCGCAGGGCGTACGATGGGGCACCAGCCTGCACAACCTGCTGAAGACCTGGTATGCGCCGCTGCTGTTCCGGCCCGGCCTGTTCCTGCGCGGAGGGCGGCTGCTGTTCGGGGACCATGCGATGTTCTTTCGCCGGGCCGACTTCCTGGCGGTCGGCGGCTGCGACCCGGCGCTTGCGATCATGGAGGACGCGGACCTGTGCGTGCGCCTGACGCGGTTGGGGCGGGTCAAGCTGGTCAACCGCGTGGTCATCACCAGCGACCGGCGCGTGGCGGCCTGGGGGGCGCTGCGGGCCAACTGGATCTACCTGCGCGTCGGCGTGGCCTGGGGCCTCGGCCGCCGCCGGGAGCTGGACCGGCACTATCCCCATGTGCGCTAGAGCATGTTCGGTTCTGACGGAATCGGGATTCCGTTTGGGCGCGCAATGTGATTCAAGCTGCGGGCTGGGTTGGAGGCCAGCGTGCATGACCCGTCCGTATTCTGACGACCTA
>JAABUM010001481.1_pt1 | contig 35048 bp, 29 predicted proteins | sample 5559161 | NCBI WGS metagenome assembly JAABUM01 (sample SAMN10711868, study PRJNA513369) | rock metagenome | isolation source: Antarctica rocks | place: Antarctica: Victoria Land, Siegfried Peak nord
CGCTCATAGATAGAGGTAGTCGAGGCGACGCGCCGCTCTTGCGTGTCGAACCCCGGCCCGCTATCTATACAGCATCTTTACCCTAGCACCCCCGCGTTAAGGCTCTATTAAAGGGACATTAAGAAGATGTTAAATAGGGCGCGGCGCGCGCGCTTTTTTCACAGGTACACGAGGCGAAACCGGTGGGTTCAGATAGCTTACACTTCATGTAGCCGTATGAGCGCCGCGGATACGCTTATGTAGACAACCGCGTAGGGCAGGCGCGATTGGCGGTCACCCGCGGCGGGGATAGCGCCGGACAGGACGCGCGCGACTATGGATAGCGTCGACGAGGAGGGTCTCACGCCCGGGGACGCGGGCTGGCAGGGCGGGTCCGCGCCAGCGCCGGTGACGCGCGCGGGACAGGGGGCTCCGCTGCACCACCAGATCCTGGCCGAACTGCAGCGACAGATCCACCACGGCGAGCTGAAACCGGGCGCCGCCCTGCCCTCAGAGGGCGCGCTGATGGGCCGGTTCGGCGTGGCCCGGGGCACCGTCCGACAGGCGGTCGCCGCCCTGCGCGCCGACGGCGCCGTGGCCGGACCGCGCGGACGGCCGCCGGTCGTCCGCGACCGGCGCCTGGCGCAGCCCTTCACCAATCTGCTCAGCTTCTCGGCCTGGATACGCTCGCTCGGGATGGAGCCCAGCGGCGGGCTGGTCGAGCTGGCCTTGCGCCCGGCCGGGGAGGAAAGCGCCGCTATGCTGGCGGTCGCCCCCGGCAGCCTGGTCTACCACTTGGTGAGGGTGCGCTACGCCGATGGGGAACCTTTGTTGATCGAGCGCGCCACTCTGCCGCGATCCGTCGGCGCGCTGGTCGTCGCGCTGGACCTCGAGCGCGACTCGATCTACGCCGAGCTGACACGCCAGGGCCTCACCTTCGCCTCCGCCCACCAAACTATCGACGCGCTCCAGGCCTCCACCGAGGACGCGCGCCTGCTAGGCGTGGCGCCCCACACGCCGCTCTTGCGCGTGCGGCGGCAAGCATTCGCGCCTGATGGCGCGCCGCTCGAGTGGTCCGACGACCGCTACCTGGCGACCCGCGTCACCTTCACGCTCGACAACACCGCCGCCAACGCGGGGCTCACCCGCCACCTCGCCACCCTTTGAGGGGGCCGAGAGCAGCCTACACCGTCCCACCCGCCACGGTCTATCCGCCGCTGGTCGTTTCGCCTTTGAGATGTCGTTTCGAACAACGGCTTTGTTGAGTGTACGGCGTCTACTCCTCTCAAATCCTCTCAAATTTGTGCAGACACCGGCAGTATGAGCCGTGAGCGCAAGCGGTGTCGAGGACCCTCCAAGCGTGGCAGGCCCTAAAGGAGGGAGGAGAGGGGAGAAAGACGGCGCTCCCAGTGGATACGCCGCGCGCCGCGCGACACTCCGGCGCGCACCCTCGCCAAAACGTAGGCGGGGTCGCCGGCGCCGCGCCGCCGGCCTCGCCACCCTGGGATTAGGAAGGCGGAACGAGAGGGCTAATCAGAAAGTGGCGTAGATAGTGTAGTAGGTATTGCCTGGCTCCTCGGGCAACAGGCGCAGCCGCTGGTTGTGCAGGTCAGGTTCGATCCCCAGCGCCTCCATGGGAATGACGCCCAGGAAAGAGTCCATTCCCGCCGGCAACTCCAGGCAATCGAAGGTCCCCTCGCGGCCCAGCAATATAATCGCGGCATCTTGGTACAGGCGCGCTGTACTCGGCCCCGTGGCGGTCAGGATGGGTACCTCGCGTCGGAGGGGTAAGCCCAATCGCGCGATCACGTCCGCGGGCAGGGCGAGCGTGGTCGCCCCGGTATCCACGATCACGGCGTCGAGAGTCACGGTACTAATCTGGCCAGGAGGAATGTCGCCAGCGGCGGCGCGCGCCTGGTCGATGCGGTTGGTGATGGAGAGCAGCGTGACGATCTTGCCCACTTCTCTCACTCTCTCAATGGCGGCTACGGAAGACAGCGCAGTCCCTCCTCGGCGTACAGCGGCATAACCAGAGTATAGGCCGTGCGCGGTTCCATTGCTATGTCTGGATAGCCGTACGCTGCCCAGGGTCTGTGCATTGTCGGGCGACTGAGCCCGTCCGCCCGTACGCCTCGTCGTTGGCGGGGGTCTGGGGGGAGGCGCCTCCCGGGGTTCCCCCGGAGGCGCGCTGGGCCCTCGGCCGCAGCCGAGGGATCAGTCAGCCATGGGCGGAGGGGGCGAGGAAAGGTAAGGGCGACTTTTCACAGACCCTGGTATGCTGCCCCGACCAAAGGGGCGAGGGGCTGGTCGCAGGGTGCGACCAGCCCCTCGCCCCGCCTACGGCAGGCGCTATCGACCGCTACTGGGCGAAGCCCTGCGTGCTGTCGAGCGCACTGAAGTCCGGCGCGAAGACGGTCTGCTCGGCCACGAAGCCGACGCCGTTGGCCGCGCTCAACACGACGCTGTGCTCGGGCGAGAGGCCCGGGACCAGCCGGTTGACGTCGACGTTGTAGCGCACCGTCGGCGGGACGTCGAAGCGCCGCGTGACCACGCCGCCGTCCGACGCGTAGAACGTGGCGTCGATCGTCACCGTGCGCACCGACGGGTTGTAGATCAGCAAGAACTCGCTGCGCCCGGTCGTCGTGCCGCCCGGGAAGGCCCAGCGCAGCCCGGCGCCGTTGCGCCCGAACACGTCCGAGCCGGCCACGAACGGCGCGTTGGGGCTGCCGAAGTACTCGGGACGCTCCACTACCACGGGCAGGTTGGACGTGACGATCGTGGCGATGCCGCTGGCCTGCGCGACGTCGTTGAGCTTGATGTTGGCGCGGCTGAGGCCGTCTACCGCCACGGTGCGGCTGCCCAGCGGCGTGCCCATCGTGCTGTAGAAGCTGGCGGTCACCAGGCTGGGCGTCGCGTTGGGGTTGAGCACCGTCAGGTAGGTCTGGAAACGCGTGGTCGTGGTGCCCTCGGCGAAGATCCAGCTCGTCGCCGCCGTGTTGATGCCCGGCTGGCCCGTGACGCCGAAGCCCCTGTTGCTGAAGGTGAGGGTGCGCTCGACGACCACCGGGACGCTGGCGTCGGCGATCACGCTGAGCGACTGCCCCGGCATGAGGCGGTTGACGTCGACCGCCTGCGCGCTCTGCGGCGCGATGTTGACCTGCGCCGTGCGCGCCGCCCGTCCGCCGAACGGCAGCAGGCGCAGCCGCACGACGGCCGTCGTGGTCCCGGGATTGAGGATCGACACGGTCTCGTGGAAGGTGAGCCCCGTGTAGCCCTCGGCCAGGTACCACGTCGCGCTCGGCGCGGAGACGCCCAGCAGGCCGAAGTCGTCACGCCCGGCGCGCCGCTCGCGCAATTGCGCCTGCACCACGCGGTCGGACGTCATCTTGACGCCGAACGCTTTGCCGGGGCCGATCAAGCTGTTGAGGTCGGCCGTCCCGCGGCTATGGGCGGGCACGTCGAGCGCGACCGAGCCGGGAGGGCCGGACGTGAAGTAGACCGTGAGCTCGACGTGCGCGGGCGCCGCATTGGGATTGAGGATGGGCAGCGTGGCCGTCTCGCCCGCGAACGTGGAGGCGCCGGCGAAGTAGAACGAGCTCGCCACGGGCAGCGCGCCCATCAGCGTGGCGACCGCGCTGACGCGGCTCCCGTTGCCGATCGCGCCGATCGTGTTGGCGCCGCGCAGCAGCGACGCCGGCACGGCGAACGTGGCTGTGAAGGCGCCGTTGGTGGTCGTGATCACCGCCGGCGCGGTGACGAGCGCCGCGCCGTTGAGGGCCAGGGTGACGCGCTCCTGGCGTCCGAAGCTGCGCCCCGTCACGGTGATGGTGGTGCCGGGGGCTGCCAAGGTGATGCTGAGCCCGATAGTGGGGACGAGCGCCGCCACGACGATGGCCGCGGTGGCCGTGCGCCCGCTCACGGCGCCGCTCACGCGCAGCACGTGCGCGCCCTCGGGCAGGCTGTAGGGGATGCTCACTCCGGTCAGCGGGAGCGTGCCGGTGACGGTCGCGGTGACCGTGGCCAGCGACGCGGCCACGCCGTCGACCGTGACGAAGAGCTTCTCGCCCGGGGCGTAGTTGCCCCCCGATATCGTGATGAGGCCGCCGCGGTTGGTCGTGGCGGGCGCGACGGCCAGCGTGGCGTAGACGGCGTTGACCACGAGCGTCGTCGACGCCGTGCGCCTGCTGCTGTTCCCGCGCGCGGTGAGGGTCTGCGTCCCCGTGGTCGCGTTGTAGGGCAGCCTGATCGACGTGTTGCGCAAGACGCCCCGTGCGTCGGCCTGCAGCGTCGCGAGCCCCGACCGGGTGCCGGTCAGGGTGATGGCGATGGGCTCGCGCGGCGCGAAGTTACCACCGCTCACCACGATGACGCCGCCGGGCGTGGTGGTCGCGGGCGTCACGCCGAGGCGGGCCACCACCGGCGTGGCGGTGGGCCGCGGGGTGGCCGTGCGCGTCGCCGTGCTCGTGGCGGTGGACGACGGCGTGGCCGTGGCCGTAGACGACGGCGTGCTCGTCGGCGTGCTCGTCGGCGTGCTCGTGGCGGTGGACGACGGCGTGCTCGTCGCGGACGGGGTAACTGTAGCCGTCCCCGTCGAAGTCGGCTGCGCCGTCGCCGTCGCGGTGGCCGACGCCAACGTGGCCGTCGGCGTGATCGTGGCCGTGCCTACCAGCGGTTGAACTGCCGCGAACGACTGCGAGGACCGGGGCGGCGCCGCCTGCTGGCGGGGCGAGACGGCGGCCGCGCCGGTCGAGAGCACACTCCCCAGGAGCAGCACGACCAGCGGCAGGCCTAAACGTTGTTTCCTACTCATCCTAAACCTTCTCCCCTGGGGCGCACATGCGGCCGGTGGCGGGTGGCGGGCTGTCGCGGCGCCCGGTCGCCGCTACCCTCGCACGCCATGAACCATGACTCTCTTATAGAGCAAATATGCCGATCGAGCCGGGCCAGGGCGATGCGTCGCGCGAGCACACCCCCTATACCTATTGTAGGGGCGCGCTCGCGGGCGGTCATGATGCAGAACTCATCTCTCGCGCGCGCCCGGACAGGACTCGTGAAAAGGGGATGGCTCCCCAGGTCCCCTGGAGGCGCGCCCCAACGTCGGCCGCAGCGAGAGGCCAGTCAGCCATGGGCGGAGGGGGCGAGAAGAGGCTTGGGCGACTTGTCACAGGCCCTGGTGGGCAGGACCCCATGCTTGTTATATTAGTACGCATGTTCTAAAATATAGGGAGTGGAAGAGTGGTAGTAGGCGCACGGGCGCCGTTCGACAGCGGTCGTGACGCTGCGGTACGCGTCAAGGGGGATGTAGTGATGGGGATCGACGTGGACGGCGCGGACGGCGCGGACGGCGTGGACGGCGTGGACGCGCTGCAGACCGATGGCCTGCTGGACTCTCTGACGGGCCGCGGCGAGGCGGCCGGCGACGGTGGTTTGCCGGCGCTGCAGCCCGAGCAAATGCTCGATCGCGCGGTCAGGCTCACGGCGCAGCCGCGCCCCTACCAGCGTGAGGCCGTGCGGCGCTGGCTCGACGCGGAGGGCCGCGGCGTCGTGGTGCTGCCGACCGGGGCCGGCAAGACCGTGGTCGCCATGATGGCGATGGAGGCGGTCGGGGCGCGCACGCTCGTCGTCGTGCCCACGATCGAGTTGTTGCAGCAGTGGCGCGTCGGGCTGATCGAGAAGCTGGGGCTGCCGGCCGAGAGCGTCGGCGTGATCGGCGGCGGCAGCTACGAGCCGCGGCCGGTCACCGTGATCACCTACCAGTCGGCCGCCTCGCCCGCGCGGCCGCTGCTCGACGTAGGGCTGCTCGTCTTCGACGAGGTACACCACCTGCCGGCGGCGAGCTACCGGCGCATCCCGCGCAAGGTCGGCGCGCCGTACATCCTGGGCCTCTCCGCCACCACCGAGCGCATGGACGGGCGCGAGCGCGACCTCGACGCGCTGGTCGGCCCCGAGGTCTACCGCAAGCTCCCGGCCGAGCTGGCCAGTGAAGGGCACATCGCGGAGTATGACGAGAAGCGCCTCTTCGTCGAGCTGCTGCCGGAGGAGCGCGCCCGCTACGAAGGGCTGGTGGCCGACTATCGCTGGTACCTGGCCGGGCGCCGCGGCCACAGCGCGCCGGGGGCCGCGGCGTTCCAGGACCTCATTCGGCGCTCGGCCGTCGACCCCGCCGCGCGCCAGGCCCTGCAGGCGCACCACGGAGCGCGGCTGATCGCCTTGAACGCGCACGCCAAGATCGGCCTCGTGGGCGAGCTGCTGCACAAACACGAGGCCGACAAGGTCATCATCTTCAGCGAGTACAACGCCATCGTCGACCGCATCAGCCGCCGCCTGCTGCTGCCCTCGATTACCTATAAGACGCACGCCCGCGAGCGTCGCGCCGTGCTGGAGCGCTTCCGCTCCGGGCAGTATAGCAAGCTCGTCACCGGCCGCGTGCTCAACGAGGGCGTGGACGTGCCGGACGCCAACGTGGCCATCGTGGTGAGCGGCAGCGCGGCCACGCGCGAGTACATCCAGCGGCTCGGCCGCGTGCTGCGCCCCAAGAGCAGCAGGGCCATGCTCTACGAATTGATCACGCGCCACACCGGCGAGAGCCGCACGGCGGCGCGCCGGCGGCCGAGCAAGTAAGGAGATCCCATGGCCTTCCGACTGGCCGATGTGAAGAAGACCGTACGGTCCCGTGGGGACGGTGAGCGTTACCTGCACCCCAAGCTGCTCGACCCCGCCGTGGTCTCGGCGCAGGTGACCCTGGCGCTGGCCTACTTCCAGTCCCGGCTCGGTCGCGCGCGGCATGAGACCGACCCCGAGATGCTGGTGCGCTTCTTCGGCGACCCCAAGGTCGCCCGCGGGCTCGTGGCCTGCCTCGGGGCCAGCTATCGTTGGCGCACGCAGCACTTCGCCGAGGCGCTGGAGCCGGAGGACGTGACGCGCCTCGCCGCGCTGGGCCTGCGCACGCCGAGCGACCTGCGCCTGTATCTCTATGATTATGTCAATGATAACGGCCACGGTTTCCTCTCAGCCGAACCCATGCGCGAGGACAACCTGCGCCCGATCGCGCGCCGCCTGCGCCTGCCGGGGGCCAAGCTGGACCAACTCGCAGCCCTGGACGCCGAGGAGAACGCCGTGCTAGTGCGCGTCGGCCCGGTCCCCGAACCCGCCCGCGTGGTGGCGATGTACAATTTCCACACCGTCGACGCGGTCCTGCGCAACGGCGTCGCCGTCGAGCTCGGGAAGGTCGACTCCTGCGCCCGCGCGCGGCTGGAGGACGCCTGCGCGCTGCAGGGGGTCGCCTTCGAGTGCGAGGGTGAGCACGCCGTTCTGCGCAACAAGCCCGATCTCTTCGGCAGCTACGCGCGCGGCGGCGCGCACCTGACGCGCGCCCTGTACGCCGCGGCGGCCGATGCGCCCTCCCTGATGGCGTCCGGCCGCGCGATCGTGCAAGTGGGCGGCAAGACGTCCATCTACCCCTTCGACAAGGAGACGCCGCGCGCGCTGACCGGCCGGACCGGCCACATCCGGCACGCGGTGTCGCGGCCCGAGTTCCGCGAGGAGTGGACGCGCTACAGGGCGGGTGCCGGTGTCGGGAACGGAACAGCCGGATGGCGACTGGTCAGCGCGCCTGAGTCGCTGCTCTCGGACGCCGGGCTAATCCTGGCGCCGTACGCGTTCGTGCGCGACGAGACGCGCGTGCTGCTCTGGCCGGCCACGTCGCCCGGCCCGCTCGACGACCTGCGCGCGGTCCACGCGGCCGGCCTCGACGTGCTGGCGGTCACGGCCGCCGGGGCGGGCGACGCGCTGCCGGCGGACCTGCCGTCCGCCCGCGCGGTCGACGGCGTCGCCGGCATCATCGAGGCCCTCGACAGGCGCTGGAACGAGGGGCGCGTCTCCGTCGACGCGCAGGCCCTGGAGTCCCTGCTGGCCGAGGCCGAGGCGCGCGGCTTCGTCGCCGAGGAGACCGCGGCCGGGGCGTTGCGCTGCGCCAGCGCCGCGGAGCTCGCGACGCGGCTGCGCCCGCTCGACCCGGCGCGCGGCGTCTACGTGCCCGGCGTGGGCGTCTGCAGTCCGGCCTTCGCCGAGGGCATGCGCAAAGGCCTGCGCCGCCGCGCGCAACGCACGCCGGCCGCCTAACGGTTAGCCCATTATTGTCGAGGAGCATGAGGCCAAGCTGCAGCGCCGTTCGCCAGTATTTCGCCGAGAAAGGCTGGTTGAACGCGCGATGTGCGTCTACTCCGTCGCGCCGGTGAACGAGAAGCTGCCGATTTTGAGGGCGGGGACGCGCGCGGGGATTAGCTCGCCGCAGAGCAGTGTGTCGCGGCCGATCATCTGGACATCGCGCAGGGCCTCGAGATAGCTCTGCGTGTAGCGCAGGTTCTTGACCGGGCGCGTGACCTCGCCGCCCTCGATCAGGAATGCGCCGTCGCGCGTCATGCCCGTGACGACGAGGTGAAGCGCGTGCACCGTGCGCGTATAGTGAAAGTGTGTGACCAGCAGCCCGCGCTCCGTCGAGGCGATCATCTCCTCCACCGTCTTGTCGCCGGGGGCCATGAACGGGTTGGTCGGGACCGGGCCGGCGTAGAAGTCGGCCGTGACCGGTAGGGCGTGGCCGTTGTTGGGCAGACCCATCTTGCCGGCGTAGTACGAGTCGGTGGCGATGTCGCCGGCCACGCCGCCGTCGATCAGCGCGAGGCGCCGGCGCGGCGCGCCCTCGTAGTCGAACGGCATCGGCAACCCCGCCGGGTCCTCCCCGTCGTCCCACAAGGTGATGTTGTCCCCGAGCACCCGCTGGCCGCGCTTGCCCGCGACGAACGAGCGCCCGTCGTCGACCGCCACAGCGCCGAAGCCGCGCCGCGCCAGAAAGGCCATCATGTCGGAAACGGCCTCGGGTTGCAGCACCACGGTGTAGTCGCCGGGAGGGACTGCGACGGGTCCCTGGGCACGGCGCCCGATGTCCACGGCGCGGCGCGCCACCGCCTCGACGTCGATCGCATTTACGTCGAGCGCGTTATCCTCGGCGTAGCCGCTGCCGTCGGGGCCGACGGCCACGACGACGACGCGCGCGAGCGAGCGCGGCGTGTAGGCGAAGACGCCGTGAGAGTTGGCCACCGCGATCTCCTGCCCCGTCGTCGTGACCGACCGGGAGGCGCCGAGGCGGGCCTCGCGCGCCAGGCGGCAAGCCACGCCGGCGGCCGCCGCGCGTGTTTCGGGCGGGGCGGCCATGGTCCCGGGGCTGTAGGTCGCCTCTCCCGCGGCGTCCTCGTGCGGACCGGCCCCGGGCAGGCCAAGGCCACGAAACAGCCCGTTCTCGGGCGCGAGCCGGGCGATCGCCGTGGTCTGCTCGACCACGCGCATGAGTGAGGCGTCGTCAAGACGCGTGGTCGAGGCGATGCCGGCGCCGGTCTCGTAGAGCTCTTGCTCCACGAGCGCGCCCTCGCTGTTGCCGAAGGTCTTCCTCTCGCGCTGCCATACGAGTTGGCCGTTGGCGGTGGTCACGCCGGGGACGGTGCACATGCCGCGGTCGGCCGCCATCAGGAGGTCGATCTTCTCCTCCAGCGGCACGGCGAAGGGGTCGCTCTGGACAGGCGTGCGGTAGGCGCCCCGGCTAGTCACGGCCGGGCCAAGATCGGCGCGACGTCCGGGGACCAAGGCGCTGGCTCGCGCGACCGCGACAGCCTCGGCGGCGATCCGGTCGATCGAGGCGGGCGAGAGATCGGCCGTCCCTGCGAAGCCCCACGCGCCGTCCACGAGCGCGCGCACGCCGATGCCGCGGCTCTCGCGGCGCGTCAACGCCTCGACGACGCCGTTCTTGACGACCAGGGATTCGACCACGAGGTCGACCACGCGAGCGTCGGCGTAAGAAGCCCCACGCGCCGCCGCCGTGTCCAGCGCGCGCTGGACATACTCGGTGTCCCCGTCCATCACCACCTTATCCTAACTCGGCAGAGCCGAAACCAAACTTGTGCGCGTTTTGCGATCAATTTCACTTGTAAGGTACTATATCGTTAAGCCAGCGACCGCGCCTCCCCGTTGAGCGTGGGCCCGGCCGGCAGACCACAGTTATTGCGGCGTCAGAAAGTAACGCGCCCCGCTCGACCCCTATCGGTTTACGTAGCATCGGTGGCGCCCAGGCCAGGACTCGTAAATTGTCGGGGCAGACGTGCCCTTGTGTGCCCGTCCGCCGACACGCCTCGTGGGTGGCGGGGGTCTGGGGAGAGCCATCTCCCGGGGTTCTCCCGGAGGCGCGCCCCAACGTCGGACCCGCGGTTAGGGTCCGGGGGACTAGTTAGCCAGGGGCGGAGGGGGCGAGAAGGGGCATCGAGGCAATGCGGCAATGCGCCGCGTATCGCTCAACGGCGGCGGTATGCTATAATCTCACAGACTGCGATTCTGAAAGTGCGACCACGCCAACTGTGCAAAATTACCACAACCCGGTGTACCCCACCACGCTCGGTGGTCGTATGCTGCCCCGCGGCCTCACCGTCGCGCTGGTCCCGAGCGCCCGCCTGGCCCTCGGACTTGTCCTGCTGCTGGCCCTGGGCCTGCGCCTCTGGGGTCTCTCTTTCGGCCTACCTTATGTGATCCAGCCCGACGAGCCGTCGGTCGAGGACCGCGCGCTACGCATGTGGCTGGCCGGCGACCCCAACCCCCACTACTTCGTCTACCCGTCGCTCTACTACGACATGCAAGCGATCTGGGCGTTCGCCATCGGCCACATCGCCGGCCTCTTCCAGCCGGACGCCCTGCGGCATCCCATCCTGCACAAGCCCTTGTACTACCTGTCCGGCCGCCTCCTCACCGCCCTGCTCGGCACGCTCACCGTCTTCATCACCTACCTAGCCGGCCGCGCGTTCAGTGTGCGGCTCGGCCTGATGGCGGCTCTGTTCCTAGCTGTGGCGGCGCAGCATGTGCAGCAATCGCACTACATTACGGTCGACGCCCCCACCGGGCTCTTCACCGCCCTGACCGCCCTCTTCGCCCTGCGCGCCCTGCAGAACATAAGGAGCGCGCCGGTGAGGCTGATGGCGCCGGACGACGACCTGGAAGCGGGCGCGTTCCGGCGTCGAGCGGGTGTCTATCTGCTCGCGGCCGGAGTCGCCGCCGGGCTCGCCGCCGGGACCAAGTACAACGCCGGGGTCGCCCTACTGCTGCCACTGGCGGCTATCTTGCTCGGAGGCGCGTGGCCGCGGGCGCGACGCCTGGTCATGGCGTCCGCCGTCTGCGCCGTCTGCGCCGCCTGCGCCGCGACGTTCGTGCTGACGAGCCCCTTCATCGTGCTCGACCCAGCGCCCTTCCTCGCCTCGCTCCACGTCGTGTCTCAGCACTACGCGACCGGACACCCGGGCGCCGAGGGCGGGGACAACGCGCTGTGGTACCTGCTCTATCTTGGGCGCGAGGGCATGCTGCCCGCGGCGACGGCGCTGGCCGTCGCCGGCGCGGCGATCGCGCTGGCGCGCTACCGCCGGGCGGGGCTGCTCCTGCTCTCCTTTGCGCTGCCCTACTACGCGCTCCTGTGCAGCACCTACGTGCGCTTCGACCGCAACCTGCTGCCGCTGCTGCCCTTCCTGGCCCTCTTCGCCGCCGCCGGCGTCGAGGCCATCGTCCCGCCGCTGGCCCTGCTGCTGCGCAACCACGGCGCCGCCTATGGGCTGACCCTCGGGCTGGCTGTCGCGCCGTCGCTGGCCGTCGCCGCGCGGGCCGACAACAGCATCACGCGCCCCTTCAGCGAGCAGGTCGCGGTGGCCTGGGCCGACGCCCACCTGCCTGCCGGCGCGCATCTAGCAACCGAAAACTGGGAGGGCCGGCCCTTTGAGCTCTCGCCCCGGCGCTACACCATCACCAACCGCGGGACGCTCGCGCTGCTGGCCTACGCCGAGCTGCGCAAGCTCGGCGTGCGCTACGCCGTGACCGACTCCTGGACCGACGGCGCCTACCTGCGCGACCCGCGGCGCTACCCCGTCGAGGCGGCGCGCTATCGCGAGCTCTACCGGCGCGCGCGCCTGCTCGCGCGTATCCCCGGCGACTCCCCTGAGCGCCAGGGTCCGACCATGAGCATCTACGAGCTGCGCCCGTGACGCCGGCCGATCCCCCGCACTCCCCCGTGGTGGAGCTAGACGCGCAGGGGCTGCGCGCGCGTGTAGCCCTGCTCGAGGCGGAGCTCGGGCTGATGCGCGACAAGCTGCGCCACATGGAGGAGATCGATCGTATCCACGCCGATTTCGCCTTCGCAATCTCGCACGAACTGCGCACGCCACTCACCCTGATCTCCGGCTACGCGCAGAAGCTGCTGCTGCGCTGGCAGCTCACCGACGACGAGCGGCGCCGCGGCATGGTCGAGAAGATCAACGTGTCCAGCCACCGCCTCTCGCGCCTGATCGAGGACATGCTGCTGGTGACCGATGTCGAGCGCGGCGAGCTGCCAATACACCTCAGGAGCGTGGCCGTCCCCGCCGTGGTGGAGCAGGCGCTGGGCGACCTGCGCGACCGCTACCAGGACCGCATGCCGGCGGTCACGGTCTCCGGCGAGCCGACCTGGGCGCTGGCCGACGGCTTCCGGCTCGAGCAGGTGCTGATCTGCCTGCTGGACAACGCCGTCAAGCACGCCCCGAGCGGCTCGACCGTTAGCATTACGTGGCGACGGGAGGACGATGTGGTCACCATCGGGGTGACCGATGAAGGTAAAGGCATCGACCCCACCGACGTCCCGCGCCTATTCGCGCGCTTCGGGCGCCTGGAGCGCGTTCTGGGGCAGAGCCAGGGCGGTGTGGGCCTGGGCCTCTACATCGCGCGCCGCCTCGTCGACGCGATGGACGGCCGCATCGAGGTCGAGAGCGCGCCCGGTGAGGGCAGTACGTTCTACGTGACGCTGCCGAGAGATTAGGAGAAAGTTATGACGATCGAACGCGCCTATCTACTCGGCATAGATCTGGGAACGACCGGGGTCAAGAGCCTCGTGCTCGACGGAGATGGGGCAGTCGTGGGCACGGCCACGGCCGGGCTCGCGCTCTCTACGCCGCGGCCCGGCTGGAGCGAACAAGAGCCCGCGGACTGGTGGGAGGCCACGCGCGTCAGCGTGCGCGCAGTGCTGGATCGCACGGGCGTGCGGCCGGAGGCGCTGGTGGGCATCGGCATCTCGGGACAGATGCACGGGGCCGTCCTGCTCGACAGGGAAGGCGTCCCCGTGCGGCCGTGCATCCTCTGGAACGACCAACGCTCCGCTCCACAGTGCGACGAGATCGCGCGGCGGGCGGGCGGGCGGGCGCGGCTGCTCGAGCTCGTGGCCAATCCCGCGCTGGCAGGGTTTACAGCGCCCAAGCTCTTGTGGGTGCGCGAGCACGAGCCCGCTGTTTGGGCGCGGGTAGCGACGGTGCTGCTGCCCAAGGACTACCTCGTCTACCGCCTGACGGGAGAGCTCGGAACCGAGGTGTCGGACGCCGCGGGGACGCTGCTGCTCGACGTACGTCGCCGCGCCTGGAGCCACGAACTGCTGGCGCTGCTCGACCTGTCGCCGGCGCTGTTGCCGGCCTGCCGCGAGTCGAGCGACATCGTCGGACGCGTCACCGCGGCGGCCGCGGCGGCCACGGGGCTGGCGGCGGGGACAACCGTGGTGGCCGGCGGCGCCGACAACGCCTGCGCGGCCATCGGCGCCGGCGCGATCGCCCCGGGACGCCTGGTGAGCTCGATCGGCACCTCCGGCACGATGATCGCGCCGACGGCGGCGCCCGAGGTCGACACCCAGGGGCGAGCGCACACCTTCTGCCATGCCGTCCCCGATACCTGGTACGTGATGGGCGTGATGCTCTCCGCCGGCGGCGCGCTGCGCTGGCTGCGCGACACCCTGTACGAGGCCGCGGAGATCGGGGGGCGCGATACTTACGACGCGATGATGGAGGGGGCCGCGGCCGTGCCGGCGGGGGCGGAGGGGCTCGTCTTCCTGCCGTACCTCTCCGGCGAGCGCACCCCCCACGGCGACCCCGACGCGCGCGGCGTCTTCTGCGGCCTGACCCTGCGACACGGCAGAGGCCACCTCGCGCGCGCTGTCGTCGAGGGCGTCACCTTCGGGTTGCGCGACTCGTTGGAGATCATGCGGGCGCTAGACTTGCCGGCTGACCGCGTGTACGCGACGGGCGGCGGGGCGCGCAGCGCTCTATGGCGCCAAATCCAGGCCGACGTCTTCGGCATCCCCGTGGTCGCCGAGCCGGCCGGGGAGGGTCCCGCGCTCGGCGCCGCCCTGCTCGCCGGCGCGGGCGCCGGCGTCTTCACGCTCGCCGAGGGCGTCGCGCGCGCCATCCGCCAGGGCGATGTCGTGGAACCGCGGCCGGCGGAGGTCCGCGCCTACGATCGCGTGTACGAGATCTACGACCGATTGTATCCGGCCCTCAAGGATGTGTTCCCGCTGCTTGGCGGCGTGTAGCCGTCTTTCCCGGGAGCGCCGGCTGTAGCCGGTCTATACATGTAGTGCGAGTAGTGTGAGGGGACTGTCCATATACCCAGTACCCATATACGACGATTATTCTGGTGTCTCCGACGTCGAGGCGGCGGACGTAGCGGCATGCGACGGTAAGCGAAGGGCGTCGGCATCAGTTGATGCCGACGCCCTTCGCTTACCGTCTGACCATTGACTCGATCAGGCCGCACACTCTTCGACGACGATCGCCTTGAACAGGAGGCGCACGACGCCGATGCGGCTGTCGGCCATGCCATAGTAGACGTCGAAGCTCTCGCCGCGCCGGTCGACGGCCGTGGGAAAGACCACGTTGGAGACCACGCCGACGCGCTCCTCGGCCGTTTCGGGGCCGAAGACCGGCTCGTGCGAGCGCGCCAGGACGATGCGCGGGTCGTCGCGGTCGAGCAGCAGCGCGCCCGTACGGTAGCAGCGTCCCCCGTCGGCATACAATTCAACACCATGGTAGAACGTGAGCCAGCCCTCCGGCGTGCGCAGGGGCACGGTGCCCCCCCCGATGCGATAGGCCTCCCACTCGCCCTGCGGCGTCGCGAGCAGCGCATGCTGCGCGAAGCGCGGGGGCTCATTCTCGGCAGTGGTGGCCGCCCCGGCACCGGGGCTGCCGCCGTCGAGCCAGTCCACCCTGTCGAGCGGGCAGTAGGAGATCCACATGCTGGGCCGGTCGTCGTCCACCCCGCCCGGGGGCGAGGCGGGCACGCTGCCCTCGCCGTCGAAGCCCGCCCACGTTTCATACATTGGCCGGTGCAGCATGGCCAGGGCAAGCGCGCCGTCGGGAGCCCGGACCGGCTCGGGCAGGAGCATGCCGTCTTTGTTGGCGTAGAGGTTGAAATCGGTCCCGTCCTCGGCGGCGAAATCGACCAGCCCGTGGCGCGTCCAGGAGCGCAGGTCGCGCGACGAGGCCAGGGCCACATGCGGGCCGCGCCGCCCGAGCGCTGTGTAGGCCATCACGTAGCGGTCGAGGCGCGGGATATATGTCACGCGCGCGTCCTCGCAACCACCGACACCGGGCCGCACAATCTCGTACGACGTTTCGGGCTCGAGGGCGACGCCCAGACGCTCGACGCCGATCGGCCGGCCGGCCGCATCGTGGATGACGCGCGCGACGCCCACGCGCGAGTAGTTCCCGGCCGCGACGAGCCGTGGGAACAGATAGTAGCGCCCATCGGGTCCGGCGACGCCCGCCGGGTTGAGCACTCCCTCGACCTCGAGCGGGTTGGCCTCCTCGGGCGCCATCAGCACGCCCAACCTCTCGACATCGAAGAGGGGAGATGGTGTCATCATCGTCATCACGGCCTCAATCCTGGCTGTCCTGACTTAACCACTAATTCTGGCTTAACCACTGTATAAACGTATGCTCTTATGTATCCCATCGGCGCATCGATCCTCACGGTGAAGACAGGTGTACCACGGGTAGTCCTGATGGGCAATCACCTATTAGGGTCATGCGCGGCCAGCGGCCGTTGGACATGGGGACGGCGAGGCGGGCGTGGGGAGCCTGGATCTGCGAGGGCAATACGCGGGGACGCCGCGACACGTGGGGGCATTGGTCAGTATGGCACATCCACCGCGTCAAAGATAGCCCGACCCGTGGCTTGCTGTAAATAGGCTTGTCCACACCGCCCCATTACGACCGCCCCATTACGACCGCCCCATCACGACCGCCCCATCACGACCGCCCCATTACGACCGCCCCATTACGCTGTCCAACAATGGGCGCGTGCGCTACGCGACCTGCTCGACGGAGGCGCCATCGACGGCGTGGCAGCGGAAAACGGCGGGGGTGCGGCCAGTGCGCGCCGGATAATCGGCCATGACGCCCTGCTCGAAGGCGTCCCACGCGTCCTCGGGCACCAGGTTGATCGTGCACCCCCCGAAGCCGCCCCCCGTCATGCGCGACGCCACCGAGCCGTGGGCGAGGGCTACCTCGACCAGGATGTCGATCTCCTCGACCGTGATGGCGTAATCGTCGCGCATACTGGCCTGCGAGGCCGCGAAGAGCTCGCCCAGGCGCGCCACGTCGCCCGCGCGCAACGCCTCGGCCGCCTCGCCCACCCGCGCGTCTTCGGTCACCACATGCCGGCAGCGCCGCCGGATCGTCTCCGGCAGGCGCTCCTCGACCAGGGCGAAGTCCCCCGGCGACACGTCGCGCAGGGCACTGATGCCGGGCAGGTACTGCCGGAGCAGCCGCACGCCCTCCTCGCACTCTTCGCGCCGATCGTTGTAGGCCGAGCCGGCCAGCCCGCGGGGCACGCCGCTATGCACCACCCCGAGCGCCACGCCCGGCAGCGCAATCGGCACGGGCTCGTACTGAAGCGAGCGGCAGTCGAGCAAGAGCGCGTGCCCGGCCACGCCGAGGCGCGAAATAAACTGATCCATGATGCCCGTCTGCACGCCGACGAAATGGTTCTCGGCCTGCTGGGCCAGCAGCGCCTCGGCGCGCGCGGGGAGGCTTAGGCCGGCCAGGCGCTCGAAGAGCAGCATGCAGGATATCTCGACGGCGGCGGAGCTGCTCATGCCCGCGCCGAGCGGGACGTTGCCCCACAGTAGCACATTGGCGCCGGCGAGATGGTGCCCCGCCCGCTGCAGGGCGTCGGCCACGCCCTGCGGATAGTTGATCCAACTCTGGCGGGTGGCCAGGCCCAGCGCGTCGAGCTCGAAAGAGGCGCGGCGGTCGAAGTTGGCCGAGTGGATGACCACGCGGTCGTCGGGACGCCGCTGGCCGAGCACGCGCACCTCGCGGTCGACGGCGACGGGCAGCACGAAACCCTCGTTGTAGTCGGTGTGCTCGCCGATCAGGTTGACTCGCCCGGGCGCGCGGGCCATGAATACAGTACCTTTGCCGCGGGGGAAAACGTCGCGGAAGCGCTCGAGTAAATCGGGCATCTCCTCCCCGCCGGGCGTCGCCATGCTATTTTTACTCATCGTCCCTCTCCCAGCGCCACGGCCACGGGCCACGCGATGCGGCGGCCGTCCGGGCGCGGGCTATCGTCCACAATGCTCGTATTGTAGTGCGCCTTGTCGCCGGATCACAAGATCCATGTTCACAAAGAGTGCGCCCCCGTTTCTCGCGCGGTCGCCGCCCCTCTGAGGGCAGGGTCTGTGAAAAGTCGTCATCGCCCCTCTCTTCTCGCCCCCTCCGCCCATGACCGACTGGTCTCCCGGACCCTGGCCGCGGGTCCGACAGTGGGGCGCGCCTCCGGGGGAACCCCGGGAGAGGGCTCCCCCCAGACCCCCGCCAACCACGACGCGTGCGGCGGACCGACGTGACCACATCGACAATTGAGGGCTCCGCTTTAGACGCGACACGCGAGGGTGTGGCATACTGCGATCAGTTGGTCGATAGAGCGGGCTAAAGAGTAGAGCAGAGCGGAGAGGGTGGGGTGGACACAGAGCTGGATCAAGACGTCGCGGAGCGGGACGACTCGGCCATGGAGGCCGAGGCCGGCGCCCCTGACACGATCGCCGAGGGCGCCGACGACGGCGGTGTTGGCGCCGCCGTCGCTATGATCGTTGCGCTCTCCTCGTTCCTCCTGGCCGTGGTGTTCGTCCTCTTGCGCCACGCGCTCTTCCACGCGTGAGCGCGGCGGCGACACGACGATGGGCGACGCGTTGATGGACGAGTTTGTGCGGGCCTACGAGCGCATGGCGGCCGACGTCGAGCGCGTGGTCGTGCAGTATCCCGAAGAGATGCGCGAGGACCTGCGGGCGCACGCGCAGGAGGAATTGCGCCTCCGTATGCAAGAGATGTGGGCGGCGCGGCAGCGCCAGGCGCGCGGCTCCTGAACCCTGTGAGCGACGAGCGATATCGGGCGCTCTCGGATACCATGTAGAGGTAGAGAAATCCCGTTCGACTTCGACAAACCCACACCCATCAGGAGCACTGCCATGGTCTACGTCCCGACAGTTGTCGAGAGCACGCCGCGCGGCGAACGCAGCTACGACATCTTCTCGCGCCTGCTCAACGAGCGCATCATCTTCTTGAACACGCCCATCGTCACCGACGTCGCGGCCCTCGTCACGGCGCAGTTGCTCTTCCTGCAGAGCGAGGACCCCGAGCGCGACATCATGATGTACATCAACAGCCCCGGCGGCGACGTGATGGCCGGCCTCACCATCTACGACACGATGCAGCACATCAAGCCGCAGGTCAGCACCATTGCCATCGGCTTCGTCGCCAGCATGGCCTCGATCCTGCTCGCTGGCGGCGCCAAGGGCAAGCGCTACGCCCTGCCCAACACCGACATCATGATCCACCAGGGCTCGGCCGGCTTCTCGGGCGCGACGCCCGACCTCGAGGTGCGCTCGCGCTGGATCTTGCGCATGGTGCGCCGCACCAACAGTATCCTGTCTACCCACACGGGGCAACCCTTCGAGAAGATCGAGAGCGACACGCAGCGCGACTACTTCATGACCTCGGATGAGGCCGTCGAGTACGGACTGATCGACTCCGTGCTCAACGCGGAAGACATGCCGGTTGGCGAGTCCGGGGATCTACCCTTCCAGCCGTAGAGGGTCTGTCCCCCTCCTACTCCTAACATCGCGCGACGCCATCCCCGTCTCGCGGCCCTTTCAGGACTCTTCCAGGCGAACAGGTCCCGGCCGCGACGCCGGGGGCGCTCTTCCGATTCGTTATAGCAGATGGAGACGAGTGCGGCTGTCGTGTGCGCCAGTACGCGGACTCTATGGGGGCGCGCGGGGGAGGGCGCGGGGGGCGCGGGTATTACCCACACCCCATGGCGTTCGTTACATCTGTGCGCCGATCGGCGCCGGCTCAGGGCAGAGCGATCGAGTTGCTGATGAGCACGTCCGAGCACTTGTATTGTGTCTTCGTAAAACTGCGCTTGGTATGCTTCGTAGCCGAAGCCAGTGGCTGGATAGATGCGGCAGATCTATGCTGTTGTAGCTTAATCGCAGGCGCTAAGGGTTGTATCACAACCGCATGCGCGGTCGTCGCTGGCTCGAAGACGTTTGACCCTGGGATCGCCCCTAACACGAGCACCGCGATTATAAGCAATCGCCCCAGATCTGGTGTTTAGACTAAACGGGGCCACGGGGGCGACGCCCCGTGGCCCGGTCGGGTATCCTCTGGTTGCACGGCACAAAGGAGGACCCGATGGATACTACCACGCCGACGCCCCCGACCGTCCTGGGCGCCTACCGCGCGGGGCTCTACGCCTGTTTCACCCGCGCGCGCGCCGCGCTTTTCGACCTGTGCGACGCCCTGGCGACGCACCCGGGCGCGCGCTCGTTCGTGGACCTGTCGCCAGCGCCCTGTTTCCAACGGCGCTGGCCCAGCGTCTATGAAGCCTGGGAGGACGGGCGCATCGACCGCGCCGCCCTGCGCGCGCTCTTCCGGGACGCGGCCCCGCGCCCGGCGGCGGGGGCGCGTCAGGTGCGCGCGCTCGACAGTAGCCCGCTCGCGCGGCCCTACGCGCGCACGTCTGCGGATCGCACGCTGGTGCATGGGCCCGCCGCCGGCGCGGTGCTGCCCCCGCACACGGCGCCGGTGCGCCCCGGCTGGGCCGTCTCCACGCTGGTCGTGGTGCCCCCCGCGCCGCGCAGTTGGACGCACATCCTGGACAACGCGCGCATCCCGAGCGACCAGACGGCCCTGCCTGTCGGGGCGGCACAACGCGCCGCCCTGGTGCCCACGCGCGCGCAGGAGAAGGAGTGGGAGGAGACGCAAGGGGAGCAAGAGCGGCCGGTGGTGCTGGCCGACGGCGGGGCGGCGACGGGACCGCCGGCTGGGTGGCGGCCACGGCGGACCTGGCCCTCGCCCAGTTGGTGCGCGCGGCCGCCACGCGCGTGCTCTACCGCACGGCCCCGCCCCCGACCGGCAAGGCGGGCCGCCCGCGCAAGGACGGCGCCCGCGTCAAGGGCTCCGACCCCTCCACGCACGGGGCGCCCGACGTTATATGGACGGGCCCCGACGCGGGAGGGCGGGAGGTCACGGTACGGTGCGGGGGCGGGTTGCACCGCAAGGAGTGCCGGCACGTCCCCCTCACGGCGGTCTGCCTCACGCGCCCGGCGGCCACCGGCGCGACAGGCGACCCGCGCGAACGGTGGCGCGGCGGCCGGCCCGTGCCCCCGCTCGCCCGGGTGGCCCGCCTGTACCCGTGGCGCTTCAGCAGCGAGCACGGCGACCGCTTCGACAAGCAGGACCTCCTGTGGACGGCGCCACACGTGCGCCCACCGGAGCAAATGGAACGCTGGACGGACGTGGTCGCCGCCGTCCACAATGAGAGCGGGCTGGCCCGCGCGGGCTCAGGCGCAGCACCTCCCGTGGGCGGACCCGCCCCGCCCGCTGAGCCCGCGCCAGGTCCGCCGGGCCCTGGCCCGCCTTATCGCGCGGGAGGGGACCTCGGCCGCCCCGCCCCGCCCCGCCCCGCCCCGCCCCGCCCCCGCGGGAAATCCCCCGGCCGGGCGCCGGGGACGGTCGTGCGCCCCGCCCCGCGCCATCCGGTCATCCGCACAGCGCCCGCGCGGCGCCCCAAACGCCCCCGCGCCGCCTAAAACGACGCCCATCAGCCCCTCTCTCGGCTCTGCCCGGCACCTCTCGTCGCCGCCGGGTGCATCCCTATGCCCTCGCCTAGTCTAAACACCTGCCAGATACGGACGGATGATTATTCCTGTCACGACCTATCCTATCAGTCGCCCGTGGCCCTGACCACACGTAACTCCCATGATTGACACACGTAATAAACGATGGTCGGGGGCTTGGTGGCGCTGCAAGCACGGCAGGCCGGTGTGCGCGACCGTGAGCTGGCCGTCGAGCCGGAGAGGTTGGAGGGGGAAAGCCCTACGGCGTAGGAGGGGTGGGTGAGGCGGGCGAGGGCGCCTGTCGCGCGCGCAGTCTTTCCAGCAGCGCGCGGGCGGCGGCTTGCTCGGCGCCCTGGCGGTTGGAACCCTCGCCGCGCGCCGCCCCCTGCCCCTCGACCTCGACCTCGGCCACGAAGCGGCTGTCGTGCGCCGGGCCGCTGCGCTCCAGGATGCGGTAGCGCGGCGTGACGCGGTAGACGCCCTGGGTGTGCTCCTGCAGCTCCGACTTGGCGTTGCGGTGCAGGTCGTCCGCCAGGATACGGGGCAGGCGCCGGCGGAAGAAGGGGTCGAGGAAGCGCGCGGTGCGCGCGAAGCCCTGGTCGAGGAAGATGGCGCCGACGACGGCCTCGAAGGCCTCGGCCAGCACGGACGAGACGCCGCGCCCGTGCGGCCCTTGCTCGGCCCGGCTCACCGGCACGAACAGGCCCAACTCGACCTCCGCGGCGTACTGCGCGGCGGTGGAGCGCCGTACCAGGGCCGAGCGCAGCGCCGTCAGCGGACCCTCGGCCAGGCCCGGCTGGGTGCGATAGAGGAACGAGGCCGCCGCCGCGCCGAGGACGGCGTCGCCCAGGAACTCCAGGCGTTCGTTCGATGGGCGACCCTCATCCACCCCCTCGCCGTTGGTCTCGTTGCTCGACACGTGCGCCAGGGCCAGCTCCAGCACGTCCTGGCGGCGGAACGTCACGCCCAGGCGACGCTCCAGGTCTTGCAGGGGCGGCCGCTCAGCCTCCAACGCGCCACCTCAATGGGCCGGTAGTCAGGGCTCGTGAACGGTCGCCCCCTCCGCTCCCTCCGCACGCGGATATCTGACCCTTCTCGCCCCCTCCGCCCATGGCTAACTGGTCCCTCGGCTGCGGCCGACGTTGGGGCGCCCCTCCGGGGGGACCTGGGGGGATGGCTCCCCCCAGACACCCGGAGGGGGCGGAGGGGGCGGAGGGGGAGAGAAAGGGTTCGGGCGGCTTTTCACAGGCCCTGCCCCCCGTCCGGCGGGTTAGGCGCGTGAAATGGCCAGGAGGTATAATTATGATGTCAAACGCCCCTGCGTCTACTCATGGCTAGCCGTCGTCGCTAGTCGTCGTCGATAGATCGCAGTGGGCTTGCGACCAACCGTCGACTAACGACTAACGACTATCTACTCAGGAGACTATACCATGCCTTTCTACGAGTATAAGTGCGCCGACTGTGACAAGCCGTTCGAGATGCTCGTCGGCTCGCCGGCGCTGGCCGACAGCGTCGTGTGCCGCTACTGCGGGAGCGAGAGCGTGCGCCGGCTGGTCTCGTCCTTCGCCTCGCGCTCCACTGGGCCGAGCGCGCTGGAGAGCATGGCCGCCAGCGCGCCGCGCGGCGGTGGCGGCTGCTGCGGTGGCGGCTGCGGCTGCGGGCACTAAGATAAGAGGGGCGCGATGGTCCGCCGCGTGTCCTCCACGTCGACGGCCATCTGCGCCAGAAGCGGCGCCAGGCCGTCGTAGCGCTCTTGCCCGCGCAGGTGTTCCATGAATGCCACGCGCAGTTCTTGCCCGTAGATGTCGCGGTCGAAATCGAGTAGGTACGCCTCGACCGTCGTTTCCACCCCGTTGAAATGGGGGTTTGTCCCCACGCTCACGGCCGTGGCGCGGCGCTCGCCCGGCGCGTCAGGCAACTCGGCGGTGCCGGCGTAGACGCCGGAGGCGGGCACGATTTGCTCCCGCGCGATGGCGATGTTGGCCGTCGGATAGCCCAGGGTCCGGCCGCGCTTGTATCCGTGCACGACGTCGCCCGAGAGCTCGAAGGGGCGGCCGAGCAAAGAGGTGACGACCCCCATGTCGCCCGCCCGTATGGCGTCGCGCACGGCGGAGCTGCTGACGCCGGACGCCCCCGCCTCTACTCCCTGGCGCGCCACCACGTGGACATCGAATCCCGATCGCCGGCCGCGATCGATGAGGTACGGGATGCCGCCCTCGCGGCCGTGGCCGAAACGGAAATCGTCGCCCATCCACAACTCGGCGATCGTTAGGCCCATTTGCAAGCGATCCACGAACTCCTCCGGCGTCAGCGCGGCGAAGGCGTGGGTGAAGGGCAGCACGGCCAACAGGTCGGGCTCCAGCGCGGCCAGCAGCCGCTCTTTCGTGGCGCGGCCTATGATTTGATAGTCGGCGAGGCCCGGGCGCAGCACGAGCGCGGGGGCGGGGTCGAAGGTGATGATGCCAAAAGCAACTCCGTGTTCGCGGGCGCGCGCGCGCGCCTGGCCCAGTACATAGTGGTGCCCGCGGTGCACCCCGTCGAACGTGCCGATGGCGAGCACGAGCGGCCGGTCGTGGCGCAATTCTTCCAGTCTATCCACGCGCTTCACGAGCCCCGTCCCCTCCCGCGTCGAGCGGCGCGTTTTCCGTGGCGCCCGGCGGCGTCCCGAACACCTTGCTCGGCTGCCACGCGCGGCGGCGCTCGTCGTGGCGCGCCAGGGCCAACAACCGCCCATCGCGCGCGTAGAGACGCGCCTCGGACGGGGGTCGGCGGTCGGGAGTCGAGAGCCGAACGGGGACGGGGTTGCCGTGCAAGACGGCCGCCGCGTCGCGGTCGTCGACGACGACGGCAGGCCAGGCGGCGACGGCCTCGTCGGGCGGACGCAACTGGGCGGCGAGGCACCCATCCCCCGCCAGGCGACAGATCTCCTGCACCCCCAACGCCGTGTCCACGCCGAACGCTCCGCTGCTCAGCCGTCGCAGCGCGGCGAGGTGGGCGCCGCAGCCGAGTCCTTCGCCCACGTCGCGGGCCAACGCGCGGATATATGTGCCCGCGCCGCACCAGACGATCAGGTCGAGCTCTTCGCCCCGCAACTCCACCACGGACAGCCCGTCGATGCGCACCGCGCGCGCGGCCATCTCCGGCGCCTTGCCCTGGCGGGCCAGCTTATAGGCGGGGACGCCGTCCCGCTTGATCGCGGCGTAGGCCGGCGGAACCTGCTCGATCGCACCCAGGAACGGGGCGAGGGCGTCGGACACGCGCTCGATGGTCACGCCGGCGACCGGACGCTCCTCGACGACGGGGCCCTCGGCGTCGTCGGTACTAGTGTGCTGGCCGAGGCGCAGCCGCGCCAGGTAGCATTTGCGGCCGTGCATCAGGTAGTCCGAGAGGCGCGTGGCGGTGCCGACGGTGACGAGCAGGACGCCGGTCGCCAGCGGATCGAGCGTGCCCGCGTGGCCCACCTGCCGCTGCCCGAGGGTTCGCCGCACCAGCCCCACGACATCGTGCGAGGTCCAGCCCAGCGGCTTATCGACGTTCAGGATGCCGTCCACACGTACTCCGTGCAGTCGGAAGTCGGAAGTCGGAAGTCGATAGTAAGGCGCAGAGCAAACGTGCGCGTACCGGTAGCGCCGTGTGTAGCGAGCGTCTTGATCACAGCAACTAGCGACTTTCGACTAATTCATGGTAGCGCGCGAGCAGGGCGGCGCGCGCGGCCTCGGGGGGGCCGGCGAGGTCGCAGCCAGCGGCGCGGCGATGTCCACCGCCGCCGAACGCGGCGGTGAGCTCGACCGCGTCCACGCGCGCTGTCGTGCGCACGCTCGCTTTGAAGTGGCCGTCGGGCATGCCCTTGAGCAGGAAGGCCAGGTCGACGTCGTCGATGCTGCGCAGGAACTCCACGACGCCATCGAGATCGGAGGTCTCGGCCCCGCACGCGTCGACCATCTCGCGCGTGGCCACCGCCGAGGCGACGCGCCCCCCGTCGTCCAGCCGCAATGTGGCCAGCGCGCGCCCCCACAGGAGCGCGGCCGCCGGCCGCCGGCGCAACAGCAGGTTGTACGAGACCACTGCCGCGTCAGCCCCCGCCGCCACCAGGGCCGCCGCCGTGGACAGCGCGCGCGGCGTGCTGTTGCTGTTCTGGAAGGAGTGCGTGTCGTTGATGATACCGGTGAGGAGCATCACCGCCATGTCGGGGTCGACCGGCGCCGGGAGCGCGCCCACGAGGTCGTAGATGATCTCGGCCGTCGACGCGGCCGTCGTGTCAACCAGATTCACGTCGCCGTACAGAGTATCGCTGGCGTGATGGTCGATGTTGAGCAAGGTGCGGCCGGGCCGCAGCCTCTCCAGATCGGCCCCCAGACCGCCCAACAGGCCCGGGTCCGAGACGTCGACCGTGACCAGGAGATCGGGGTCGGCGGGCACGGCCGCCACGATCATGCCGGCCTCGGGCAGGAAGTGGAGCGAGGGCGGTAGAGGGTCGGCGCAAGCGACGACCGGCTCTCGTCCTCGCTGCCGGAGCGCGCGGGCCAGGGCCAGCGCCGCGCCGACCGTGTCGCCGTCCGGCGATCGATGGCACAACAGCACCGGCCGCGCGGCCGTGCGCAGCAACGCCGCGGCCTCCGCCAGGCCCGCGGCCGCGGTCTCGTGGGCGGGGGACCCGCCCACGGCGTCAAGACTCTTGCTCACGCTCGTCGTCCTCGTCCTCGCCCTCGTCCTGGTGTTCGCCCGCGCCCATGTTCGCCTCTCGCTCGCGCTCCTCGACCTCGCGTATGACGCGCAGCACGCGGTCGCCCTCTTCGATGGAGTGGTCGAGTACGAACTGCAACTCCGGCGTGTGCCGCAGCCGCAGGTCGGCGCCGAGCTCGCGCCGCAGGTAGCCGGAGGCGTGCCGCAGGGCCGCGATCGAGGCCGTCTGCTCCTCCGGCGCGCCCATGACGGACACGTAGACCTTGGCGTAGCGCAGATCGGGCGACATCTGGACGCGTGTGATGCTGCTCATGAACGACACGCGTGGGTCCTTCAGCTCGGTCTGCATCAACTCGGTGAGACGGCGGAGGATCTCATCGCTGACGCGCTCGGCGCGATGCGGCGCAGGCATTATAGCACCCCCCAGTAGTCAGTTATCGGTAGCCGGTAGCCGGGGACTCCCCCTGGCTACCGGCTACTGTTTAGCTAACGAGTTCGCGCGTGAACGCCTCGATCACGTCGCCCTCGGCGAAGTCGTCGAAGCCATCGATCGTCATGCCGCACTCCGTGCCGGGGCCGACCTCGCGCACGTCGTCGCGCAGGCGGCGCAGCGACGTGATGCGGCCATCGCCCACGGTCTCGCCGCGCCGCATCACGCGGATGGTCGCGCCGCGCGTGAAGGAGCCGTCGGCGATCAGGCAGCCGGCCGCCTTGTGCTTGCCGGCGGGGAAGACGGCGCGCACATCCGCGTGGGCATGCACGACATCCTGATACACCGGCTCCAGCAAGCCCCTGAGCGCGGCCTGGACCTCCTCGGTCAGCTTGTAGATGATGGCGTAGAAACGCACGTCGACGCCGGTCGCCTCGACCGCGCGGCGCGCCGCCGGGTCGGAGCCGACGTTAAAGCCGACCACGATGGCCTGCGAGGCCGCCGCCAGGGTCACGTCCGACTCGGTGACGTCGCCGACCGCGGCGCGCAGCAAGCGCACCTTGACGCTCGCGTCGCCCAATTCGTCCAGACTGTGCTGGATGGCGCCGATCGAGCCCTGCACATCGGCCTTGAGCACCATGTTGAGCTCCTTGACCTCGCCCGCTTGCACCTGGCTGAAGAAATCGGCCAGGGCCACGCGCTTGGTGGGCAACAGCGTCTGCGCCCGCCGCTCGCGCGCCACGGTCGCCGCCATATCGCGGCCCTTGCGCTCGTCCTCCACCGCGCGCAGCGTGTCGCCCGTTTCCGGCACGTCGGGGAGCTGCAGAATCTCGACCGGGAACGACGGCGGCGCCACCTTGACGGCGTGGCCGCGGCTGTCGAACATGGCGCGCGCGCGCCCGGCCACGCCGCCGACGACCACGAAATCGCCGCGCTGCAGCGTGCCGTTGCGCACCAGCACGGTGCACACCTTGCCGCGGCGCACGTCGGTGCGCGCCTCCACCACGGTGGCTACCGCCGGGCGGTCGGGATTGGCCTTGGGCTCGACCCTGATGTCCGACACGAGCAGGATGTTGTCGAGCAGGTCGTCGAGCCCTTGCTGCGTCTTGGCCGAGACCTCCACGGCGGGCACGTCGCCGCCGTACTCCTCGACCACGACGTTGTGCTCGGTCAGCTCCTGCTTGACGCGGTCGGGGTTGGCGCCCTCCTTGTCGATCTTGTTGATGGCGATGATGATGGGCACCGCGGCGGCGCGCGCGTGGTCGATGGCCTCGACGGTCTGCGGCATCACACCGTCGTCGGCGGCCACCACGATGATGACGATGTCGGTCACCTGCGCCCCGCGCGCGCGCATCGCCGTGAAGGCGGCGTGGCCGGGCGTGTCGAGGAAGGTGATCTTGCGCAGTTCGCCTTCGCGCTCTTTCTCGACCTGATAGGCGCCGATATGCTGCGTGATGCCGCCGGCCTCGCCCGCGGCGACGCGCGTGACGCGGATAGCGTCGAGCAGCGATGTCTTGCCGTGATCGACGTGGCCCATGATGGTCACGACGGGCGGGCGCGGCTGCAAGAGCGCCGGGTCCTCGTCCTCCAGCATATTCGCCGGTCCCTCGCCCTCCGGAACGCCCTCGGCGGGGGCCGGCGCCTCGGTCGCGGTCGCGCCGAGTTCCTCGGCCACGATCGCCGCCGTGTCGAAGTCGATCTCCTGGTTGATGGTGGCCATCATGCCGTTCTTGAACAGCACCTTGATGACGGCCGCGGTCGGCTGGGCAAGGAAATCGCCCAACTCCTTGACCGTCATGACGGCCGGCAGCTCGACGCTGGTCGGTCGCTCGATGGTGGCTGTCGCCGCCGGGCGTCCGCCATTGGCGTTGGCCGCGCTGGAACGGTTGCCCCCTCGCCCACGACTTCCGCCGCCGGGCCGCCCGCCGGGGCGATATCCACCCCGGCCCCGTCCGCCGCCTCCTGGTCTCCCTGGCATATCTTTCTCCTTAGCGTGTTTAGTGTTTGGCGCTTGGCGCCTGGCGAAATACCGCCGGCCCCCGAACTAGTCGCTCAACACTAAGCACTAGTCACTTTTCTTCATCGGTAACGTCTCGGCGTACTTGTCGAGCGCCTGCCAGTGCTCGGGCGTCACGACGATGCTCAGGGCATGGTCGAGGCTCTTGCGCCTGGCCGCGAGCTGGAAGCACTCCCGGGCGGGGCACAGGTAGGCCCCGCGCCCGGGTTTGCGCCACGAGGTGTCCACCTCGACCGCACCGTCGACCGTGCGCACGAGCCGGACCAGGTGTCGCTTCGGGCGCGAGGTCCGGCACGCCACGCACGAGCGTTCGGGGATGTGTTTCGGCATCGCTACTCGTCTCGGGCGCCCACGAGGGACACCCCCTGTTCCCGCGCCCACCACGGGCGCCCTTACTCATTTATTCGTTGACCTACTCGTTGGCTGGCACGGCGGCGCGCGCGCCCTCTTCGAGCGCGACATCCTTCACCACGTCGGACGCTTTCTTGATGTCGATGTGCCAGCCGGTCAGACGCGCGGCCAGCCGGGCGTTCTGCCCTTCTTTGCCGATGGCCAGGGAAAGCTCACGGTCCGGCACCACGACCGTCGCCTTCTTCTCGCCCTCGCGCACCTCCACATGCGCCGCCGTGGCCGGGCGCAGCGCCCCCGCGATAAGCTGCTGCGGATCGGCGCTCCAGGGTATCACGTCGATCTTCTCGCCGCTCAGCTCGTTGATGACGTTCTGAATGCGCACGCCGCGCTGGCCCACGCACGAGCCTACTGGGTCGACGTTCTCTTGCCGCGCGCCGACAGCCATCTTGGTGCGCACACCAGGCTCACGCGCGAAGGCCTTGATCTCCACGGCGCCCGAGCGGATCTCGGGGACCTCCAGCTCGAACAGTCGCTTGACCAGGTTGCGGTGGCTGCGCGAGACCGTGATTTGCATGCCGCGCACGGTCTTGTGCGCCTCGACTACATAGACCTTGAGGCGCTGGCCGGTGCGGTAGTGCTCGCCTTGGGATTGCTCGGCCAGCGGCATGACGACCTCGGCCTCCCCGAAGTCGGCCACGGTCAACACCACACCCTTGGACTCCGTACGCTGCACCACCGCCGACACGATGTCGTCCTGCCGGCGACTCACGGCATCGAAGACGCGGTCGCGCTCGGCCTCGCCGATGCGCTGCATGATGACCTGCTTGGCGGTCTGGGCGGCGATGCGACCGAACTCCTTGGGCGCATTCTCGACCTCCACCTCGACGGTGTCGCCGATGCCCGGCCGCGACGGGAAGCTCTCCACGTCCTTCAGGGAAATCTGCGTGCGCGGGTCCTCGGCGTTGATGACGACCCTCTTCTCGGCGTAGACCCTGAACTCGCCCGTCTGCTCATTGAGGCGCACATGCACTTCCGGCGCCGAGCCGAACGTGCGCTTGTACGTCGAGGTCAACGCCGACTCGATCGCCCCGATGACTGCTTCTTTGCCCAGACCCTTCTCCGAGGTGATCTGGAGTATGGCGGTCCCGAAATCGTTACGCACCGCATTACCCCCTCCACTCTGTTGTACCCGGTCGTACCCGTTACCCGTGTACTCGTCCGTGTACTCGTCCGTGTACTCGTACCTGTGTACGTGACCCGGTACATGTTTGTACCCGTCTATAAACGGAGAAGCGGGCTTACGCGCCCACTTCTTACCATCGCCGCTATGATCCAAGGGCGCGCAGCGCCCTCTTTCTTTATATCCTAACGCGCCGTACGACGCGTACGCGTACGCGTCGTACGGAAGTAGGGCAGGGCCGCCGCCTACAACAGGTGCGGGGCCAGCCGCTCCATCAATTGCCCTTTCGGCATCAGGCCAACCAGACGCTCCGTCGGCTTGCCGTTCTTGAACAAAATTAGCGTCGGAATGCTCTGCACCCCGAACGACGCCGCGCTCGTGGGATTGCTATCGATGTCTAGCTTGACGAACTTGACCTGGCTCGCCAGGTCTCCGGCTAACTCCTCGACGATAGGCGCGAGGGCCTTGCATGGGACGCACCACTGCGCCCAGAAGTCGACCAGGACCGGCCTGTCGGCCTCGTACACCTCGGCCTTGAAGCTGGCGTCGGTGATGGTGATAGGTCGAGCCATGGGACACTATCCTCCTCTATCGTCGTGCACGCGTACAGCTGTGCGCCGCCCAGTGATATCCGCGCGACCACGGTGGAGGCAGGGATCGGAGCAGGGGTCGCCACACGCCGGCCGAGGGAAGCACTAGAAAAAGTGTACGAGTTACCCCCCTACCTGTCAACGCCCCACCTCACTTTATGTAAAGTATAGCGGGTTGCGCCGGCCGGCGCAACCCGCTATACTGTGGGGGTCACAATCATGCCGAGGTGGCGGAACTGGCAGACGCGCTAGCTTGAGGTGTTAGTGAGCTTACGCTCGTAAGGGTTCGAGTCCCTTCCCCGGCACACGCGACATAGGGGGATGTGAGGCCATGGTCTCGCATCCCCCTATGTTCTTGCCCGTCTACTGAATTACTCCTCGTCCTCGTCCCCGTCGGAGCGCTGCTCGCGCAGATACTCCTCGAGCGCGCGCACGACCTCGGGGCCGGTCGGGAGCGAGGATCGCTCTTCGCCGGGGACGTCCTCCTCGCCCTCGCGCCCCTCGAGTTCGCGCACGTAGATGGACGCCTCGGGACTCTGCGCGATCGCCTCGTCGACCCGCGCACGGAAGCGGCGGGACTGCCCCTCGAGCGTGCGCAGGTTCACGGTCAGGCCGGAGAGCGCGCCAAGCTGGCGCAACAGGGCAAGCGAGACCTGTGGATTGGGGCTGGCCGTGATGTAGTGAGGCACGTTACCCCACAGGCTTACCGTCGGCAGGCCGGCGCGGCCGCAAGCGTCCTGCAACACTCCGACGATCCCGGTCGGCCCCTCATAGCGCGACAGCGAAACGTCGAGCGCGCGCAACCGCTCGCGCAGCCCCTCATCGCTCGCCGATCCGCCCAGGCGCTGCGGGCGCGTGTGCGGCACGTCGGCCAGCAGAGCGCCGAGCAGCGCGACCTCGCCCACGCCGAGGCGCTCGAGCAGCGCCAACAACTCGCGCGTGAAGGTCGGCCAGCGCAACTGCGGCTCGTGCCCCACCAGCAGCACCACATCGCGCGCCAGCGTGTCGTCGGCGTATGTGTAGACTTTCAGCGAAGGCCACTCGATCTCGCGACTGAAGCCGTCGCGCAGGCGCACGCGCGGCCGCGTCTCGGTGTAGACGTAGAAGTCCTCGGTGTCCATCGTGGTCAGCGTCGCGGCCGACCACTCCCTGACCAGGTAGCGGATCGAGGAAGACGCGGCCTCGGCGGCGTCGTTCCAGCCCTTGAAGGCGGCGACGAGCATCGGGTTGCGCAGCCCCGGCGCGTCGAATGGTGAGAAATGATCGGGCATATCGACTCAGTGCAGCGGCGCGATGCGGTCGGCGACCATCGCGAAGAACAGCAGCGCCAGATAGATATTGGAATACATGAAGGTGCGGCGGGCCCGGCGCGCGCCGTGTTCGCGCAGCAGCGCCACGGCCATGTAGATGAAGCCGGCGCCCAGCCCGCTCGCCACCACCAGATAGAGCAACCCCATCGCGTGGATGAGGTAGAGCGCCAGAGTCGCGGCCACCACCGCGACCGTGTAGGCCAAGATGCGCCACTTGGTGTACTGCTCACCCGCCACGGCCGGCAGCATCGGCACCTTGACCGCTGCGTAGTCTTTGCGATTGAGCAGGGCCAGCGCCCAGAAATGCGCGGGCGTCCACAGGAAAATGATCGCGAACAGCAGCAAAGCGGGCAGCGCCAGGCTCCCCGTCACCGCGGCCCAGCCGACCAGCGGCGGGACGGCGCCGGCCGCGCCACCGATGACGATGTTCTGCGAGGTCGAGCGCTTGAGCCACATCGTGTAGACGACGACGTAGTACAGGTTGCCGACCAGCGCCAACGCCGCCGCGAGCGGGTTCACCCACAAAATCAGGATCGCAACCGCCAGCGCCGAGAGCCCTATTCCAAAGACGAGCACCTGACGGGGCTGCAGAATGCCGGCGGGGAGCGCGCGGCGACGGGTGCGGTTCATCACGGCGTCGATGTCGCGGTCGATGTAACAGTTGAGGGCCGCGGCGCCACCCGAGGCGAGCGCCCCGCCGAGCAGGGTAGCGAGCAGCACGCGCGCGAAAAGGGCTGGTGGGAGCGGATACTGCCGCGCTGCGATCAGGAGCGCGGCGAGCGTCGTGATCAGCAACTCCAACACGATGCGCGGCTTCGTCAGATTGTAGTACGCGCCCACCAGCTCGCGCCAGGACACATCGCGGCGATCTCCCGCCGTGGGCGTCACACTACTATGGTGGGAGGTCGGGACCGAGATTGACATGCGCCTTGTTGCCTCCTCGATAGGGCCGGATGCGCGGCACCACCCCGGGGCGGGCCGCCTGAAAAGGTTTGTCGATCGTCTACGCGGGGCGGCGCACGGCGTACAAGTCATCGACGGGGCGACGGGGCGTCGCAACCTGCCGATTTCAGGGTAGCAGACTGAGGCTATCGACGTGGTACCCGCAACGGGATTCGAACCCGTGATCTCCACCTTGAAAGGGTGGCGTCCTAGGCCGCTAGACGATGCGGGCGAGAAAGTATCTATCTACAGTGTACGGAGCGCCACGCCACCACGTCAATGCGCGGGGTAAATCCGTAAACTCGCGCGCTGGAGATCGGATAGGTCTCGGAGGGGGGAGCCCAACGCCTTCACACAATCTTCACCGCTCGCCCACGATGCGCTTCACACAGTCTCGGTATCTTGAGAAGTGATCGGCATGCGCCCGTCAAGCTCCAGCGTAGGGGTCCGCCGGGGCCGGGCGCGCCGCCGGGGGCGGCGGGGACAGCGAGAAGAAGCGGGGAGGATCGGGGAGGATGCGGATGAGGACCACGACGACGATAGGCGGGGGCATAGCGGCGCTCTTGCTCGCGGGGCTCGGCGCGCAGAGGTTCCTGCGCTCATCGGCCGGCCGCTTCGCGCGCATGGCCGGCTCGTCGATCGCGACGCCCGACGCGGCCGGATGGGTCACCGACTTCCTGAACGCGGCCTACTATGCGCGCCCCCACGACGCGCGCGACATCGATGATTTGCGCCTGGCCCGCGCTATCGTCGCGACGCAGTGGTATTGCCACGGGCAGGGGCGGCGACGCCTGCGCGCCTATGACGTCCTGCCGCTGCACCGCGCCTTCGGCCGCGCCCGCTTCCTCGCCACGGCGCGCTCTCCGCGTGGGATGCTCGACCGAGAGCAACTCCTGGCGGGCGCGGCGCGGTTGCACGGACCCTGGTTCCCCGCCGCCTACGCGGATGACGCGCGCCGCGCCTGGGGCATCGTCTTCCCGACCGTCGAGGAGCGCGCGGCCTACCGGCCCATGGCACGGCTGCGCCACGGCGCGCTCGGGCCGCTGACCCCGCCGGTCGCGCCGTTCGAGCGACAGGTCTGGCACACCTACGAGCCCGTCCCCGTCCCCCTGCTCGCCGGCCTGCTCGCGGGCATCGCCCGGCCCGAGACCTGGCCCGACTACGCCTCGGAACTGGGGAGCTTCACGCCGGTGCGCGCAGGCGGCCTGGCCGACCAGACCTTCGAGATCGAGATCATGGCGCGGGTGGCGCCGCGCGCGCCGGTGTCGACGCGCGGCTACGTCACGGTGACGCGCCTAGCCGGCGTGGACAACCCGGCCGGCCTGCGCGCCTTCGTCGACGAGTTCAACGATGGGCTGGCGCGCCAGGGGAACGACGAGCCCCCGGCCGTCCCGGCCGGAGCGACGCCGCTGCTGGGGCTGGACCTGACCACGCACGCCGGGCACTTCCTGGGACGCGCCGTCAGCAAGCTCGTGGTCTACCGGGAGGCCGGCGAGGCCGCAGAGGACGGCGAGCCCGCAGAGGACGGCACCGGCGAGGGGTTCTACCTGCGTGAGGTCGGGGTGTGGGACCCCATGGACTGGTACGTCGGCGCGTCCTACCGCGCGGCCGGCGCGGCGGCGCAGCGGGCTTTCTGGGGCATGGAGTCGCCCGACGAGAGCATGCTGCACCAGATGGTCCTGCGCACAGCAATCCCGACGCCCCTGGCGCCCCCGACGACTGGGCGCTAATCCAATCCCACCAATGGACGACAGGCCCTCCTTGACACAGACTTAGAGCCGCGCTATGATACCTACCAGATAGTTGGTAGATAGGGAGGACATGCAGCAAGCCACAGGTAACACCGAGGCGCGCGATCGCGTGCTGGACGTGGCGGAGCGGCTCTTCGCAGAGCGCGGCTACGCCAGCGTGACGCTGCGCGACATCGCCGCCGAGGTCGGCATCCGCCACACCTCGCTGTACCATCATGTGCCCGGCGGCAAGGAGGAGTTGTTCGTGGAGGTGACGGAGCGCCACCTCGAGCGCCATCGCACTGGGTTGACGCGCGCCATCGATGGGGCCGCGCCCGATGTGCGCGCGCGGCTCTACGCGGTCGCCGATTGGCTCTTGTCGCAGCCGCCGATGGATATCGTGCGCATGATTTACTCGGATATGCCGCGGATCTTGCCCGCACAGGCCGAACGCCTGTCGATGGTGGCGTATACCTCCATCCTCCTGCCCATCGACGCGGCGCTGCGGCAGGGCGAGCGGCGCGGCGAGATCGCGCACCGCGACCTTGGCCTGATCGCCGGCGGGCTGCTGGGCATGGTCGAGAGCCTGTACGCCGTGCCCGACCACGTTCTGACGCGGGGCCGCGGCGCGATGGCCCACGACTTGATCGACGTTATGCTCGATGGGCTGCGCCCGCGACCGGCGCAAGGAGATGCGATCGCCTAATTTTTTGTCCTTCTAGCAGTCTGTCGGAGAGAACGACGCGATGGTGTGCGTGACCGGGGTACCGCAGTCGAGGTGGAGTGCTCCGCCCGCAGCCATGTGTGACCGCCGCGCGACCAGGAGCGGGAAACGGCCACGGAT
>JAABUM010001484.1_pt1 | contig 35023 bp, 67 predicted proteins | sample 5559161 | NCBI WGS metagenome assembly JAABUM01 (sample SAMN10711868, study PRJNA513369) | rock metagenome | isolation source: Antarctica rocks | place: Antarctica: Victoria Land, Siegfried Peak nord
TCAGTGGCGGTCAGGAAGGGATTAGTAACATAATTAATAACATCGTGTTTTTAATTAATTAATTACAAACACACCGAGTGAATTAATCTGCCCACACTGCCAATTTGCCTGCCCCAGCAAAGTGTCAGCAATGCAAACCGGTTACGATGTGTTGTGAAACCTACAAGGTTCAATTAGCACAATCCTACTGCGAAGGCTGACTTTTAACATTCAAATCGCTGCAGTCAGATTCGGTTTCGAGAAACGAGTCGAGCATCTGGCCCGTCAGCTATCACACTCTGTCCTTTCACCAGCTTATCAAATGCTTTGACGTCAGATGGACAGTCAAAACGGGCCTGTCGGGCTCAAGCCTCTGCCGCGCGGCAAGGGCCGCGCCAAGCAGAAGGCCGCAGCGCCGCAGCTTGCGACATCTGTTGCCTCGAGCAACGCCCCTCAGCCACAGGAACGGGACGAGACGCAGACGCAGGTAACACAAGTGCGACTGGCGCACGACAGACCGGCACGATGCAGAGCGGCCCGATAATGCGCACGTCTGCGGCAGGCATTTTCAGCTTACCCTCGCACAAAGACAACATGCTTGCTTGCAATCATATCCTCATGGCGTCCGATACACCCTTGTGTGCAGAGCGCACCCGTCAATGGCGCACCAGCGAATGGCGCGCCAGCGGGCGATGCTAACGGCATGCCAGGTGTCATGGGCGGCGCAAATGGCATGTTGGGGCCAGTGGGCGGCAACATGGCGCAAATGATGGCCAGCATGATGGGCGGCGACGGCGACGGCGGCGGCCATGCGAACGGCATGCCGGGCCCAATGGGCGGCAACATGGCGCAGGTGATGACCAGCATGATGAGCGGCGGTGGCGGTGGCATGGACCCCGCCATGCGGCACGGCTTCATGGAGGCGCAGCGGCAGCGGCTGGCGCAGTCGCCAATCGCACGCCAGGTAAGCGCAGAAGCGCTCCGGATGTGGATTTGCGTCCGTGGCTCTGACGACTCAAGCATGCATCGCCGCAGCTTCTCAGGGGCGATTCGTGTACTCAATCCAGCTAGGCGCTTGCCACGAGGGCCCATGCCTTCAGCCAGAATGGCAAGGTGGTTGTTTGAAGCTGTCGCTCGAATGTGCAGGTGATGGCGAACCCGGGCATGATGGCGGAGGTGCTGCAGTCGAACCCGGCGGCGCGCGCCATCATGGAGGCCAACCCGCGGCTGCACCAGCTCATGACGTCGCCCGACGCGCTCCAGGGCATCCTGCAAGGTGCACCCCCGAACTTGCTCGTGCATCTGCATCCCACGCGCTGATCGTTCCCAGCTGTCATATCGCTGCTTTATTGCTTCTGTTGCCATTGCTGCATTAGCTACCACTCGACTGCGCAGCATGCTGCGGCACACTGGGCACTGTGTGCAGATGTCAACAGGCCAGCTGCACAACTTGCAAGGTTTGTGGGGCGGCTGCAATGCTCAGGCCGCCGAATTGCCTGTTGCGCAGGCAACCTGGAGCATTACCGAGGCGTGCTGGGCGAGAACGTGGAGGAGCACCTGGCCACCGTCTCGCACCTCAACGCCTACTCGCAGCAGCTGCGGCGGGAGCGCGGCGGCGGCGGCGCGGCGGCAGCGGATGAGATTCGAACAGGGTTAGCGCAGCCATCAGGTCATTCACCGCCATCGCGCCTGCACCAGCCAGCTGGGCCGCCAGACGCAGGCGCCGGCGGCGCAGCGGGCGGCCCCGGCTTTCCCGCGACGGCGGCGGCAGGGTTTCAGTCGGCGGAAGGCCTGGCGGCAGCGGGAGCGCGCTTTCCGCCAGCGGCGGCGCGGCAGGCGGCGCACACCCAACACGTGTCGGCGGAGATACAGCCAGCGCCTGGCGGCCAGGAGCTGCCCGTGTCCTGGACGCCGCACACGCCGCAGGCTGGGGGCCGGCACGCGGCACACTTCGGCACCGGCAGCCGCTGGGCCTCGGGCATGGACCAGCAGCACTCGCCGCACATACATGGTGACCCTTGCCGACCGTCCGTCTGTTTGTGTCAGTATAGCAAACCACAGCATGCACCTGCCACAATGCACAGCTCCCATCCATGAGCATCAACAGCCATTGCACATAGCTCCATACCGGCTCGCAGCAACTGGGGCGTCGTGAACGACTGCATGTTTTGCGGCTGAGACGCATGATCACGCTCAGCTGAGCTCAGCTGACACTGCACACCCGTACTGCGCAGGTCCTGGCTGTCAGCATTCCGGCGTGCTTGGCGGGCCGCCCGCGAAGCCGCTGCTGCCGCACGCCGATGCCATCTTCCCGGCGGCCTTCTGCCTGGCGGTGGGGGCGCTGTGCCAGGCCAAGTGGCTGCCATTCTGGCTCCTGCTGGCGGCGATTCTGCCGACGTTCATTGCCGGCCTGCACTTCATCGTCCTCAAAGGTGGGCATCAAAGTTCAAGCACCAAATGACTGAAAAATGGCTTGCGGAATGTATATACTGCATGCAGGAGCGTGGCGATGCAAGGCCACTCATGTACTGAGGTAATGAGTGCTTGGGACAGGTATGGAGCGCACAAGGCGCTCTGACCTGCCTTTCTCGTCCTGCTGCTGATGACTGCCGGCCATGTGCTTTGCTGTCGCTGCTTGTGTTCAATCAAAGAAATCCAATTGCTTGGCAGCAATCGCTTGGCGGCTGCCAGCTGAAGCGAGCCGTGCCCAACCAAGCACTTCTGCTGTGCAGCCGTCGGCATCGAGCCGCGGCGGCTGCCGGCGAAGCGCTTCACAATGGCGCTGATCGCAATAGATCACAAAAACCCTACATACTAGGTGATGTTGCACTGCAGGCGGCGGCGTCGAGCCGCGGCGGCTGCCCGCGACGCGCTTCACGATGGCGCTGGTGGCAACGCTGGAGGGCTTGTCTTTCGCCGCCTTTGCGCGCACCGTGCTGCCAGGGCTGCACCAGCATCGCATCGGCTGCGTCGCGGCGGTGGCCCTCGGCTCCGTCGCTTACGTCCAGCACTACAGGTGGCGCCATCTCTGTTACAATCCTGATAGCCACTGTCGCTGCGCCAGCACCACGTCGGCTGCGTCGCGGCGGTGCCCCTCGGCTCCGTCGCCTGCGTCTAGCACTACAGGTGCCGAGAATACAACTCAGTGCTTGCAGATTCGGCGGCCGGCGTTGCTGCGGTCATGGCCCTGCGTAACGGGCCCCCCTGAGTTGCCGACTTGCTTCAGCCACACACGCCTGAGGGTTGGTGCGCTGCACTCGGCGTGCTTTCCATCTGTCAAAACACCATGAGAATTCGACAGTAATCGGCACAGCAAAGGATTTGGTTGCACACGCGCAGGGCTGCTCGCAAGGCGCCGGACTATGTGACGGCGCCCACGGACCCGGAGGTGGCTGCGGCAAAAACTCCCCGCTTCAATATGGGGATGTGCGACACCTGCCGCGTTGCCCGCCCGCTGCGCTCCAAGCACTGCGACCATTGCGGCAGGTGTGCACTCAGCCTGGCTGGGTCTGAGGCGTCGGCTGGTGGTACTCACATCTCGGAACTGGAGTGTGTCATGGCTCTGCCTCTGGTCAAGACTGCTGAGGGTTTTGAAAGCTCTCCCGTCCAGAACCCTGACTTGTGTCGTGTGTTCATGCAGATGTGTGATGGGTGCGGACCATCACTGCCCGGTGAGCATGCGGGCAATATTGGCAGTGTCTGCATGCCCTGTGAAGTGCTGGCACTCAGGTGGTTGATGCCCACAGCTGGTGGCTCACGGCAGTGCAATCAACGCACCAAAACTGATGTCATCGCCCCCAACTCCAGCATCTGCCACTTGCCAGTTGCACATCCTGACATCGCCATGCGCTGCGCCATCGCATTCTCGGCCGCACTCCAGCGACCAGTGGTGCCTCTGTGGTCAACCCAAGCATGGGGCAGGGCAATGTGCACTTTCTTACGACTGTCATACCATCCCTGAAGAGTGCTACATTTGCGACCGCCAGGTGGTCAACGCGTGCGTGGGGCAGGGCAACGTGCGCCTGTTCCTGGTGTACATCATGACGCTGCTGGCGGCGCAGGTCCTGTTCCTGCGTCTGGTGGCCGAGTTCTGCCGGCACGCGGCGCATCAGCCGGGGGCGGCCTTCTTCCCGGCGCTGTGGCGCGCCTCGGCGTGGCACCCCGGCCTGGTCCTGCTGGCGTACGTCCAGGTGTGCTGCTGTGACATCCAGGAATTGGTAATGGTGGGAGGGAGGTGCTGTTGCGCCCTTTGACACCGCTGGCTGGCACCAGCACCGGGCTGGCAGCGAAGACGTGAATACGCGAAGAGCCCGCAAACATGCAGAGTGACGAGTCCGCGCCGATCCCTCATGCTCATGCTGGGTGCTCGCCTCGATAGAGGCTGCCGCTCGCCAGCATTGCTTCGATTGGACCAGACGATGCGTCTATTCCAGATCATCACCTGCAACAAACAAACTCGCCATGGATGAGGCACTGCGTAACTTGCAGTCGCCTAGCGCGGCGGCCAACGCCTTCCTGGTGGTCGGCGCGCTGCCGTGAATTGTCTAATTGTAGTCACAAACTTTACTGAGATGGCGCGCAGGTGCCCTGCGCGACGGCCAACGCCTTCCTGGTGGCCCGCGCACTGCTGTGCATCGCCGCCAACCTGACCACCAACGAGCTGATGCGGCCGACACGCTTCGGGTACCTCGCAGAGAACTTCAGCGGCAGCGGCGCTGGCAGCGGCGGGGCCTTCTTAAACCCCTTCGACCATGGCCCCGCCGCCAACTGCGTCCAGTTCTGGCGGGCTCCGCACGCCCCGGACTGGGGAGACGTCTACCAGCAGCACGCCGAGGTGGGGAATCTAGCTCAGCTTGTGTCCTGTGAAAGGGCCTGGCAGGGACAGTCTCAGGCTGATTACCTTGCACGTCCGCTTGCAGGGCTGGCAGCCACCCTGCTTGATCTCTGCAGCTTTGACGGGGTCTTAGTCATACACATCCGTGAGTCATACACATCCGTGAGTCATACACATCCGTGCAATATTGTCACACAACGACAAGCCGCATGACACATTGTTCCCCTTGGCAGGCAAGCCGAGAGGCGGCGGCCAGGCGGGTGCCGCGCTGGTCCATCACCGCCGCGGTGCGCTCCTTCCAGCTGGCGGCCCGGCATATGACCGAGGCGCGGGCCCGCCGGCGGCGCGAGCGCGAGGACTACGTGCTGCTCACGTACGGCGGCGTGAAGGCGGAGACGCTGGTGGCGACGAGGGATGCCCCCGAGGCGGCCGGCAGCTCCGGCTGCGGGCACCACCACGTGCTCGGAACCGGACACTGATGCGATGCGGCCGCTGTTTGACATGCTTTGGATGCGTGTCACTGGCTCAGTAATCGGATTTGCGCGGAGCTCGCTAAAACAGTGCCACCGCAGTTCTTGACCTTGGCGGCAGTGTCGATTAGGTCGTTAATCTTGCGAGAGGTAATCCGCTCCACAAACTCGATAAGATCGCGACCGGCAGCAAAGGCGCCAATACACAGCGACAGCCCCCCAGCGCATCAATCCAGCACGCAGACAGAGGCAATATGGCGTCGTTCGCAGCCACAGCCAAGGCGTCGGCCTTCCTCAGCGGCGCGCAGGTGCAGCGGGTGCAGCGGCCAAGCGCTCGCCGGGCCCCGAGGTCCGTCGGAGCTGCTGATCTGGGCGTCGATGCGGTGCTGCACGCGCCAGCGCGCCGTGGAGTGTGATGTCTCGGTGGCGGGCGACTGCCGCTGCACCTGGCTGAGTTGGTCGGCCAGGATCAGTGCAAATTCCCTGCTCGCGAGCCAACCTCGGCTGCTTTTGCCCTGCAGGGCAGCGCGCCAGGTCACAGCGAAGTACGGCAACGAGAGCCAGTTCTTCGACCTCGACGTGAGTGCGCAGCACCGCACATGACCCTGCCTGGCTTCGCTTTGTCCCTTTTGCAATGCCCCTACTGGCAAGCCTGCCGACTGGCGAAACAGCGCGTGTGCTGGTCTGACCGTGGCACTGACGGATCGCAGGACCTGGAGAACACGGTGGGCTCATGGGACATGTACGGCGAGCAGGACAGCAAGCGCTACCCGCAGATCCAGTCGGAGTTCTTCGAGCGCGCGGCGGGACCGCTGACGCGCCGGGAGGCCATCTTCTCCTTCCTGGCAGCCGGTCAGCCTGGCCGGAAGTCATTGCCAGTATTGCGGCCCTATCACCCATAGCTTGATCCAGGGTTGGGGAGCTGCCGGGGAGTTGTGGCTGCAGCAACACGCTGTGGTGCGGCGCCGCACCGCAGGCGTGCACGCAGAGCATGTGCGGCCTGTGCGGACCGCCGTTGCTCGAGGGCAGAGGGTGGTAGCTGTTTCCCAGCATGGTGCTGTTTCTGGGGCCTGATTGACTGTCATTCACCTGACGTTCAGGGGCAACTTTCCTGAAGCTGCTCGCAGTGGGTGTGGCCGTGCCGCACACCCTTGCCACCTAGGGTCAAAGGTATGCCAAGGATGAGCAATTTTACTGACCTAGACTCTGTGTGATTGGCAGCGGGCACTGGCGGCATCCTCATCTGGGGCGGCAAGGGCTCGAAGGACGCCCGGCTGCCCATCACAGTCGGCCCCAAGAACGCTCCGGTGAGCCGGACCGCAAGCAACAAGCTGTCATGTGGTCATCACGAAGCACCAAGTTTTGACAGATGCTCACTTCTCACCTGCTGTGCACACATCCGCCTGCTGCCTACATGTGCAGCCGCGAACCGCCGCCTCTGATTGACAGTTCGCTCGTGCATGACTGCAGGTGGCCGGCCCCCGCGGCCGCATCTAAGCAATTGGTTAATTACCTACCGTCAGCTTGGGTCGCCGCTTCCGGCCTGTAAAGCCTGACCTGCACCGTCACCGACATTGGTCAGGAAAGGTCGCGTTTTTGTTGGATATTCAAGTTGTCCTGAGCCGCCAGCTCCGGCATTGAGAAGAATTTCATGCAGGCTTGTTGACAAAGCCAGCATATCTGTAAAACTGTCAGGCGGACACGACGTCCATAAAGCAACGCACAATGCTCGCAGACACACAGCATAAATGACCGTTGCAGATTTCATTCCTGCTGCCGCCACGGACCGTCATCACATGTGCTTGTACTCTTTGAGTCATCTCGGGTAGCGCCCGCTTTTCATACGAAACCGTGGCAACTGGGTGCGCAGAGAAGTTTGAGTGCATGGCGGACATTGAGTGTTGGTCACTGGCGGATGGACGAGTGCAGGATACCTATCCAGGGAAGTTGTTACAGGTAGGAAGCACCGGTGCGGGGCCAAGCAAAAGTCAGCAGAGTGTGCATGGCATTTCCTGCCGCTGCAATATTGGCATCAACAGCATCCTGAAGCTACGGCGCCCACCAGCGCTGCCTGCAAACCCAGGCTGCCACCCAAAGAGCGGCTGCTTAGGCCTTGACGGCGAATCGCCGCTTGGGGAAAGCGGCGTCCTTCTTCTGCTGCTTCTCCGTCCTGAGGCCCGCCTGCATAGCAGACATTCGTGGATGATGCACCAGATCCAGCCGTGAGCTTACGTCTGCATGCTGGCCGAACGGAACATGCAGTGTATGTGGCTACTCATCGCCCATCATGACCAAGAGTACAGATGCCACAGACCAAAACAGCAGCCGGCTTTACCTGGTGCTTTGTGAGGCGGCGGCGGATTGCGCGCGTCTTCTTGGTGCGCAGGTCCAGGGGCAGGTACTTCTGCAGTTGCGAAGACGAACAGCATTCAGTAAAGACAGCACTGGTCTGGACCACAGCTTTGCGGAGCTGCACAGCGCCACTGATGCTAGCCTGACGCGAGGTCCTCTTTGCTGTGCACGCAATGATGAGGCCTGCTGCTGTCCCCGCTCGCATGCACGCGCCAGACTGTGCACCAGTGCTGCACTTATCTTTGCTGATGAGCCACCAACATGGCTGCCGCTGCTGCCCTGCTTACATGGCATATTTGCTGTGAACCCACCTTGCCCTTAAACGCCTCCCGCAGGGCCGACCGCTGCTGCTGCGAGATGACCGTCAGCAGGCGCGCGATCGACTTGCGGACCACCTTGCTGCGGGCACGCAAAGGCACAACCACGTCATTCACTCCAGCAACAGCACCGAGCAACAGCACCGACACTCCAGCAACAGCACCGAACGCCCTGGCCAGAGTCGGGACTGGGTGGCCAGCCAGCACGTCATACAATGTACACAGGTCCTTTGTAGCCAGGTAGCAAGCACAAACCAAGCACAGAACGAAAACAGACAGCTGCACACTCACATCTTCGAGAGCTTGTTGGGGGCGCCGCCAGTGACCTTGGCGACGCGCAGAGCGCCAAGCTCCTGCTTCAGCTCCTTCAGCTGCACGTGGCACAGAAGATTGCCATCAGTCCCCGGGCAGCGTGACGACATCCTGCGCGGGCTCCCGCATCAATGTCGCATGCCTCCGAGTGTGCAGCCAGCAGATGTGTTGTGCCAGCAGTAAACTACGCACCTGGCCGGTCAGCTCCTCCTTGCCCTTCGAGCGCAGCTCGTGCGCCTTGATGCGGGCTGCAGGCAACAAGCAAACACGGTCAGGGGCCAGCTGTAGCTCTGAAACGCTGTGACATCCAACCACTTCTGCAGCGGCTGCCTGCGGCGCCAAGACCCCGTGCCAGCAGGAGGGCGACACTGCGGTCACTCACCCATGGTATCCAGCCCCTGCTGCACCCTCTAGCTCGCCACGGAAAAGGCCGCAGCAAGGCTTCTTCGGCGAATGTGCTGGCTGCGGGCGGCGTAAATACAACATGCTGCAAAACCCTGCTGTCTCAAGTACTGGAAGTACGAGCCAATGGCAAACCGGTTGCATTGCTTGTTTGTTGTCCAGCGTTAACAAGAAACGCAGATAGTATCGCAATCAACATCAGGACGGAGCATCACCTCGCGGGCAGGCTCGCGTTGTCTCGATTGTTGGTCCATAGTCGCGAGATCATCTGCTTGTCTCACTCTGTCGTAATACATCTGGGAGCTTGTGTATTGCATACCATCCTTGCTGTTGATGTTCAGATTGCAGCTGTAGAGACTACACGTTTTTCCGCAGTGTCTGTGCGATAGGATTCTGTCACTGTGCGACCGCTGCGCCTTGAGGTGGCCATGCCAGGCTGGACGGCGAGGCTGCATCGATGTCAGTGATCAGCTGAGGCAGCTGCACGATCCAGGATGTACGACCACACCTTTGTTGACACGACCAAAGATGCGGCGCCTACGGCGCCAGGAAAGCGACAGGCGCCACAGAGCAACACCAAGCTGGTGAGAATCTGGCATGCAATCATATTGATTGCACCGATACTCACGTGCCTTGATGATTACAGAAAAACGTATTCGTGTCAAACAATGCATGCACCATTGTGCGCGCCGACCACCCTGCTGCACCTGGCTGCAGGTACTGCTGTTCTTTCTCCTAGTGGTCGGGACGTACACGATCATCATCCAGCACAGATTCCATCTGCCGGTGGGTGCCTGATGCTGTCTGGCAGACCTCCAGATTGGTCATGGACTATGCTCGCCGGCAAATCACAACACATCGCGGCCTCCAAACTGGCCGACCATGCCAACGGTGTCTGTCCCACCATCCAGGATGCAGAGGGGTCCGGCAGGACGCACCGCAAACACTTGCGGCTCGAATTTGATGTGCTTCGGGATCAGGTGCCAGTTTTTGTGCGTGGCTTCCTCATGTGACGATGATGGCTGCAACCTGCAGATGCCTGATGCACACCAGCATGAGCTTATGCCGAAATGGGTGCAGTCAGATGCCCAGAGTATGCCTGCTGGAACCTGCCTTCCAGTTCAGCCTCGTGCTGCACATCAATGCCGGCGTTGACTCGCAAACCGGACACGACCGGACCTCACGCGCGCCCCCTTTTTCCCCTTGATGCAGTTTCAGAGCCACCGGATGAACTCCTCGCGCAAGGCGGTCGCCAGCCGCGCAAATGCGGGGCAGATGCTGGAGGCGCAGGGCCTTGGACACATCATAGACAAAGTGCACAGGGACAGCGGCCACGGCAGCAGCGGCGGCGGCGGCGGCGCGGGTGGCGGAGCCGGCGGCAGGCTGCGGGGGCAGGCAGCAGGATCCGGCGCAGGGAATCAGGACAGGGACCGCGCCGCGGCCGTCAAGGCGGCCATGGTGCACGCCTGGCGAGGGTGAGCAGTGCTTTGCTGAAAGTTGACTCACCTGTAGCCTCTGGGAATAACAGGCAGCCGCGGGGTAGCGTCCAGCGGCGGCTGCGGGACGCTACGGCGCCAGCTGGGGACATGGGGCCTGTTGGCGGCTGACGGTGGTCTGGCAGGTGGCATGGCCGCACGTGAGACTGCGGCACTGGATTGCACGTGTCGAGGTCTTTCCTCCTGGCGACGCTGGCGGCGTGTGCTGCGTGGTCAGATCCTGGTCACCGCGGGAGCGATTGGATTGCTGCAGTCACAGCGGCAGGTTACAGCAGCGGATCACAGCAGACGGGCAGAAACCAGCAGATGCTGTCCCTCTGCAGGTATGAACGGTATGCGTGGGGGCAGGACGAGTTGATGCCGACGCGGCAGGTGGGCAAGAACAGCTTTGCAGGCATGGGCGCCACGCTGCTAGACGGCCTGTCCACCCTGTGGCTCATGGACCTCAAGGAGGAGTTTTACCGCGGCCGCGACTGGGTGGCCACCAACCTGACTTTCCCCATGGACACGGTAGGTTTCTGTTGAATATGTGGATTGGTCGTGTCTTGGTCACCAAGGCAGGCGATGCCCTGAACGAGGACCTGAGCGCATGTGTGAGTGTGGGTGGCGGGCTCTGGCGGCAGGGTCTCGAACGAGAGGCACGGCACCTGTGCACATGCCCGCAGGGTGGAGAAACGAGGGCCATCAGCTTTGGCCAATGAATCAATATGGCTCAGCAAGCGCCTTGCTCTGCGCAGGAGATCAGCCTGTTCGAGACCAACATCCGGGTCGTCGGCGGCCTGCTGTCGGCGTACGACATGTCAGGCGACAAGGTGCCAAGCCCTGCCTGTGATTGCATGTGAGGCTGCATTTTATCTATCACTATGTACACAACTCATCGCACACTCCTGTTGCCCAAGCTCGTCAGCAGCACAACGACACTGGCGGTGTGACCCTTGATGCCCACGTCGAGTGTTAACGCCATTGCCTGCGGCGCAGGTCTTTTTAATGCGCGTCACTGAACTGGTGGACCTTATGCTGCCGGCCATGGACAACTCCACCACAGGCAAGTCGACTTCCGAACCGAGAACCCACGTAAATGGCGTTATACCACCCCCTGGCTGGCCCAAAACCGCTGATGCGTCAAACACACCGTGGTGATGCAGGACAGCAGCAAGGCGGGCGCACATATAATATTCCTCTGCACCTCTGCCTTACCAGTGGGCGTGTCTCATGCAGGCATACCTGCAAACTCCATCGTGCTGGGGCAGCCGTCCAACGCATTCAGGTCCACCGCCGCCCTCGCAGAGTGCGGCTCCCTCCAGGTGCGCCCGAGGCCGATGCTGACAGGGGACTGAAGTATCCAACTTGCATCCCTTTGATTGGGCAACTTGCGTCCCGTGGCGCTGATGGCAGCCGCTGCTGCACACGGCTGCTGCTGCTGCTGCTATCTCTGCTGCTGCTCGTGACTTCCGCACAGGCGGTGACTATGCAAGTGAGCTGTCACATCTTACTATTGTGCTGCGCTGCATTCTGAGGCTTGTCATGACCTGCGCACAGCTCGAGTGGACGGCGCTGTCGCAGCGGTCAGGGAAGAGCATCTATGGCGACAAGTCGCAGAAGATCTTCCGGGCAATTCACGATGTGTACCCAGACCAGGTGTGGCCGTGTACTCTCCTTGGTCAACCTTCCTGCACGCCACTGACGGCAGCGCCTCCTTCCGATTCGCGACAGCGTGCATCGGCAGCTCTATCTCTGCCCAACAAGGCACAGATTGTCGTCGTCATCTCTTTCTCACCTGGACGCAAGGTGCTGATGCTGCGGAGGCTGCTGCCGCGGAGCTTGACACCTGTGAACGCACCACACGGCGGAATGCAGATAACGGCAGTTTTCATGTCGAAATGGCAGGCCCAACACCGCTCAGCGTCACTGCAGATATTCCTATCCCTGTTCGCTTATACGCAGGGCCTGGTGCCGACAAAGCTGACGCGGGCGACGGGCGTGGGCGGGCCCTCCTTCAGCGTCGGCGCCATGGCCGACTCCTACTACGAGTACCTCCTGAAGCTGTGGCTCCTGGACGGCCAGAAGGCAAACAGTTGACAATTTCAGGCATATTACGCACTCATAAGTCAGGCTAATCAAGCTCTCACATACAGGCAACGTATGCACTCCTGGACATCCCTCTACGCAGATGACAGCTTGCCATCAAGGCCACAACAGAGCACGAACGAGGGGCTCATCAGGAAAGGCGTGCACGAATCGCAGGCACATCGGGGCTGCTTGCGCATGACAAGCGCACCTGCTTGCCACCACCCGGCAACTGTTCCAGCATGACACTGCCGGGACCTGTGGCGGTCCGTGAGAGAGATGGCGGGTGCATAAGAGCGGCTCGCCCCCGCATCTCGCATTGATCATTTTCTCACACAAGCACTCGGGGTTTCATGCAGGCGGACCTGTGGCGGAGCGTGTGGGAGGTGGCGGTGGATGCGTGCACATGATCTGCAGACCCGTCTGCAAGCATCAAACGAGTGAATTCAGCATTAAAACCAGGACGATGAACTCGAGACATTGCAGGAGGACCTGTGGCGGAGCATGTGGGAGATGGCGGTGGATGATTCAATCGCCAAGCTGCTGGGCACCACCAAGTCTGGCAACCTGTCCTACTTTGGCGTCAGCAACTACGGCCGCCTGGACGCGAAGCAGGTGCTGCTAAACCCCTGTTGCCATGCAGAACCCCAAAACAGAAACCTCACACCCTCTGCTGCTGCTGCTGGCGTCCCTTAGCTCGGCTGCCCTGAATATCTGCATGTGTGCTTGTCTGTCCGCTGGGCTCATCGAAATATCGAGTGCCGGCCCGCTGCAGGCAGGGTCTGCCCGTGGCGCCCTTTCTGTTCACGTAGAGTACTTTGACGTCAGGCTTGAATCTGTGCTGCAAACTTGTTGTCCAGGAGCACCTGGCGTGCTTCTTCCCGGGCAACATGGCGCTGGGCGTCTATACTGGTGCCGTCAAGGGCGCCAAGGCGAAGGAGTACATGCGCATCGCCAAGGACGTCACCTACACATGCTGGCAAATGTATGCCAGAATGCCCAGCGGTAAGCCTGGTACGGAATGCCCATTTCAGGCTGGTGGCGTGCCTCGCCTTCTGGATCGATCGCAATTGTGCGAACCACCAGCGGCTCCTCTTGAGGCTGAAGCCTCAGCATCACCATGCCAGGCAAGCGAGCAGCTGTCGCAGTGCATGCTGGCACAGGCCTCTGCATCCGTGGGCTGACCCCCGCAATGTCCTGCAATCGTTTCCTGTTGATGCATGGCTGCAGGGCTGTCGCCGGAGGTGGCCATCCTGTTTGACACGCAGGACGGCAGCAACGAGCTGACGCCCAACCCGGCGTACAACATCCTGCGGCCGGAGACGGTGGAGTCCTTCTTCTACATGTGGCGTGTCACCGGCGACCCCATGTACCGGGAGTGGGGCTGGAAGTGCGCACTCCATTTCTCATGTCCCGCCAACTGCAAGTCAGCCCGCGCTGCTCGCGCTCTCTCTACGTGTCCGTTGCTTTGGATCACTGTGGCATTCCCTACTCGACGAGCCAGCCCTAGTGCGAGCACCTCCCTGCGGTGTGCGCGCTCACTCCCAGCCGCAGGGACGCAGCATGGACGAATTGCGGCATCTGACTGCCCCAGTCTTTACCAGCTGTACCCAAGGCAGAGCAGAGTGTCCTCGCATGATGCCGCAGGGTGTTTGAGGCCTTCGAGAAGTACTGCAAGGTGGACAACGGGTACGTGGGCACACCAGACGTGACACGCGTGCCACCGTACCACGACGAGACCATGCAGTCCTTCTTCCTCGCGGTGCGCTGCCTAGACGTTGAATCAAAATGAGGCTCCAGAATGAGGCCTGAGGGGCGAACCGTGTATGCCATTGGTGCTTCTGCACATCGACACTCGCTGCAGCAAGATACAATGACGCATGCAAAGGAGGCAGCACCGTGACCCCTCGTGCTTCTTGTTGCTCGCAGGAGACCCTAAAGTACCTGTACCTGCTGTTCAGCCCGGAGGAGGTGCTCCCCCTTGACGGCTGGGTCTTCAACACAGAAGCCCACCCGTTCAAGTTGCCACGGGGCATCAAGAGCCAGCGCTCCAGCGGCAGTTGGCGGAGCGAGCGGCTAAGGCACAAGAGCTTTGCCGGGCTGCTCAACCAGACATGATGGTAGCTAGACACAGATTCGAGAGGGCGCCGCTCTTTCGGAACAACTAGGCATCTGCTCATTGCGCACGATGGGATTGTGATGGCGGTTGAGCATGCTGATTCTTATGGTTCAATGGCGTCAACACGAGTGAGATCAGGGTATGCAACAGCAGGTCAGACAAGAGCCAGAAGCACATTGCCGGGTGAGCTACGCACTGCAGATGTTCACAAAACGCTGCCGAGTCGCCCTGGCTTCACATGTATACGTCCAACCAATCAAATGACCTCTGGAAGCACGTCCTTGACCAAAACATGCATGAATCTCTCTTGCTCCCTCACTAGATCAGACTGCAGGTGTGTACCCACTCGCAAACCAAACAGACACCTCTCAGAGAGCGCCCCTCGGTCGCAATGCCCGTTAGCCAATCAATGCCGGTTCACAGGTCAGCAATACCTATTCAATTCCTGTCATCCCCTACGGTTTGCAGACTTCAGACCGACTTCTTCTGACCGGCAGGCCGGCCCTTCTTGGCGCCGGATCCATGCTTGCTGAGATAAAATTGGCCGAACAGTGCCAGCAGCGTGATCATGTAAAAGAACAGCAGCGTGGACAGCTGTTTGGGGTAGGGCGAGTACAGGCGGCAGTACGCCGCCTGCCCCATGTTTGTCACGAACTGGAACATCTGGAACTGCGTCAGGTAGCGCCCCCACCACAGGTACTTGCGTCTTGTCTTCTCGTCCTTGAACAGCGTTGCCATCAAGTAGTAGGTGTACCTGCGGCAGAGGTTCGGCCCACGCATGAATCAGAGGCATGACGCATCGAAATTAGCAGTTGCTGTCCGTGCTCTGCGACCTTCCATCATGTGGTCAGCGATGCAGGGGAGGATGTCAGGCATACGTCACAGATATTGGGGCACTCACATGAGCACGTGGACGAACGAGTTGAGGGCGCATGAGTAGTAGGCTGCAACCCCATCACGTAATTGATTGTCAGGGCGCCATTGTCAAAACTTAGAACGCAGATGGCAGCAGTCGTGTCAACGCCCATTGTATATGAGCACTGCTCTATATACTTTCTTACCATCGCCGCCGGGCGCAGCGCGCGCGATTGCCCACCTGCGCACGCATGGACCAGCCTTTGACAGCATAACACAACAAGTCACCACAGCGACATCTGTGTTGCGGCCCATACAACACAGCATGAATCAAACGATTGAAGGCGGCTCACCAGATGATCGAGATGGACGCATGGTGGTACACGTGCAGCAACGATATCTGCTGCACCTTGCCCTTCAGCAGCATGATAATCTGCGCGCCATGCAATGAGAGGGTCCAGCGGGCGGCAGTGATGCTCACATCGATGGTGCTCATTTCATGCAGGATGCGTCATGCGTGGCATACAATAGCACCAGGCTGATCATTCACAGTGTGCATCATGCACCAGCGATCATAGGCATGACCCACCGTGTCAAGGAACTCATAGAACTTTGACACGTAGAACACGTAGATGGTGAGGCCCATCCCGCGCTCGCTGGCTGAGTATGCGTTTCCCCAGAAGCTGTAGTTGTGCACCCGGGCCCAGTACACAGCCGAGGACGCCATGCCGGCGCTGAGCAGGATCAGCACCACATTGTGTGCCTGCACATGCAGGCTCTTGTCTCAGCCAATGATTTTTGTGCCCTGAAAGCAGCAGTGAGCGACGATCGTGACAGCGCATCCAAAACTTAAAGCATGTGCATACCTGAACAAGGCTCTTGAGCCATGCCGGATCCGGCGCTGTGTTGGCCTTTCGCTGCCTGAGGACCGCTGAGCCCAGGGTCACGATGATCAGGTACGCGGCGATCAGAGTGACCGCTGGCGTCGGGGAGTCGGCAAACGGCAGGTCCCTTGTGATCGGGCTGGCTGTTTTGGTGATATCCCCAAAGCCTGTGAGGCGCAGGCCGCTGAAAACTGTCTCAGAGACCCACGCATCATAAGACTCCCATCGCGCCAGCAACTCAGATGCCACCATGCGGCTCAGTTCGATGTGACTTTTTGAATGCCTGCAGCCTTGTTGCAGATTCCGACTGTGCACTAGAGCTCTGGTCGGTGCTCGTGCAAACGCACCTTCCCCAGTTGCCAAGAGAATTCTCACTCCCTTGCTGACCAATTATCGACCAGGTCTCCCCTGCTGACCTGGACAGAGTCCTTCAAGAGCGTTCACATTGCTCACAGGCCGCAGCGCAGGTGCAGAGCTTGCAGCGAAGGTGGTTTGTTACATCCTGGTCGTTGCTCGTTGCTGGGCGCATGGCCACCGCCAGGTTTATGGCCACGCCTTTTCGTTGACCAACCATGCAGCGCTATGTCCAGAGGGCGGGTGGTACGAGCAGTTCAACCGAATCCCGCGTCCTCAAGCTCAAGGGATTGCCCTATTCCACTCGCGAGGAGGACCTGCGGGCGTTTTTTGAGGGGTTTCAGCTCAATAAGGCGCGCGCTCCGACACGGCTCCATCACTCGTGACACAGCTTGCAGACTGCTCGCAGGGGCTGCAGACAGGCTGTAGAACCGTCATACACACCACAATCGTTATTTTGGCCAGCTCAATGAACATGCCGAGGTGCTCTTTTGGAACAGGTTGCGCTGGTGCTGGAATCCGATGGGCGTCCAAGCGGACTGGTGCGATGGACACTTGAAACTGTCCTGAACTGTGTAGAGTGCCGTCCGACTATAATTGTGGCATGTTAGACCCTGTGCGTTGCCGAACATCTCCTGTCAGAACTCCCGTGCGCGCTTCACTGGTAGCGCATACACGGGCATGTCACGGTTGTTGAGATGAGATTCCATCGTATGCTGCAGGCATTTGCCGAGTTTGAGAGTAGCGAGGAGGCCGTGAGGGTGCGCCTGCTCCTCTTGCTCGGCTCGCAGCCGGCTGCCATGCGCCTGTGCCTCGCGTGTTGATTGCGTGATGCCTTCCTCGGTGCCACGGTGTGCATGTGACGTGCGCTCATGAGCCTGCATTTGCTGCATGGCTGCCAGCGACCCGTTCTTGCTGACGCATCAGGCGATGTCGTCGCGCAACGGCGACTACATCGGCGACCGCTACGTCAAGCTGCTGCGGGTGCCACCGGAAGAGATGGAGGAGCAAACGGGTGGCTTTGGCGGCGCAATGCTCGGCGGCGGCGGGCCCGGTATGGGTGGCGGCGGGCCCGGCGGCATGGGCGGCCCTTTTGGCGGCATGCAGCAGGGCGGCATGCAGCAGGGCTTTTCACCGGGCGTCGGCGCCGGCATGCCGCCGCCGCCGCAGCAGCAGGCGCAACCACAGCACCCGCAGGCGCAGCAGGGGCAGCCGCCGGCGCAGCCGCGACCCAACGCGTGGATGCTGGTAGGGTTGGTAGGGTTGGGCCAGCTTGACGACATTGAGTTTCGGATCTGTTTCGCGGACCCTGCGCAACGTGATGACATATGGCGCACCATAATCACATGACCACCGGTGCCAATGGGTGCATGTTTTGTAATGCAGGGCAATGAACCAGTAGAGCAGGGAGGCTTTGGAAAGCAGGGACAGATGCCAGGGTTTGGTTTGGCAGGGGGCCAGCAGCAGGCAGCCGGCTTTGGGCAGCAGCAGGGAGGCTTCGGGTACTTAATGCACGGGGGAGGCGGCGGCCAGGGGTGGAGTCCCATGAACGCGCCGCATACCTTTGGCGGTTACAATTCTGCGCAGCAGCAACAAGGCGGCGGCTTCCATACCCAGCAGGGCTTGTTCCCGGGGTGCGCTGTCCTTGCCTGTCGACACATCTGTTGCTGGCTGTTCTTTACAGCTGTCGGCTGCGGCCTTGACGTAGCCATGCCACCTGATGCTGATTGTGTCCTTCCAATCTGACATGAAACAACATGCTTGCGGGCAGTAGCCAGAGACCACAGTACATGGCTGACCATGTGTGTCCGTCCTTTTCAGGAACGGCCTGGGCGGGATGCCGGGTGGGCTTGGGCCGTGGGCCGGCGGTGGCGCCGTCAGCGGTCCGCCCATCAACCTGCCGCCAGACGATGGGCAAAAGCCGATTGCTGTCCTCATAGCGGAGCAGCAGGTGAGGCTGCCGTGTCATTCTGCAAGTGGGCGACGGCATGCGCTCCGCTCCCTGTCGATGAAGAGCAAGTCAAAATGCCCTCTGATGTGGGCCTGAGGTTGACCATGACGGTGAGGGCAGCCATCAATCACTCCACTAATGTTGCACACGATTGCCACAACATGCCTTTCGCGACTGCCCTCAGGCTGCGATCCGGGAGGCGCAGCGGGCGGCGGCATCAGCGGCGACGCCCTCCTACCAGCAGGCTCTGGGCGGCGTCAGCGGCGGCATGCCGCAGCTGCAGCAGCAGCCGGGCATGCAGCAGGGGGTCGGCCTGGGGATGGGCGGCGCTGGGCACCCTGCGACGCCGCCGCTCGGCCAGGTGCAATGGTTAGACTGATCATGCAGCGCATGGAGGATTGTGCCCTCTGGATGGGTGCTGGCTCAATGCTGCGTCAGGTGGATGCAGTGCGGTTCTGGCAAACTCCAGGTGTCAGCATTGCATGCATGGCACATGATTGTGTGTCATCTGCGCCTGCTGCAGGGCCAGTCGGCGGCTGGCTCCCCGGGGCAGCATAGCGGGGGCCCGCCACGCTCGCAGCAGAGGATTGTCAAGACGGACGGCAGCACTATCAAGGCGAGCCATTTTGTGATACTGCTCAATCGATGTGTTGCTTCCTGCTGACCGTGCCAACATGCTTCCAGCTGAGGCGCTGCAGTCTCCTGGCGCGTCGCATTCTGCTGCACGCCAGCTGACGCACGAGACAGCAGAGGATGTGAGCAGTGCCTTCTTCCGCGTAGATTCGAGGCCTGCCATTCCGGGCCACACCTGAGGAGATCCTGGCATTCTTTGATGGGTACACGTGCGTGCGCGACTCCCTGTTTCTGGGCACCGACGGCCGGGGGCGGCCGAGCGGGGAGGGCTGGCTGACGTTCGAGACGCCCGACGAGGCACTGCGCTGCGCGCGGGAACGCAACCGGCAGTACATGGGGAGTCGCTACCTGGAGATCAGCCTCTGCTGAGCGGAGGCTGAAAGTTGGGTGAAGCTAACAGTCCCCGGATTCCCCGGGAAGGCTCAAAATGTGACATCTAGACGGGGGTGACATCGAGGGAGACGGCAATTGGGAAGTATGTGGTTTGGTGCTTTCATCGCTTGGGCTAGCCGAAGTACCGCCGCCAAGTGCGGCGGGCGACGAGCAGCGGAACAAGAAGCGACATGAACAATGCAGATCTTGGTAGCAGTTAGGACTGATGTGTACGAAGCGTGCGACGAGACTACAACAGAGACATCTAGGTGCATCACACGGAACGAGGGCTTGTACGATTGTATCTGCACCCACACACTGAAGACACTACTTATTGCACCTGTAAGATTTCGCACGTGACGGCGGCTGCAGTTGGGCTGATTTTGCTCCGACACGAGTCGGTTGCATGCACAATATCGTTTGCTCTTCCAGCACTTGCAGCTGTGATCAGTTACAATGGCTCACGCGATGCTGAAAACTATCAGGGGCAGCGCGCTCCAGTCCTCGCTGCGCAGCTTCTCCGCGTCAGCATCACAGCAAGCCGGATGGTTTAGCGAAGTGCCGATGGCACCCACAGACCCCATCCTCGGCATCTCCGAGGTGCATTACGTATGCATACTATGGTCTACGTATATGTATCTGGCCGCATGCCTCATGACATGACTCGCGCAGATATTGAGTGCTTGGAGTCACTGTGAACCTGTCAAGGAGGTGAGGTTCTACGCTGCTGCAGGCCTACCAAGCCAGCACGGACCCGCACAAGATGAACCTGGGCGTGGGCGCGTACCGTGACGACAACGGCAAGCCGGTGGTGCTGGACGTCGTGCGCGAGGCGGAGGCGCAGCTCGCGGGCTCCCAGTTCATGGAGTGAGCTGCTGCGCTGTTTCGAATTCCCATTGCTGCGTCCAGCTCACCCTGACACATATCAGGCACACATCCTGTAATGCATTGCGTGTGCTGTGTGTGCACGCCTCCAACTGCTGCGGCAGCTGCAGGAGGGTGCAGGCCTTATAAAACCCCTGAAGCACCCAATGCCAAACCCATTGTCCAACACCGTGGCGATGCAGGTACCTACCGATCGCGGGCTACAAGCCGTTTGTCGACAGCGCCATCAAGCTGGCGCTGGGCGATGACTCGCCGGTGATCGCCGATAAGCGCGTCGCCGCCATCCAGTCGCTGTCCGGCACGGGCGCCTGCCGCGTCATGGCGGCTTTCATGCACCGCTACATGCCAGGTGCAGTGAGAAGCCATGCCTCGGGACGGGGGCCTGCATCATTTAGCACCATTGCCATGTCAGTGCCACTTCACAATGCCAAGCCAGAGCTCGGCAGGCCTTTTGGGGCTTTTGCACTTGAGAGATCGTGGAACTGTATTCACAGAATGGATCCTGACGAGCTTCTCCGGGTGGCGGTGCAGGCTCGAAGATACTGATCAGCGACCCCACGTGGGCCAACCACCACAACATCTTCAGGGACGCAGGCGCGCATGCAACTTCTCTGTTATAAGGCGCTGTGCCCACCCACCATGCTGCGCAGCCATCCGTTCGACCTGTTCTGTATGCATGCCGATGCGTGTTTGCTTTGTCATCTTACAGAGACAATGGAAGGACAAAAGAATCTTACATCCAAACGATACCTTACACAAAAGACATTGCATGCAAATGTTCATTCCATCATGTCTTGAGCACTCGCAGGCGTGGAGCGGGAGCTGTACCGGTACTACAAGCCGGAGACGCGCGGCTTGGATTTTGAGGGCATGATCGCTGACCTGGAGGTGGGTTTGTTGGGTTCTTTCAAGGGTTTGTTTTCCATTTTCAAGATGGTTCAGCCTTGCTGCTATGGAAGGACGCCGTCACTTGTCGACGAAGCACTACATGTAGTCTGCTCCGCAGCGTCATCAATGATCGATTGTCTTTTTAGGAACTTTGCCGCTGCCTGGCACGTTGATGACGCCGGCATCAGGCAATCACAGATGCCGCCATTTGGCAATCGCAGACGCCTCTTTAAGCAATGAACATGCAGTTACACACGCTGATATTGCTACTGCAGAACTCGCCGGAGGGGACGGTGGTGCTGCTGCACGCGTGCGCGCACAACCCGACGGGCGTGGACCCGACAGCGGACCAGTGGCAGCAGATCTCTGACATCATGAAGCAGAAGAAGCTGTTCCCCTTCTTCGACAGCGCGTGAGTTTCTGACTAGCATGCATTGACCTGCACCACTACGAACTCTGACGCGCATGCACTGTCCTGCAAGGTCATGGCCCCCTGCACCACAGCGCATCTTACATGGCTCAATCAGCAGCAGGAGGGACTCTCACCCTTCCAGTCTCACTCCAGCTTCACTGAGGCTGATCTTGACGCCAGTGTCAGACCATCTGCTTATGAAACTTGTGTCTGCCCTGGAGGCTAAATGCATATCGCATCAACGGCCACGCCGCTCTCGCGCAGGCAGGTAGCAGGGCTGTGCGACGGACAAACCACATTGATCGCTGACAGCACCGACAAGTGCATGCGCAGGTACCAGGGCTTTGCGACGGGGGACTGCGAGCGGGACGCGCGCGCCCCCCGCATGTTCCTGGAGGAGGGCCACTCCATCGGGCTCAGCCAGTCGTTCGCGAAGAACATGGGGCTGTACGGGCAGCGCATCGGCACCGTGTCGCTCGTTGCCGCGGACCCCGACGAGGCCAAGAAGGTTGAGTCGCAGCTCAAGGTGAGAGCCGGTGCTGGTGTTTTGCTACCTGCTTGACACTGATTACCCGGGCACCTTGCTGGAAATTGCGAATCACTTGCACCTCAAGGTGCCCAGACCCGCGCACTCTGTTGAGAAACTGAAATCAGTCGCAGCTCAAGGTGCGTGCCCGCGCACCTTGCTGGTGCACCTTGCTGAGGTTGGGCAGATTTGCCGTTGCGTCAAGCAGCGTCAGGTGCGTCTTCAGAATGCGGTTGATCCATGAAGTGGGTGTTGGGCTGCCCGTGGTCAGGACAGGAGGGACATGAGACATATTATGGCCTGCGGGCGCAAGCATGCAGCAGCGGGAGCCTTGGACAGGAGACTTACCACCATTGCTACCCTCTTCCTGAACCAGTACTGCAAAGCCATGTCGTGTTGCGGCGCAGCTCATCGCGCGGGCAATGTACAGCAACCCGCCACTGACGGGCGCGCACCTGGTCGCCAACATCCTGGGCGACAAGGCCATGAAGCACCGCTGGTTCGTCGAGGTGCGTTGCCCACTGCTGTCGGAAAACCTGTAAATGCACTGTTCTTCCGTCGCAGTGCTGACGCTCCAGCTGCAAAAGCTGCTCGAGAGTATAGTCCTTGGCAACACCCTCGCCGCCCTCGTCCTCACTCTCTTTGACCTCTTTGAATGCCTTTCTATCCGCTTTATGCAGCATTCCTGCCGCCACCTTGTCTTGTCAGCCGCTCACTTCTGTTATCAATACCACACTGCTCGCATGTCTGTCCATCAGGTGAAGGGCATGGCGGACAGGATCATCACCATGCGCCAGGCGCTGCGGGAGAACATCGAGAAGACGGGCAGCTCGCTGCCCTGGCAGCACATCACCGACCAGATCGGCATGTTCGCCTACACTGGCCTCACCGGTGCGCATCCAAATAATCCGTATTGCTGACTTTCTGTGCAATGCCGTCTGGAGTTCCAAGTGGAATGGAGCAGCTGGCCAATCCGAGCTGTGTTTAGTGCAGCGCTGGTCTGTCGGAGCTGAGCCTCCTTGCTGTGTGCTCTTCATGGTCAATGCTTCTGACTGTTGGGCTGACTGTGGATGAATTCCCGACTCGGCAGGCGAGCAGGTGGACACGCTGGCAAAGGACCACCACATCTACATGGTGCGATATTCCACAATAATTCAATGCACTCCTGCTTTCAGCTGTGTCCCCAACTACTCATCCTACCCACCTTTCATCAGCTGTTTTTCAAGGCCGCAAATGAACGGCACTCTGTGCAACCTCCTCCGCTGAATATGTGTGCCTCGTCAATTTTGCAGACACGCAACGGCCGCATCAGCATGGCGGGCGTCAACTCCGGCAACGTCGAGCGCCTCGCTCAGGCCATTGCCGAGGTCACCGAGTAGATGCTGGACAGCAGCAGCCACTGGAACCGCGCGCGCTGTTCCTGAATACCGCAGTAGCTTCGTCGGCAACCGCAATAGCTTTGCCGCGCCGCGCTGTGAACCCCTTTGCAGATCAGTGTTGTTCTGGAGTCGCCCCAGGATGTCGTTCAGGCGCGACACAGAGGATGTTTTCACCGGACGGGGGTTGGCACGGTGAGCGCCCTGCAATTTTGCCCGGCAGCAGCACATTTTTGGCAGCCCACTTTCGCCGCCTTCTGGGAGTTTTGGAGTGCTAGGGTCTCGCATTGTGACCGGCATTTGCAACAGGGTGTGCTCACAAACGGCAGGAGCTCTTTCTTCAGCTGCCGCAATACTGGACCTCGCACCCGTGGGACATCACTCGTCAAAATAGAGGCCACGCATAGCTGGCTCGTCCAACCACATGCACTGCGCCTTGTCAACACCTCACGCCTATCCCGACTTCGTGGTGTTCAGACTTCACGGGTTCTATCTGGAGAGCCCGGAACACCCCTGACACAGCGCACCACGAAAGGTGCGCCCAGAGATAGGGCGGCACGCACCAGGAGCGCCACCCTTGCTGCCGCAACAACAAAGACTGAATACCTTGTACTGACCCGCTACCCATTGGGCAATTCGATCTCATTCGGCTGTTGAGCTCCCAGATTGACCGCCGCTGCCTGCTGTGTCTGTTCGGGCGGTAGGCCGCTGCAAAGCCGCAGTCAAGGGTCTTCGGTGTTGTGAGACGTACGCCCGCAGGGTAGATGATGCCGCCGCCCTGCAGATTGTCGTGGGATTTCGTCAGATGTCAAGGCTCGAAGTGCCTAGCCGCTTCTCGGCCCTCAACGTCTTGCAGTCACAGTGCATCACCCAGCAGGCGACGTCCAGGCGCGCATGCATTGATGCATGTTTTGCACTCACCTTCTTGTAATTGTCTGCAGCCTTGCACACGGCCTCGACTTGCTGCAGGTGAACTGACGCAACCTCGTCAGTCACCCCAATACACTAGCACGGTGTAACACCACCGTTTGCAGGCAGACACGCGGCGGTTGTCCACCAACAGAAGATCGCAGTGCTCGTCGATTTGCTTTTCCCTCCATTTTTTTGAAGACGCACCGGCAGGACCTCAGTGCCGGCGGCGTGCTTTGCATCCTCAGAGGTCGTGTTGCTCTTTAGTAACAATTTCTTGATGATGTCGATTTCGGGCCGTAGAACCTGTGTCGCACCATGTGCTCATCCGCAAATGCCAGGATACTCAGGCAGCAATCTGCCAAGCGCGCGCTTCTGAGCCCCAGCAGTCTGCTAATGCATTTCGCAGCTTGCAGGCGACAGCTGGCCAGTTGTGCAACACTGATCCACCTGCCCACCCTCCCCACCTCTCAGAAGCGATCTGCGCCGTCCTGGTGTGTGGATCCAAACAGCGTGCACGCACACGCAACAGGGTATGGCAGTCGTCCTGCAAGGTACCGCGAATCTGGTTTTGCTGTTTTTCTCACCTCGCAGTCGTCAACAATGGTATCGGGGTCCTCCAGCGCATGGTCGATCTTGGTGCCGCGCTTCGCGTTGTCCACAATCTGCTGCAGCAGCTTAGCGTCCGCCGCGATCTTGGCGTACACGATCTTTGTGATCTCGCTCGGCAGGTGCAGGCCTGCAGCAGTGGGTGCAAACTCATCATTTGTCCACATGGCAAGCCGCAGTGCGCCGCTATGTCATGGCGGGCCGCCTCACAGCGAAGCATCTCGCACGTCAGTCATGTCGGTCATGCACAGAGCATGCTTGTCTGCTACATTGTGCAACCTGCAACACCGTCAGGATGGAGCCTGCCAGCTGCAGCTCTGTATATGCATGGCAGAACTCTTCTGCAAAAAAGCTGCAGCAAACGTGACGCACCCGTTGTCTCTGGAGTGGAGCTGGGCTTGTATTTGCTGACGCAGCTGGCGGCAAAGGAGCGCTGCGCCGCGTGGCTGGGCTTCCAGTTGGCCGGCTTTGTGAAAACCACCGCGTCCAGCTGCTTGCCGGTGACGCTGCTGAGCATCTGGCAGTAGAGCTTCTGAGCGCTGACCTGTTGACGCAGCACCGTACACTTGACAAACACTGATTGAAAACAAGTACTGAACTCAGCATCGGACGGCTCGCACGACAGCACACCATGCAATGGTTGGGATATGATATTAGCAGAGATCAGAATCGAAAACGCAGAATGAGAATGAGATGCTAACATTTGGGTGCAAGAATGCTGCGGATTCAAAAGCTCGCCTTGCAGCGCACGAAGCCGTGCTCAATGGCGATCTTGCGCCAGTAGCTGGGAGTGAACGGATTGAAGCCCCAGCTCAAGTCTGCAATCAAAGGAGCCAGGACAGACTGACATGCTGGCATCTGCAAGGGATTGGACTGCTGCAGCTCATCAGCAGGGCAACAGGGCAGCATTGTGGAGCGCAAACTCGGACAAAAAGTCACCGTAGCCGGCGTTGCCGATGGCCAGGTGGACGGGCGCCTTTGCAGCGCCATCCTTGTTGTAGTTGACGCACGTGGACTTGGAGACGGGGCAGGTGCGCTCGTACTTGTGGTCGTGCCCTGCGCCAACAAGGAAACAGCGCGTCATATGCCGCCGTCTTCCCGTGGCATGCGGCACAGAGATTGGGCAATCGGGACTCTGCTTCCTGCGGCTGTCCGCAGGATCCGCGGCCCTCCCTCATCCTTCCTGTACACGCTCCGCTCCCTGCTGATGCGCACAGTGCAATGTGGCGTGCAGATCGTCCGGGGTAAGGTCCACTGGTACTCAACAGCAGCGGCTCCAGCGCAGCCCTCAGGTCTTTGGCGACGAGGACGTTGCCGTACGGGAGACCAGCGCCGGCGTTTGTTGTGTAGATGGGCCTGCGCAGTGTGACAAGCGGCGGGTCAACTGGCTGAAATTCCAGGGGGGGATAATGCCATTGACTGCTGCACAAGGCTGCGCATGTGGCATGCAGTTTCGTGTATTTCAGGCTGACTTGCTAGGACAAGGTGCTGAAGCGTTTCAGATTCACGAGGTCAGTGAATGTCCCTTGTCGGCCTTGAGGGTGGCGAGGACACCCTTCACAGTCTGCCGGGAAATGCCTGCAGCGCAGCAACCCGCGTCAATAGCAACACCGACGCTCATGAAAACACATGCAGGCATGGACATCTGCACGTCGCGGCAAACGTTTGACAGAGCAGAGAGAAGAGCGTCCTCGTACCCTGCTGGTAAGAGTTCTTGTAGACGAAACTCGGCAGGACCTGAGACGCCTGCATGACCAATCTGTTTAGGCGCGAGGTGGGACGGCAACCCTTCGATCGCATACGACATGTACAGCCGCAAGCGCCCGCAGAGCAGCAGCATGCTTTGCATAGCCTTGGTGTCATCAAGAATGAAATTGATGGTGTCGAAGTCAGCATCATAATCGTACTCGTCTGCAGCCTCCAGTTCGGCGTGGCCGAGGTCGGCCAGGGCGATGAATTTCACTGACTTTTTGGGCCCGCCGGACGGGGCGGTGTGGAAACTAAACACCTCCGAGAAGAGCCCCGCCTGCAGGCATTACACAACCGCCCTCAAGGCCAGCTCTATTGTGCAGCGAGACGCCGCGCTGCTTGCCGCTGCAATCATCTGGACCATGTCACCACAGATCAGCTCCCCCCCACGCCCCCAGCCCTCAGTGGCGAAGCCCCTCTCGAGTTCATGGGCTTGGTATGATCCAACAAGGATTGTGCTGCGCGTCATGCAGCAAGAATTGCAGCAGGAAGTGCTGCTGATGGTTTGACAGACATACCACAATCAGGATGGAGAGTGGCAGGCTCGGCAGAAACGTCGGCGGCACTCAAGCTGCCATACTGGTAGTAGTATCTCCGGCTGGGCTTCAGCCCCGTCATGAGCGCAGCGTGTAGCTGCCCCGGCTCCGCTCACCCGAAGGAGGTTGCCGGCGGCCCGCACAGGTCCGCCGCACTGTATGTCGTGCTGCTGGCGGCCGCGGATTTGGTCAGCGCCTTTGCGCTGGTGCCGTAGCGCACCATGGGAGAGCCCACGTCACGAGTCGTCCACTGCGCGTGCATTGTATTGCAGTGTCAGCAACTGGGCGGCCGATCGGCAGACGACTGCAGCGGCAGTCGGGCCACATCCGAGAGGTGGACAGCAAGCAGCAGGAACTGGCAGCATGTCTTTCGCGCGGTAATGCCATTCGGTCCTGCAGGGTGCGCCTGAGCGCCAACGGCGATGCCACAGGAAGATCAGCACGGCGCCATTCACCATGAAATACGCCATCGGGACGGCAAGGAGAGGCACCTGGATGAGCATCTCGCCGGCGCGGCCGGTGCGCGCCAGGTGGCCGTGCTCGGGTGCGTTGGGCTGAGCGTTCTTGATGACGGCGCTGCGTGCCTGCATAGTGCGGCGGCATCAGCGTCAAGGCATGAAGGTGCAACCGCCTGCGGTGGACAATGCGACATGAGCACGCCGCCACCTGCACTCTGGTGGTGATGTTAAAGCTCAACGTGATGCTTGCTGAGGTAAACTTGTTATCACTCTGGCTAACGTTGCGAATCAAGAGAAACTGAACATTGCGCCGCGAATTCGTCAGCACGAAGCTGCGTAGCAATATGGGAAAGTTATTGGCAGAGACAGGCAGAGATGAACCTCACATGCGCTTCATGACCATGTTGTTGTGATCACTGTGCCGTTAACGGCACGCGTGACAGCAACGTTGCTGTCACGCGTGTGCACTTGGGGACACAAACACGGACGCGAGATGACATGGCAGCAACGAGCAACCACGCCAATGCTCACTCGTGCTTGCCAGTGCCGGTCCGTATCCAATTGCCTTTTGTAGTCGACGTGACGGCCCACTTCCATCTGCATGCGAGAGCCCCCGAGTCCCTTGCTGCACCTGCGCTTTCATTTGCTCGATCATGCAAGGTGCACGCCGCCAGGACTATCCGGAACGCGACAATCAAACTCACTTTGAGCGGCCGCACCAGGCAATTCCCCAGGCTTTCAGATTCGCGCGATCATCATGCAAGGACTCTTTATTTCCGCACGCGGGTCACTCGGGACTCACTTGATGGGCCGCACTTTGTCGACGTCGCTGCCCTCAAAGTAGAGAGCTACTACGTCTGAGCCCGTCGGCTCTGGCGAGAAGAGGGAGACGCGCACGACGTCGTTATTCGCGAACTGTGTCGCACTGATTTTCAGCGAGGGTTGCGCCGATGCGGCCGATGCGACGGCCGCTGCCAAGCACTGAATAACAGCCGCTGTGCAAGCTACCAGTTTCATAGCTGCAAGCGCGCAACTGGTGGCTGCAGAAGCAGCCTGTTACGCGTTCTTCTAGAGTTCGCAACTGGCGGTCACAGATTCAGCCTGTACGCGTCGTTCAGGTCCACTCCTGTACACGTATGCGGTTCCCTCAAAACGAGTGGTGAATCCCACTGATCGCGTACGAGTAGGGTTTACCCACAATTTAAAATAACATGCTTGCCGAAATGTTTCGACACAGCTTCTCGCTTGCGTCTTTTCCACTCAGAGTGATCCAACATCTCGTATACAGTGCATCAGTCATACAGCAGTGCTCAGCAAACCAGCGCTTGCACACACGGCTTCTGCTAGACGGGGAGATCAGCCGACACACAAGTTCCGACACGAGCCATGGCGGATTACGAGGCAGAGCGGCAGGCGCGCATCGCCGAGAACAAGCGGCGCATGTCCGAGATCGGCCTGGCCCAGGTACGGCCACTGACGCGGCCGCGATCATGCAAGCGAATTTCGGATGCTCTGACGCATCCGGCAGTCGATCGATGCGTCAATGGCCAATACTGGGTGCCGCACTCTGTCCAGAGTGACAATACGCATCTAATAAAGCCATCTGCTGTAGCGCCATAGCTGCGCTATCCACCGATCCCATGCGAACTTAGCCGCAATCATGCCTCGTGTCAGAGTCCATGACTGGCTGGCCCCGGCCGCCCGACACCAGGCCGCGGCCAGGAATTGGTTTCTGATACTGATGGAAACATGCTCACGCACGGGGCCGCCGCCATCAGCTCGGATCAGCCCGCAGCTCCAAGCTCTGACGAGTTTGTGAGCCCTAGCAGGCTTCGGGCGAGCTGCGGAAGGCTGCGCGCCCCCACCAACGGCAGTCAGCCAAGCGGCGGGCCTCAGAACCGCGCGTGCGCGTCGTGCCGGCGGAGCTGCGCCGATCGTCGCGCAGTGAGGTGCGCCCGTGGCATCTTTCCCCAATGCACAATTCAAACGCATCGCGCCTTCGAGTGCGACCTGCTGCGCCGACCCCGGTCACGATGGTCAAGCAGCATACAGCATGACTCTCTGACGCTTCGATCTCGCTTGCAGGGCAAGACGGCGCCCAACTACACTGACAACGCGCTTGACGCGGCCGAGCGCTCGGTCGGCCCGAAGCGCAGGCGCACCTTCGACACCATCGTGGGTGAGCCGTTCCCTCTTGCTGTTTGGCCTTCGTTTCCATGAAACCGACACGCACGCTGGTTTCCCTGTCCTGTCAATGCCACTTTTTCTAGAACGCAACTCCGCCGGTGAGGGTTGGCGCAGCAACACTGAAGCGGCTGTGCAAATGCGCTATCTGCATATGGCGCTGACATGCAGCTCCGTCTTTGCTGCAGTGGGCGCAGCAGAGGAGAAATACACAGACGCACACGTTGCCATGCTTGGCGACTGCCAGCAGCCGTGGTGCGGGTTTCCCCGGACCCCGCTGAGCTTCCCTACTGACTCCTTGCGCCTCTAGAACTGCGCCACAGACCTGCCCCCTCTGTCCGGGCTGCAGGCACCCAGCTGCTGAGCGCTACCCATGCTGAATCGCCGGCCAGCGGCCCTGTGCTCAGCGCCATGCTGCGCACACGAGTCAGCCTCTGCGTCCTGCGCGGCTTGGCAACTCAACTTCACATCCCTAACCATGCACAGGGACCTATTCATGGACGGGTACGACGCAAAGGGCGACCGCATCTACGACAAGGTGGCGGGGCAGACGTGCCACCAGTGCCGCCAGAAGACCATGGGCAAGCGCACCTGCTGCTCCAAGTGCAACTCCCTCTCGGTGCGGCCCCCTCGCAGCTGCGCTTCTGCCAAATGTTCTGCCCACCACTGTATTGCTGGGCAGAGAGTTGCTTTGCAGCTTCTCTGGCAGTGCTGCACTCCTCTCATGCCATGCAGCTGTCCTGCTTTCCCGAGTGCGTGCCCGAGGTTCTTGTCCAGTTTGCCGCTGCATCTGCCGCAAAGGCTCAATCGCCGTGCATACCCCTATAGGGCGTGTTTTGCGGCGACTGCCTGTACATGCGGTACGGCGAGAACGTGGACGAGGCCAATGCCGATGCGGGCTGGACGTGCCCCCACTGCCGCGACCCGCTGCTGTGCAACTGCAGCCAGCACCGCAACCGCCGCGGCTGGGCGCCCACCGGCGCGCTCTACCGCAAGGCTGTTGCCATGGGTGCGCGCCTTCACTGCAGCAGCCTGCCAGGAACAAGATCATTGTTCAACCCAAACGCGAGCGCCAGTTGAAAGCACATGTCAGCATAGTCATCGTCGTGGCAGCTGTGTCCAAAGGCCATCGCCGGTGGGGTCGGGGGCCGAGCCTGTTACTATGTGCGCTGCTCCCACGAAGTGGAAGCTGGAAAACCAGTTACTGGCTGCGTTGCAAATCGTCAGAGCACCAGTCGACTCTGCATCCACCTGTCTCGCCATTCGCTTACAGCAGACGCCCCTGGCTGCGCAGGGTACAAGTCGGTGGCGCACTACCTGGTGCTGAACCACCTGAAGGGCGCGCAGGAGGAGGAGGCGGCGGCGGCGGCAGAGCACGCGTCGCCGGCGGCCAACAAGGCGGCGGCAGCGGAATCCACGCCCGCGCCCGCCACCCCGCCCCGCGACGGCGCGCTGCCCCCGTCCTTTTCTCTGGATCGTGTTGACTGTTGCTTCCTCGGGGTCGCTGTGTTGCCGCCTTGTCGAAGCTTGCATGGTTCACGCAGCGGTTCGTTGGACCTGTTAGTTCTGGGTTGAGCCACCCGCTGAGCCACTGCAGGCCTATAATCAGCGCCCCGCTGCGTGAGACACGGCCTCAGTGTGTTGCCTGCGGGGAGCAGCCCTATATGATGCAGCTGCTCCTGCTGTCCCACGCTGTCTCCTGAAGCTGCTCCTGCTGGCCACGCAGCGGACACGACCACCGCCGCAGCGCCAGCGGAGGAGGCGGCGGCCGTCCCGCAGCGTGGCCCGACGCGGCGCCGCCAGGCGCGCATCGACGAGTCCATGCCGCAGCGCAAGGCGGGCGCGCGCGCCGGCGGCAAAGCGGCTTCCCAAACCATGGCAAGGTCGGCGATGGCGGGCGCCGGGCGGCGGGTATCTGCCGGCGCGCCGCCGCCGGAGACGCCGCGCGCCGAGCGCCGCCGCAGCTGCCGCCTGGCGGTCTGAGCTTATTCTGGGCTGGCAGACCCGCTGCCACGCCGTTCTATGGGGGGCCGAGCGCTGCTGGCGCAGTGCCAAACCCTGGCGGCCTGCGGCTCTGCCAGGAGCTGCTGCCGCCGCAGAGGCACCGCAGTGGGTGCTGCTGTGATCGAGGAGCGCACAGGGCAGCTGCTGAGCGTCTTTGGGCAGTGAATAATGCGTGTCCAGCGCGATGGGAGGGAGACTCATGGTGAGCACTGCTGCCGCAACAACCGGGACAGGCGACTTCCAGGGCAGGAATGTGCAATACCGATTATATGAGGGGCTCCGAATCAGCTGGCAGCGGGAAAGGTGTGATATCGCCTGGGGTCGGAATACATGTTGCAAGTTGGCAGAAGACTTTTGTTCAGTCTTCCGTCGAACAACACACAGTACTTGGGTTGCAGCATTGCACAATGTGACCCAACTTCACTGCTGATTTCGTCTTCTGCAAGGTCTTGCAGAAGCATTGTTGGTTATGACCTAACCATGCCTGCGCCCAAGTGTGCACACTCAGGCTGAATGATGATGACAATCGCCACACACATCCCTGCGTCTATCTTCTCTCCCACTCAACTGTCCCTTACACGTGCGATGCCAAAGTCCCCGTTGGTATCAGTTCCTCTGACAACCCATCGTTGAGTTCTGGATACAGAATCTCCCGCAGCGACTTCTTTGGCGGCCGCTTCAGCGTCGCCGTCGCCGCTGCTTCCTGCACAGCCGCGCAACGCTCTCATCACCACCCATCAAGCGTTCTACCTTCTGCATAAATAGTGCCCACACGAGACAGCTCACAGCTCATTCAGCTTGCCAGAGGCTGCGATTCAACCGCCATGCTTTTGCGCACCTGCATCACTGCGACGATGTCGTCTGCCTCCAGGTTTGTGGGGTCGCGCGCTCGGCTCTTCGCCAGCAGCGCCAGCGTGCGTTTCCGCTCCGTTGATGTCTGCGGCAACAAGGCTTCTACACCATTGGTCTACAGAAATCGTCAGTGGCCATGATCTGGCCAAGCAGATGTTTGAAGGCTGCTCGTCCGATGATGGATAAAGTGCAGACGAGACGCGCCGCAGAAGATGCGGTTGAAGACGGCCTCAACATGTGTGACAGCGTATGCAGTCGACAGAGTATGCATTGGAAGCTTAAAAAGCTGTGACAGCGTATACAGTGAAAGCAGAGCCGGCAGGGCGCCGCACCGGCGTCATGTGCATGATGAAGAGGGCGGGCAGGCAGACAATGCCGATGAACGGCAGCAACAGGACAAAGCCCACCAGCAGCCATTGCCGCACCTGCAAGCAGCAAGGAGAATTTCCTCCCAATTCCAAGTGATTGCACGATTGGCGGTTGACGCATCGATGCGGCGCTGCGCAAGTGGGAATAAGCAGCCAACACGCCAGGCTCGCTATGCGGTGTGAGCGGCGTGCCGGCGACACGGCAATAACGGGTGACTCACGATCAGCAGGCTCTTCAGTGTGTTGGCCTGGTCGTCGCCGATCTGGAAGGTGATTTTTAGCCAGTGGCTGGGCATCCACAGGGCCTGTGCTGGCGCCTTGGTCCACACATTAGGGTACACCACATCCGTCGGGTACACCAGGTGGTTGGTCTGGTACGTGCGGTGGCCCTGCAGCCACATAGATGCTGGCAGTGTCATTGGACAGAAAGGTGCCAACCAGGCAGCGAGATGGACCTGGCCAGCAGCACCAGCGGCTGCGACAGGCTGATGCCGCTGCGCAAGCAATTTCACCCCTTGAGCAAAGCCAACATGACGCGCATTGATGATCAGGCCGCCGATGTGCTTTGAACATGCAGATTCGCATGCCCGCAGGTACAGCCGCACGCACGTTGATGGTCAGGCTGCTTGTATGTTGCACAATCCAACATAGGAAAATCAAGCATCATGCAGACTTGCATGCAAATTTCTGAATTGCAAAGTCGCGCGCACGTTGATGGTCAGGCCGCTGATGTGTTCGACGTCGTAGTTCCAGCCGTGGTCGGCATAGGTGGACTCGAAGGTGTTGCCGGTCGAGGCGGCGACCGCGGGGTCTGCGCCAAAGAAGCGCGCCCGCGTGAGCAGCGTCGGCGTCTGATACGTCGCCGACATGTTCCAGGTGCCGTCGTACACCTCTGGGTACGCGCAGCGGTCGATGGCGCTGCATAAGGAGTTTCAAAAGCATTCAGGTGGGGCAGTCCGATGTCAGGAGCAGCTGCTGTCAGCAGGATTGTGCGCAGACAGTCGCCTTGCCACAGAAGATCTTGCGCAGGGTGTGTTCGAGGTTCAGCGTGTGGCACGCTGAAAACCTGTTGTCAACAAAGCTGGATACGGTCCTCTTGACGTGCACCAAACCAATCGTGTGCAAGACGGATCAATCACCTGTCAAACTCAGGCAGGCGGCCTGCCGTAGCAGCGAGGGCCGCCTCGGCGGTGCGATTTGCCGTCTGCTTGGCGCAGTTCCAGCTGCTGGTGTTGGCTACAGTGTACTCGTACGTGCTGAAGTTCTTCACCTTTGGCTCCAGACCTGCTTGTAGATTATGAAGTCCGGGTTTCAGACATATCCATGCCGCGGCTCACGTCACAAGATGCGGCGTGCATGAAGCTCGTTGAATGATCAAGGCAGCTGCCTTGATGCGCAGGCAAGTCCGACCAATCCAGTGCGCAGTTGGAGGCTGCCTGTCAGTGTGTCATCTCCGTCATCAACCACCTGCAAAGTCGATGTCGATGGCTCGGAACAGGGTGGGGTCAAACATCTGCTGCGGCGCTGTCTTGTTGAGGTACAGCCCGTACGTCAGGCCGTTGTCGGCGCCTGCCACCGTGACGTTTCCTTGCGGCCAGACCAGCTTGTCCACTTTATTGTACGAGATGATCTGCAGAGGAAAGACATAGCAGGTTTTGATTCGCAGAGGTGTCTGCATGTGCCGTTACTCAAAGGCGGCTTGGAATGGTTGACGCCTTGCATTTGCAGCCCTGAGGCATGCGTGCGGCACAACAGCATGCACACATGAGCACAACTACATCGCAGTAGGCTGGTATGCTTTCGAGCATGTACAGGTTTCACTGCAGCACCACACAGCCACTGCATGGACCTCATCAAGATGTGGGGGGGG
>JAABUM010001485.1_pt1 | contig 35018 bp, 30 predicted proteins | sample 5559161 | NCBI WGS metagenome assembly JAABUM01 (sample SAMN10711868, study PRJNA513369) | rock metagenome | isolation source: Antarctica rocks | place: Antarctica: Victoria Land, Siegfried Peak nord
GAGAGCCTCGTCGACAAGCGTTGCCTCTACCTTGCCCAACAGCGCGACACCATCAGGTCTCGTACATCGTTCCACTGGTGGCCCAAAACCATAAAACAGAGCTGATCAACCGGAAACCGTATGACACCGGGCAAAGCTCAGGCCTGCCATGAGAGTGGAAACGGTCGCGCGAGCTTGACCAGCACTTCCCTTCGCTTGGTGGCAGATACGGGACGAGAACAATGGCCTGGTTCAGGCACCGGCCAGGAACGGGCCGATCGCGGCCAGGAAGCGCCCGGGGTCCTGGAGTTGGGGCACGTGCGCGCATCCCTCGAGGATCGTGAGCCGGGCATCGGGCAGCAGGGCGGCGAGTTCGCGCGACATGGGCGGCGGGGTCGCCTCGTCCCGCTCGCCGACCAGGACCAGCACCGGGATCGCGACCCCCGGCACATCGCTCCTGAGGTCGAGTACGGCCAAGGCACGGCAGGCCTCGATCAGCACGACCGGATCGGTGGCGAGAAAGGCCGCGCGCCGCTCGGCGACGAGCTCCGGATGGGCGTCCTGGAAGTCGGGCGCGAAGAGGCGTCGCATGGCGGCTTCGCTGATCTTCGCGGCCCCGCCCGCCTCCACGCCCGCCGCCATGGCGCGGAACGCCTGCCGTCCAGGATCCGAGAAGCAGGCGCCGCAGTCGGCCAGCACCAGGCGGCGCGCGAGCCCCGGATGCCGGATCGCCATCTGCAGGGCCACGAAGCCGCCGTAGCCGTTGCCGAGCACGATCGGAGCCTCGCCACCGCGTTCACCGAGCGCCACGGCCATCCGGTCCGCCACGGCCGCGAGGCCGCCTTCGACCGCCGAGGAACCGCCGAAGCCGGGGAGTTCCGGCAGGTGGACCGTGAACCGCTCAGCCAGCGCGCCGCGCACGGAGGCGAAGCTGTCGCGGTCGGCCAGCAGGGAATGGAACAGCCAGATCGGCGGTCCCTCGCCGCTGACCGACACCGCCACGGAATCGCTCACGAAAGACCCGCCCATCCTGACCTCTGATCGTCCAGCATCGTCGCCGCGCCGCACACTAGAACCGGAATAGCCGAGCGGGAACAAGCAAAACGCCATTGACGTGATATTTCAGGAATGTCAGTTTCGGTCAGCATGAGAACCGCAACCGCTCTTCTGCGTCACGACGTCTACGAGGCGATCAGGTCCGAGATCCTGGCCTGCCGCCTGGCGCCGGGCGACGACATGCGCGAACAGGAGCTGGCGGCGCGCTTCGAGGTCAGCCGGCAACCGGTCCGCGAAGCGCTGCTGCGGCTCGAACAGGAACGGCTGGTCACGGTTCTGCCGCGCCAGGGCTACCGGGTGAACGCCGTCTCGGTCTCGGATGCGCGCGACCTCCTGCGTTTCCGTCTGGCCCTGGAGCCGGCCTGCGTGATCGAGGCCTGTCGTGGGGGCACCGGCACGGCCCTGGCGGGGCTCGACGGCTTTCGGGTCTTCGCGGCCGACGGGGATGAGGACGGGTTCACGACCTACAATCGCGAGTTCCACGCGGCGTTGACGGCGGCCGGCGGCAACCGGCGCATGGCGCGGGTGGCGCGCGAGCTGATCGAGCAGTCCGACCGGCTGACGCGGGTCAGCCTGAACAGCATCAGAGGCCGCGACGCGGCCCGGCTCGTCGACGAGCATCGCGCCATCATCGATGCCGTCCAGGAGCGCGACGGCCGTACGGCGGCCCGGCTGGTCCGGAACCACATCGCCCGAGCGGAGAAGCGCATCGTGTCGGCGCTGTCGCGCGCCGTCGTGGTCAACTGAGGGAGCGACGCGTGAACGCCTACGAGAGGCCGACCGGCAAGGTCGAGGAACACGGCAATTTCATCGACGGCACCGAGGTCGAAGCCGGGACCGGCGAGGCGATCGAGGTCCGCAACCCCGCCACGGGCGTCGTGATCGCCAGGATCCCGAACTCGACGGCCGCCGACGTGGACCGGGCGATGAAGAGCGCCCGCGCGGCCTTCGAGGGGCGCGCCTGGGGCAGCATGGACGTTCGGGCCCGCGCCCGGCTGGTGAACCGCCTGGCCGACGCTTTCGAGGCCAACCTCGATACGCTCTATCGGCTGGAGACGCTGAACAACGGCAGGCCCGTCAACGAGACCCGCGCCCAGCTCGGGCGCCTGCCCGACTTCTTCCGCTACTTCGCCGGCCTCGCCTTGGCGCGGCGCGACGACGTCATTCCGGTCGAGGGTGCCTACCTCAACTACACCCTGCGCAAGCCCATCGGGGTCGTGGCCAATTGCACGCCTTTCAACCACCCGCTGATGATCATGTGCAAGTCGCTCGCGGCCGTGCTGGCCTCCGGCTGCACTACCGTGGTGAAACCCTCGGAATACACGCCGCTGACCACGCTCAAGCTGGCCCGGATCTTCACCGAGGCGGGCCTGCCCGACGGCGTGTTCAACGTGGTGCTGGGCCTCGGGCCGACCACGGGCCGCTTCATGGCCGAGCATCCCGACATCAACAAGCTGGTGCTGACGGGCGGCACGGAGGCGGGACGCATCGCGGGCAGCGCCGCCGCGCGGGTCTTCGCCCATCAGACCATGGAACTCGGCGGCAAAACGCCCGTAATGGTGTTCGACGACTTCGACCTCGACCAGGCCGTGAACTACGCTGCCTTCGGGGCCTTCATCGGGGCGGGCCAGACCTGCGTCTGCGCGAGCCGTCACCTCGTTCAAGAGACGATCTACGACGCCTTCGTCGAGAAGCTGTCCGCCAAGGCCGAGACGCTGCGTATCGGTGACCCCTTCGATCCGGCGACGCAGCTCGGGCCGGTGATCTCGTCGAAGCAGCGCGACCGCGTTCTCGGCTATGCCGGCCTCGGCCGGGACGAGGGCGCGCGTCTCGCCAGCGGCGGCAAGGCCGCCCGCGTGCCGGGCTTCGAGGGCGGCTATTTCGTCGAGCCGACTGTCTTCGCCGACGTCCGCTCCGACATGCGCATCTTCCAGGAAGAGGTATTCGGGCCTTTCACGGTGGTGACGCCCTTCAAGGACGAAGCCGACGCCCTGCGGCTCGCCAACGACTCGCCCTTCGGCTTGGCGGCCGCCGTCCGCACGCGCGACGTCGGCCGGGCCCATCGCGTCGCGGCGGGCGTCAAAGCCGGCATCGTCTGGGTCAACGACCACCACCGGCTCGATCCGGCCTCGCCCTGGGGCGGGGTCGGCGACAGCGGCCTCGGACGGGAATTGGGGCTCGAAAGCTTCAACGATCATTTCGACGTGAAAAGCGTCATGGTGGCCACCAGCGACAAGCCCTTCGACTGGTACGCCGATACGGCGTCGCAGCGCCGCCTGAATTGAGGGCGCCCGCGGCCATGATTGCTTCGGGACCCGTGGCGCTCGGTAGGCAAGGGCGTAACGAGAGGGAGCAGTCGTCTCCGGGGACCCTGATGAATGCGGACGGGCGGCAATATCCCGCAATAGACGGGAGTCCGGCCGATCGCCTCGCAAACTGAGCGCATGCCGCATGCCCGGGGGACGAGCCTGGCGCGCAATCTGGGGAGGAGATCCATGCCGTCCACGGTCAACGCCGGGGGCCGTCTCGACAGGCTGCCGATCGGCCCATTCCATCGCCGCGTCATGTGGCTGGTGGGGATCGGCATGTTCTTCGACGGCTTCGACATCTACGTGGCCGGGACGGTGCTGGGCACCACGCTGAAGAGCGGGTTTTCGACCCTCGGCCAGAATGCCATGTTCGTGTCGGCCACCTTCGTCGGCATGATGCTCGGCTCGTTCCTGACGGGTTTCCTGGGCGACCGCTACGGACGGCGCTTCACCTACCAGGCCAATCTCCTCGTGTTCGGGCTGGCCTCGATCGCGGCCGCCTTCGCGCCCGACATGGCGGTGCTGATCGGTCTTCGCTTCATCATCGGGATCGGGCTCGGGGCCGAGAACGTCGTGGGCTATTCCACGCTGACGGAATTCGTGCCCGCGGCATCGCGCGGGCGCTGGCTGGGGCTGATGGCAGTCTTCGTCGTCACGGGTCTGCCGGCGGCTTCGCTCGTGGGATGGCTCGTCATCCCGCTGTTCGGCTGGCGCGCCATGTTCGTGCTCGGTGGTGCCGGCGCCCTCGTGGTCTGGTATCTTCGCAAGCGCTTGCCGGAATCGTCGGCTTTGCCTTGACGATCCCGATCTACGTGCTCGTGGCCCTCCTGTTCGGCATCTACATCCCGGAACTCTTCCCGACCGAGATCCGGCTCAGAGCCTCGGGCCTCTGCAACACCTTCGGGCGCGGTGCCACGATCGCAACGCCCTTCCTGGTGGTGTCGTTGTTTCAGAGCTACGGCGTGTCTGGCGTGCTCGACCTGATGATCGGTCTTCTGATCCTGCAGATCCTGGCCGTGTTGATCTTGGGCATCGAGCCGCGCAACAAGCCCCTCGAAGAGTTGAAGCCAGACGCCGTCGGCTTCGGCCCCACCCCTATCGGCTTCGCGGCCGATGCGCTGAGCGACCGCAGCCACCGCCCTTCGTAGAGGGAGGCGACGCCGCTCGACACCGGAAGGCGGCAGGACGACCGCCCGACCATCACCACTGGAGGAGCAACATGAACCATCGCACCAGACTCGCCCTGGCCTTGGCGGCCGCTACCGTGCTGGCCGGCCCGGCCCGGGCGGCGGAACTGAAGCAGATCGGGACGATCGACGTCCCAGGGCAGAAGTTGACCAATTTCGATATCAGCTACATCGATCCGGCCACCGGGATCTACTACTTCGCCGATCGCAGCAACAAGGCGATCGACATGTTCGACACGAAGACCGACAAGTTCATGGGCCGGGTCGGTGCCTTCGTGGGTGTCAAGATGAAGGACGGCAAGCCCGACAACGACACCTCCGGTCCCGACGGCGTACTGTTCACCGGCAAGGAGATCTGGGCGGGCGATGGCGACAGCACCATCAAGGTGATCGATCCGGCGACGCAGAAGGTGACCGCGACGATGAGCACCGGCGGCAAGACGCGGGTCGACGAAATGGCCTATGATCCGAAGGACGGCGTCTTCATCGGCGTCAACAACGCCGAAGATCCGCCCTTCGCCACCGTCGTGTCGACCAAGCCCGACCACGCGATCATCGGCAAGGTCGAGTTCGCGGATGCGGGTGATGGTGCCGAACAGCCGGCCTACAACCCGACGGACGGGATGTTCTACATGTCGATCCCGCAGATCGGCAAGGATCCCAAGAAGGGCGGCGTGGCCGTGATCGACCCCAAGGCGGGCAAGCTCGTCAAGATGCTGCCGGTCGACAATTGCCATCCGGCGGGCCTGGCGTTCGGTCGCGACGACAATTTCATCCTCGGCTGCAACGCCAACGGCAAGGACGATATGCCTGCCGTGACGGTGATCATGAACGCCAAGACAGGCACGGTCGTCGCCACGGTCCCTGGTATCGGAGGCGCCGACATGGTGAACTACAACGCCAAGAACAACCAATATTATACCGGATCGCGCGACAATCCGGGAGGCCCGGCGCTCGGCGTCATCGATGCTTCCACCAACAAGCTCGTGCAGGCGATTCCGCTGAAGGGCGGCAACCCGCATTCCGTGACGTCGAGCGAAGCCAACGGTCACGTCTACGTGCCGGTCGGCGCGGCCGGCGGCGGGGATGGCACGATCCACGTCTACGCGCCGGCGTCCTAAGCCAAAGCCGATCTGGCGCGGCCGGCCTATGGCGGCCGCGCGGGACGGGCGCGACAACAATAGAAGCTTCGAGGGAGGGCAGCACCATGCGTCGCTTGCTAATATCGATCGCGTTGCTGGCGGGGGGCGCCAACCTCGCCTGTGCGGCGGATATCGTCATCGTCTCTGCCGCGGCCGTCAAGGCGCCGCTGGACGCCGCTCAGGCGATAGCGCCCGCGGCGACGGGCGATCGCATCCTGTCCAGTTTCGGGACGGCCGGCGTCGTCCGCGACAAGATCACGGCCGGAGAACCCGCCGACATCGTCGTGCTGCCTCCGGCGCGACTCGACGAACTGGTGCAGCAGGGCCTGGTGGCCCAGCAGAGTCGCGTCGGGCTCGGCGTCGTCCGGCTCGGGGTGGCGGTGCGCAGCGGGACCGCGAAGCCCGCCATCGCCACCGAGGCGGACATCCGCGCGACCTTGCTGGCCGCGCCCTCGATCGGCCTCGCCGACCCGGCATCCGGGGCCACGACCGGCCTCTATTTCGCGAAGCTCCTGAAACAGATGGGCCTCGACGAAACCCTGAAGCCGCACATCAGGCTCTTTCCCGACGGCACCGCCGCCATGGAGGCCCTGGCGCGCGGGGAGGTCGCCATTGCGGCCGGACAGATCAGCGAGATCAAGCCGGTCGCCGGCACCGACCTCGTCGGCCCGCTGCCCGACGCCTTGCAGCTGCTCACGACCTACTCGGCCGGCGTCGTGGCGCGGTCCCAGAAACCGGATGCCGCGCGCGCCATGATCGCCTTCCTGACCTCGTCCCGGATGGCTCCGGCCTTCGCGGCCGCCGGTTTCGACCCGCCTGCGCCTGCTGCGGCTTCCGCCCCGAAGCTGCCCACGCGCGAGAGCGATTACGTGGCGCACGATTTCCGGTTCCAGTCCGGCGAGACGCTGCCCGCGATGACGCTGCACTATACGACGCTGGGGACGCCCAAGACCGATGCCGGCGGTCACGTAACCAACGCCGTTCTGGCGCTGCATGGCACGACCGGCACCGGCCGCAACTTCCTGGCACCGTCCATCGCCGGTGTGCTGTTCGGACCGGGCCAGCCGCTCGACGCCGAGAAGTTCTTCATCATCCTGCCGGACGGCATCGGCCGCGGCGGATCGAGCAAGCCGAGCGACGGTCTGCACGCGCGGTTTCCGCATTACGGCTACATCGACCTCGTCGAAGCCCAGCATGCGCTCGTGGCCGACGGGCTGCATGTCGACCATCTCCGCCTGGTGCTCGGCACGTCCATGGGCGGCATGCACGCGTGGCTTTGGGGCGAGCGGTATCCCGCCATGATGGACGCCATCATGCCGGTCGCGAGCCAGCCCGTGGCGGTCACCGGACGCAACTTTCTCTGGCGTGATCTCATCATCCAGAGCATCGTCACCGATCCCGACTGGCAGAATGGCGAGTACCAGAAGCAACCGACGCACTTCCAGACCGCGTTGCCGCTGTTCACGATCATGACGGGTTCGCCGCGCGTCCTCGAAGCGGCAGGCAAGACGCAACAGGCCGCGGGCGCTTATTTCGACAAGCTAATCGCGGACGCTCGCGCGACCGTCGACGCCAACGACTATCTCTACTGGTTCCGGGCCGTCTCGGATTACGATCCGGAACCGGCCCTCGACAAGATCGTCGCTCGCGTCTTCGCCGTGAACTTCGCCGACGACCTGCTCAATCCCGTTCAACTGGGCGCCATGGCGCGGGTCATGCCACGCGTCGTCAACGGACGGTTCGTGATCGTGCCGGAGGGTCCCGATACCATCGGCCACCAGACGTTGACCCAGGCCAAGGTTTGGGCGCCCTATCTCGAGACGTTGATGAAGGAGACCCCTTCGAGCACGTCTGCGGCTGCGCCGTGACTCCAGTCAGCGTCACCGCCCTTCCCACTTCGGCTGACGCTTGGCCATAAAGGCCGAGATGCCTTCCTTGAAGTCGCGGCTGCCGTAGGCGGCCGCGATCAGATCCTCGTCTCGCGGCAAGGCCTCGGTGGCGAGCCGGCGGATCGCTTCCTTGGCGCACCGCATGGTGACGGGCGCATGGGAGAGGAGGCGGCCGCAGAGTTCGGCGGCCCTGCCGTCGAGGTCCGCCGAAGGGACGATCTCCTGCACGAAACCGCAGGCGAGGGCCTCGTCGGCGCGGATGACGTCCGCCAGCAGCAGGAGGCGCTTCGCGCGCGGCGCTCCGAAACCCGCGACCAGCCGGGCCACGTTGGCCATCGACAGGCAATTGCCGACCGTTCTGGCGATGGGGACTCCGAAGCGCGCGTCGGGCGATGCGATGCGCAGGTCGCAGGCCGCCGCGACCGCCAGACCGCCCCCCATGGCGGCCCCCTCGACGACCGCCATGGTCGGCACGGGCAGGCGTTCGAGCGCCTCCATCGCGGCATCGATGCGGACCTCGTAATCGAGCCCGGCCTGCGCGCCGTCGAAGGCCGAGAACTGCGCGATATCGGTCCCGGAGATGAAGGCGCCGCCCGCGCCCCGCAGCATCGCCACGCCGACGCTCGCATCGCCCGCGATGGCCGCGCAGGCGTCCTCGAACTCCCGGTACATCGTCCAGGTCATGGCGTTGCGGGCTTCCGGACGGTCGAAGACGACCGTGGCGATCCCGCCCGTGACCGAAAGGCGGACCTCGCCGGCGCTCACCTTGCCGCTCCGCCGCCGAGCAAGGATTCCCGATCCTCCGCGCCGAGATCGAGTTCGGACAGGATCTCGCGCGTGTGTTGGCCGAGCAGCGGTGGCGGGCGGCGGACCTGCTGCGGCGTACCGCCGAGCTTCACCGGGAAGCCCATCGACCGCACCGTGCCCTCGACGGGATGTTCGATGTCCATCAGCACCTCGCGGTGGGCGGCGTGCGGATTGTCGAGCGCCTGGGCGTAATCGTAGATCGGACCGGCCGGGATGCCGACGGCCAGCAGCATCTCGACCCAATCCTCGGACGGCTTGCCCACGAAGGTCGCTTCGAGGTCGGCGATGAGCGCCTCCCGGTTGGCGAGCCTGGCCGCGATGCTGGCATAGCGTGGGTCGTCGAGCAGGTCCGGCCGGGCGACGACCTCGCAGAGCTTGCGCCACAGTCGGTCGTTGTTGGCCCCCATGACGAACCAGCCGTCCCGGGACCGCACGGCCTGGTAGGGCGCGCTCATGCGGTTGGCCGTTCCGATCCGGCCCGGGACCTTGCCGGTGCCGAGATACTCGGAGATGTCCCAGACCGCGAAGGCGAGCGCGGCTTCGAACAGCGAGGCGTCGATGCGCTGACCCAGGCCTGTCTGCTGCCGGCCGATATAGGCGCTCAAGATCGCGTAGACGGCGAAGAGCGAGCAGCCGATGTCGGCCACCGGCACGCCCGATTTCGCGGGCGGCTCCCCCGGATGGCCGGTGATGCTCATGATCCCGCCCATGGCCTGGGCGATCAGGTCGAAGCCCGGGCGTTGCGACCACGGCCCCGTCTGACCGAAGCCCGAGATGCTGGCATAGATCAGCCGGGGATTGATCTCCTTCAATGTGTCGTAGTCGATGCCGAGGCGCTTGACGACCCCGGGCCGGTAGTTCTCGACCAGGACATCGGCCGTTTCCACGAGCTTGTGGAAGGCCCGGCGGCCGGGATCGGTCTTGAGGTCGAGGGTGACGCTGCGCTTGTTCCGGTTCATGTTGATGAAGCCGAGGCTGTCGGCGCCCTTGAGGCGGAAGCTCATCGCACCCCGCGTCTGATCGCCGGTGCCGGGCGGTTCGATCTTGACCACGTCGGCGCCGAGATCGCCGAGCAGCATGCAGCAGAACGGTCCCGCCATGACCTGGCTGACATCGAGCACCCGCATGCCGGACAGCGGAAGCGGCAGCTTTGCGTCGGGTTCGCTGGGCGTGGCCTCGCTCATGACATCTCCGGTTCCGACTTGTGACATTCGATCGCGGCCGGTTGACGCCTGCCGGGTCGCATTAGGCTCCCGCGCAAGGTCCCGGCGCGGCTAGCCGACCACCTCGGCGGCCCGGAGACCGGCGACCTCCGGGCCTTCTTCGAACGGCTGTTCGGGATGCATGAGGAAGGCCGATGCCGCTCCAATGGCGAGGACCACCATCGTGAGCAGGAACGGCAGGTACCAGTTGCCCGTGACGTCGATCAGGTAGCCCGCGAGCAGGGGCGACACGATCGCGGCCAGGGCCGATCCGCTGTTCATCAAGCCCGCGGCCGTGCCTGAATATTGCGGCGCGATGTCCATCGGCACGGACCAGATCGGGCCGATGACGATCTCGGCGAAGAAGAAGCCGCCCGACAGGCACAGCGCCGCCACGGTCAGGTCGCGGTAGAACAGGATCGGCAGCAGCGACAGGAAAGCTCCCACGAAACCGCCCACACAGACGCTCAAACGGGCAAACCTGACGTTTCCGGTGCGGGCCAGGATCGCGTCCGACAGGACGCCGCCCAGGCTGTCCCCGATCACGCCGGCGAAGAACACGCCGGAGGCGAAGATCGCCGACTTCTTGATGTCCATGCTGTAGCTGTTCTTGAAGAACAGCGGCAGCCAGTTGAGGTAGAGCCACAGGCACCAGCCGTAGCAGAAATAGGTCAGGGTCACGGGCCACATGCGGCGCAGCAGCGGGCGCCACGGCACACGCTTTTCGACCGCGGCCTGCGTCCGACGCAATGGGAGCCTCAGCAGTTCCGCTTCCGTGATCGCCGGATGGTCCTTCGGATCGTTGCGGAAGTAGAAGACCCAGACCACCACCCAGGCCAGGCTAATGAGCCCGAGCAGGACGAAGGATCCGCGCCAGGTCACCGCCACCATGAGGGCCGCGATCAGCGGGGGGGTGGCGGCATTTCCCAGGCGCGCGAAGGAATGGGTCAGCCCCTGTGCCAAGCCCCGCTGGCCCGCGGGCGTCCAATCCTGCATGGCGCGGGTCGCGGTCGGGAAGGTGGCGCCCTCGCCGAAGCCGAGCAGGACACGGGCCAGCACGAGCGTGAGGAGCCCGGTGATGAAGCCCGTCAGGATCGTCGCGAGGGCCCAGACCACGCCGCACCAGAACAGCGTTCTGCGCGGGCCGAACCGGTCTCCTACCCAGCCGCCGGCGACCTGGAACAACAGATAGGGATAGGCAAAGGCCGAGAAGGCGAACCCGAGCTGCGTATTGCTGAGGCCGAGTTCTTTCTGGATGTCGGACGCCGCGGTGGCGATATTGACCCGGTCGATGTAGGTGATGAAATACATGATGCACACGAGACCAAGCACCGTGTGCGTTGCCTTGAATCTCCGTCTCATCGTCGTTCCTCCCGATGGTCGTTCGAGGCTCTCCGGCCCTTTCACTCCCGTTTGCCTGGCCCCGCAGCGGAGGCCGGGCTTGCAAATTTCAGCGCTCCGGCTTTCCGCGGCGGTGACGCGAGCAGCGGGACGGAGCGGGCATCGGCCTCGTCCGTCAGCCAGCGGCCGCGGACAGCCGCGGCGCCGCGTTCGTGTCGTCGCGGCCTTCGAGAACCGTCATGGCGGCCGCCGCACCTCCGGCCCGGTGCGGGACGCCGGCCACCGAGAGCCCCATTTCGACGCCCGTCAGCGCCGCCATCAGGGTCAGGTCGTTGCACTCGCCGAGATGGCCGATGCGGAACACCTTCCCGGCGAGCTTGCTCAGCCCGGCACCGAGCGACATGTCGTAGCTGTCGAGCACGATTTTTCGGAACCGGTCGGCGTCGTGACCGGGCGGCATCAGCACGGCCGTGAGCACGGGGGAAAATTCGGACGGCTCCTGGCACAGCACCTCGAGCCCCCAGCCGCGCACGGCCGCGCGCGTGGCTGCTGCCAGCCGCCGGTGCCGTTCGAAGACCGCGTCGAGCCCTTCCTCGAGCAGGATCGTGATGGACTCGCGCAGCCCGTAGAGCAGGTTGGTGGCGGGCGTATAGGGGAAGAAGCCGTTTGTGTTAGGCTTCAGCATCTCGGCCCAGTCCCAGTAGGAGCGCGGCAGACGGTTCTCGCGGGACGCCGCGAGCGCCTTGTCCGAGACGGCGTTGAAGCCGAGACCCGGCGGCAGCATCAGGCCTTTCTGCGAGCAGCTGACCGTGACGTCGACGCCCCATTCCTCGTGCCGGTAATCCGCCGAGCCCAAGGAAGAGATCGTGTCGACCAGCAGCAGCGCGGGATGATCTGCGCGGTCGATCGCCCGGCGGATCTCCGGGATGCGGCTGAGGACCCCCGTCGAGGTCTCGTTATGGACCACCATCACGGCCTTGATGGCGCGGGCGCGGTCCTCGACGAGCTTGGCCTCGATCGCGGCGGGGTCGACGCCGTGGCGCCAGTCGCCGGGAATGAAGTCGACGTCCACGCCCCAGCGCGCCGCCATGTGCCGCCACAGCGTCGCGAAATGGCCGGTCTCGACCATCAGCACCCGGTCGCCGGGCGACAGCGTGTTGACGATGGCGGCCTCCCAGGCGCCCGTGCCCGAGGAGGGAAAGACGATCACGGGTCCGCTCGTCTTGAAGACCGTCCGGCAGCCCTCGAAGATCTCCCGTCCGAGCTTGGCGAATTCCGGACCCCGGTGGTCGATGACCGGCATGTCCATGGCCCTGAGCACCCGCTCGGGTACCGGGCTGGGGCCGGGGATCTGCAGGAAATGGCGGCCTCGATGTCCGGTCATACGCCCTCCCCCGATGGCGCGGCGCCGACTCGCCGGCGACGCTCGTGTCCTGCAGATAATGCATTCATTTTTTTGGCTGGCAAGCGCCTTGGCGTGCAATTTCGCACATCGACGGCCGCGGGCGGGCGGGCTATCCCAGTGCGATGACCGCATCCCCGTCACACGGCTCCGATGCCACTTCGGCCGAATCCCATCCGTCGCGGCCGAGCGACGGGACGGCGTCGTCCCGAACCTCCGGCGGCGGACGCGGGGGCCCGTCGCTGCACGGCGATGTCCTGGCCCGTCTACGCGACCACATCGTCGAAGGCCACCTCGCGGACGGAGCCCGCATACCGGAGCGGCAGCTTTGCGAGCTGTTCGGCGTGTCCCGGACGCCGCTGCGCGAGGCCCTGAAGGTGCTGGCCGCCGAAGGGCTGGTGGACCTCCTCCCCAATCGGGGTGCGCGTGTCCGGCAGTTCGCGGCACGGGAGTTGCGCGAACTCTTCGACGTGATGGGCGGCCTCGAAGCCCTCGCCGGGCGCCTGGCCTGCGAGCTCGTCACCGAGGCCGAGGTGCAGGCCATCGAGGATCTGCACCACGCGATGTACGGCCATTACCTGCGCCGCGACATGCAGGCCTATTTCCGGTGCAATCAGCGAATCCACGAAATGATCGTCGAGGCGGCCGGCAACACGGCCCTGACCCAGGCCTACAAGAGCTATGCGGATCGGATCCGCCGCGTCCGCTACACGGCCAATTTCGCCAAGCGCCGCGACCGCTGGGCGGAGGCCATGCGCGAACACGAGGCCATGCTGGACGCATTGCGCCGGCGCGCCGGCAGCGAGCTGAGCGATGTGCTCTTCAAGCACCTGCGCAACAAGGCCGAGGCGTCGCTCGAGCACCTCGAGACCCCACCGACCGCGGACGGTGCCGCGGGATGACGCGGGAGCGATCGTCGCTTGAGCGCGATCTCCAGTCGCGGAGCATCGGAATTGAATTCACAATCGAGCCGTCATAGGCTCGCCGCGACGCATTGCGAGGCGCCGGAAGGATTGGCGGCCTGCCTGGAGGAAACCGCATGCCCAGCACGGTGCGGCCCGGCTTCGAACGCCGGCTGAGGTCCGAGGTCCGGGGTGACGTGCTCTTCGGCGCCTTCGACCGGGGCCGCTACGCGACCGACGCCTCGCACTACCAGATGATGCCGCAAGGCGTGGTCGTGCCGGAGACCACCGCGGACGCGCTACGCGCCCTCGAGGTCGCCCGGCACGAGCGCGTGCCGGTCACGGCGCGCGGGGGCGGCACCTCGCAATGCGGGCAGGCCATCAACAGCGGCCTCGTCATCGACGGGTCGAAGCACCTCCGCCGTCTGCTGTCCCTGGATGTCGCGAGCCGCCGCTGCGTGGTCGAGCCCGGACTCGTGCTCGACGACCTCAACCGCGCCTTGAAGCCCCACGGCCTGTGGTTCCCGGTCGACGTCTCGACGGCGTCCCGGGCAACCATCGGCGGCATGGCGGGCAACAATTCCTGCGGCGGCCGCTCGCTCCGCTACGGCACCATGCGGGACAATGTGGTCGCCATCGACGCCGTGCTGGCCGATGGCACGCCGCTGCGCTTCGGCGAGGTTGCGGCCGACCTGTCCGACATCGGCGACCTGCGCGCCAGAGCCCTCGCCGAACAGCTGATCGCGATCGGTGCCCGTGAGGCCGGGGAGGTGGCGGTCCGGTTCCCCAAGGTCCAGCGCCGGGTCGGCGGCTACAACCTCGACGCGGTCGGTCCGGCGCGCGGCCGCGTGAACCTGGCCCATATCCTGGTCGGGTCCGAAGGCACGCTGGCCTATTCGACCGCGATCGAGTTGAAGCTCTGGCCGCTCCTCGGCCGGCGGGCCGTCGGCGTCTGCCATTTCGGCTCTTTCCGGGCCGCCATGGATTCGGCCCAGCATCTGGTGACGCTGAATCCCATCGCCATCGAGCTCGTCGACAGCACCATGATCGGGCTCGCGCGCGACATGGTGCTGTTCCGGCCGACCCTGGAGGCCGTGGTGCGGGGTGAGCCCGAGGCCCTGCTCATCGTCGAGTTCGCCGAGGACGAGGCCGAGAACGCACGCCGGCTCGCCCGGCTCGGCGAGCTCATGGGCGACCTGGGCTTCGGCTTCGACCGTGAGGGAGCGCGCTGGGGCGGGGTCGTTCCGGTGCTCGATCCTGCCCTGCAGGCCGCCATCACCGAGCTCAGGACGGCCGGCCTCAACATCATGATGTCCATGAAGGACCAGGCGAAGCCGGTGTCCTTCGTCGAGGACTGCGCGGTGCCGCTCGCCCATCTCGCCGATTACACCGACAGCCTGACGCGCGTCTTCGAGAAGCACGGCACGCGGGGCACCTGGTACGCCCACGCGTCCGAAGGGTGCCTGCACGTGCGCCCCGTCCTCAACCTGCGCCTCGACAAGGACGTGAAGGTCATGCGGGCCATCGCCGAGGAGGCCTTTGCCCTCGTGCGCTCCTACAAGGGCTCCCATTCGGGCGAGCACGGCGACGGCATCGTGCGGAGCGAGTTCCACGAGGCCATGTTCGGTTCGCGGCTCGTCGGCGCCTTCGCGGACGTGAAGGACGCTTTCGATCCGACGGGCCTTCTCAATCCCGGCAAGATCGTCCGCGCGCCGCGCTTCGACGACCGGAACCTGCTGCGCTACCCGCCCGGCTACGGCGCGCAGGATATCCGGCCGCGGCTCGACTGGTCGGCCTATCCGGGCGGCGCCGGCGGGCTCCAGGGCGCCGTCGAGATGTGCAACAACAACGGCGCCTGCCGCAAGCACCAGGGTGGGGCCATGTGCCCGTCCTACCGGGCCACGCGCGACGAGGCGCATGTGACGCGCGGACGCGCCAACAGCCTGCGCCTCGCCCTGTCGGGGCAGCTCGGTCCCGACGCCCTCGCGTCGGACGCCATGCACGACACGTTGAAGCTCTGCGTCTCGTGCAAGGCCTGTCGGCGCGAATGCCCGACCGGCGTCGACATGGCGCGCATGAAGATCGAGGTTCAGGCGGCGCGAGCCGCCGCGCGCGGTCTGTCACTGCGCGACCGGCTGGTCTCGCGGCTCCCGCATTACGCGCCCGCGGCGGCGCGCCTCGCCGCCCTCCTCAACCTGCCGAACCGATCCCCGCTGCTGCGCAGGCTCATGGAGCGGACGCTCGGGCTGAGTGCCCGAAGGCCGCTTCCGCTCTGGCGCCGCGACCGGTTCGCATTGCCCGCGGGCTCGCTCGGACCGGAGGGCGGCCGCGAGTTGGTCCTCTGGGCCGACACGTTCAACGCCGCCTTCGAGCCGGAGACCCTCCGGGCGGCCGTCTCGCTCCTGGTCTCGGGCGGCTACCGGGTCCACTTCCCGCGCGCCGCCGACGGCTCCCGCCGTCCGCTGTGCTGCGGCCGCACGTTCCTGTCGGTGGGCGACGTCGAGGCCGCGCGGGCCGAACTGAGCCGGAGCCTCGCGGCGCTCGCACCGTTCCTGGCGCGCGGCGTGCCGGTGCTCGGCCTCGAGCCGAGCTGCCTTTTTACCTTCCGGGACGAGGCGCTGGCCCTGCTGCCCGGAAAGGAGGCCGAGCGCGCCGCGGCCCATGCCATGCTGTTCGAGGAGTTCATCGTCCGCGAGGCCGAGGCGGGGCGGTTCGCGCCGCGGCTGGCGCCGATGCCGGGCCGGGTGCTGCTGCATGGCCATTGCCACCAGAAGGCCTTCGGCGCCATGGGAGCCGTGGAGGCCGCCCTTCGGCTGATCCCGGGCGTCGCCGTCGAGACGATCCAGTCGAGCTGCTGCGGGATGGCCGGCGCTTTCGGCTACCAGGCCGAGACGCACGACGTATCCCTGGCCATGGCCGAACTCGATCTCCTGCCCGCCGTCCGGGCCGCCGACCCCGGATGCATCATCGTGGCGGACGGCACCTCCTGCCGCCACCAGATCCGGGACGGCAGCGGGCGCGACGCGGTCCATGTCGCACGCGTGCTGGCCGACAGCATGGAAGCGGCGAGAACGGAAAGCGATGTGCGTCGCCAGCCGGCATGGGCTTGAGACGCGCCGCGTGCCTGCTTCATACAAGGCGTGAGCGGTCCTCGAAGCGTCGCCTCATCATCCCTCGGTGACGGGCACCGGCGCTCGAAGGCCGCCCGATGCCCTGTTTCGCGGCGCCGCAATGGCCGGGGATGGCCTCATCCCTTACGGGAGATGATCGGGCCGTCGCGGGCCGAACTCGCGGAGAGCGGCGTCGATGAAGCTCCGCAGCTTCGGGGTTTGCCGGCGGTCGGGATTGAAGAGGAGGTGCATGGGTTGAGACGGCGTCTCGAAGTCGGGCAAGACCTTGACGAGCTGCCCGGCCTGCAGCCCGTCGCGCACCATGCCCTCGGCGATGAGGACGATACCGAAGCCGTCGAGAGCGGCGGCCAGGAGCGCCTTGGCGTCGTTGACCTTCAGGTGATTGCGGATGCGGGCCTCGTGAGCCCGTCCATCCTGGACGAATCGCCACTCGTACACCGTCGGCCGGGACCAGTGCGTGTAGCCCAGGCACTCGTGATGCTCGAGGTCCGTCGGGCTCGCGGGAATCCCTCTCTCGCGCAGGTAGCCGGGAGACGCGCATGCCACGAGACGAAAGGGCGAGAGCTCGCGGGCCATGAGGCTCGAATCGGCCAAGTCGCCGACCCGGAACACCGCCTCGAACCCTTCCTCGACCAGGTCGACGAAGCGGTCGCTGAGCACGAGGTCGATCTCGACGTTCGGGTGCTGTCGCAGGTAGCGGGTCACCAGCGCCATCAGGCTGTCGCCGAAGGAGACCGGAGCATTGATCCGGAGGCGTCCACGTGGCGACCCCTTGGCCTCATCGGCCAGGGAATCCGCCCAATCGGCCTCCGCCAGCACCAGCTTGCAGCGCTCGTGATAGGTCCTGCCGATCTCCGTCAGGCTCTGGCGCCGGGTGGTCCGGTTGAGAAGGCGCGTGCCCAGGCGGCCTTCGAGGTAGATCACGTGTTTGGCGACCATTTGCGGCGACAGGCCGAGCGTGTTCGCGGCCGCCGCGAAGGAGCCGACCTCCACGACCTTCACGAAGGCCGCCATGCTGGCCAGGCGGTCCATTCCCAACTCCCAGTGTCGAGACCCGTATCGAAAGCAGTTCTTATGATGCGTTCTCGGGCCGTTATCTACAGGGCTGTGCGGTGTCACTGCGACGCCGGCGGAGGAGAGTGGTCATGAAGATCGGGATCATCGGCTCGGGCAACATCGGCGGCGCGCTGACGCGGCGGTTTCGCGCGGTGGGGCACGATGTTGCCGTGGCCAATTCACGTGGTCCCGCATCGCTCGCGGACCTCGCGCGGGAGACCGGCGCACACCCCACCTCCGTCGAGGACGCGGCACGCGGGAAGGCCGTCGTGGTCGTGGCGGTTCCGCTCAAGAACATCGAGGACCTGCCGTCGGGGCTGTTCGCCGACGCGCCGGCCGATCTGATCGTCATCGATACCAGCAACTACTATCCGCAGCATCGGGACGGCCGCATCAATGGCATCGAGGCGGGCGAGACCGAAAGCCGCTGGGTCGAGCAGCGGCTGGGCCATCCCGTCGTCAAGGTGTTCAATTCGATCATCGCGCAGCATCTGCTCGAGCGGGGCAAGCCCGCCGGCGTCACCGGCCGCATCGCGCTGGCGATCGCCGGCGACGATCCGGATGCGAAGGCCAAGGTCATGCGCCTCGTCGACGAGATCGGTTTCGATGCCGTGGATGCGGGAACGATCGAGGATTCGTGGCGCCAACAGCCAGGTTCGCCCGGCTACCTCAAGGATTACGACGCCGCGGGCGTGCGGCGCGCCCTTGGCGAGGCGCGTCGCGAACGGGAGTCGGAATGGCGTGCAACGCCGAACAGCCCGGGCACCTTCGCGTCGCCTGCGTAGCGGCTGAAGACACCTCGGCTGTCGTGGCGCCTCCATGGGGCAAGAGCGACCGGGACGAGCCGCCCTGCCCGGATCGCAGCACCTGCGCCCAAAAATGCGGAGTGCGTTGAACCCGGCGTTTTTCATCGCCGTCTTGCATCGCGGTTCAGGCAGCCCGAGCCGCGAAAGAGTCGATATGCCGATCGACGACAGATCAGGAACTCACGGCGTGGTGGGACCGGGAGACCGCAGTGACGGCGACTCACAGTGGGTACATGAACTATCCCGCCTTCCCTGCCATTGCGATCAGGCCGTCGAGCAGGGCGGTCGCGGTCGGGTCGAAGCCGGGCTCGTCTTCCGTCAGACGGAACGTCGTGGCGACCAAGCGTCCGGCGCCGAAGGTCTTCTCGAGGATCATGGCGGCCGGCTTGTGGGCCCATCCCACGACGACGACGGCCGCGACGCGCCGGTCGAATTCCCAGGGCCTCAGGTTGTCGGTCATGACGGCCTCGGGGACGACGCGGTCGAAGGTGAGGTCGAGCAGGGGACCGCCCGGCAGAGCGGCGAAGGGACCGTCGCGCCTGAGCCAACTGAAGTTGCCGATCCAGTCGCCCCGCCAGACCGTGCCGTTTCGTTCGATGAGGTGCACGCCGGGAAAGCTGAAATAAGGCTGCGACGGTCGGCCGGGGACTTCCTCCGTGACGGGCCGGTGCGGAGGCTCGCGGGCCGGTGCATCGTCGCGAAGAGCACCGGTGCGGCCACCGGCCAGAAGCAGGATCCGCGCACCCGTCCGGATCTCATCGATGCGGGCGGCATCGAGCCGGCGCGTGACCAGAACGTCGGCCTGCGCCGCTTCGCCCAGTGCGTATCCCAAGCCCGACAGGTGCCGCGCGAGCGCCGGATCGTCCGCCGCGAGCCGTGGGCGCCGGCTCGACAGGTTTCGCCGCGGGTGGACCGCGATCGAGACGCGGTTCACCGCGATCTCGACACCCGAGACGTCGATCAGCCGGACGTGAAAATCGACCATTTGGGCGACCTCGAGTTCGGGAAGCCGGGTCTGGAACGCGGCGCACAGCCCGACCTCCATGGGCTCGACCCGCGGGGCGGCGACGCGGCCCTCGCCGTAGCGGTCTCCCAACCGCCAGACGACGGTGCAGCCCTCCGGGACGGATCGACTGCCGGGTGCGACCCGCAGGCGCGGCCCGAAGGCCTCGCCGGACCAATAGGCCCAGCGGTCGAGTTCCGGTAGCACGACGATGTCGGTGTTGATTTCGGCCAGCCGGTCGTTGAACAGGCGCGGATTGCGATGGCAGTCCATGAGGCCGTTGGCCTCCCATTGCACGTCGGTCAGCTCGGTGATCACGTAGCCGGCGATCGAGGGCCGTGCCCGCAGGCTCTCGATCTGGTACTTGAGATTGGCGAACTGATGCCATTGGCTGGCGGCGATGAAGCCGTCGAAGCTGCCGAACACGCGGTCGAGCCTGAAACTGACGAAGCGCGCCTCGATGCCGTGGGGACCGGCCGTCCCGTCTCCCCAACTCGTGCCCCGATCGAACCACCAGGGCTCGCGGCCCGCGGCGTCCAGGAGATCGGCCGGGCGCGGGAGGCCCCAGACTCCGAACTCGGACACGATCAAGGGCTCTTTCCCGGTCGGTCCTGGCTCACCGGCCGGCCCGAAGGTCCAATCCGCACGAGCCGCGAACTCGTCCGTGATCCGGTCCCACTCGGCGCGGAGTTCCGGAAGCACACGATAGTAGTGGTAGTCGTTGATGTCGGTCTTGAGGTGGTAGTTGATCGAGCACGGCGAGTTGTCGACGACGAGGCGGGCCGAATCGACTTCTTTGAGCCAGTCGAACGTTTCGGCGAGCCACGCCCGTTGCTCCGGAGCTTCGCGGAGGCGCGTGCCCCAATCCTCGTTGATCAGGGTCCAGATGACGATCGAGGGATGGTTGCCGTCACGCGCCAAGATGCCTTCCATGGTCGAACGGAGGCGCGCCGCCGAACGCGGCGTGAAGGTCTCGACGTTGGGGATTTCCGTCCAGACCAGCATGCCTAGCCGGTCGGCGACCTCATAATAGCGCGGGTCGGGCACCTTGATGTGGCACCGCAGGCAGTTCAGGCCGAGCGCCTTGGCCTTGGAGAGTTGGTCTTCGAGGAACGCCGTCGAAGGGGGCGTGCAGATCCCCTCGGGGTAGTAGTCCTGATCGAGGGCGCCGCGCAGGTAGAGGGCTTCGCCGTTGAGCAGGATCTTGCCGTCCCGCGTCTCGATGCTGCGGAAGCCGAAGCTCTCGGACCAGACGTCGACCGCGACCCCGCCGACGACGAGCCGGAGGTCGAGCCGATAGAGCGCCGGATGGTCCGGCGCCCAGGCCGACACGGCCGCCACGGTCACGGCGCAGCGTGAGGATGGGCCGGCGACAGGGACCGCGATCTCCGCCGCGACGGCGCCGTCCGGCCCGACGATCGCGCCCTCCAGCGAACCTTCGACGCTGCACGACAGGTCGACCTCGAGCGCCACGCGGCCGCTCTCGCGATCCGCGCGGATCCGGCAGGCACCGATGTGCCGCCTGTCCCGCGCTTCGAGGTGGACGGACTGCCAGAGGCCTCCCAGAGGCCCGTACCAGCTCTGCTTGCCGTGCGGGATCTCCGCGAAGGGGAAGTCGGGATAGGCGGTCTCGTCGCCGTCGGGGAGGGTCACGCGAACCTCGAGCCGGTTTTCCGGCGCGAGCAGATTGTGCGGAAGCAGGCACTCGAAGGGCAGGTATCCGCCTTCGTGCGAGCCGATCCCGATTCCGTTCAGCGTGACTTCTGCGAAATAGCTGACGGCGCCGAACACCACGGCGATCTCTCGGTCGAGCCAGCCCTCCGGGAGCTGGAAGGTCTTGGCATAGAGAGCGACGCCGGAGGCCTCCCGAAGGTCTGCGAAGGCGGCCTGCCAGGGGCCGGGCACGGCAATGGTGCGCCAACCGCCATGTCGGTCGAGGCGGAAGTCCCACACACCATCGAGCGAAAGGCGTGTGCGCTCGGGCGCAGCGATGGCCGGGGCGCCGGTCCACACGTTCATGTCTTTGTGATCCTGTGATCGTGGCGGACTGCTGCCCGAGCGCAGGGCCGCGCGTTCGAGCGACGTTCGGTGCGGGTCCACGCGACGCTGCTTAGGGCCCCACGGAACTCACTGCCTCGTCTCGTTGCGCTGTTGCGCCTTCGACGGCCGCGTTCCGAAGCAGTTGTTCCCGTGGGTGCGCTTAGTGCGACCGTTTGAGGATGCGGTCGACGCGCGACTGCATGCCGGCGAGCGCGGCCTTGGGGTCCTGGCCGGTCAGCCAGACCGCGCTCAATCCGCTCACCATCACGTCCTGGATGCCCCGCTGGTTCTGGATAGGCGGGAGTGCCCGCGCGATCGAGGCCGTGCCGACATATTCGCTGCGATGGGGAAGCTTCTTGAAGGCGTCCGAGGCGAGCACCGACTGACGGACCGGAAGATGGCCGGTTCGCGCCCAAGCCCCGTCGTTGTCATCGAGGAACTTGATGAAGGCCAGGGCCGCCGCCTTTGCTTCGGGCGAGCGGTTCGGATTTGTCGGTATGGTCCAGGTATGGCTGTCCGACCAGACCGCTTCGGACGCGAACAGCTTCGGCAGGTTGGCAACGCGATAGTTGCGGAGTTTGGACGTGCCGCCGGCAACCTGTGCACTATACTTATCCACGGCCCAGGTTCCGTTGACCAGGATCGCGACCTCTCCGTTGAGGAAGGCCTGTTCGGCCCCGGCGTAGTCGAAGGCCTTGTTGCTCAGTCCTTGGGCGTAGATCTGCTGGAACAGGTCGGCCGCCTTGAGGCCCGCGGCCGTGTCGAGTTCGGCGGCCGAGCCGTCGGCCTTGACGACGTCCTGCCCCTGCTGCCAGAGCCAGCTCTCGAACAGGCGATCGGGCATCACGCCCGCGCTGTCGGACTCGAGGCCGAGGTAGACCTTGCCGGTCGCCTGCTTCAGCGTCTTGCCTTGTGCGAGCAGATCCTCGGGACTGGCCGGCAGCACCGGATCGCCGGCCGCGGTCGTCAGGCCGGCCTGGCGCATCAGGTCCATGTTCACGTGGAACAGCACCGCGTGGATGTCGAACGGCAGCGCATAGACCTTGCCGCCGAGCGTCACGGCCTTCCGGGCTTCGGGGACAAAGTCGGCGAAATCGACCCCGGCCGCCTTCAGATCGTCGCCGATGGGATCGATCAGCCCGCGGGACGCGAAGTTGGGAAGCAGGCTCCTGTGCATGATGGCGACGTCCGGGACGTTGCCGGTCGAATAGCTCGCCGAGAGCAGGTCGTAATAGGTGTGCCAGTCGACCGTTTGCGTCACCACCTTGGCGCCGATCTTGTTCTCGGCGTTGAACTTATTGGTCAGGACCTGGATGGCGCCGCATTCGTCGACGGCCTTCGACAGGTCGGTCGTGCTGCCGAAGTCGTTGGCGCAATCGCCGAAGAAGCGGAACAGCGTGATGTCGGCCGCGGCGGCGGGCCTTGCCGACGCTCCGCCGACGGCTGCGGCGAGCAGCGCCGCCAGCATGGTGGTTTTCAGGCGCATGGTGTCCTCCGATGAAGCGGCATTCGAGGCCGCGATGGCGGCATTCCAGGCCGCGGTGGTCCGGACCGGCCGGCAGCGACGGAGCAGCGGGTGTCCCCTGATCCGGCGCTCAGCGCGAGTTGCCCATGGCGACCCCGCTCACGATGTAGCGCTGGAAAACCAGGTAGAGCAGCACGATGGGGGCGCTGGCGAAGACGGCCTCCGCCATCACGGAACCGAGGCCCTCGGTCTGCGCGAAGTTGCCCTGGATCGAGGCGAGCCCGACCGTCACTGTGTACATCTGCGCGTTGGTGGCGGAGACGAGAGGCCACAGGAAGTCGTTCCAGGCGTACATGAACGTGAACAGGCCGAGGGTGGTCAGGGCCGGAACCGATAAGGGCAGCATGATCCGGGTGAACACCGTGAAGCGGCCCGCATTGTCGAGTTCGGCCGCTTCTTCGAGTTCGCGCGGCACCGCCTTGAAGAACTGCGTCATCAGGAACACGCCGACGGGAACCGCCACGTGGGGCACGAGGAGCGCCAGACGCGTGTTGTGCAGGCCCCAGTCGGCGAACATCGTATGGAGCGGGATGAACACGGCCTGTTCGGGGACCATCAACCCGGTCAGCACGAGCAGGAACATGGCCCGCCGCCCGGGGAAGTCGATGCGGGCGAAGGCATAGCCCGCGAGCGCCGAGGTCACGAGCGTCAGCAGGGTCATGCCGGCCGCCACGAGGACGCTGTTGAGCAGCCAATGGGGCGCGGTCGAGAGGGACAGCAGGTTGACGTAATTGTCGATCGTGAACGGGACCGGCAGGAAACCGGCCGTGGAGCGCATCAGCTCCGCATTGGGCTTGAACGACATGGCCAGCACCCAAACGACGGGCGCCATCCACAGGGCCGCGAGGCCGGTCGTGAGCAGCAGCCGGTCGCCGACGCCCGAGGTGGTGGATCGCGTCGCCATCCTTCAGTCCTCCGCCCGCCCGAGCCACAGCTGCAGCATCGAGAACCCGACCATGAGGCAGAACAGGACGACCGCAGCCGCGGCGGCCGAGCCGATCTGCCAATCCCTGAACCCCGTTTGATAGATGTACTGGACGATCGACAGCGTGCTGTCGGCCGGCCCGCCCTTGGTCATGAGTTCCGACTGGCCGAACATCTGGAATTGCGCGACGAGTTGGAGCACGACGACCAGCAGCGTGGTGCGCCGGATGGCCGGCAAGGTGATGCGGCGCAGCACCGTCCAGCGCGACGCATGGTCGAGTTCGGCCGCCTCGTAGAGCTCGGGCGGGATCTGCTGAAGGCTCGCGAGGAACAAGGCGAGGGGCAGGCCGACTCCCCACCAGAGCGTCGCCATCACGAGGGAGGGCATCGCCCAGAAAGCATCGCCGAGGAAGGCGATCGGCCGGAGCCCGAGGTCCTGGAAAACATGAGCGGCAAGGCCACGGTCCCCATTCAGGACCATCTGCCAGATCAGTGTGACGACGGAGACGGAGAAGACGCTCGACGCGAAGAAGACGCCCCGCAACGCACCGTGGAGGCGCGTCGGCCTGTTGACGGCGAGCGCCAGCCCGAGCGCCAGCGCCGTCATGCTGGGGACGGTGAGAACGACGAAGAGCACCGTGTTGCGCACCGCCGTCCAGAACAGGGCGTCCGAGAGCAGCAGCCGGTAATTGTCGAGCCCGACGAAGCTCCGCCGCGCTCCGACCAACTCCCAGTCGTGCAGGCTGATCCACACGCCTCGGCCGAGCGGGTAGACGAGAAACACGAGGTAGAACAGAGCGAACGGCGCGAGGAACGGCACCGCCGCGAGCCACCGGCGAGGGTCGGGTTGCGGTGCCGCGCCGGCCCGGTCCCGGAGGACGGCAGTTTGCGACGACATGGCCATCAGGCGGCGCCTCCGACAGCGGCCGCACGGACGCCGGCCCCTGCGTCCCTGTCCGGACGGGGCGCGTTCACCCGGCGCCCGTCGGCCGCGAAGACATGCACGGCCTCCTCCTTGACCGACAGGTCGAGAGGCTGCCCGACGGCAGGCGCCACCACGTCGCGGAGTTCGGCGACGACCTGCTCTCCCGAGCCCAGCGTCGCGTAGACGAGCGACATGCTTCCCAGCTGTTCGACGAGATCGACCCGGCCGGCCAGGACGGCCCTCGATGGCGCGAGCGCCATTGCCTCGGGGCGGATGCCGATCGTCACCGGCTCGCGTTCCTTCAAGCTGCCCGGCACGACATCGACCATGAGCGTCGGGCCGGCCACGCAGGCAAGGGTCGCGCGCGAACCGCCGACGGCGTTCACCGTCGCGGCCAGCACGTTCATGCGCGGCGATCCGAGGAAACCGGCCACGAAGGCGTTCTGCGGCCGCCTGTACAGATCGAGCGGCCGGCCGACCTGCTCGACCCGGCCGTCGCGAAGCACGACGATGCGGTCCGCCATCGTCATGGCTTCGGTCTGATCGTGGGTCACGTAGATCATGGTGGCGCCGATCGCGTGGTGCAGCTTGGCCAGTTCGGTCCGCATCTGGACGCGCAACGCCGCATCAAGGTTGGACAGGGGCTCGTCGAAGAGGAACACCTTGGGCTTTCGGACGATCGCGCGCCCGATCGCGACGCGCTGTCGCTGACCGCCGGACATGTCCTTGGGCCGGCGGCCGAGCAGCGTGGTGATCTGCAGGATTTCGGCGGCTTCGCCGACCCTTCGGTCGATCTCGGACCGTGGTGTGCCGATGTTCGACAGACCGAAACTCATGTTCTCGGCGACCGTCATGTGCGGGTAGAGAGCGTAGTTCTGGAACACCATCGCGACGCCGCGATCGCGCGCCGGAACAGTGTTGACGACCCGCCCGTCGATGGCGACCTCGCCACCGCTGATGTCCTCCAGTCCCGCGATCATGCGCAGCAACGTCGACTTGCCGCAGCCGGAAGGGCCGACGAACACCACGAACTCGCCATCGGCGATGTCCAGCGACGCCCCGTGGATCACCGGTACCGAGCCGTACCGCTTGGATACGTCGCGAAGGCCTATGCCCGCCATCCTCGCCTCGATGTTTCTAGTTATATAACTCATCCTATAACCAAGAATGATCGTTGGCAATGCGTGCCGGCAACTTTTATGGATCGCTCGCCGAAGCGCTCAGCCCCTGGGCTGAGCCGAGCCCATGAACGCCGAGCTGCGCCCGTGTCCGACCATCGCAAGAAACCCACGATGTCCGATATCGCGGCCCGGCTGGGCATCTCCCAGGCCTCCGTGTCCCTCGTCCTCAACGATGCGCCGGGAACGCGCATCTCGCGCGCCACGCGGGAGCGCGTCGCCGCCGTGGCAAAGGAGCTCGGCTACGTCAAGGTCGAGCGATCCAGTTCCGGAAACGGTGTGATCGGCCTGCTCATCAACGAATTGACCACGTCGCAACACGTCGGCAGCCTGCTCGAAGGGGCACGGGACGAGGCCGCCGAGAACAACTGCCTTCTATCCGTGCACAGCACCCAGGGCGACACACGGACCGAAACGGAGGTCTTGGATCACCTCGCCGCGCGACCGCTGGTCGGGATCATCTATACCGCCCTGCTCACCCGGGCCGTGCAGCCGCCGGCTCGTCTGCGCGACCTGCCGACGGTTCTCCTGAACTGTCATGCCGCGAAGGATCCCTATCCCTCCGTCGTGCCGGGCGATGTGGCCGGCGGTTTCGCGGCGACCTCGGCGCTCCTCGACGCGGGCCATCGGCGAGTCGCCATGATCAACGGCGAGGACTGGATCGAGGCGGCCCGTGACCGCCTTCACGGCTACCGCCAGGCTATGGCGAGTTACGATGTCGCCGTAGATCCTCGCCTGATCCTGTCGGGCGGGTGGACCCTGCGCAGTGGTCGCGAGCAAACCCGTCGCCTTCTCGATCTAGCGACTCCACCCACGGCCATCTTCTGCTTTTGCGACCGCATGGCCATCGGAGCCTACGAGGCCGCCCGGGCACGCGGGCTTCGGGTCCCCGAGGACCTGTCCATCGTCGGCTTCGATGACGAGACCTTCGCGGACGATCTGTCGCCACCGCTGACGACCGTGGAACTGCCGCACGAGGCCATGGCGCGGTGGGCCGTGACCCGCGTGCTGGACCTCGCCAGCCATCCTGCCGGCGACCGAAAGTTCCGGAAGCTGAAGATGGAATGCAAGCTCGTGACGCGGAAATCGATCGTGTCCCCGTGGGGCATGCCCCCGCTCTCGGACCCAGGCCCCGGCTGAGCATCCCGGCCGACTGGGCCGCCACGGCGGCGCTGAGATCCGCCGAGGGTCGGGCCTCACGGCAGAACCTTGCACGCCGCATAGAGCCTGTCAGACCGGCGTTGAAGCGGAGCTTCACCGCACGTCTGTGAACAGGCTCGCTTTTTTTCGAGTTAGAGCATGTCAGCAACAGCATGACATGCTCTGGACAAGCCCGCACCGTCGCTGCGGATTGTTTCCGCGCGGCCGCCCGCCATTGCGGCTTGACGCCCAAGACGGTCGACAACTAGCATCGAATTGCGGAATCCGGGTCGAGCCATCCGTCGTTCTTGCTCCTGTGGCGTTGCGCCAGGATCGAACACGGTCGTGATGTCGGACGGGGACGAGGGACCACAGTCGCGCAGCCCGCCACGGGATCCCTGCGGCCATGACCTCGGCAGGGTGCCGGACCCGCGATGAAGCCGGGCCGGTCCGGAGCCATGGCGCGGTAAGCCCGCCCAGTGCGTCGCCCTGGTGTCGGGCCGGACTGACCAGCCCGAGGACGGCGGCCGCATCGTCGCGCTGGTGCTCGACCTGCCCAACTCCGCGGCCATAGCTGAGGTACCGGTTAACTGGGCCCTGGAGCCGCGGCTGTGACCCGCCCGGGCCTCACCGAAAGCGAGAACCGACATGGGCCCGCAGGTCGACCCCGTCCGCTCCGACACCGAGCTTCCCGAAGCCGTCGATGTCGTCGTGGTCGGGGGCGGCATCATCGGCACCGCGACGGCCCTGGCGCTGGCCAAGCGAGGCGTGTCGGTGGCGATCTGCGAGAAGGGGCATGTCGCGGGCGAACAGTCGAGCCGCAACTGGGGCTGGGTGCGCAAGGGCCGCCGCGACCCGCGCGAGATCCCCCTCATCGTCGAGAGCCTCCGGATGTGGGAGCGCATGAACGAGACGGTCGAGGGTGAGACGGGCTTCCGCACAACGGGCGTCGTGTGGGGCTGCGACGATGACGCGGACGTCGCCCGCTACGAGACCTGGCTCGAGCACGCACGCCCCTACCAGATCGACGCGCGGATGATCTCGGGCGGGGAACTCGACCGCCACGTGCCGAACGGCTCCAAGCGCTGGAAAGCCGCGATGTATTGCGCCACCGACGGGCGGGCCGAACCCCAAAAGGCGGCGCCCGCCATCGCGGCCGCGGCGCAGCGCCAAGGCGCCGTCATCCTCACGGATTGCGCGGTGCGCGGGCTCGACCTCGCGGGCGGGCGGGTCGCCGCCATCGTGACGGAGCGCGGCCGCATCCGCTGCAATGCCACCGTGCTGGCGGGCGGCGCCTGGTCCCGGCGCTTCCTCATGGACCTCGGCATCACCTTGCCGCAGCTCAAGGTGCGCTCCAGCGTGATGCGGACGGCACCGATCGAGAACGGTCCGGAGGCGGCCTTCTGGTGTTCGCGGGGCGCCTACCGCAAGCGCCTCGACGGCGGCTACACGATCGCCAACGGCAACGTGAACGTGGTGCCGCTGGTGCCCGACAGCTTCCGCTTCTTCAAGGACTTTCTGCCGGCCTTCACGGAAGATTGGCGCGCCTTGAAGCTGCGCGCCGACGGGCGCTTCGTACAGGAATGGACGGAGGCGCGCTCCGTGCCGCTCGACCAGGTGTCGCCCTACGAGCGCTGCCGCGTGCTCGACCCCGAGCCGGACCGCAAATACAACCGGCAGGCTCTCGCGGCGCTATCCGAACTGTTCCCGGCCTTCGCGGGCGCCCGCGTCGTGCAGGAATGGGCCGGGCTGATCGACGTCACGCCCGACGCGGTCCCGGTCATCTCCACGGTCGACGCGGTCGCCGGTCTGGTCGTGGCGACCGGCTTCTCGGGTCACGGCTTCGGTATCGGCCCGGCGGCCGGCCGGCTCGCCGCCGACCTCGCCACCGGGGCCGCACCATTTGTCGACCCGCACGACTTCCGCCTGTCGCGCTTCAGCGACGGTTCCCGACCGCGGCCCATCGCGGGCATTTGAACGCCACGACCCGAAGGAGCGATCCCATGAGCGACGACCACGACGAGACCGGCCGCACCGCCGTCGGAGGTCCGAGCCGGCGGCAGTTGCTGGCGATCCCGGCCTGCGCCGATGCCGTGCCTCAGCTTCGCCTGGCCGGCCCCGGCCATCTCGCGGCCTGCATCCGGGATGACCTCGTCCTGACGTCCAGCGTCAAGACGGCAGGACGACATCCGGATTGAGAAGGCCCTGGGGGTCGAGGACCTGCTTGAGGCGACGCATGAGGTCGACCTCGGTCTGTGTCTTGCGGGCCAGAACCGCGTCGCGCTTGGCCCGGCCGACGCCATGTTCGGCGCTGATCGATCCGCCGAGCGCCGCCACGGCGTCGTAGAGGCCGTCGAGCAGGATGGGACGCAGGCGCTTCGCCTCGGCCGGCGGGACGATGAAGTTCATATGGAGGTTGCCGTCGCCCACGTGCCCGAAGGTCAGCAGCCGCGCCCCGAGATCGGGCTTCGTCCGTGCGACGGCGTTCTCGATGAGGGTCGGAATGTCGCCGATCGCCACGGCCACGTCGCTGCGGATGATCTCGCCGTGACGGCGCGCCGCCTCGCTCTGGCCCTCGCGGATGCGCCACATGGCGCGCCTTTGCTGTTCGGTTGCGGCGATGGTGCCGTCGCTGCACAGACCTTCGGCGAAGTTGGCCTCGAGCACGGCTTCGACACGGTCGCGCAGGCCGTCGCGGAAACTCCACGACACCTCGCTCAGCACGTGCCAGGGATGCGGATCGGCAACGGGCCTCGCCACCCCGAAATGGGTCAGGGCGGCCTCGACTCCCCAGGATTCCAGCAGTTCGAAGCTGGACAGGAGATCGCCGAATTCGGTGCGGAAGCGGCGGAACAGGCTGACCGCCGCGCCCGGGTTCTCGACCGCCAGCCAGACGGTCACGCTTTCCCGCATCGCCGGACAAAGCCGAAGGACCGCCGCCGTGACGATGCCCAGCGTCCCTTCCGAGCCGATGAAGAGCTGCTTCAAGTCATAACCCGTATTGTCCTTGCGCAAGGGGCTCAGACCATCGAAGACGCTGCCGTCTGCGAGAACCACTTCGAGGCCGAGCACGAGGCCGCGTGCCATGCCATAGCGGAGCACGTTGAGGCCTCCGGCATTGGTGCTGAGATTGCCGCCGATCCGGCAGGAGCCTTCCGCGCCGAGCGACAGGGGAAACAGCCGGTCGACGCCGGCCGCGGCCTCCTGCACGGCCGCCAGCACGCAACCGGCCTCCACCGTCATCGTATCGTTGGCAGCGTCGACGCGCCGGATGCGGTCGAGCCGCTGCAGCGACAGGACGAGCTGGGTCCCGGTCTCGTCCGGGATGCCGCCATGGACCAGCCCCGTATTGCCCGATTGCGGGATGATGGCCACGTCGTGCCGGGCCGCGAGGCGGACCAATCGGGCGACCTCGCCAGCCGTGCCGGGCCGCACGACCGCGCCGGCCGCGCCACGATACTGGTTCCAGAAATCGACGGAATAGGGCCTCGTCTCGTCGCGACCGAGCAGGACGTTCGCGTCGCCCACGATGGCCGCACAGGCGGCGACGAAGGCCGGCTCGCTGGCCTTCATGGCTGGGCCGGGCTCCGCGACGGCGGCCGGGCCGTCATCGCCACGACGCAGAGGCCGCCGCCGTCATCGTTGCCGAAGATCAGCGCCTTTCGATCCGCACGGACATCGCAGGACTGGATCGCGCGCGGACTCATGACCATCTCATAAACCTGTGACCTTCGCCACGATACCGAGATAGCCCTGCGGCTGCCAGGCGGAACGGCCGACGAACAGCCCGTCGACGTGAGGCTGAGCCGCCAGGGCGACGCAATTGCCCGGATTGACGCTGCCTCCGTAGAGCACACGCAGGTCCCTGCCCGTCAGGTCGCGCGCCGTCTTCTTGATAAGCGCGTGTTGAGCGTCGGCGAAGCCGGGCTCGGCCGGGGTTCCGCCCTCGCCGATCGACCAGACCGGTTCGTAGGCCATCACCACGCGGCCGGCCTCCTCGGGCGACACCTGCGACACGGCGGCCCGCACCTGCCGGTCGAGCGCCTGCGCGGTGTGGCCGGCGTCATATTCCTCCCGCGTGTCGCCGACGCAGACGAGCGGCACGAGGCCGTGGCGCAGGGCGGCCGCCACCTTCAGCGCCACCGTCGCGTCGGTCTCGCCGAAATGAGTGCGGCGCTCGCTATGGCCGATCTCGGCGAGCGTCGCGCCGGCGTCGGCCGCCATGGCGCCCGAAATCTCGCCCGTCCAGGGGCCGTCCTCGGCCCAGTGCAGGTTCTGCACTCCGACCACCACGCGCGTGCCGGCCAGGATGTCGGCCACTTCGGCGACCGCCGTGAATGGCGGGACGACGAAGAGCTGCACGGCATCGGCGCGGGCGAGGTCCGACGCCGCCAGGGTCTCGGCAAAGGCTCTCGCCTCGGCCCGGACCTTGTTCATCTTCCAGCTCGTCCCGATCCAGAGCCTGTCGAATGCCATGGCGCTCGCGTCCCGTTCAGGCGGCACGGGCGCGCCCGGCGTCAACGTATGGTGCCCAGAAGGCCACCGACTCCCTCGTGTCCGCCACCACGGCCCGATCGCTCGGCTCGCGCTCGCGGAAGGCGAGTTCGAGGCACAGCTCGTTGTCGCGCCCGCCGCCCTCCCGCACCGCGGACATCAACGGCTCGGGGTGGATGCGGCCCTCGCGGTTGCGCTCGGCCGTGAACGGCCAGTGGCCGCCCTTGTTGGCCGAACTCTGCTTGATGTGGATGATCGGCGAACGCGTCGCGAAGTTGCGCGCCCAGGCGTAAGGATCGGTGTCGACGGGGTCGGGCGAGGACACGTCGCCGTGGTCGATGTCCACCATGGGCAGGAGCGGGATCGGCAGATCCGCGGCGTCGATCTCGGCCTGGAGGCGGCGCGTTTCGGCCTGGGTATGGCCGACCTCGCGCCCGACCGACATGGGCTCCCAGAACAGGTAGGCGAGCCCGCGCCGGCCTGCGTGCTCGGCCACCTCGCGCCAGCAATCGAGGGCCCCCGCCATGATGGCGGCGCGCCGCGCGGGGTCGTCGAAATCCCGGTAGGTCAGGATGGCGTATTGCGTGCCGATAGCCGGGCAACCGAGGTCGGCGGCAATGTCCGACAAGGTCTTGAACCAGGCGACGGAGTGACGGCGCGCGTCGGCATCCGGGTGGCCAAAGTGGTTCAGCCGGCCGTAGGGACCCGTCATCATCGAGGTGACCCGCAAGTCTGCGGCGGCGCAGCTTCTGGCCATGCGGTCGGTCATGCGGCGGATCAGCGGTACCGGCCAGGCGGGGTCGATGAACTCGTGGGTCAATTGCATGCGTCCGATGCCGACCTCGCCGGCCAATACACCCACCAGATCCTCGGGCTCGGCGAAGCGGTCGACGAAGGGGTTCGTGCTCAACGACAGCGTAAAACCCATGCCGGTCCACCCTCCCCCGGGGAACGCTTTTCTCGACGACGAGACCTCGTACGACGCGATGGAAGCAGGGTTGAAAAATCTTTGCAACTGCTGAAATTTACCACAGGATTCCGGCATGGCCGGGCCGCAGAGGAGGTCTCCATGAAGCTCGTCATCGGCGCCGACGGTGCCGGCAAGCCCTTGCTCGACATCATCGCCAAGCATCTCGCGGCCAAGGGCTTCGACGTCACGGACCTGTCGCCGCCCTCAGGCAGCACGCCCGAGTTCTACGCCGAGACGGCGGAACGCGTGGGCCTGTCGATCACCAACCACGAATTCGAGCGCGGCATCCTGTTTTGCGGCACCGGCATCGGTGTCTGTATTTCGGCCAACAAGGTGCCGGGCATCCGCGCGGCCCTGACCCACGACACCTATTCGGCGGAGCGGGCCGCGAAGAGCAACAACGCCCAGATCATCACGCTGGGCGCGCGGGTGGTAGGGCCGGAACTCGCCAAGGCGGTCGTCGACACCTGGCTCGCCTCGGAGTTCGATGACAAAGGCTCGTCGGCCGGCAACGTCGCCGCGATCGACAAGCTCGACGGGAAATACTCGGCGCTGGTCTGACCCGCCCCGCTACAGGCTCTTGGCCAGCGCCTTCAGGATGATTACTGCCGAGGCGGCGCCCGGGTCCATGTGGCCGAGCGCGCGCTCGCCGAGCCGTGACGCCCGGCCCTTCCCGGCCACCATGCCCTTGGTGGCCTCGGCACCGTGCTCTGCCGCCAGCACGCCCGCCGCCAGACAGCTTTGGAGATCGAGGCCGCGCGCGGCTGCGTCCTGCGCCGCGGCGGCGGCCGGCGCCCAGGCGTCCAGCATGGTCTTGTCGCCGGGCTTCGCCTTGCCGCGGTCCGCCATCCCGCGCGCCATGGCGCCGAGCACCGCCACCATCGCGTCGCGGTCGAGCCCCACCTTGCCCTTCACGGCGGCACCGGCGCGCAGGAATGCGGTGGCGTAGAGCGGCCCCGTCGAGGCGCCCACGGCGTCGAGGAAGCTCTTCGCGGCCGTGTTGAAGGCCGCGGCCGGGTCGGCGGGCGGGTTCGCCAGCAGCGCCGCCGAGACGGCGCCGAAACCGAGCGCCATGCCGACACCGTGGTCGGCGTCGCCGATCACGCCGTCGAGCCGCGACAGCTCCGCTTTGCTGGCCTCGACAGCGTCCCGGACGGCCGCGAAGGCCCGCACGAGGTCGTCGGCCGTGATGTCCGCCATGGCCCGCTCCCTCAGACTCGGAATTGCGCGGCGTCGGCCGGGTGGTCGAGCAGCGCCGTCAGTTCGTCGTCGAGCCACATCAGCGTGACCGAGGCGCCGGCCATCTCCAGCGAGGTGCAGAACGCCCCGACCCAGCTTCGATGCACCGCGATCCCGCGCTCGTCGAGGCGCCGCTTCAACCGCCGCTCCAGGATGTAGAGCTCCATCATGGAGGTCGAGCCGAGCGAATTGACCATCACGGCCACGCTGTCGCCCGCCGCGGCCCCGCATTCGGCGAAGATGCGGTCGAGCATGTCGTCGGCCACGGCGTCGGCGGGACGCAGCGCGGTGCGCAGCACCCCGGGCTCGCCGTGGATGCCCATGCCGACCTCCATTTCGTCGGCGCCGATCTCGAAGTTCGGCACCAGGGTCTGCGGCAGCGAGCAGGGCGACAGCGCCACGCCGACCGTGAAGGTGCGGGCATTGGCGTGGCGGGCCAGCCGTTCGACTTCGTCGATCGCCATCATGCGGTCGGCCGCTGCGCCCGCGACCTTGAACACGAAAGCGTTGCCGGCGACGCCGCGCCGCTCCTCGCGCCGCTCGGGCGGTGCCGACGCGACATCGTCGGTGGTCAGAACGGTGCGGATCTCGAGCCCATCGGTCGCCGCCATCTCGGCCGCCATGTCGAAGTTCATGCAGTCGCCGGCATAGTTGCCGTAGAGGAACAGCACGCCCGCGCCGCCATCGGCCGCTCGAGCGCAGGCGAGGATCGGATCGGGCGGGGGCGAGGCAAAGACGTTGCCGATCGCGACGGCGTCGGCGAGCCCGCGCCCGACCAGCCCCGCGAAGGTCGGCTCGTGGCCGGAGCCGCCCCCCACCACGAGGCCGACCTTGCCGGTTCGCGGGCCCTCGACCGCGACCAGCGCACGGCGGTGCCCCTCGGCCCGGCGCAGGTGGCGCGGATGCGCCGCCAGCATGCCCTCGATCATCTCGTCCACGACGTCGGCGGGGTCGTTGATCAGCTTCTTGGTTTTCATGCCATCCTCCCTGCCCTTCAGATCAGCACGACGCCGAAACGCCGTCGAGGGCCAGGCGTCTCATGACCCGGGGCGGCGTCGACTCCTCGATTCCTGCTTGACGGCACTCCCCTGCCGTGAAAGTTTTTACACAACGAGAATGAATATGCAGGGCTGGACAAGGTGACCCGAGCGGCGGAACCGAACCTCTTCACCGAAGACGAGTCCAGCCTCGCGGCCCGTGCGGCTTGGCTGCACCACGTCGGCCGGCTGACGCAGAGCGAGGTAGCGACGCGGCTCAACGTGCCCAACGTCAAGGCGCACCGCCTGATCGCCCGTGCGGGCCGCGAGGGCATGGTGCGGGTGTTCATCGACGGCGAGATCGCCCAGTGCATGCAACTGGAGCAGCAGCTCT
>JAABUM010001486.1_pt1 | contig 35017 bp, 23 predicted proteins | sample 5559161 | NCBI WGS metagenome assembly JAABUM01 (sample SAMN10711868, study PRJNA513369) | rock metagenome | isolation source: Antarctica rocks | place: Antarctica: Victoria Land, Siegfried Peak nord
GAGAACGGCCTGCTGCCGCACGCCCCATCGGCTACGCCAGTACGGACGCGGGAAGACAACGAGCGATGCGGCGAGACGGCGACCTTACCACCCTCGCGCCACCCTTTATCAGACAGTTTCTAGATTTATCGTCTGCACGGCTCGGCAGGTAGCGGCACTGGTTTCGTCTGACGTTCGCGCTGACTCGTGGTCCGACGATGCCACAACGCTCTCGCAGAATCCGGGTCGATTTCTTTCCTGTATCGGTCGGTAAGGTCGTGTGATCCGCGCCAGTCGTCCCGTAGTAGGGATGAACTAGTCGGCCCCGATAGTCAGACCGCCGATGCGTTCAGCAAGCGTCGTGCCCCAAACGGTGGCACGATACTTGACATCCCGAGTATGCCGTCCGGTGGAGGGTGGTGCGTCGTGCATGGCGACACCATCAGGGGGTAAAGAATCGTCGCTCGGCATCGGGGGGTGTCGCACGACACAGTGGGTGTATGAAGGAGGATCTTGTGGCCGACCAACAGCAACCGTCCGCTTCACAACGACAACACGAACTGGTCAACGCACTCGCCAGCGGGCGCGTCTCGCGTCGTACCTTCATGGTGCGCGCCGCCGTCCTCGGCTTCTCCGCCTCGGCGATCGGGGCCTTCCTGGCCGCCTGTGGCGGCGATGCGGCCACCAGCACGACCGGCACCGGTGCCTCGACCGCGCCGTCCACCGCCGCTTCGACCGGCGCATCCGCCGCGCCATCCACCGGGGCTTCGACCGGGGCTTCGGCGGCACCGTCGATCGGCGCATCGGCGGCACCGTCAACCGCCGCCTCGACCGGTGCGTCCGCCGCGCCGGCTTCCGCCGTCGCCGCGACCCGCACCGTCGCCGGTGGGGCGAACGCCACGGCGACCCGCGCCACCGGCACGGTCTCCGCGACCCCGTCCGCGACGAGCTATACCCGCGAGAATCCGCCCGCCGTGACGAACGCGGCGGCGGCGAAGGCGTTCACCGGCCAGAAGGTCACCTACATCGGTGGGCAGGTCGGGACCGACGCCGACTTCGACAAGATCCTGGCCGGGAAGTTCCAGGCCGATACCGGCATCCAGATGAACGTCGTCCCCGGCCCCGCCGCGGCGACCGAGCGCTACGCGCAGTACCAGCGCACCTTCCAGGGGCAGTCCGCCGACATCGACGTGATGATGATCGACGTGATCTGGCCGGCGGCGTTCGCGCCGTTCCTGACCGACCTCAATGCGAAGCTCAGCGATCAGGCCAAGCTGAACGTCAAGGGGATCCTCGACAACAACACGGTCGACGGGAAGCTGGTCGGGATGCCCTGGTTCGGTGACTTCGGCATCCTCTACTACCGTAAGGATCTCCTGCAGAAGTACAACATCGCCGCCCCGCCGAAGACCTGGCAGGAGTTGCAGACCCAGGCCAAGACGATCCAGGATGGCGAGCGCGGGGCCAACCCGAACTTCGCGGGCTTCGTCTTCCAGGGCAATGCCTATGAGGGGCTGACCTGCAACACCCTCGAATGGCTCGCCTCCAACGGGGCCGGGCAGTTCGTCGATGGCAACACCGTCAACATCAGCAGCTCGGCGGCGGCGGCAGCCATCAACCTGCTCAAGGGCTTCGTCGGCACGGTCTCGCCGCGCGGCGTCACCACCTATCAGGAAGACGAGACGTTGCAGTCCTTCACCGGCGGCAACGCGGCCTTCGCGCGCAACTGGCCCTACATGTACTCGGTCGCGGGCGGCACCACGTCGCAGGTCGCCGGGAAGTTCGATGTCACCTCCCTGCCGGCGGCGAGCGGCCAGAAGCCGGTCGGTACCGTCGGTGGTTGGCAGCTCGGCGTCTCCAAGTTCTCCAAGGTGCAGGACGCCTCGATCGAGTTCATCCGCTACATGACCAGCCCCGACGTGGTGGCATGGCGCGGCACCGTCGGCTCCTACGTGCCGTTGCAGCAGGCCGTCACCGACAATGCGGCGGTGCAGGCGGCGCAGCCATACCTCAAGAACCTCGCCGATGTGGTCCGGGTCACCCGCCCGTCGAACGCCCTCGGTGAGAACTACAACCAGGGCTCGACTGTCATCTTCCAGGCGGTCAATCAGGTGCTCAATGGCGGCGACGCGACCCAGCAGTTGCAGTCGGCGCAGACCCAGCTCCAGCGCCTGCTGCGTCGCAGCTAGCGCGCGCCGCGCAACGCAGTAGAATGCCGGGGACGTCGCCACTGGCGGCGTCCCCGGCGACGCTCCGGTGATCGCTGGACGATCGGGTGTGACCGCAAGGCGGGGGAGTGGTGGCAACGGCCACTCGCCCGCTCGTTGGAGGGCAGCATGAGTCAACCCGTTTTGGAAACTCCCCAGGCGACGCAGATTGAGGTCACCGGGCACCGCAAGGTGGGGCGCAGCCAGCAGCAGCAGAAGACCCAGCTGGCGTGGTTGCTGCTCCTCCCGACGCTGGCGATCGTCGTTTTCATCGCCCTCTATCCGCTGGCGCAGACGATCTATCAGAGCTTCACGAACGCGCGCCTCGCCAGCACGCAGCCGACGCAGTTCGTCGGCTTGCAGAACTACAGCGATCTCGTGCAGGACGTCGACTTCCGCAACTCGATCTTCACCACCGTCCAGTTCACTGTCCTCACCGTGGTCTTCGAGGCGCTGCTCGGCCTGGGGATCGCCCTGGTGATCCACTCGCAGTTCAAGGGTCGGGGCCTCCTCCGCACCGCTATGCTGGTGCCCTGGGCGATCCCGACGGTCGTCTCGGCGCAGATGTGGAAGTGGATGTTCAGCGATCAGTACGGCCCGATCAATGACATCCTCCTGCGGATCGGCCTGATCAAGAGCCCGATCGCCTTCATCGCCCTCCCGAGCACCTCCCTCGCCTCGATCGCGGCGGTGGACATCTGGAAGACGACCCCGTTCGTCGCCCTCCTCCTCCTCGCTGGGCTCCAGGTCATCCCCGCCGATGTTTACGAGGCGGCGCGGATTGATGGCGCCAACGCCTTCCAGCAGTTCCTCCGCATCACCCTCCCGCTGCTCCGTCCCGCCATCCTCGTCATGCTGATCTTCCGCACCCTCGACTCGCTCCGCGTCTTCGACGTCTTCTACGTGATGTTCGGCGCGCGCCAGGACACGCAGACGATGGCGATCTACGCGCAGCAGAACATCGTCAGCTTCTCCGATGTCGGCTACGGCTCGGCGATCAGCGTGGCGATCTTCCTGATCATCGCGATCTTCGTGATCGCCTATGTGACCTTCCTGAAAGTGGAGGAGGCGTAAGATGGCGCAGGCGGTGACCACGGCGAGCGCGACCGCTCGCCGCGCGGAGACAGCGAAGCGGCCCCGCACGGGGCAGATCGTCCTGCGCGTCCTCTTCTACGCGATCGTGATCGTGATCCTCCTCTACGCGCTGCTCCCCTTCTACTGGGCGATCCGTTCGTCGCTCACCCCCAGCGCCGACCTCTTCAAGACGCCGGTACAGTACATCCCCACCCACCCGACGCTGGAGAACTACCGGGGCGTCCTCGGCACCGGCCTCTTCCGGCAGGCGCTGCTCAACTCGGCGATCGTCTCCATCTCGGTGACGCTGCTGGCCTTGATCATCGGCTCGTTCGCCTCCTACGCCCTGGGGCGCTTCCGCTTCGCGGGGCGGACCCCCGTGCTCTACTTGATCCTGTCGATGACGATGTTCCCCCAGATCGCGGTGCTCGGCTCGCTCTTCCAGCTGGTCAACACCCTGCGCCTCTTCAATCAACTCCCCGCGCTGATCGTGACCTACATGATCTTCACCCTGCCGTTCACCGTCTGGACCCTCACCAACTTCTTCCGGGGGATGCCGGGCGAGTTGGAAGAGGCGGCCTACGTGGATGGCGCGACCCCTTTCCAGACCTTCTATAAGGTGCTGCTGCCGCTGGCCGGGCCGGGGCTGGTGACGACCGGCCTGCTCGCCTTCATCTCGGCCTGGAACGAGTTCCTCTTCGCCCTCTCGTTCACACAGACGCCCGATAAGCGGACGGTGAACCTGGCGATCTTCTACTTCAGCGGCTCATCCGGCAACTCCTTCGAGATCCCGTGGGGCCAGATCATGGCCGCGACGGTGATCGTGACCGTCCCGATCGTCGCGCTGGTGCTGATCTTCCAGCGCCGGATCATCGACGGCCTGACGGCGGGCGCGGTCAAGGGCTGATCGACGCACGTCGAACGTCTCTTGCGCGGGGCGCGGCCACTGGCCGCGCCCCTGTTTTGTGTCCCTGGCGACGAGGAACCCGGCCGTGTGACGGCATCCGCAGCGCCTTCTGCTCCCCAGGATCGGCGCACCGTATCATGGTTCGCCTGTGTGCCGGTGTCGCCCGCTATACTCGTGCCATCGCCTATGACGATGACGGGCGGCGCGAAAAGGGAGGGGCGGGGCGATGCGGGACGAGCCGTGGGTGGCGGCGAGCGAGCTGGGCGAGTGGGCCTACTGCGAGCGCGCGTGGTGGTACGGGCGGCGACGGGTCGCGTCCGGCAACATGGCGTCGCTCGATCGGGGCACCGCCGACCATGAGGCCACCGCCCGCGCGGTCCAGGCGGTGGCCGCGCGGCGGCGGATCGCCCGTGTCTTGATCCTGTTCGCGTTACTCCTCGCGGCCCTGGCCCTGGCCGCGCTCCTCGACGGTGCCCGTTGAGCGCGGCGTTGGCCCTGGCGGCGCTCGCGCTGACGCTGGCCGGAGTCATCCTTTGGCGCTCGGCGAGTCGCCGGGACGCCGCGCTCGGCCTGCCGGGCGGGCGGATCGTCGCCGCCGATGGGCGGGAGGAGCCGGGGCCGACGCTGTCCGCACGGACGATCCGCCTGCGCGGTCGTCCCGATCTGCTCGTGCGTGCCGGGAGGTGGATCATCCCGATCGAGCTGAAGACCGGACGCGCTCCCGCGCGACCCCATCGCGGCCACACGCTCCAACTCCTCGCCTATTGCCTGCTGATCGAGGAAACGTCCGGGGTTCGGCCACCCTACGGCCTCCTGCGCTATCCGGGGCGCGAGTTCCGTATCCCCTACGATGGGGAGGCGGAGCGCACAGTGCGCGAGGTGGTCGCGGCGATCGGCGCGACCAAGGCCGCGCGCGACGAGACCCACCGCAGCCACGAACAGCCCGGTCGTTGCGCGGCCTGCGGCTTCCGTGCACGCTGCCCCGAGTCGCTCGCGCGCTGACCATTGCGCCCGGGCGCTGGTCGGCACACCGCCCCATCCACCGCGCTCGTCGCTCTTGGCCGCTCGATCCGAACGGCGTCGCGCCGCACTCCCGTCGCGGTCATGGAACCGCCCTCGGCCTCCCATCGCAGGCGTGGCCTCACACTGGCTGCCCGGACAGCACGACCGATCGGAGACCCCCTGACCATGTAGCCCCGCCGCACCGCGCGATCAGCGGCTGCGGCCCGCCGTAAGCGGCTTTTCCCCGCGCCTTCCCGCCTCCCGCTGTACCGGCTCTTCGGGCTATCCCGCCAGCGTCGTTCTTCTCGCGCCATGCCCCGTGATCGATATCCGCACGCTCCCCCTGTCCGTACTCTGGGAGCGGGATCGCCCCCGTGGTATCCTTCTGAGAACAACAACTGCTCGATGTACGTACAAGGAATAGCGCCGATGACCGCGACGGCCGCCACCGTCAGCGTGCCCTTACGCACCCCCGCGCTCCGCCCGCCGCTCAAGTGGGTGGGCGGGAAACGCTGGCTCGTGCCCCATTTGCAGCCCCTCTGGGCGCGGTTCCGCGACCGCCGCCTCGTGGAGCCCTTGTGTGGGGGGCTGGCGGTGGCGCTCGGCCTGCTGCCGGGGCGCGCGGTACTGAACGACATCAATCCGCACACGATCAACTTCTATCAGCGCCTGAAGGAGGGCTTCCAGGTCCGCCTGCCGCTGCGCTACGACTCGGACCTCTACTATGAGTACCGCGCGCGTTTCAATCAGTTGATCGCGGATCGGCAGGAGCGGACGCCAGAGGCGGCGGAACTCTTCTACTACCTCAATCGCACCGGTTTCAACGGCCTCTGCCGCTTCAACAGTCGCGGCCAGTACAACGTCCCGTTCGGGCGGTACAAGCAGATCAACTACGCCACCGATTTCGGCAGCTATCGGGAGCAGTTCTCGCGCTGGGAGTTCACCGTCGGGCATTACACGCAGGTGCCGCTGGGGCCGACCGACTTCGTCTACGCCGACCCGCCGTACGACGTGGAATTCACGCAGTACACCAAGGAGGGGTTCAGCTGGGCCGAGCAGGAGACGTTGGCGGGTTGGCTCGCCAAGCACTCCGGCCCGGTCCTCCTCTCCAATCAGGCGACGCCCCGGATCGAGGAGCTCTACCGCGACCTCGGCTTCACCCTCCGGTTCCTCGATGCGCCGCGCCGGATCAGCTGCAATGGCGACCGCCGCCCCGCGCGCGAGGTGCTGGCGATGCGGAACGTTACGTAGTCGTGAGTCGTGAGTGGTGGCGCGATAGTACGCTCAGGCGGTGGCTATTCGTGAACGCTGCTGCGTATCGCGGACCACTGCCCACTAACTAGCGATCTTCGTCTCACGACCCACGACTCACGACTCCTTCCGGCCCGGACGCCGCCCTTCCGGCAGCGCCCAGTAGACCGCCAGCGCCATGACCACCAGGAACCCGGCGACCGGATGCAGCGCGGCGATGATGAGCGCGACGACGTAGGTCAGCGGCCCGATGCCGAACTGCCGATTGAGCATGCGGATCAGCGCGGGGTCCACGTCGGGGTCGAGGAGCCGTCGACCCCGCTGCGCGTACCACCACAGCCGATTGAACGCGATTGCCATCGCCAGGAAGGTGGCGGCGTAGAAGATCGCGGCGGTGCGCGCGTCCGGCTCGCGGATGTATTCCGCCAGCACGTTGGTCGGGAAGGGGATGATGGTGACGGTGGCGAGCAGCAGGCCATTGAGGAGCAGGAAGGCGTGATCGACGCGCTTGATCAGCGCGAAGAGGTTGTGGTGATTCACCCACATGATCAGGATCGTCGCGAAGCTCGTCGCGAACGCGAGGTAGGCGGGCCACTCGTGCCAGAGGGCCTCCCAGAGCCGTTCGCCCTCGTGGAGGTCGGTCGGCAGGGGCGCGCGTAACTCCAGCACCAGCAACGTCACCGCGATGGCGAAGACGCCGTCGCTGAACGCCTCGAGTCTGCCGGTCTCGCGCTCCGTCCCGGCTCGGTTCCGCGCCGCCATCCGCCCCTCCTCGTGCAATTATCCACTCGTCTCCAGCATAGGGAAGGGTGGGCGGGCGGACAACTAGTCATTCGGACGGGAGACGGCGGGGGCGTCCCGCCCAATACGGTGGGCGGCGGTGGTCACGAATTGGCATCCGTGCGGCGCGGGATCGCGCCTACGGCAAGCGGCTGATCCAGGCGCTGAGGGTGTCCGGGCCGTTGACGCGGATGCGCGGCAGCGCGAACTGCTCCTGGATATTCTGCTTCGCGCCGGGGAGTTCGGTGGTGGCGGTGAGGTAATTGGCGCGCTTCACGGCGGCGATGACGCCCGCGTTATAGAAGCCCGCCGGGTAGCAGAAGGCCCCGACCGGCCGTCCGAGGCCGGTTTCGAGGATCGTCTTGCTGCCGAGCAACTCGTCCTGCAACTTGTCGGCGCTCAGCGTGCGGAGATCGACGTGGGAGCGGGTGTGCGCGCCGATCTCCACCTGCCCCCCCTCGCTGAGTTCCTGCAACATCCCCCAGGTCATGTAGGCGTCCCAACCGATGAAGTTGGTGATGACATAGTTGGTCGCCTTGAAGTTATGCTGCTGCAAGACCGGCCAGGCGGCGGTGTAGAAATCGCGGTACCCGTCGTCGAAGGTCAGCGCGATCGGCCTGGCCGGCAGCGACTTCCGCCCTTGCAGGATGTCGTAGACCTCCTGCATCGTCAGCGTGGTGTAGCCGTTATCGGCCAGGTACTGCATCTGCTGGGCGAAGAGCGCCGGCTTCACCGAGAGGCCGATGCCGATCGTGTCCTTCGGGTCGGTGACAACGCGCACGTAGTGGTACATCAGGATCGGGATGATCGTCGTGCCGCGCGGCCTTGGGGTCGGGGTGGGCGGCGCGGCGGTGCTGGTGGGAACGATCGGTTGGAGCGCCACCGTGGGCGCGATCGAGCTGGCGGGCCTGGCGGCGGTCGTCGGCGTGACGGTCGGCGGGGCCGTGGTCGGCGGCACGGTCGCGGTCGCGGTCGGGTTGCTCGGGCGTTGCCCGCCCGCGTTGGCCGGGATCGTCGGGTCGGGGATCGTGGCGGTCGGCGGCACGGTGGCGACCGCTGCGGTGGTGGGCGCGAGCGCGGCGGCGCTCGTCGCGGCGGGCGTCGGCCCCCCCGCCTGCTCCCCGGCGAGGAGCACTTCCGGGCGGCTCAGGCCAAGGACGCCGAGCACCAGGGCGAGGATCATGACCGGGGTGAGGAGCAGCAGGCCGCGTCGCCCCAACCGTTCGCCGATGACCGCGCCGATCGCCAGCGGGAGGAGCAGGATCAGCGGGAGATCGCGCCCCCGCTTCGCGTGTGGCAGCGCGCGCCTGGGGACGGCACCGGAACCTCGACCGTGCTGTTTGCCACTCACCGTACTCCCGCCCCACGCGCAAGCTGAACCAGCGCCAGGCCCGTGCCTGACGTAGCGCGCCCGCTCCAGCGCCTCCGTTTGTGCATATTGCTGGTACTATAGCGGAGGGGTTGAACGTTCGTCAAGGAATGCTCTCCAGACGTTCGTACATCAGCCGAACGGCCCTGAGTCTTGTGGTGGTGCTGCGCGCTTTTTGCCCGCACCGATCCCCTATTCGCGCGATGCGCTGGAGCACCTGTGGACCTCGCGACCTTCCGTGCGCTGCTCACCCCTGCCGGGCAACAAATCCTCCTTGCCGCCGAGGCACAGGCGGCGGCGGGGACGACCGATCTCGTCGCGCTGACCCGTCTTCGCCGCGCGGCCTCGCCCGCCCTGGCGGCGGCGGCGTGGGAGCAGGCGACCTTGCGCCGTCGCGCGGCGGCGAGCGGCAAGTTCGCCCGCGCGACCGCGCTCTATTTCACGCGCGACGGATTGGAGCAGGCGACCGGCGAGGCGATCGCGCGCCATCGTGCGCGCCGCTACGCCCCATACGGCACCGTCGCGGACCTCGCGTGCGGCCTGGGGGGCGACGCGCTGATCCTGGCGGAGGGGCATGCGGTCCTGGCGCTCGACCTTGATCCCCTGCGTCTGGCGATCCTGCGCGAGAATGCGCGCGTCAGCGGCCTTGCGGGGCGCATCCTGCCGGTCGTGGCCGATCTACTGGTGGGCGATCCGCCGCGCGCCGACGCCCTCTTCTGCGATCCGGGGCGGCGGGATGCCACCGGGCGGCGCGTCTTCAGCACGGCGGGGTATACGCCGCCGCTCGCGCACGTCCTCGGGTGGCGTGGCCTGGTCCCGGCGCTCGGGGTGAAGGTGTCGCCGGGGATCGTGCGGGAGGAGTGGCCCGCGCCGGACATGGCGGAAATCGAGTTCATCTCGGAGCGGGGCGGGCTGAAGGAGGCGGTCCTCTGGTGCGGGCCGCTCCGCACGGTCGCCCGCCGCGCCACCCTCCTGCCGTCCGGCGCGACCCTCACCGCCGACGGCCCCGCGCGCGAGGTCGCGGTCGGCCCGCCCGGCGCGATCCTCTATGAGCCGGACCCGGCGATCATCCGCGCGGGGCTAGTCGAAGACCTCGCGGCGCTCCTCGGCGCGACGAAGCTCGACGCCGACATCGCCTATCTGACCGCCGACCGCGCCGTGCCGACGCCGTTTGCGCGCGCCTTCCGGGTGATCGAGGCGCTGCCGTTCGCCCTCAAACGTCTCAAAGCGCGCCTCCGCGCCCTGGACGTGGGCGAGGTGACGGTCAAGAAGCGCGGCTCGCCGCTCGACACCGATCAGCTTGCGCGCGACCTGCGCGGGCGCGGCCCCCGCCCGCTGATCGTGGTGCTGACCCACGTCGTGGGGCGACCGTATGCGCTCATTTGCGAGTCGATAGAAAGTCCGCGGTCGGCGGTCGACAGCCGGCACTAGTGGCGTGGTGCTGCTATAGGCCGATAGTGGTGATCCGTGGTCAGCGGCTACTCACTACGCCGCGCTGTCGACTATAGAGTAGGGGCTACGAATCCCCCTCTATCGGCTGCCAATTACTCAAGGAGGCCCCCCGATGGCGCGGACCTACGACGCGATCACCGACGATCTGCGGGCCTTCATCGAGGCGCAGCAACTGTTCTTCGTCGCCTCCGCGCCGCTGAGTGCGGAGGGGCACGTCAACATGTCGCCGAAGGGGCTCGAAGCGCTCCGCGTCCTCGGGACGCACCGCGTCGCCTACCTCGATCTGACCGGGAGCGGCAACGAGACCTCGGCGCATCTGGCCGAGAATGGGCGGATCACGCTGATGTTCTGCGCCTTCGACGGGCCGCCGAACATTCTGCGCCTCTACGGGCAGGGCGAGGTGGCGTTGCCCGGCAGCGCGCTCTGGGACGAGCTGCGCCCCCACTTCGGCGATTCACCGGGCGCGCGGCAGATCATCGTCGCCACGATCGAGCGGGTGCAGACCTCGTGCGGCTTCGCCGTCCCCCGCTACGACTACGTCGGGCAGCGTGACACCCTGGTCCGCTGGGCCAACGTCAAGGGCGAGGACGGCCTCGTCGCCTACCGCGCCGAGAAGAATGCGCGGAGTATCGATGGGTTGGTGACGCCGCTCGGCGAGTAGTCGGTGGGCAGTAGGCAGTAGTCAGTGGCAGCGCCATCGGTAAGCGCTAGCCGTCTGTCGGGCGCGGGATGGATCGACGAGCGGCGATTAGAAGTCATGTCGAAGCCCAGTCGAGCGACATCGCTGAAGCCAGAAGCGCATCAGCGGCACCGCCACTGACTACTGCCTACTGCCCACCGACTACTCGCCCTCACAACTTGATCAGCCCCCGCGACAGCGCCACCGTCACCGCCTCGGTGCGGTCGGTGACGGACAGTTTCTGGAAGATGTTGGCGACGTGGGTCTTGACGGTGCTCTCGCTGATGTGCAGCGCCACGCCGATCTGCTTGTTCGCGGAACCCTTGGCGAGGAGGCGCAGGACACCAAGTTCGCGCTCCGTCAGGTTGTCCGGCTGCGGCTCCGGGCGTGGGCGGGTGAAGCGCTCGAGGAGGCGCGTCGCCACCGCCGGTTGCAGCAACGATTCGCCCTGCGCCACCGCGCGCACCGCGCGGAAGAGTTCGTCGCGCGGGGCGTCCTTCAGCAGATAGCCGCGCGCACCCGCCGCGATCCCCTGGAAGATCGAGTCGTCGTCGCCGTAGGTGGTCAGCACGATCAATTGCACCTTCGGGTACTGCGCCCGGATCTGCTTGATCGCCTCCACCCCGCCGAGGCGCGGCATCTGCAAGTCCATCAGCACGATGTCGGGGTGGAGCGTGCCCACGCGCTCGACCGCCTCGATGCCGTCGTTCGCCTCGCCGACCACATCGATGTCCGGCTGGCGCGCGAGCATCGCGGCCAACCCCTCCCGCACCACCGGATGGTCGTCCGCGATCAGGATGCGTATGCGTTCTGCCATTGGTGCCTCCGAGTAGTCAGTGGGCCAGTGGGCCAGTGGGCGGAGCGGGCGAGAAAAGTACGAAGGAGGGCGAGCAGGCTGGTGGTGTGCGGCGGACCCTTCTTCGCCCACTCGCCCACTCGCCCGCTCCGCCCACTCACCCCGGCACACTCCCCGCCGCGCGGCGGGCCGGGGGGCCGTGATCGGCGATGGTAACCTGGACGCAGGTGCCCTGTCCGGGAGTGCTCTCGATGGCGAAATCCCCCGCAAGGTGGGCCACCCGCTCGCGCATACTGACGAGGCCGAAGCCGCCCGCGCCCTCTTCCAGCCCGCGCACGAAGCCGCTGCCATCGTCGCAGACGGCGAGGCACACCCGATCCGGTGTGATCGTCAGCGTGACCTCTACCTGGAAGGCGCGCGCGTGCTTGTAGGTATTGTTCAGCGCCTCCTGCGCCACGCGCAGCACGGTCTCCTCCGTCTCCGGGTCGAGCGGGCGGTCCGCGCCGACCCTGCCGAAGTGCGCCGCGATGCCGGTCTGTTGCCGCCACGTCTCGAGGTGCGCGGCCAGCGCCTCCGGCAGCGTGCGCCCCTGGAGCGGGCTGGGGCGGAGATTGAGGACCGAGCGGCGGGCCTCGCGCAGGCTGGCGCGCGCCACCTCCTGCGCGCGCGTCAGGCGCTCGCGCGCCGCCGGTTCCTCGCCGTCCAGCAGGCTCTCCGCGACCTGGAGTTGCAGGATGATCCCGGTGAAACCCTGCGCCAGGGTGTCGTGGATCTCGCGCGCCAGGCGGTTGCGCTCCTCCGCCACCGCCAAAACACGCCCCTGCTCATGGAGCCAGGCATTCTCGATTGCCACCGCCGCCTGATGCGCGAAGAGGGTCGTGATCTCGATCTCGCGCGGGCCGAAACGCTTGCCGGGCAGGCCGTAGGCGTTGATCGCCCCGATCAGGCGGCTGTTGGTCTGGAGCGGCACCGTCAGGAGGCTGTCGATCCCCTCATTGCGGAGGGCAGGGGTCAATTCCGGCGGCCCGGCCAGGATGTCATCGAGGAGGAAGGCCGCGCGATCCTGCACGGCCCGCCCCGTCACCGAGTCGTATAGGGGCAGGCGGCGCCCCGCGAACGACCCCGACCCGACCCCGACACTCGCCACCAGGCTCAGTTCCGCCCCGGTGCCCCAACTCGCCTCGTCGGCGGGGAGGAGGAAGATCGCGCAGCCATCGGCCCCGATCAGGGTGACGATCTGCTGGGCCACCGTCTGGAGGATGTCATCGAGGTTGCGCGCCTCGATCAGCGCCGTGCCGACCATGCTGATCCCCTCCACCTGGGAGTAGCGCTCCTGCAGGGCGCTGTAGAGGCCGGCATTCTCGATCGCCACGGCGGCGTGCCGGGCCAGCAATCCCAGCGTTTCGAGATCGGCGTGGGTGAAGCGTTTCCCCTGCCGGACCGTGGAGAGGCTGAAGCTGCCGATCATCCGCTCTTGCCACCAGATCGGCACGGCGATGTGGCCGTGTCCCAGATTGAGTTCCGGTGGCACATCGGGCGGGAAGGGATCATCCGCGTTGAGCAGGACCGCCTGCGGTCGCCCGGTCTCCGGGTCGAGCGGCCAGCGGAGGCCGCTCAACACCGTCCCCGACTGGCCATAGGGGAGCTTGTAGCCCGCCTCCACGCGCAGTTCGTTCGTCTCGTCGTCCATCAGCGCGATCGCGGCATAATCGGCATCGAGGAATTGCACCGCGCTGATCGCCAGCTGGTCGAGGAGGGTCGGGAGGTCGAGTTCCGAGCTGATCCGCTCGATCGCGCCGCGCAGCGCCTCCAGGCGGGTGGCCTGGGCGCGCGCCTCCTCGTAGAGGCGCGCGTTGCCGAGCGCGAGGGCGGCGTGCTTGGCGAAGAGCTCCAGCGCCGCGATCTCCTGCGGGCTGAAGCGTCGCGCCGGGTCGTTCGCGCCGACCACGAAGGCGGCGACGAGTTCCCCGCCCTGGAATACCGGCACCCCGAGCGCGGCGCGCACCGCGCTCTCCGCCGTTGGCGGGCTGGCGATGGTGAGCGGGTGCCCCTGCGCGAGGGGCGAGGCCGGATCGCCGCGTCCCAGATCGACGATCGTGCCGAGGATCGCGCCGGGCATCGAGTTCAAGGTGCCGATCTGCGTCGTGCCGCCCTTGCGATCGAAGAGGCCGAACGCCCCCGCATCGCCGCCGAGGAGTTGCACCGCGTCGTCCAGGAGTTGTTCGAGCAGCCGGTTGAGGTCGAGTTCGGCGCTGGTATGCTCGATCACCTCGTGCAGCGCCTGTTGCCGACGGAGGTCGCTCGCGATCTGGGCGTAGAGTTCGGCGTTCTCGATCGCCAGCGCCGCCTGCCGCCCGAAGAGTTCGAGCACCGCCGCTTTCTCCAGATCGGGAATATGCCCATTCTGCGGATTGTCCACGTAGATCACCCCGAGCACGGTGCTATCGCGGGCGTGCAGCGGGACGATCAGCGCGTCCTCGTGGTGCCACTGCCCTTCTTGCCATTCGTCGCGCGGGGGGGAGTGGACGACGGACCATTCCCGCCCCCCCGTCGCCTGGCGATAGCGCTGATGGGGGATGTATTGCACGCCGCCGAGCCGGAAACGGGGGTCGAGCATCTGCTCGTAGAACGCCAGCGGCGTGGGTGTCCGCAGGATCGCCACCTCCTCGGGGGTATAGCCGTGGAAGCCGATCCCGACCAGGGCGTCGCCGTTCTCGGTGCGGACGCGGACGTGGGCGTTGCCGAAGCCAAGCGTCTCCACGATCGCGGTCGCGACGCTATCCAGCACCGCGCCGAGCGGACGATTCGTCGTGAAGCCGGCGCTGACCGTCAGCAGGCTGCTGAGCTGGGTCGCGCGCCCTTCGAGGCGGGCGCGGCTCGCCGCCGCCTCGGCGGAGAGGCGCGCATTCTCGATCGCCGCGCCGAGCTGCGCCCCCACGATCGCCAACGTCGCCCCATCGGCGGGCGAGAGGGCGCGCTCCTCGCCGCCGCCGATGAGGAGGATGCCTAGCGTGCGCTCCTGCGAGCGGAGCGGCACGCAGCCGTAGCGCCCGATCCCGACCTGCCGGGCGAGCGCGGCGAAGAGCGGCACCTCGCTCGCCAGATCGCCGCCGATGAGGGGCTGCTCGCTCGCCAGCAGCAGTTCCGCGAGGGGGGTATCGGCGCGCAGGTGGGTGGGCAAGGTCTGTCCAGACTCGCCGTAGCCCCGGCTGGCAGCGAGGACGAATTCGCTCTTCTCGGGCTGGAGCAGGAAGATCGCGCCCTGCTGGAGTCGGAAGACGCCCAGGGTGCGGTCGAGGGCCTCGACCAGGAGGCCGTGCAGGTCGGACGAGCGCCCCGCGAGGGTGGCGATCGCGTTCAGCGCCTCCAGCGCACGGGTGCGGCGGGCGAGTTCTGTTTCGAGTTGCCGCCGCTCGGTGACGTCGCGCGCCATCCCGAAGCGCCCGATGAAGTGGCCGTCGTGCGGGTCGTAGCGGTTGCGCCCGTTGATCTCGAAGGTGCGGACGACGCCATCCTTGCGCCGCAACTCGAGATCTTTCGTCGCCACATCCGGCTCGTGGGCGACCGCACGATCGAGCGACGACTGGGCGAGCGGGATGCTCTCCGCCACGACGAAATCGCTGAAATGCCGCCCGATCAGCTCGTCGGCGTCGTAGCCGAGATAGCGCAACGTCTGGGGGTTGGCATAGGTGAAGACGCCGCGCGCATCCACGATGTAGATCCCGTCGGTCGCCTCCTCGATGACGACGCGGGCGTTTTCCTCGTCGCGGCGCAGCGCTTCCAGGCTGGCGATGTCGCCGAGCCCCCGCTCGAGCTGGACGCTGAGGAGGCCGACGAGTTGGGTGAACTCGGGCCGCACCAGGGCCGCCGAACTGACGCCGACGGCGAGGGTGCCGAGATACCCGGCGTGCCCCGCCAGCGCGCGCGCGCCCGGCCTCAAGGGCACGCCGAGGATGCCGCAGAGGCCGAGTTCGCGCGCCGCCGCCGCCAGGGTCGGATCGCCGGTGTCCGTCGTGGCGTCGTAGAGCCAACCGGGCGCGGTCGTCCCGGCCACCGTCGCGACGGCGTCTTGCAGCGCCGCCAGGAGGGGAGCGAGCGCGGCGGGCGGTCGTCCGTCGAGGGCGTGGCCGAGGGTGTGGCGCAGCAGACGAGATCGTTCGGTCGCCGCGCCGAGGCAGACCCAGCCCAGGTCGCAGCCCAGCTCATCGCGCAGGAAGGCGAGCATCGTCTCGCCGATCGTGGCGACCGCCGCGCCCCACGGCTCCGCCATCGCCCGCCCGATCGCCGCTTCCATCGTGCCGGTATGGGCCTGGAGGATGGCGAGGGTGGTCCCGAGGTCGGGCAAGGTGGCGGCGGCGCGCGCGACATCGGCCCTGCTCATCGTGCCACCCCCCACATCCTTGTCACGCTCGCGCGGTCCGTGCCATCATGCGTTAAACGTCATCGGCGTGGCCGTTGTCTGCTCCGCACGCCGTATTGTCGCGTGCGGGTCAATCGTCGCCAGGTTCTGTGCTCTTGCTGTGTCGGTATGGTGCCATTGTCGCATAGGAGGGCCTGCGCGTGTCCGCCCCCGTTGCCGCGCCGGATTCGGTCGATCTCTCGATCTTGATCGTCAGTTGGAACACGCGCGCGCTGACGCTGGCCTGCCTGGACGCGCTCGGCCCGGCGGTCGCGCCGTTGCGCGCGGAGACGATCGTGGTCGACAACGGCTCGACCGATGGCACCCCGGACGCGATCCGCGTCGTCCATCCCGGTGTGCGCCTGCTCGAACCGGGGCGCAATCTCGGCTTCGCGGCCGGGAACAATGCGGGGCTGGCGGTGGCGCGCGGCGACTTCCTCTGCCTGCTGAACCCGGACACCGTGGCCGCACCGGGGGCGCTCGCCGCGCTCGTCGCCTTCCTGCGCGCCCGGCCGACGATCGGGGCGGCGGGGCCGCGCCTCCTCAACCCGGACGGCAGCGAGCAGGCGGTCGGCTTCGCTTTCCCCACGCTGGCGCAGGTCTTCCTCGACTTCTTCCCGTTCGGCGGGCGCTTCGCGGCGTCGCGCCTCAACGGGCGCTACCCCCAGGCCCCGCGCGACCGCCCCTTCCCGATCGGCTTCCCGCTCGGGGCGTGCATCGTGGCGCGGCGTGAGGCGACCATCGCGACCGGCCCGCTCGATGAGGGCTTCTTCATGTACAGCGAGGAGGTGGACTGGGGCCGCCGGATGACGCGCGCGGGCTGGCCGATCTGGTGCGTCCCGACCGCCACGGTCGTCCATCACGGCGGGCAGAGCACGGCGCAGGATTCGGCGCGGATGTTCGTGGAGTTGCAGCGGAGCCGGGCGCGCTATTATCGCCTGCACCACGGCCCCGCCTTCGTCCGCGCCGCGCGCTTGCTGACCCGCGCCGCGATGCTGCGCGACGCCGCGCGCGCCTGGCGACTCTACCGGCGCGGCGCGCTCGACCGCGCGACATGGCGGGCGCGGGTGCGGGCGTGCGGGGCGGTCTTCCGTCTCTGAGCGGGGCGGGGACGAGGGATCACCGCGGAGACGCAGAGACACAGAGGACGAAAGGAGAGGGTGGGACGATTTGAGGGGGCGGTGCCACTACACGCGCGATGTCTCCCACCAACGTAGCGAATAGGAGCTTCCCAGTGGCACCTTCCCCGCCCCTCGGACGGGCGGGTTCCCCGGAGGCAGTGCGCCCCTCATCGGTAGGAGCTACTACCCTTTGGGCGACAGGTGGCGCGGAGCGCCGGGGTGGGGGTGATTGCGGCACCCTGTCACATCGCAACAACCCCCCTCCTCAGATTGGGAGAGGGGTGCCGCCCGCAGGCGGCGGGGTGAGGGCCGCACCTCCCACGGCCATGACCCGACCCTCTGGTATACTCTGCCCATTCTTCGCAGTGAGCGCGCATGAGGGTTGAGTATGGCGATGCAACGCTCCAAGCCGGAATACGAGCGAACACTCCTCGATCTGCTGCCCGCACAGGGGCGGTGGGACGACGAGGCGTACCTCTGGCTCACCGAGCGAACCGCGCGCCTGCTGGAATTGGCCGATGGGCGGATCGAGGTCTTACCGATGCCGACCGACGAGCACCAGGGAATCGTGCAGACGCTCTTCCTGGCGTTCCTGGAATACGCGCGCGAGCATGGAGGCAAAGTCCATTTCGCGCCGCTCCGCCTCCGTATTCGCGCCGGGAAGTTCCGCGAGCCGGATCTGCTGTTGCTGCGCGATGCCGCCGATCCACGGCGGAGCAACCGCTTCTGGTCCGGGGCCGATCTCGTGCTGGAAGTGGTCAGTCCCGACGATGCGGAGCGCGACCTGACCGACAAGGTCTTCGATTATGCCGAGGCCGGTGTCCCCGAATACTGGATCGTGGAGCCCGCCGCGGGGACGATCACCGTGCTGCGCCTGGATGGCGACCGGTACCGCACGCACGGTGTCTTCGGGCGGGGGATGGCGGCGACATCGGCGACCTTGCCCGGATTCGAGGTGTCCGTCGGCGTTGCCCTCGATGCGTGCTGAATCGCCGCCGCTGACCGTGATCGTCCTGACGCTGAACGAGGAGCGCGACCTGCCCCTTTGCCTCGCCAGCGTCGCGGGGCTCCCGGCGCGGGTCGTCGTCCTCGACTCCGGCAGCACCGATCGGACGGTCGCGATCGCGCGGGAAGGGGGGGCCACGGTCCACACCCGCCCTTTCACCGGCTACGCCAGCCAGCGCAACGCCGCCCTCGCCCTCGCGATGACGCCCTGGGTGCTCTTCCTCGACGCCGATGAGCGGCTGACCCCGGCCGGTGCGGCGGAGATCGCGGCGATCGTCGGCGCGCCCGCGACGGCGTCCGGGCCGGTCGGCTACTGGCTCCCGCGCCACAACGAGTTCTTCGGGCGGCGGCTGCGCGGCGGCGGCTGGTGGCCGGACCCGCAACTCCGCCTGCTGCGCCCCGAGCGGGCGCGTTACGACGAGGCGCGCGAGGTCCACGAGGTCGTCCTGCTCGACGGGCCGAGCGCGACCGTGCGCGAGCCACTGATCCACCGCAACTACGATCGGTGGGGCGAGTTCACCGACAGGCAGCGCGACTACGCCGAACGCCACGCGCGCGATCTGGCCGTGCGTGGCGTCCGCACGCGCCCCTGGACACCCTTCTCGATGCCGGTTCGCGAGTTCCGCCGCCGCTTCGTCACCCTCGGTGCCTGGCGCGACGGCGCGCTCGGCCTCGCCCTCTCCGGCGCGATGGCCTGGTATGAGGGGCGGGCATACGCGATGAGTCGTGAGTCGGGGGTCGTGAGTCGTGAGAGGAGTGGGCGAGACGAAGGGAGTCGTCGGTCGTCGGTCGTCGGTCGTCAGAAAGGGTTTGGGGCGCGCGGTGTTGCGCGATCAACCTTCGGCCCCCCGACCGCTTCCTCTCACGACCCACGACTCACGACTCACGACTCCCTTCCTATGGATTACGGACTACGGACTACGGACTTCACTCACGACGCACGATCCACGACGCACGACCTCTCGATCATCCTCGTCAGCCGTGACACGCGCGACCTGACGCTGCGCTGCCTCGACGCGGTCGCGGCGTCGCTGGCGGGTGCGGGGACCATGTGGGAGGTGCTGCTGGTGGACAATGCCTCCGGGGATGGCACGGTGGGGGCGGTGCGCGCGGCCTGCCCAGACGTGCGGATCATCGAGTCGGGGGCGAATCTGGGCTTCGGGGCGGGGTGTAATCTGGGGCTGCGCGTGGCGGGGGGGCGGGCGATCCTCTTCCTCAATCCCGATACCGAGCCGGTTGGCGACGCGCTGCCGCGCCTGCTTGCCGCGCTGTGGGCCGATCCGGCGCTCGGGATCGTCGGCCCGGCCCTGCGCTACCCCGATGGTCGCCCGCAAGGGGCGCGGCGACGCTTCCCGACACCCCTGACCGCGTTTCTGGAAAGCACGATCGTCCAGCAGTATTGGCCGCAGAATCGCGTGCTGGACCGCTACTATCTCGCCGACCGCCCCGACGACGCGCGGCAGGACGTGGACTGGCTGTACGGCGCGTGCCTGCTCGCGCGGCGGTCGGCGTTGCGGTCGGTCGGCGGCTTCGATGAGGGCTACTTCATGTACTCGGAGGAGTTGGATCTCTGCGCGCGGCTGCGCGCGGCCGGGTGGCGGATCGCTTACGAGCCCGCCGCGACGGTCGTCCACCACGAGGGGGCGAGCAGCGAGCAGGCGGTCCCAGGTCGGCACATCAACTTCAATACCAGCAAGGTGCGTTTCTATCGGCGGCGCTACGGGCGGGCCTTCGGCGAACTCCTGCGCGCCTTCCTGCTCGGCACCTACGTGATCCAGCTCGGTCAGGAGGGGGCCAAGTGGCTCCTCGGCCACCGGCGCGAGTTGCGCCGCCAGCGGATCGGGACGTATCTGCGGGTGCTGCGCTCCGGGTTGCGGGAACGAGACGTGAGACGTGCGTCATGAGTCGTGAGGGAAGTGGGCCGGTGGGCCAGTGGGCCGGTGGGCGAGAAGGGGCGAGTCGGCAGTCGGCAGTCGGCAGTCGGCAGCAGGGTGGCGACGGCAGCGTGGGGCGGGGTGCCGCGCGAGGGGTAATGGCCGCTGGCGCCTCGTTGCCGTCGCGCCTCGACAAGATGGGGCAGCCGTCGGCGGTCGGCCCTCACCCTGCCGCTCCTCGCGTGCTGCTGATCTCCGGCGAATACTCGCCCACGGTGGGCGGCGTGGGCGACTACACCGCGACGCTGGCGGCGCGGCTCCGCACGGCGGGCATGGCGGTGGCGGTGCTGACCGGGCGGGCAAGGAGTGCAGGACGAAGCGCGAAGGACGAAGGACGAGGCGGCAGCGGACTTGCGGCGGAGACGGAGGCGGATACGGATACGGTGGTCTTGCGGACGGTGCCCGATTGGGGCGTGCGCGGCTGGCCCGCCGTGCGCGCGGCGTTGTGCGAGTGGCGACCCGATGTGGTCCACATCCAGTATCAGGCGGGCGCGTTCGCCGGGCGGGGTGGCCCTGCGCTGCTCTCGTGGTGGCTCGCGCGGCGCGGCGGTCTGCCGGTGATCGTGACGCTGCACGACCGCCACGCGCCGTACCTCTTCCCGAAGGCGGGGCCGCTGCGCCCGCGCGCCCTGTGCCTGCTGACTCGCCACGCCGCCGCGACGATTGCGACGAACGGCGACGACTGGGCGGCGTTGCGGGCCGATAGGGCGCTCGCGCCGCGCCTGCACCTCCTGCCAATCGGCAGCAACATCCCGCCGCTGGCGGGTACGGCGCGCGCCGATGCCCGCGCCAGGACGCGCACCGCGCTCGGCGTGGGGCCAGACACGATCGTGATCGCCTACTTCGGGCTGGTCAGCGCCAGCAAGGGGGTCGATACGCTGCTGGACGCTTTCGCTGCGACCCTGGCGGCGTGCGCTGCCGCCCCTGACCTGCATCTGCTGTTGGTCGGTGGCGAGGCGAGCGCGACCGATGGCGCGCGCTTCGGGGCGGACGGCGATCTGGCGGGGGCGATCCGGGCGCGCGGGCTGGTCGGGCGCGTGACTGTGACCGGCGTGTTGGACACCGATGCGGTCGCCGCTCACCTTGCCGCCGCCGATCTCGCCGCGTTGCCCTACCGCGATGGCGCGTCGTGGCGGCGCGGGAGTTTGCTCGCCGCGCTCGTCGCCGGGCTGCCGATCGTCACCACCACGCCCGCGCCCGGCTACGACGCGGCGGGCGCGCTCCCCGCGCTGGCCGATGGGTATGATGCGCTGCTCGTCCCGCCCGCCGACCCCGCCGCGTTGGCGGCGGCGCTCGGGCGGCTGGCGGCGGATGCGGCGCTGCGCGGTCGTCTCGCGGATGGCGCACTGGCGCTCGCCGCGCGCTTTGATTGGGACGCGATCGCGGCGGCGCATCTCGACCTCTACCGGTCCGTCGTGGCGGTGCGCCGATGACGGTTGTGCGCCCGACGCCCGCGCCGCGTCGCCGTCCGCGCCGCGCCTCCGCCCTCGACCGCGCCGTGGCGCGCGGCCTCGCGGCGTTGGAGCGCCCGGAGGCCCCGTACCTCGTCCTGCTCGGCGTCTTCTTCGTGGGCGGGGCTTTCCTCCGCCTCGACCGACTCGGCGCGCAGGGGCTTTGGTTCGACGAGGCCGACATGGTGATGCTGGCGCAGCAACCGCTCGGCACGCTGCTGCGGAATCTCGGCGCTGCCGGACAGAATGGCCCCCTCTACACCCTCTTCCTGCACTTCTGGATGATGGCGTTCGGGATCGGCGAGACGGCGGTGCGCCTCCCCTCCGCATTGGCGGGTGCGGCGGCGATCCCGCTGATCTACCTCCTCGGGCGCGCGATCCACGGCCCCAAACTCGGCCTCTACGCGGCGGGCATCCTGGCCCTCTCGCCGTACCAGCACTGGTACGCGCAGGAGGCGAAGATGTACGCGCTGATCGTCCTCACCACGATCGCGTCCACCCTCGCGCTCGTCCGCGCCGACCGCCTCGACCGCCCGCAAGGGTGGATCGTCTACGTCGTCGTCACCACCCTCGCGCTCTACCTCCACGTCCTCACCGCGCTGGTGCTCGTGGCGCAGGCGGCGTGGTTGGTGGGGAAGTCGTGGGTCGTGGGTCGTGAGTCGCGAGAAGAGAAGCGCCGCGCGCGGGTTGCTGAGGACGAGGGCGCGGTTGCCCGCCCCTTTACTGACGACCGCCGACCGCCAACCGCCGATGCCCCTCTCACGACTCACGACCCACGACCCACGACTCGTCGCTACCGCTGGCTCGCGCTCGCCGCGCTGACGCTGCCGTACCTGCCGATCGGGCTCTGGGAGTTGCAGTTCGTGCGCGGTGGCTCGGTGACGTGGCACCGCCCGATCGGGCCGCTCTCCTACCTGCGCGACCTCTTCACCAAGTACGCCACCGGAGTCCGCGCCGATGACGGAACCGCCTTACGCGGCACCCTCCTTTTCGGCGCGCTGGCGCTCCTCGGCGCGTTGCCGCTCGCCTGGCGGCATCGTCCGTGGGCCGCGCCCGCGCTCGCGCCACGCCCGCGTGCGGGGCTGCTCCTCTGCTGCACGCTGGTGCCGGTCGCCCTCTTCTACGCGCTCAGCCTCGTCCGCCCGTTGTACGCCGACCGCTACCTGATCATCGTCACCCCCGCCTTCATCCTCCTCGTGGCAGGGGGGCTGCTCCTGCTGGAGCGGCGGGCGTGGCCGGTCGCGTCGGTGGCGATCGCGCTGATCCTGGCGACGAGCTGGGTGCCGCTGCGCGATGTCAATCTGGCGGTCGCGGCGCAGAAGGAGGACTGGCGCGGGGCCTACGCGGAGATCGCGGCGCATCGCCACCCGAACGACGCGATCATCGTCCACCCTGGCTACGTGGATACCACGCTCGATTACTACGAGCAGCGCGACCCGCGCCTCGCCGCCATCCCGGTGCTGACGATCCCGGCGGAATATTTCGACGGCACGCGCGACGAGAACGCGCTCGACCTCTACTTGCAGCGCCTCACCGCCGGGTACGAGCGGGTCTGGCTGCTGCTCTCGCCCGACCGCCTCGCGATGCTGGACCCGTTCGATAGCAAGGGCGATTGCCAGTCCGACCGTGTGCGGAACTGGTATTGCTACAACGCGCACCAGATCGAAGGGCGCGAGTTCAACGGCGTCTGGCTCGGGCTCTACGCCTACAATCGCCCCTTCGGCGCGGCTTTCTACCCGCCACCACCGATCCGCCTCGACCGTGCGCTCGGCGAATCCCTGACCCTCGTTGGCTACGGCTACGATCTCGCGCCGGGCGTCAGCGCCTTGCACCCCGGCGATGCCGTGCCGCTCGTGCTGCACTGGACGATCCGCCCGCCCGCGAGCGGCTGGTTCGCGATCCGCTGGCGTCTGCTCGACGTGAATGGCGGGGCGGTGGCCGGGGTCGGCGCGACCGAGCCGTTGCTCGGCAACTTCCAGCCGCGCACCTTCGAGTACGAGCGCCGCAACGCCTTCTGGGATTACCACGATCTCGCGCTGCCCCGAAATCTCCCCGCCGGGCAGTATCGGATCGCGATCGATGTCGTCGCGACAGCCAGCCCCGATGCACCACTCGACGCGGGGTCGATCACGCTGGGGGCGTTCGAGGTGACGAAGTAGGCGAGCCCCCTCAAGGGGGAGCCACTGGGCGAGTCCCCTCAAGGGGGAGCCACCGGGCGAGGAAGATAGTCCGTGGTCCGTGGTCTGTAGTTCGTAAAGAACGGGTGATGATGGTGCAGGGCGGGGGAGCGGCGCGCGGGTGGGGGGAGTGAAGGGGCGGCGGCCGCCTGCGTGGCTGGCGGCGTTGTCGCGGCGTGGGGCGCTGGCCGAGGCGGCGATCCTGGCCCTGCTCGCGCTCGGGGTGGCGCTCACGCTCGTCTGGCTCGGGCGCATGCCGCAGACCCGCCTCGACTTCCCGATCGACTCCCCGCCCGCCGGGGTGACGGTGCGCGGCGTCTACGGTGTCGAGCGCAACGCGACAGGCGCGTTCGTCTGGATGCGTCCGGGCGGCTCGATCAGCGTGCCGATCGCCGCGCCGGGGCGCTATCGCATGACGCTGCTCCTGCAAGAGAGCCCGCTGGCGACGACTCCGCGCACGGTCACCCTCAACAGCGCCGGGGAGTCCGCCCCGCCCGTCGCCGTGACGACGGTGCCCGGTCCCTATAGCATCGCGGTCACGGTCCCGGCGCGCGCCTGGGCGACCGGTGGCGATCGCACCCGCGCGATCGAATGGGCGATCCCGGCGTTCGTCGCGCCGGGCGATTCGCGCGCGCTCGGCTTCATCCTGACCGGGGTACGCGTGGAGCCGCTCGCGCCCCCCCCCGCCCACCCCGTCGAACTGCTCCTCCCCGCCCTCGTGCTGCTGGCGCTCAGCTACGCGGCGGCGCGGACCCTCGGCCTCGCGCCGCTCGTGGCGGCGGCGGCGCTGGCCGTGCTCCTCCTGGCGGTGGGCGTGGCGGCCGCCGTGGCGCACCCGGCGGTGCTGGTGCTGGCGTATCGCCTCCTGCCGCGCCCGCTCCTGCTCGTCGGCGTGCTCCTGCTCCTCGCGCCGGTGCCGCTCGTCGGGCGCGCGCGCCTCGCCGTGCCCGCCGCCGAGGGGCGACGCCTCTGGTCGCGCCGGAGCTGGCCGGTCGCGGCGCTGGCCCTCGCGGCGCTGGCGACCCGCCTCTGGGGGCTCGAGCGCACGAGCCTCTGGCGCGACGAGGGGTACACCGTCGTCTTCACGCACCTCCCCTGGCGGACCCTACTGGGCTTCGGCGAGGGGTACGACGTGCATCCGCCCCTCTACTACGTCCTGACCAAACTCGTCGCGCTCGCCCTGCCGGATGCGCTCGCCGGACGGGTGCTCAGCGCCCTTGCGGGGGCGCTGACGATCGTCGCCCTCTACGCCTGCGCCGCGCGCCTCCTCGACCGGCGCGCGGCGCTCGTCGCGGCGGCGGTCCTCACGTTCGCGCCGCTGCACCTCTGGTACTCGCAGGAGGCGCGGATGTATACCCTCCTCGGCCTCTTCGTGACCCTGGTGCTCCTGGCGCTCCTCGGGGCGGCGGGGGCGTGGTCGCCGTGGTGGGTCGTCCTCGGCGGCGGCGCGACCCTCCTCGCGCTCTACACCGATACCACCGCCCTCTACGCGCTCGTGCCGCTCGCATTCGTGGGCGTGGCCCTCTTCCGCGACGCACCACGGCGCGGGCTGGCGCTGGCCGGGGCGTGCGGCGCGGCGCTGCTCCTCTTCGCACCGTGGGCGCTCCGTAACGCGGCGATCAGTGGCACGGCGGCGCAGCGCGGGGCGTCGTACCTCGACGTCAGCGCCGCGCAACTGGGGACGTCGGCACTGGCGCTCCTCGGCGTCGATAGCGGCGGCTACTACTGGGGCGACCCGCTCACCCCCTGGAACGTCTGGCCCGTTGCGCGTCCCTTCATGGCGCTCCTGGCCACCCTGGCGGCGGGCGGCGCGTCCCTGCTCGTCGCCCGCCGCAGTGCGCGCGGGCGGCTCGTCGCGCTGACGATCGCGGCCCTCACCGTCGCCCTCGGCGGCATGGCGACCCTGATCAGCCTCCTGACCCCCGCCTTCGCCGACCGGACCCTGCTGCCCGCGCTGGGCGGCTGGGCGCTCCTGGTCGGCGCGGCGACCGGGTTGGGCGGGAGGAGGGCGCGCGCGTTCGTCGGCGTCGGGTTGGCGGCGACGCTCCTCCTCGCGACCCTGACGACGGCGGGGGTGGTCCGGACCGGCACCCGGCAGGACTACCGCGCGTTCGCCGCCGCCGTGGCCCTTGCCTCGCGCGATGGCCTGCCGATCCTGACCAACGACCCGATCTCCGACGCCCTGATCGCCCTCTACCAGCCGGGCGCGCTGCCGCCGAACACCCGCCGCGTGACCGACCTGACCGCGACCGCCGCCGCGACACCCCTCTTCCAGGAACCGGGCGCATTCTGGTTCGCCTACGCCGATTACCCCTTCGTGGACGCCGACGCGATCGGGGCGCAACTGCGCGCGCTCGGCTTCGAGCGTCGGGTCCACCAGACCTTCCCGATCGACCTCGCGCTGGACCTCTATGCGCGACCCGGCGTCGCGGTCGGCGGCGCGCTCCCCGCCCCGTGATGCCGCATACGCGCGGGCCGCGCGGCGGCGCTGAATCGTGCGCTCGTTGTCGTGTTCCGGCTGCTGCTAGCGCGGCGGTACCAGATCGCCGTGCGCCGCACCGTAGGGCTGGATCCCGTAGCGAGCCGCCCCGAGCTTCGGCGACCCGGCAGCCCCGAGCAAGACGGCGTCGCCCCAGGCGTACCGCGACTCGTTTGGTATACGATACGATGGGGCTATGAATGTTCTCGACATGATGGCGTGCGCGCGGCGCGTGTCTGCACAACGATGGGAGGCGACGATGCGACTCTATCTGCTGTCGATGGCGACGATGGACGAGGGTATGCCGATCCCGGCCTATCTGATCCGCACCGACGATGGCAAGAACATCCTGATCGACACCGGCTTCTCGCCCGAAATGGCCGCCGCCGCACTGGCCCCTGGCTATCAGGGGCCACCGGTACACGACTTCATCTCGGTCGTCGATCACCTCGCCGTGCTCGGCATCCGCCCCGAGGAGGTCGACATGCTCGTCGCCACGCACCTCGATCCCGACCATGCGGGGCTGACCGATGCGTTCCCCGGCGCGGAGATCGTGATCCAGCGCGCCCAGTTGGCTGCGGCGCGCGCCGAGGCACATCCCCGTTTCGGCCTGACCAGGGCGCATTGGGACGCCCCGAATCTGCGCTACCGGCAGATCGATGGCGACACCGAGCTGGTGCCGGGCGTGACCCTGATCGAGACAGGCGGCCACGTGCCGGGCCATCAATCGGTCCTCGTGCGCCTGCCGCAGACCGGGCCGGTGCTCCTCGCGATCGATGCGGTCACCAGTGCGGGCCAGGCCGACCCCGAGACGCGTGAGCGCCGCCCGATGGACCTGGACGACGCGGCGGCGCGAGAGAGCGCCCGCAAGTTACGTGATCTGGCGGCGCGCGAGGGGGTAACCCTGACGATCTACGGGCACGATAAATCCCAGTGGCAGACCCTCAAGCTGGCCCCGGAATACTACGAGTAGTGCGCTCGGTCAGAGCGGGGGCGACATCTCCGCCACCCCCGCACCATTCTTTACAAGCCATTGCACAGCCCCGGATTGCGCTAAACAGCCTGCTTGCGTGAGGCTGTGCAATGGCTTCTTAGAGTCGCCTATTGCCCGGTATAGGTGATCCGGTAGACCGCGCCCGCCACGTTGTCGCTGACGTAGAGCGCGCCATCCGGGCCGACGACGATCGCGACCGGGTTGCCCCAGACGTTGCCGTCTGTGCCGACCCAGCCGGTGATGAAGTCGCGCGCGGGGGCGCCCTGCCGTCCCGGCACCAGCGAGGCGAAGACGACGCGGTGCCCCTCCCGGTACGGCTTGTCGAACGGGCCGTGCTCGGCGATGAAGACGCCGTTGTCGAACGGCTTGGGCAGATGCGCCCCTGCCGAGAAGCCGAAGCCGAGCGGCGCGCTGTGCGCGGGCAAGAGGAGCGGTGGCGTCTCGACCCCCGTGCGGCAGAAGTCCTCCTTGCCCGCGCCGAGGGTCGGGTCGGGTGCGGGCGGCACCCCGACACAGTAGGGCCAGCCGTAATTCACGCCGTCGCGCAATGGTGCGAAGAAGTCGTTCGGGCGGTCGGGGCCGAGGGTATTGCGCTCGTTGCCTGTCACCCAGAGGAGGCCGGTGCGAGGGTCCACGCCGAGGCCCACGGCGTTCCGCAACCCGCCCGCGAAGATCCGCCCGCCGCTGCCGTCGGGGTTGAACTGGAGGACCGTGGCGCGGCGGGCGTCCGCCTCGATGCAGAGGTCGCAGTCGCTGCCGACCGAGACGTACATTCTGCCGTCGGTCCCGAAGGCGAGCGAGCGCGTGTCGTGGTTGACGCCGCCCACCAGGCCGACGCCCGGCCCGCTCGGCAGGGTCGGCACGATCGTCTCGGCGGGGCCGCGCGCCGCCTGATCGCCCGCCACGTAGGGGAAGCGGATCACCGACGCCTCCTGGGCGACGTAGAGGTAGCCGTCGCGGAAAGCGAGGCCGTGCGGCTTGGCGAGCCCGCCCGCGAAGACCTTGGTGTCGTCGCTCGTCCCGTCGCGGTCGCGGTCGGGCAGGACGAGGATCTCGTTCCCCTCCGTGCGCGAGAGGAAGAGGTCGCCGTTCGGCGCGTACGCCAGCAGCCGCGCGCCGGGCAGCCCCGCCGCGAAGACGTTGATCGCGAAGCCCGGCGGCAGGGTCAAGGTGCGCGCGGTCGCGAACGGCCCGCTCCGCAGGTGGGCGGGGACGGTTAGCGAGACCGTCACCGACGCGATCGGGGCGTCGGGCGCGCCCGGATCGCCGACGATGCCGTTGCCGAGCAGGCCGAGCAGCACTTCGTAGTCGGTGCCCTTGTTCTCGGGGTGGTACTCGAAGCGATTGCGCTCGAAATACTGGACGATGTACTCCTTGCCGCTCCCTGGATCGCGCTCGCCGAACTCCTCCGACAGGGGGTAGCCGTAGAGCGCCAGCCCACCGTGCGCCTCCCAATATGCCTTGAAGGAGTTGCGGAGGGTGTGCCCCGTTTCGGCGAAGTAGGTCTGCCCGGCGATGCGGGGATCGCTCACCCGCGCGAACGGCTGCTCCGCCGCGCGCCCGATGATCGCCTGCGCGCCGAGCAGCCCGAGGAGGACTTCGTAGGGGGTGCCCTTGTTCTCCGGGTGCCACTCGAAGCGGTTCCGCTCGAACCATTGGGTGCTGTAGAAGCGCCCGTCGGCCGGATTGACCTCGCGCGTCTCCGGCGTGCGCGGGTAGCCGAACTGCACGAGGCCGCCGTGCGCCCGCCAGTAGCCGAGGAAGCCGTGCTCATCGGAGAGGGTGATCCCGGTCTCGGGGAAGTAGATCGACTCCGCCGCCGCCCCGTGCGCGGGGCGCGCGACCGCCGCGAGCGGCGCGATTAGCAGGGCCACGAGGAGGCAGCGGACCAGTGCGGCGCGCGACATGGCGATCCTCCGACTATCACAGGTCGATCGGTTGGGCACTCGCACCGGCATCGGCGGCGTGGGTACGATCTCGAGAGCGCCCGAAGGGCGCTGTGCGCGCGGGGTGGTGGCGGGACACGTCGCCCTGCCACCACCCGATCATCGAGAGTCAGGGGCCGGAGGAGTATTGGAACTCGAAGCGGTGCGTCGTGTAGAGGAGGTAGATGCCGGGACTGGTGCGGTAATCGCCGCCCGGTGCCTGCCGTACATCGATCATGATCCCGCCCGCGAAGCCCTGGTAGACGAGCGGCTTGACCGATTCGTTGTTGGTCAGGGCATAGCCGAGGAGCTGCTGTACCTGCGAGTTGTCGCGCCAAACCTTGCCAAAGCCGCGCTGCGGGAAGAAGAGGCCGGGGACCGGAGCTGCACCGCCGCCCACTTCCTGCCCCTCCGCCCAGGTGTCCTTGAAGCCGAGCCAGTTGCCGAGTTGGAGCCCGGAGTTCGCATCGCGGCTCAGGACGGTGATCGTCTGGTCGCTCGCCCGGTAGATCATGATGCCGCGCTCGAACGGTTGGATCACGCCCTGCTCGGTGCTCTCGGCGGAGTTCGGGAGGCCGAGGCGGATCCGCACGCCGAGGTTGTTGCGGTAGAGGTTGCCGCGCCCCCCGGAGACGATGTAGGGCAGGGTGAGGTTCGGGTCGCTGGCGTTGATGATCCGCCGCCCGAACTGGCCGAGCAGAACATCGTAGGGGGCCGGATTCTCCGGGTGCAGCTCGAAGCGGGCGCGCTCGAAGTATTGGACGGTGTAGGTCTTGCCGTCCTCCAGCGTCTCTTGCAACTCTTCGCTGATCGGGAAACCGAACTGCGCCAGACCGCCGGTCGCATCCCAATAAGTCTGGAATTTGCCGCCGAGGTTATGGTTGGTCTCGGCGAAGAAGCGCGCGCCGGGCTTCTGGCTCGCCCCGTTGGCCTTCGGCTGGCCCGGGTCGGTGAGATAGAGCCCGCGCCCGAACTGGCCGAGCAGGATGTTGTACGGGGCCGGGTTCTCGGGGTGCAGCTCCAGGCGCACCCGCTCGAAGTACTGGACGGTGTAGGGCTTGTCACCGATTCGCTCGGTGTAGGCACCGGTCAGCGGGAAGCCGTTGATCGCCAACCCACCGTGCTCCTGCCAGTAGCTTAGGAACGGCTCTTCGATGCACTGGCCGGTCTCCTGGAAACACGCCTGCTCCGCCGCCCGCCCGCTCGGCACGCCGACGCGCAATCCGGCCAGGAGCATGAATACCACGAGGCTCGCCTGTACCACGCTACGCCTGCTGGACATCGTACCCTCTCCCTTTCTTCGATGATTCGGCTGCTGGTGCTTGGCAATGCGCGGCGCGGTGCGTCCCTTCTGCACACCATGTCGGCACTCTAGCGTGTTTCGAAACTGTTGGCAAGTATCCGCACTGGTGGGCCTCTTGTGTACATGGAACGCGCACGATGGAAGGTGGTTGCGTGGGAGGAGGATGATCAATCGGAAGAGCGAGACACAAGGGTGTAGAAAGGGGCTGGTAAGGAGAAAAGGCGGCAATGGCGCTGTCCCCGCTCCTCGGATGGGAAGAGGATGAGCCGGGGGTGAGGGTCGCGTCCAGCACCCTCTCGCATTTACAACGAAGCCCCTCTCCTTGAGAGGGAGAGGGGTGGCGAGCGTAGCCGAGCCGGGGTGAGGGCCGTCCCCTGGCGTGGGGAGCCGACACCGGCGTGGGATAGCCGCGGGCGTGGGATGGCCGTTGGACTGAAGTACCCATGAAGGGCACACTGTCCCGGCTGAGGGCTTCGCCACGAAGTCCGCCTGCGTGGACTGGGACGTTGCAGGCGCTATGAGCAGATGCACGAGCGGTGGGGGTACCAACGCCGTAATCGGGATTGAAATACCCGTGAAGGGCACACTGTCCCCTCCGAGGATTGGAATGTGCCAATCTTTTCTTCTCCAATTGTCCTCTGTGCTACCTGTCCCATCCCTTTCTCCCTCGTCGTTCTCTGCGTCTCTGCGCCTCTGCGGTGATCCTCCTCGGTACGCCTTGTGACCCATCCGGCCCATCGGTATACTTCGCCGGTGTCCCCACCCGAGGAGCGAGGCGATGATCCGACACCACAACGAGGCCGCGCCGCGTGCCTGCCGTACCGCGTCGTGACGCTAGGCACCTTCCCGCGCGCGCCGCGACGATCGCTCGCACGGCGTCTCCTGGCGGTCGGCTTGCCCGCCTTCGGGCTGGGGCTGGCCCTCGCCTGGGCGAACGCGGCGGGCGGGCGGCGCTTCGACTTCCTCCTCCTGCCGCCGATCCTGTTGCTGCTATCCCTCGCGCCGTGCTGGCCAGGCGGGCGGGCGGCTGCCGACCCGCTCGCGCCGGACGGCGACCGGAGGGTCGAACCGCTCCTGCGCGGCGTCGTCGGCGTGGCGCTGGCCCTCATCCTCGGCCTGACGCTCTTGCGCCAGCGCGATCCCGCCGCGGCGGCGCTGACGGTGCCGCTGCTCGCCCTCTGGGTGGGGGTGGCGTACGCGGCGCTGCTGGCGGCGTGCGCGCCGCGCGCCGCGCAGGGTGCCCTCCTGGCGGGGCTGGCGGGGCTGGCGGGGCTGGGGCTGGCCTTCCGGCTCGACGCGCCGCAGGCGCTCGGCGCGGCGCTGCTGACGCCGACACCGTGGGTGGTGCTGGCGCTCGTCGCGCTCCCCGCGCCCATCCTCGCGCAGGGGTGGCGGCGACTGTTCGGGTGGCCGCTCTACGCGCTGGCGATTGGCGCGCTCGCGGCGTACTGGCAGTGGGGCGCGCCGCTCGCCGGGAGCGCCGGGGTCGGGCGACTCGCGCTTTTCGAGGGGCGTGCGCTCGGCCTGCTCCCCACGTTCATCCTGATCGGCGGCGGCGCACAACTCCTGCTGGCCCTCCTGCTGCCGCGCGTGCCCTGGGGGCGCACGGCGGCGGCGGACCTCGCCGCGACCCTGCCGCTCGCCGGGGTGCCCATCCTCGCGGCGCTGCTGCCCTTGCGGACGCGTCTCCCCTTCGAGGACGACTTCGGGGTCGCCTGGCTGGCCCTCGTCCTGATCGCGATCGTGCTGTTGCGCGCGGCGGTCATGGTGGCGTTCGCGCGGCGTGCGGCGGGCGCGCTCGCGCTGGCGGCGACCGCGCGCGCGCGCGACACCCGCCTCGCGCTCGCCTTCTTCGTCCTCTGCGTCGCCGCCTACTGGCCCGCAATCCTCTGGCGCGTCGATAGTTACGGCCTCTACGGCGACGAGCCGCAGTACCTCGCGGCGACGATGAGCCTCTGGAACGGGCACAATCTCCAACTGGCCGACAGCATGTTCTCCCCGCAGATGACCGCCGTCCTCTCCGACCCCGACGCCGATCGCGACCTCCACATCTACGAGGACGCCAGCACCGACCGGATGCTCTTCAGCCACAACTTCGGCCCGGCGCGCACGGGCGCCTTTCTGCCCTTCGTCGCCGCGCCGGGGGTGACGAGCGCGATCGAGATCTATAACCCCGACCGCGAATCGGCGGGCGGCACGATCACCTTCCGCGACGCCGCCGGGGCGACGATCGAGGAGCGCCCGGTGCTGGTGCCGCCCGGCCGATCGCTCCTCCTCCAACCCCCCGCCGCGACCGGCCTCATCAGCGCCGCGCTCAGCGTCGGCAAGCCGGTCGGGGCGGCCGTGCGGCTCACCGCGCCCGGTGCGGGGACCGAACTCTACTTCGGGCAGGCGGTCACCCCGCGCCACTGCCTGCCGTTCGATCTCCCGACCGCCGGCTGGACCGCGCAATTGATCGTCCAGAACGGTTTCCCGACGGCGGGGAGCGCCGCCTGGACCCGTTACGACCCGGCGGGGACCATCCTCGCGCAGGGGAAGGTGGCCCTCCCCGGTAATGGCAGCGGTACCGTGCCGGTCGATCTGGCGGGCGGGTACGGCACGGTCTGCGTCGCCGCCGATGGCCCGGTCACGCCGATCCTCGTCACGCAGGGGTCGCCGGGCTTGCTGATCGTGCAGAGCGCCGCCGCCACGCCATCGCGCATCGACGTGCCGACACGGCGGGTCACGCTCGGCTATGGCGGCGAGCGGGAGGTGCTCCTCCACAATCCGGGCGCGGACTCGGTGGCGGTGACGATCGCGCGGCCCGAAGGGGCACCCGAGGAGGCGGGGATCGCGGCGCACGGCACCTGGCGCTTCGTCAGCGGGGGCGGGGCGGCGACGCTCACCACCACCGCGGGGGTGATGTCCAGCGTGGTCGAGCGGATCGGCGTCCACAGCGCGGCGGTGACGCCGGAACAGACGGCGGGCGCGACGCTGGCCCTGCCGGTGATCGATACCGGGCGGGATGGCTATGCCGTCTCGCAGATCGAGCTGACGAATCGCGAGCCCACGGCGGTCCTGGCGACGCTCCAGATCCAGGATGGTTCCGGGGCGCCCCTCTGGTCGGACAAGATCCGCGTGGAGCCGAACGGCACCACCACCAAGGCGTTCTGGTACGCCGGGGCCGACAGTCGCTTCATGACGATCACCGCGCCGACGCCGCTGACCGCGACCCTCCTCCAGCGGGAGATCCGCAGCGCGGGCTTCGCGCACGGGCTGGGCCTCGCGCTGGCACTGTTACCCGGCTACGTCATCGCGGGCTATGGCGGCGTGCTGGCGACGGTGGCGCTCCTGGCGGCGCTGGTGGCGCTGGCCCTCTATGCGCTGCTGCGCCGCCTCGGCCTCGACGCGCGCACCGGCATCGGGGTCGGCGCGCTCCTCGCCTTCTCCTCGCCGTTCACCCCTGCCGCCGTGCGCCTCTATGCGGAGGTGGGCGGCACCCTCTGCCTGCTGCTGGCCTTCCTCTGTGCGGATAATTGGCGACGGGCGCGCTGGCCCCTCCGGGTGGCGGGGCCGCTCGGCGCGCTCTGCATCGCGGGCGCGGCCCTCTTCCATCCGCGCCTCCTCCCGCCCGGTCTGGTGATCGGTGGACTGACGGTCCTCCTGGCGCTCTGGCGCGCGGGACGCCGCCTGCGCGGCGGGGGCGGGCGGCGCTGGCTGGCGCTCGGCGGCGGCCTCCTCGGCGGCGCGGCCCTGCTGGCGGGCGGGGCGACCCTGGCGCTCGCCGTCGAGCCGCGCCTGCGCCCCGCGTTCCTGGCGCGCTTCTTCGACGTGCGAGGGCTCGGCGCGCAGGAGTTCGGCGTCCTCCTCGACCGCGCCGCCGGGATCCTGCCGACCGTGCCGCTGCTGCTGCTGGCGGGGAGCGGCTTCGTCTGGGCGATCCGGCGCGCGCCCTTCCTCGGCTGGACGCTCTTGATGGTGACGCTCGTGCAGTACGCGCTCGTCGCGCTGCGCGAGGGGGGCTGGGAGACGTGGGGGCCGCCGGGGCGCTACATCTATCCCGCCGTGCCGTTCCTGGGGCTGGCGTTCGGCGCGGCGTGGTATTGGGGCTTCTCGCGCCCCGTCCGCGTGCTGGCCGGAACCCTCGGCGCGCTCGGCCTGCTGGTGACGTTGTACGCCTGGTGGCTGCCGCTCGGCCTCCACTACGGCATCGGCGGGACGGCGACGTATTGGTTCGCGGACGTGATCCTCACCCCGCTCCTCGGCGCGGATCCCTTCCGCCTCTTCCCGGCCCTGCCGAGTAATCTGCGCGCGCCCTGGTCGGTGGTGCTGCCCTGGCTGATCGTGCTGCTGGCGGGGGCGTTGCTCGGTGTGCGCGTGCGGCGCGGCGGCGGGCAAGGGGCGATCGGCGAAGGGGGCGAGGCATAGGGGATTGGCGGTTATCAATCGAGCATGATGCTTTGGGCGGGCCTGCCTCCGTCAGCCCCAGTTCAGATGTACTCGTGATCCTGCCACAGGCTTGCTGCATGAAGGATAGGTGTTATGTCTTCACTCCCCGCCCTTCGACGCTTGCGGCGGTCGACTAGTACAGCACGCTCGAAATAGCCCGGTAGTATTTTTGGCCTTATAGCAGGAAAATCGCGCTACAAAACCTCTGAGGAATACCGAGCACGCTGTACTAGGGCGTGTCCTCAGTTGTGGTAGGGTAGGGTAGCGGATGGAGGGCGCGTAGGGCGAGGGGGTAGCGGATGCAC